>ERZ791802.444-NODE-444-length-42766-cov-9.482967_pt1 | contig 42766 bp, 30 predicted proteins | sample MGYA00510308_ERZ791802 | MGnify/ENA primary metagenome ERZ791802 (study PRJEB30046, sample SAMN00792028) | human gut metagenome | study: EMG produced TPA metagenomics assembly of the A metagenome-wide association study of gut microbiota in type 2...
ATAACCTTGCCAAGGTTAGGGTCGCGAGTTCGAGTCTCGTTTTCCGCTCCATATATATAACATAAGAGGTTGTCAGTCGATGTGATTGGCAACCTCTTTTTTTTGTACCTTATTGTAAGTTTACCGGATGATTTTATCAATAGATTGAATAGAAAAGTGTAATTTTGCAGATGAAAAAATCAATGTACTCCCCCCAAAAAAGAGCGTCATTGATTCACACAGACCTATAATTAATTTAATAACAGATGATATGTTAACACAAATCATTAATGCACGCATCCTGACCCCGCAAGGCTGGCTCAAGGATGGGTCAGTGCTTATCCGCGACAATAAAATTCTGGAAGTGACCAACTGCGACCTCGCCATTATCGGAGCCAAACTGATTGATGCCAAAGGAATGTACATTGTCCCCGGCGGAGTGGAAATCCACGTTCATGGTGGCGGCGGAAGGGATTTTATGGAAGGTACGGAAGAGGCTTTCCGAACAGCTATCAAAGCTCATATGCAGCACGGCACTACCAGTATTTTCCCCACACTTTCTTCTTCAACTATTCCTATGATCCGCGCAGCCGCGGAGACTACCGAGAAAATGATGGCGGAACCGGATAGCCCGGTACTCGGACTTCACCTCGAAGGACATTATTTCAACATGGAAATGGCGGGCGGACAGATTCCCGAAAATATAAAGAATCCCGACCCCGAAGAATATATCCCGTTGCTGGAAGAGACGCATTGTATCAAGCGTTGGGATGCCGCACCGGAACTTCCGGGAGCCATGCAGTTCGGTAAGTATATCACGGCAAAAGGCATATTGGCTTCGGTAGGACATACGCAGGCTGAATTTGAGGATATACTGACGGCTTATGAAGCGGGCTATACTCATGCCACCCATTTCTATAACGCCATGCCGGGATTCCACAAACGGAAGGAATACAAATATGAGGGCACGGTAGAAAGCATTTATCTGATTGACGATATGACCGTGGAAGTGGTGGCGGACGGTATTCATGTGCCCCCGACGATTCTGCGTCTTGTCTACAAAATAAAAGGAGTGGAGCGCACTTGTCTGATAACGGATGCGCTGGCTTGCGCGGCCAGTGACAGTCAGACGGCTTTTGACCCGCGTGTAATTATCGAGGACGGGGTTTGCAAACTCGCAGACCGTTCCGCCCTGGCAGGAAGCGTGGCGACAATGGATCGCCTGATTCGCACGATGGTGCAGAAGGCGGAGATTCCATTGGCGGATGTGATAAGGATGGTTTCCGAAACACCTGCCCGCATCATGGGAGTGCTGGATCGTAAAGGTACGCTCGAGCGTGGCAAGGATGCCGATATCATTGCTTTGGACAGAGACTTGAATGTAAGGGCTGTGTGGGCGATGGGACAACTGGTGGAAGGCACCGACAAACTGTTTTAAATCCTATAAAAAAAGAAGACTATGTTAACTCAGATAATAAACGGAAGAATACTTACCCCGCAAGGCTGGTTGAAAGATGGCTCCGTATTGATTTGCGATGGAAAAATATTAGAGGTGACGAACAGTGACCTGGCGGTTATCGGTGCAACGATCATTGATGCCCGCGGGATGACAATCGTACCGGGATTTGTGAGTATGCATGCGCACGGTGGTGGCGGACACGATTTTACCGAAGCTACGGAAGAGGCTTTCCGCACGGCGACTACCGCCCATTTGAAACATGGCGCCACCAGTATGTTTCCTACTTTATCATCCACTTCTTTCGAAAGGCTTTATCAGGCCGTCGATGTTTGCGAGAGTTTGATGCAGGAGAAAGATTCTCCGATTCTCGGTCTGCACATCGAAGGGCCTTACCTGAATCCGAAGATGGCAGGTACGCAGTATGACGGTTTCCTCAAAACACCGGATGAGAATGAATATATTCCTTTGTTGGAGCATACTTCCTGCATCAAGCGTTGGGACATCAGTCCCGAATTGCACGGTGCGCATGATTTCGCAAAGTACACCCGTTCGAAAGGGATTATGACCGCCGTGACACATACCGAAGCCGAGTATGATGAAATTAAGGCTGCGTATGCGGTAGGCTTTACCCATGCCGCGCATTTCTATAATGCGATGCCGGGTTTCCACAAACGCCGTGAGTATAAATATGAAGGTACGGTGGAAAGTGTATATCTGACGGATGGAATGACAGTAGAAGTGATTGCGGACGGCATTCACTTGCCGGCTACGATACTGAAACTGGTATATAAACTGAAAGGTGTGGAGAATACCTGTCTCGTAACGGATGCTTTGGCTTATGCCGCTTCTGACGGTAATGTGCCGGTTGATCCCCAGTATATTATTGAAGGCGGAGTATGTAAGATGGCAGACCATTCTGCGTTGGCAGGTAGTTTGGCTACGATGGATATACTGGTGCGTACCATGGTGAAGAAAGCGAATATACCTTTGGAAGATGCTGTACGCATGGCTTCTGAGACTCCCGCCCGTCTGATTGGAGTTAGCGACCGGAAAGGGGCGTTGGCTAAAGGAAAAGATGCCGATATTGTGATTCTTGATAAGGAACTGAATGTGCGTTGTGTGTGGTCGATGGGAAAGATTGTTCCGGGAACTGATATCCTGTTGCACAAATAACGGTTGAAATAATACGAAACAAGACAGCCCTGATTCTGAATGTAGAGATGCTCTGCTTCGGAATCGGGGCTTATTTTTATGGTATCTGTATGATGAAAACAGCCTTTTTCTAATCGAATTCTAATCTGAAATGAGAGCCTTATAATGGCTTTTTTCCTTCTCTACGATTGCAGAATTGTAATTTTGTCGCGAAAACTACGATAAGGTAACAAAGATTAAACGCAATGAACAGAGTATTTCTAATTTCCTTTTTTCTTCTATTGACAAGGGGAGTATTATGTGCCCAGCAGATTCCGGGCACGCTGACACTAAAGGATGCGGAACAACGTTTTCTGGAACGTAACCTGTCGCTGATAGCCGAACGTTATAACATCGACATGGCACAAGCACAGGTTCTGCAAGCCAAACTATTTGAGAATCCGGTGATTTCACTGGAACAGAATGTCTACAATCGGCTGAACGGAAAGTATTTCGATTTTGGGCATGAGGGTGAAGCGGTCGTGGAGATTGAGCAGGTGATACGCCTTGCCGGTCAGCGGAACAAGCAAGTGAAGCTGGAAAAAATCAACAAGGAAATAGCCGGATATCAGTTTGAAGAAGTGATGCGTACCCTTCGCCGGGAACTGAATGAGAAGTTCGTACAGGTTTATTTCCTTTCCAAATCCATCTCTATTTATGAGAAGGAAGTCAATTCCCTGCAAAATTTACTTGCCGGGATGAAGGTGCAACAAGAAAAAGGAAATATTTCGTTGATGGAAATCTCCCGCCTGGAGTCCATGCTGTTCTCTTTAAAGAAAGAGAAGAATGAACGGGAGAATGAGTTGCTGACTCTAAGAGGGGAGTTCAACAGGTTGCTCAATCTTCCGGGAGATACCCGGATTCGGTTATCATTGGATGAGGAAGTATTGAAACAGCTTGATTTGTCCCAACTGTCATTCGCCGATTTGAAAGCGATGATTAATGAGCGTCCGGACTTGAAAATTGCGCGAAGCATGGCAAGCGCTTCCCGTGCCAATTTGAAATTGCAGAAGTCGATGGCTTTTCCTGAATTTTCGGTGAAAGGTAGTTATGACCGTATCGGAAACTTTATTAGGGATTATTTTGCGGTAGGAGTAAGCCTGTCCGTACCTATCTTCAACCGTAACCAGGGAAATATAAAGGCTGCCCGTTTCAGCATTCAGCAAGCGGGAGTGCAGCAGGAAGATGCTGCCAACCGTGCGGATATGGAGCTTTATACCGCTTATGCTTCACTGGAAAAGGCAGTGCAGCTTTATCAATCTACCAACATGGACTTGGAACGCAACTTTGAGAAACTGATAACAGGTGTGAATGAGAACTTCAGTAAACGCAATATCAGTTTGCTGGAGTTTATTGATTACTATGACAGTTATAAGGAAACCTGTATTCAGTTGCATGAGATAAAGAAAGATGTGTTTCTCGCCATCGAAAACCTGAATACAACTGTCGGACAGAATATATTGAACTACTAATATCTATAAATTATCAAAGACTATGAACTGGAATAAATTCCTTCCTTGCATATTGCTTACTACTTTATTGGGAGCATGCTCCGGCAAAGGCGAACAACCGAATGTTGCCCCGGCTGCCTTATGTCTGACGGACAGCTTGCTGAAAGTCGTATCTGTCGATACGGTTCATGTTCAGGAAGTGATAGACGAACTGACACTGAACGGACGGGTGACATTTAACGAGAATCAAGTGGCACATGTATATCCGATGTTTGGCGGTACGGTGACGGAACTGAAAGCTGAAATCGGGGATTTCGTCCGTAAGGGAGATGTGTTGGCAGTCATCCGTAGTGGGGAAGTGGCAGAGTATGAAAAGCAACTGAAAGACGCGGAGCAGCAATTGCTGCTGACCCGCAGAAATATGGATGCTACACAAGATATGTATTCGTCCGGGATGGCTTCGGATAAGGATATACTTCAGGCGAAACAGGAGTTGGCAAGCGCCGAAGCGGAAGAGAGAAGGATAAAGGAAATCTTCTCTATTTATAATTTCTCCGGAAATGCCTACTATCAGTTGAAATCACCTGTATCGGGCTTTATTGTTGAGAAACAAATCAGCAGGGATATGCAGTTGCGCCCCGACCAAAGTGAAGGACTGTTTACGATTTCGGGACTTTCCGATGTATGGGTGATGGCGGATGTATATGAAAGCGACATCAGCAAAGTGTCCGAAGGGGCTTCGGTGCGTATCTCTACACTGGCCTATCCCGATAAAACGTTCGCCGGAACGATTGACAAGGTATATCATCTGCTGAACAATGAAAGCAAGACGATGAATGTCCGTATCAAACTCAAGAATGAGGATTATCTGCTGAAGCCGGGAATGTTTACGAACGTAAGCGTAAAATGCCGGGCGGACGGAACTTCGATGCCCCGCATTGATTCTCATGCGCTGGTATTTGAAGGGGGCAGGAATTATGTGGTGGTTGTGAAACCGGATCAACGGCTGCAAGTGAAAGAGGTAGATGTATATAAGCAGTTGAGCAAGGAATGTTATATCCGTTCCGGACTTTCCGAAGGAGACAGGGTGTTGAATAATAATGTATTGTTAGTGTATAATGCTTTGAATACGGATTAAAAACAGAGAATAGACTTATGCATAAATTCATAGATAATATAGTGGCTTTCTCGCTGAAGAACAAGTTCTTTATTTTCTTTTGTACGGCGATTGCCATTATAGCCGGAGCTGTCTCTTTCAAGCACACTCCGATAGACGCTTTCCCGGATGTGACAAATACGAAGGTAACGATTATCACGCAATGGGCGGGACGCAGCGCGGAAGAAGTGGAGAAATTTATCACGATTCCTATCGAGATAGCCATGAACCCGGTTCAGAAGAAAACGGATATCCGTTCGACTACGCTTTTCGGACTTTCCGTTATCAATGTGATGTTCGAAGACCGTGTGGATGATTTTACAGCCCGTCAGCAGGTATATAATTTGTTGAATGATGCCGATTTGCCCGATGGGGTGACACCGGAAGTACAGCCTTTGTATGGCCCTACCGGAGAGATTTTCCGTTATACGCTACGTAGCGACAAGCGCAGTGTGCGGGATTTGAAGACCATTCAGGATTGGGTAATCGAGCGTAATCTCCGTTCGGTGTCCGGTGTGGCGGATATTGTGAGCTTCGGTGGTGAAGTGAAAACTTTTGAGGTGAGTGTGAATCCTCACCAGTTGATTAATTACGGCATTACTTCCCTCGAACTCTATGACGCGATAGCCAAGAGTAATATCAATGTAGGGGGAGACGTGATTACGAAAAGCTCACAAGCCTATGTGGTTCGTGGCATCGGTCTGATTAACGACCTGGACGAACTGCGGAATATCGTAGTGAAGAATATCAATGGTACTCCGATTCTGGTAAAGAACCTTGCCGAAGTACACGAATCATGTCTGCCCCGTCTCGGACAGGTAGGGCGAATGGATGAGGACGACGTAGTTCAAGGTATCGTGGTGATGCGGAAAGGGGAGAACCCGGGCGAGGTAATCGCCAACCTGAAAGACAAGATAGAAGGTTTGAATCAGAATGTGCTTCCGAAAGATGTGCAAATAGTCTCGTTCTATGACCGTGAGGACTTGGTGAACCTGGCTGTCAGGACGGTGACGCATAACCTGATTGAAGGAATATTGTTGGTTACCTTTATTGTTTTAATTTTCATGGCAGATTGGCGGACCACTGTGATTGTTGCTGTTGTCATCCCATTGGCATTGTTATTCGCATTCATCTGTTTACGTGCAATGGGAATGTCCGCCAATCTGCTTTCTATGGGAGCTATCGACTTCGGTATCATTATTGACGGGGCGGTGGTGATGGTAGAAGGGGTATTTGTCGCCCTGGACAAGAAGGCAAGGCAAGTGGGAATGCCTGCTTTCAACATCATGTCCAAAATGGGACTTATCCGTAATACGGCAAAGGACAAGGCGAAAGCGGTATTCTTCTCCAAATTGATTATTATCACGGCACTGATTCCTATTTTCTCTTTCCAGAAAGTGGAAGGAAAGATGTTCTCACCCTTGGCATATACGCTGGGTTTTGCACTCTTGGGGGCACTGATATTTACGCTTACCTTAGTGCCGGTCATGTCTTCCATGCTGTTGAAGAAAAATGTCCGTGAAAAGAATAACCGTTTTGTCCATTTTATCAATACTAAATGCTCGGCTCTCTTTGATACGTTCTATGCGCATAGAAAGCTGACTATCGGACTGGCTACGGTGATAGCGGGTATCGGCCTATGGCTTTTCTCTTTCCTGGGTACGGAGTTCCTTCCGCAGTTGAATGAGGGTTCTATCTATATCCGCGCCACTTTGCCGCAAAGTATCTCATTGGATGAATCAGTGACGCTTGCCAATAAAATGAGAAGGAAGTTATTGACATTCCCCGAAGTGCGGCAAGTATTGTCGCAGACCGGACGACCCAATGACGGTACGGATGCTACCGGATTCTATAATATAGAATTTCATGTCGATATTTACCCCGAAAAGGAATGGGACAGCAAGTTGACCAAGTTACAGTTGATTGACAAGATGCAGGACGATTTGTCTATCTATCCCGGCATTGACTTTAACTTCTCGCAACCGATTACCGATAACGTGGAAGAAGCGGCTTCGGGCGTGAAGGGTTCTATTGCCGTGAAAGTCTTCGGCAAGGATTTATACGAGTCGGAAAAGTATGCGGTTCAGATTGAGAAGATTCTCAGTACGGTGCAGGGGATTGAAGACTTGGGAGTAATCCGGAATATCGGTCAGCCGGAACTTCGTATCGAATTGAATGAACGGCAGTTGGCACGCTACGGAGTAGCCAAGGAAGATGTGCAGTCGATTATCGAAATGGCTATCGGCGGTAAATCAGCTTCACTGCTCTATGAAGATGAGCGGAAATTCAATATCATGGTGAGATATAGCGAACAGTTCCGTCAGAATGAAGAGGAGATAGGCAAGATACTGGTTCCGGCAATGGATGGAACGATGGTGCCTGTCAAGGAACTGGCGGATATCACGACCATTACAGGCCCGTTATTGATTTTCCGTGATAACCATGCACGTTTCTGTGCGGTTAAGTTCTCCGTGCGGGGACGGGACATGGGTACGGCAGTTGCGGAAGCGCAGAAAAAGGTGAATGCGTCCGTACATTTACCTGCGGGATATTCTTTGAAATGGACGGGCGACTTTGAGAATCAGCAACGGGCAACGAAGCGGTTGGCGCAGGTGGTGCCTGTCAGTATCGCTATTATCTTTATCATTCTGTTTGTCCTTTTCTCTAATGCGAGGGATGCCGGACTGGTATTGCTGAATGTCCCGTTTGCGGCTGTCGGGGGGATTGCGGCACTTCTGATAACCCGTTTCAATTTCTCTATTTCGGCAGGTATCGGCTTCATAGCCCTGTTTGGTATCTGTATTCAGAATGGGGTGATTATGATATCCGATATAAAAGCGAACCTGAAGCTGGGGGCTCCGTTGCAGGAAGCGACGAAAGAAGGAGTCCGTTCGCGTATCCGTCCCGTGATAATGACGGCGGCGATGGCGGCTATCGGCTTGATGCCTGCCGCCATGAGCCACGGCATCGGTTCGGAATCCCAGCGTCCGCTGGCGATTGTTATCATTGGCGGATTGATAGGAGCCACTTTCTTTGCCTTGTTTATTTTCCCTCTTATTGTGGAAGTGGTATATGAACGGATGCTGTATGATAAAAACGGTAAGTTATTGCAAAGACGTATATAAATAATTTCATTATCTATTCTATGAAAAAAACTCTCATAGATTAAATTGTATGTTTTCAGTAGGTAGAAGTGAGAAAGGGATAAAAAAGGGGGTGAATTAAAAAATCACCCGTACTTTTGTCCCTTTTTCTATTTCGGAAGATATTTCCAGTTTGCCGTTGTAGGCAGATATAATTTTCATTGTCAGGCTAAGGCCGATTCCCTGTCCTGCATAGTCGTGGGTGTTGCTGCCCCGGTAGAAAGACTGGAAGATATGCTCTATTTCTTCCTGCGGGATACCGATTCCCCGGTCTTCTATTTCAATCACGACTTGTCGGTTTATCCGGGAAAGGATAATGTCTACTTCCTTTTCAGAATATTTGCATGCATTGTCTATGATGTTCTTCAAGGCTATTTTTAGCAGGTAGGAGTTTGCTTGTACAGCAGCCGGTGCGCCTGATTCCGGGGTATGAAGCCGGATTCTGTCATTGTCAGCCGTTAAATCGGTCAGCATATCCTGAAGGGAGATTTCTTCGATATTAGTTTTCAGCAGTTCTTCATCCTGTCGGGAGAGAAAAAGGAGATGGCGTATTAGGTTGGACAGCCGTTTGCTTTCTGACGAAATACGTTGCAGGGCTTCCACATATTCTCCGGTGCTTCTTTCTTTGAGCAGGCTGATTTCACATTCTCCCTGAATGGCGGTTATCGGGTTGTTCAGCTCGTGTGACGCATGGCTGACAAAGGATTTCTCTGCTTTGAAAGCACTGTCCAGGCGGTCGAGCATATGGTTCAGGGTGACTATGATTTCTTCCAGTTCGTCATTGTTTCCGGTTTGTTTTAGTCGCCGGTTGAGGCTGTTGGCGCGTATTCTTTTCAGTTCCTTCAATATATGCTGAAGGGGAACAAGGATGCGTCCCGAATAGATTTTCCCTATAAAGTAGATTAGGATGGAACTGAATAGCACCAGGAAGATGGAAAGCAGCAGCAGATGTTCCTGAATCTCCGTTCCGTAAGCATTGCGGGACATGACAAGAACGATGAAATTGCCTTCATTGTCGGGATAATAGAGGGCTGCACCCAGTTGGTCTTTATATTTGAAGGAGAAAGGGATGCTGTCTTCGCCTGTTATAAGAAGTGCCTGTTGCTGTTGGGTGAGATATTTATCCAGTGTATCGCGTACTTCGGAAAGGCTGTCCATATTCAAGAGAATCTCATGGGCTTCGGGCAGAAGTTCGTCATATTTGCGTTGGATAATCTGATAACTCTGTTCGTCCACTTCGTCTTTCTCCCAATGTTTCTGCGCGGTCAGGTAGGCTTTTTCACGAAGGTAGGAAGCATAGAGCCTGTTGATATACTGCGTGCTGAAGATATAGAATACAGCAATGATAATAACAGTAGTCAGCACACTGGCTAATGTATAGAAAAGAGCTATTTTAGAACCTACTTTCATACCCGTGGCGGTTGGTGATGTGTTTAAGCATTCATTATATATCCTAATCCCACTACCGTGTGAATCAGTTTCTTATCGAAGTCACGGTCTATCTTTACACGGAGATAATTGACGTAAACATCCACGATATTGGTATTCGTGTCGAAGTTCTTGTCCCATACATCTTTGAGCAGGGTGATGCGTGAGAGGGCTACCCCCTGATGAGTCATGAAATATTCGAGCAGGCGGTATTCCTTGACCGTAAGCTCGATGTCTATATCTCCTCTTTTAGCCTTCCGGGTGTTGCAATCCAATATCAGATTATCACAAGTCAGTTGGTTGGCGGCAACTTCCTTGCCGCGGCGCAGCAATGCCTTGATGCGTGCTTCCAGTTCCTGGAAACTGAATGGCTTGACAAGGTAATCATCCGCTCCCGCGTCCAGTCCCTTGACAATATCCTCAGTTGTGCCCAAGGCCGTCAGCATGATAACGGGAGTCTGGTAACCGAACATCTGGCGATAGAGATGGCAAAGTTCCAAACCATTTATTTTCGGCATGATAATATCCAGTATTAAAAGGTCGAAAGGTTCTTCCTGAAGGATTTTCCAACCGGCATTGCCATCGTGACAAACGCTTACCGTATGTCCGAATTCTTTCAGTCCCCGTTCAATAAAAGAGGCGATATTTATTTCATCTTCCACCAATAGTATCTTTGCCATAATCGTACTGTTTACGTGCAAAGATACTTTTTCTTTGCATTTGGAGAAAGAAAATCGCCTTACATTTAAGTGTTTCTTGTTTCTGAATTGTACTATATATAAACAAGAGATATGCTATGAAAATAAATTATTTAGTCGGAGCTTTTCTGTGTATGCTGGGATGTTATGCGTGTAGCAGTCCGAAAACAGAAGTCAAATCACCGGACGGTCATATTAAAATGTCTTTTACAGTGGATGAAAACGGCAGACCACTTTATAATGTATCGGTAGGTGATTCCTTATTAATTGAAAATTCGGCAATGGGATTCACGGAAGGCAACGGCGTTGTCTTGGGAGAAGGATTCCAAATAAAGAATACGACTTTTACCAGCAAAGACGAGACTTGGACACAACCCTGGGGCGAGAATAAAACCAACCGCAACCATTACAATGAAATGGCAGTCAACCTGACTAACGGGAATCAGGTGGAACTGACGCTCCGTTTCCGTGTGTTCGATGATGGAGTAGGGTTCCGCTATGAATACAACGTCCCCACAGTAGATTCATTGATGATAACGGATGAACTGACCACTTTCCGTTTCCGCCAGGACGGTACTTCATGGTCGATTCCTGCCAGTGCGGAAACTTATGAATTACTATATAAGCAGCAACCTGTCTCCGAGGTGGAAACAGCCAATACTCCCTTTACTTTCAAAACGGCGGACGGCGTGTATGGAAGCATCCATGAAGCAGCTTTGTATGACTTCTCCGAAATGACCTTGAGGCAGGCAGGTAACTATACATTGAAAGCGGATCTTACCCCATGGCCCGATGGTATCAAAGTGCGCAAAGGCAACCACTTTACCACTTCCTGGCGCACCATTCAGATTGCTCCCGAAGCTGTCGGACTTATCAATTCTTCATTGATTCTGAATCTGAATGACCCTTGTGTACTGGAAACTACCGACTGGATTCGCCCGTTGAAGTATGTCGGAGTCTGGTGGGGAATGCATCTCGGCGTAGAAACCTGGAAGATGGACGAACGTCACGGAGCCACTACGGCCAATGCTAAAAAATATATCGACTTCGCCGCCGCCAATAATATAGAAGGCGTCTTGTTTGAAGGTTGGAACGAAGGCTGGGAAAGTTGGGGCGGTATGCAGAACTTTGACTTTACGAAGCCTTATGCCGATTTTGATATTGACGAGATAGTCCGTTATGCCAAAGAGAAAGGCATTGAAATCATCGGCCACCATGAGACAGGTGGAAATATCCCTAACTATGAGCGTCAGATGGATCGTGCAATGCAATGGTACACCGACCATGGCATTACGATTCTGAAAACCGGTTATGCAGGAGCTTTTCCGGACGGACTTTCACATCACGGACAGTATGGAGTCAACCACTATCAGAAAGTGGTGGAAACGGCTGCCCACCATAAAATGACGCTTGATGCGCACGAACCGATTAAGGATACCGGAGTCCGCCGTACATGGCCTAATATGATGACTCGCGAGGGTGCCAGAGGGATGGAATGGAATGCATGGAGCGAAGGCAACCCGCCTTCCCATCATGTGATGCTGCCGTTTACCCGTCTGTTGTCCGGCCCGATGGATTACACTCCGGGAACTTTTGACATTCTGTTCTTACAGACTAAAGATTCTCCCCGTCGTCAGAAATGGAACGACCAGGATAAGGGAAACAGCCGTGTGAATACAACTTTGGCAAAACAGCTCGCTAACTGGGTAATTCTGTATTCTCCTCTGCAAATGGCTTCTGACATGATAGAACATTACGAGGGACATCCTGCTTTCCAGTTCTTCCGTGATTTTAATCCGGATTGTGACGAATCGAAAGCATTGGCAGGAGAGCCGGGAGAGTTTGTAGCAATCGTGCGTAAAGCAAAAGACAATTATTTCTTAGGAGCAGCTACCGACGAGAAGCCGCGTACACTGGAGATAAAGCTGGATTTCCTGGAACCGGGCAAACAGTATAAAGCTATCATCTATGCCGATGGAGAAAAAGCGGACTGGAAAACGAATCCTACGGATTATCAGATAACAGAGCAGACGGTGACTTCCGAAAATACATTGACTGTGCGGATGGCTGCCGGCGGTGGACAGGCTGTTTCGTTCATGCCGCTTTAATTCAAAATTGGTATTATAAATGGGTATTTTATTTAGACATAAGAACAAAAGAACATAAAGGCTGCGCTTGGAAAATTATTTCTGCCGGTCATTAAACTACTACTGTTGTTTCATCTTTTGTTCTTATGTTCTTCTGTCTAAAGAAAATATTATTCTGTCTGCAAAAAAAATATCATTTAATTGTGAGGCAATATCCATGTCCAACTGCATTATCCTTTCGCTTCCTGATACATAAAGCGTTTGATTGATTTCTTCGCCGTCTTTTCAAATTCCTCGAAATGAATTTTAATCTTGCTTATTTGAGAATAGTTGGGAAGCTGCTGATTCAGTTCGATACGGTTCTGTTCCATCACTTTCTGAATATCCGCCTGCTGCAATCCATGCGCAAAAGCGTCATCGAAATCCGGATAAATAAGAGCTACCAGTTTTTCATGCTGCAAGACAATGATGGACTCCGAAACATACGGCATGTTGTTCAATTTGCTTTCAATCTCTTCGGGATAGATGTTCTGTCCGCTCGAAGTAAGAAGCAGGTTTTTGCTACGGCCACGAACCGTTATATATCCTTCTTCATCCATTGTTCCGAGGTCGCCCGTATGCAGCCAGCCGTGTACATCTATGATTTGTGCGGTAGCTTCGGGATTTTTGTAGTATCCCAACATCATATTTGCCCCTCTGCAAATGATTTCTCCGGCATGGGTTTGGGGATCCGGTGAGTCGATTTTCACTTCCATGCGTGTCGTTGCTTTTCCGCAGGAAGCCAGCTTCAACGTTTCCCAACGGCTGGAACAGATAATCGGCCCACATTCGGTCATACCGTAAGCAATAGTGTAGGGGAATCCTATCTTTTTAAGGAAAGCTTCCACTTCGGCATTGAAAGGAGCGCCGCCGATAATGATTTCGTCAAAGTTACCACCGAATATTTCCATAGCGGCCTGACGTGCCAAAGACTTAATCTTGTCATTGACAATAGGCACTTTGAGCAATAACTTGCCAATCTTGCTGTCTACTTTAGGCAGAATATCCTTCTTGATAATCTTTTCTACAATCAAAGGCACACAAGAGATTACTCTTGGTTTGATTTCCGAGAAAGACTGGGAGATGATTTTCGGAGACGGCATACGCGTCAGGAAGTAGATATGCGCACCTGCCGAGAATCCGTACAGAAAGTCGTACACCATACCGAATACATGACCCATAGGAAGCATGGAAACGATGTTGTCTCCCGGTTTAAGCGGAAGCATCTCGAAGCAATACGTCACGTTCGACCAAATGCTGCGGTAGGGGAGCATGACTCCTTTTGAATATCCCGTAGTGCCTGAAGTATAGTTGATAATCGCCAGTTCTTCCGGCCTGTCTTTCCGGTAACAGATGTGTTCCGGTCGGAAATTCTTGGGATACCGCTGGCCATAAATAGCGTTCCGGTGTTCGAAGGCATAAGTGAGCTTCTCGTTCCGTGATACCAAGGCTGAAAAGTCAGTCAGCAAAGCAATACCTTCCAGTAAGGGCATGGCATCCTCATTCAGATTTTCCCAAGCCTGGTCGCCGACGAAAAGTAGTTTGGCTTCGGAGTGATTGACGATATTATGAATGTTGTCCGCCTTGAATTCATGCAAGATAGGCACGATAACGGCTCCATAAGTGATAGTGGCTAAGAAAGTAACTGCCCAGTGGGCACTGTTGCGTCCGCAGACTGCTATTTTATCTCCCGGCTGAATTCCGGCGCTTTCCAGTACGATGTGAAATTTAGCGATTTTACGCGCTACGTCTTTATATTGAAGGGTGATTCCTTTATAGTCAGTTAAGGCATCTTTGTCCCAGTTTTTGATAATACTTTGCTCAATATAATCAATGAACTGATGTTCTTGTTCCATTCGATTCTTGCACATTTAGTTAAAAACTGCGCAAAATTAATACTTCATATGTGTAAACCGAATTTTAAATTCAAGTTTTACGGTTAATTAACGGAGACTGACCGAACAATTCCTTTCGGGCTGACGGCGGGCTTTTCCCGTTTCTTCCTTAAAGCTGATTGGCGGGTATATTTGAAACGTTGAGAGGTATCAGATAAATCAAATATTTATTATAATAATAAGGCACGGATTACACGAAGTTCACGGTCTCAAAAGATTAATTAGTCAAAACCGTGTAATCTGCGTAATCCGTGCCTAAATAATTAGTTATAACGAAGTTCTGGCAAATCTATACATAAATTGTACCTATTCTATTGCTTCCTCTTTGGATTTCTCGGAAATGAGCAATAGTTTATCCCCCTCGTGCAATTTCAATGTTCCGTTGGGAATCAGGAACTCATCTCCACGTTTCACAATCATTACCAGTGTACCTTTGGGAAGATTCATATCTTTCAATGTATCCGCTTCTTCCAGCATTTCCCGGGTGATTGTCATGTCGCTGAGGTCGGAGTCTATTTCTTCCGGAAGTTCGACACCGAAGTCATTGCCTGTTTTCTCCAGTGGTTCGGAGAGATGCAGTAAACGTGCCACAAAAGAAATGGTAGTACCCTGCACGACCAGTGAGACAATGGTAATGAAGAACACGATATTGAAGATAATATTCGAACCTTCGACTCCTGCAACCACCGGATAAGTGGCGAAGATAATAGGAACTGCCCCGCGCAATCCTACCCACGACACGAACAAGCGTGATTTCATCGTTATTTTACGGAACGGGAGCAAGCAGAGGAATACGCTTAGCGGGCGACCGATAACAATCATAAATACGCCAATCAGCAAGGCAACGACAGCTACTTCCAACATTTCGTGCGGATTGACAAGCAATCCCAGGCAGAGGAACATAATGATTTGGAACAACCAGGTCAGTCCGTCCATAAACGTATAGATTTCCTTACGATGCATGATTTTATTGTTTCCTACCATTATACCGGCGATATATACAGCCAGGTATCCATTACCTTTCAGTAAGTCGGTGATGGAGAAAGTAAAGAAAACAAAAGCCAGTAACAGGATAGGGTATAACGCCTGATTGTCAATATTAAGCTTATTCAACATGCGGATAGCCAGTTTGCCGAGTAAATATCCGGCAGCGGCACCTACAATAAACTGGATGATAAAGGACATTGCGATAGCGCCGACTCCCATGCCTGCCGATTGGATAAACTGTATCAGGACAATGGTAAGCATATATGCCATCGGGTCATTACTTCCACTCTCCAACTCCAGCATAGGGCGGAGATTGTGCTTTAAGTTCATCTTTTGTGAACGAAGAATGGCGAACACCGAAGCTGAGTCGGTAGATGACATGGTAGCTGCCAGTAGCAGGGAAGTAGTGATAGGTAAATAAATGTTCGTCCAACTCATGCCGGATAACCACCAAATAAAGAGTCCGGTGAATAGGGCTGTTAATAGCACTCCGACAGTGGAAAGCACGATACCGGAACCTAATATAGGTTTTATTTCTCTGAATTTCGTGTCCATACCACCCGAGAAAAGGATGATACTCAAGGCGACCATACCGATGAACTGCGCCTCTTTGGCATTATGGAACTGGAGTCCGAAACCGTCGCTTCCGAATATCATTCCCACTACAAGGAACAGTAATAACGTGGGTACTCCAAAGCGGTATCCGGTCTTTCCAACGACAATGCTGACGAAAAGTAAGATAGAACCGATAAGTAAGGTGTTTTCTGCTGTAAATATCATAGGCAATATATTATAAAGTTATAAAATTGTCGTATTGGTTTTCACTGTGCGAAGTTACACATTATTAACAACAAATAAAACCCCTATTTGGATGTATTTTTGTCAAAAAAGGTAGTTAAATAGTCTAAAAAGATTAATTTTACACTCAATTATCTACAATATACTTATGGATTCAAATAATCTTACGCTTTTGGAGAAAGGAAAAGAATCACCCGCACCACAGATTGATGAACGGTAGCGTGGGTGATTTTTATTTATATAAGGTTTATGACAAGAATTTCATTATATCTTCGTCTACAGTACTGATACCACCGATACCGAATTGCTCAATCAATACATTCTTTACATTCGGTGACAGGAAGGCCGGGAGAGTGGGGCCTAAGTGGATATTCTTCACACCTAATGCCAATAGAGCTAACAATACGATAACCGCTTTCTGTTCATACCAGGCAATATTATAAACAATAGGCAGTTTATTGACATCGTCCAGACCGAAGATTTCTTTCAGTTTCAGTGCGATAACCGCTAATGAGTAACTGTCGTTACATTGTCCTGCATCCAGTACGCGGGGAATCCCGTTAATATCACCCAATGCTAATTTGTTGTACCGGTATTTAGCGCAACCGGCAGTCAGGATAACGGTATCCTTCGGTAACTTCTGCGCAAATTCCGTGTAATACTCACGGCTTTTCATACGTCCGTCACATCCTGCCATGACAAAGAATTTGCGGATAGCTCCACTCTTGACAGCATCTACCACTTTATCAGCCAGTGCTGTCACCTGTGCATGGGCGAATCCGCCGATAAGTGTTCCGTTTTCGATGGCTTCGGGCGGCTGGCATTGCTTGGCATGGGCAATCAGTGCGGAGAAGTCTTTTGGTTTTCCGTCTTTCCGTTCAGGGATATAATGTGCGCCTTCCAGTCCGCAGGCTCCTGTGATATAAATACGGTCTTTGTAAGTAGCGTTCGCACGCGGGGGAACGATACAGTTACTGGTAAACAGGATAGGGCCGTTGAAACTTTCAAATTCTTCTTTCTGTTTCCACCAGGCATTTCCATAGTTCCCCGCCAGGTGTTTGTATTTCTTCAATTGCGGATAGTAATGTGCGGGAAGCATTTCGCTGTGGGTATATACGTCTACTCCCGTACCTTCGGTTTGTTCCAACAGTTCTTCGAGGTCTTTCAGGTCGTGTCCGCTGATAAGAATGCCCGGATTGTTGCGGACGCCGATATTAACTTCAGTGATTTCGGGATTTCCGTAGCTGCTTGTATTCGCTTTGTCCAGTTGTGCCATAGCGGATACGCCATGTTTCCCTGTTTCCAAAGTCAGTTGTACCAACTCTTCCACGGTAATGTCATTACGGGTTAATTCCGCTAATGCGTGTTGCATAAAGGCAAAGATTTCCGGTGACTGGTAACCCAGGTTGTTGGCATGCTCTACATAAGCCGCCATTCCTTTCAGTCCGTAGTGCACCAGTTCTTTCAGCGAACGGATATCCTCGTTCGGGGTGCGAAGTACGCCTACCGTTTTCGATTTTTCTTCAAACTCGTTTTCATTGCCATCCCAAAGACATTCGTCGGGAGCATTTTGAATCGTTACCTTACTGCCGAGTTCTTTTTTCAGCTTCAATCCTTCTTTGATTTTCCGGGTGATGGCATCCTTGTCAAAGTTGGCGTTGGTAATGGTGATAAACAGGGCATCGTAGATAAATTTGTCTGCGTCTTCAGAAGGATGTCCCTCTTTGCGCAGGTGTTCGTTGTAGACAGCAATTCCCCGTACTACAAAGAGTAACAAGTCTTGCAGATTAGCCACTTCGGATGTTTTACCGCATACTCCTTTCAAGGTACAACCGGTACCCATTGCAGTCTCTTGACATTGATAACAGAACATACTCATAACTTTTACGTTTTAATTAGTCTTATAGTTTATTGAACGCAAAAGTAGGGGAAAGGTTTGAGCCAATTCTGTAACCAATGTTACAAGGATGAATGTTTTTTCATTAATACTCCGGATTTTCTATTAATTACCCGAATTTTTTATTGAATGAGCCGGATAAGCGATTCTTTTTGGAGAATCGTAATATGCTTCCGGTCGGCTGTCAGTAAACCATCTTCCTGCATATGAGCCAGTTCGCGTGCCAAAGAAGGGCGGGAAACTCCAAAATAATCACTCAATTCCTGTTGTGAACGGTCGAGAGTGATATGTAATTGCTGCTGCTGTTTATGCAACCGGAGCAGATAAGAAGCCAGTTTCTGCCGAATCGTCTTGAAGGACATGAAGAACAGCTTATCCGATAACGTCCGTGCATAATTGGCGGAAAGATTCATATAGTTTTCCAAAAACTGCTCGTTCTTACGAAACAGGTTCAAGACGCTCGATTTGGGAAGTTCGATGACTTCCGTCGGTTCGTTGGCAGTCACTTCTACCGGAAAGCGGTTCTCTTCTCCAAAAAGAAACAAAGGAGCGAGGGCTCTTGGCGCAGCTATGTCTTCCACTTTGATAAGCCGTCCCGAATAGTCAATCATTTCACCGCGCACACTTCCTTGGGTCAGGATGACCAGGCGGTTGCACACATCTCCCTGCCGGGCGAGTATTTCCCCTTTCTTATAAGAACGGGTGTGGAAACTGATTACTTCCAAATCGGCGGAAAGCCTTTCAGGAGTAATACCACGGAATAACGGGTTATTGATGAGTGTAGGTATCATAATCGGCTATTATTATTTGGGTTATAGTTGGCTGTTATTATTTGAATTTAAGGATAAACCTGGTTTCCTTGTCCGGCAGTAACGTAAGACTTCCGCCCGAAAGGCGCATAATCTGACGGGAGATGCTTAATCCGATTCCGCTACCCCCTTCCTTGGTGGTAAAGAAAGGGATGAATATATGCTCCGCTATCTCTAACGGGATTTCAGGGCCGTTGTTTTTTATTTCAATCAGTATTTCTTCCGTGTCATTGCAATAAGCCTGAATCTCAATTTTTCCATCCGGTTGGCTACCGATAGCTTGAATGGCATTCTTCAGGAGATTGATAACCACTTGCGAAATCAAATTCTCATCTGCATATAGAATCAAGTCCGCAGGAGAAATCTCCGTATGGAAGATGATGTTATCACACGGGTTCTGATGGCGGGCCAGTTCGACCATTCTTTCTATAAATGCCTTTACATAGAATAAAGATGGTTCGGGAGTCGGTATGCGTGTGAACTGCCGGTAAGATTCTACAAAAGAGAGCAGTCCTTTTCCCGTAGCGCTGATAGTCTGCAATCCATGGCTGATTTCTTCGTCCTTGCTCTCCGACATGGAAAGGAGCGTGTCGCAAAGGGAAGTGATGGGAGTGACCGAATTCATAATCTCATGCGTAAGTACACGCGTCAGGCGAATCCATGAATCTATTTCCTTTTCGTCCAGTTCGGTATTAATGTCATTCAGTGCCAGGATGCGAAGATGCTCTTTGCGCACATTGATTTCAGATACGCGTATGGACAGGTTGACCGTTCCCCGCTCATTATGGAAAGTTACTTGCAGCTTGTCTCCGGGACGGCAATTTTCCACCCTGTTCATCAATACGGTATCTACTTTACTTAACTGGCGGACGTGCGTGAATATATTCAATCCTATAAGTCGCAGAGCTTCTTTGTTCTTCTGATAGACTGCCCCATTGTCATTAAGCACTAACAATCCGGTGCTGACAAAGTCCAAAATCAGTTCGTAGTATTTTTCCTGTTGCGCTGTTTCCGACTTTACATTATATAAGATATGTCCAACCCGGTTGAGCGCTACATTAATTTGCCTGCTTTCCATTGTTCCGTCTTCTTCGGGAAAACGAAAAGTATTGTCGTTATTCTCTAAAGCATCAATCATGAAAAGTACTTGCTTGATATGATGGCGGTATAGCCGCATTTGCCATATGATGCTAAGAATCAGCAGAATGATGCAGATACCGAATCCTATATATTCCTTCTGAAAGCCAAACCAGGCAGTCAGCAGACAAGCACAGACAGTCAGTACTATCCTGAACCAATATCGGTAACTAAGTTGTCGGAAAAACTTTCTCATAATCCGAACTTTTTCATCTTGTTATAAAGAGTCTGCCTGGTGATTCCCAGTTGGCCGGCAACTGCCGATAGATTTCCTGCGCAGGCGTCCAGGGCTTTCCGTATCATCTGTATCTCCATCTCTTCCAGTGTCGAAATACTTTTCTCCTGAATCCCTGCCGTACGTGGAACGGATAATTGAAACAGCCCGGCAGGAATCAACGGACTGTCATTGATAATGATAGCCTTTTCAATCACGTGTTCCAGTTCGCGGATATTTCCATACCAGGGATGCGCTGTCAGTTTCTCTTTTGCTTCGGGCGCAAATGCCATCACAGCCTTGTCATATTGCTTGCAGAAGCGTACGATAAACCTTTCCGCAAGTGGAATGATATCCTCTTTCCGTTCCCGCAAAGGGGGAATTTCCACATGAATGGTATTGATTCGATACAGCAAATCTTCCCGGAATTCTTCTTTCCCTACCATCTCTTGCAGATTCCGGTTCGTTGCGCATATCAGCCGGATGTCAATGGGAACAGGAGTGTTGCTTCCTACACGCACAATGCTTCGGCGTTGGATGACAGTCAGCAGTTTGGCTTGCAGATGATAAGGCAGATTTCCTATTTCATCCAAAAACAGGGTGCTTTTGTCGGCAGATTCGAACTTGCCTGTACGGTCAGCGTGTGCATCCGTGAAAGAGCCTTTTATATGCCCGAAAAGCTCGCTTTCAAACAAGGACTCCGTGATAGTCCCCATATCAACAGCAATCATTTCTTTATGTTTCCGGTTGGACAGGGAATGAATTTCACGTGCCAGCATCTCCTTTCCCGTTCCGTTCTCACCGGTTATCAGGATATTGGCATCGGTGGCGGCCACCTTTTCAATCAGCGTGCGGAGTTGCTGCATCACTTTGCTTTCTCCCCAGTACATAGCCGGGTGAATCGGTTCTTCTTTTACGCCCGTTTTCTTTTCGCGGAGTGTAGACGCGGCTGCGGTTTGCAGGGTTGCCACTAGCTTTTGGTTATCCCAGGGCTTCACGATAAAGTCGGTTGCCCCTTCCTTTATCCCCCGGATAGCCAGTTCAATATCCGCGTAAGCCGTAAAAAGTACGACCGGAAGCCCCGGACGTACTTTCTTTATTTCATGCAACCAAAACAATCCCTCATTACCGGTATTGATGCCCGATGTGAAATTCATATCCAGTAGTATTACTTCCGGCATCTCTTCTCGAATGACGCTTGTCAGCGTGACGGGAGAGGAGAGTGTAACGACTTTTGAGAAATAGCTTTTTAAAAGGATTTGTACTGCGGTCAGCACCCCTTTATTATCGTCTACAATGATGATTGTTCCTGATTTACCCATTTTCGTGTAAGTTTGTAATGCGCAAACTTACGAAAAAAGTAGTTGATAATTCAATATTTGGATTTCAAAATTAAATTTACAGCCATTGGAACTTCAATCCGAAAGACAGGCTCAGGTAATCACGCGGACGGAGATAGCTATTCTGTACGGCACTAATCAAGTACAGGTCGCACGTACTTATTTCATAGAAAAATGTCACGGACTTTGCCAGAAATCTGCGTTGCGGGTCAATATCATAAGTCAGCCGCTGCCCCATAAAGACATGAAAACGTACTTTACTTGAAAAACCATAATAGCCTTTCGGATAACGGTCGGGCTCATTTACCCAAAATTGGTCTCCGAATACCGTATTCATATAAAGACCGCAGGCAAGAGGTTCCGTAGAGAATCCTTTCCCTATATTGATGCTCCAGGGCATATAATTCTGCTTGAGCGTCAAGGTTGCCTTTGCCTTCTTTGACGAATATTTCGGGATAAATCCGAGCAAAACATCCGTTTCCCATTGATTCCGCTTTCCATAATCCCAACCTGTGCCGAAAGAAAGCAATCCCATATTTCCGGCATATTGTATCTTGGAATGAGTCGGGATGATTCGTTCCCAGTTCCTGCGCAAACGGTGTACCCGTTTGTCATAACGGGAATGCTTGACATGCTTGGGTGTGGCAGGCAATACAGAATCCGCCTTGATAACAGTAAAGACCGAATCTCCTGTATGAAAGGCAATAATCGAATCATCCTTAATAACAAAATGGAGCGATTCCATTTTAAATGTATTAATGAGAGTATCCGTCTTGCAAGTGGCCGAAACCAGTAAGGGGAAGGAGAGGAGTACCGACAGCACTCCTGCCCGTAAGATATATTTAGTATTTAACCAGTTCATATTCGTATTTTTCCGGAGTTATGGTAAACACCAGATAACTGCGGTAATCCATGCAGTCACTGGTGATATAATGTATGCCATCATCAAAAATCACGTCGTCCCGATGATGGTGAGTGTGCGCGGCCGTGCAGAATTGTATGCCTGGGTATTGAGTGACATAACGATGGAATACTTTTGCCACGTTATCATTGAATACATCCGTATAAGGACGCGCATGCATACTAATTACTGTCTTTTCAAATTCATCGCTTCTGTTCGTTATTTCCTGCTCCATGAAAGTGAAATCGGGAACAGGCTCTGAATAATCATATTCCAGTGCATTGGTATTCAGGCAGACAAACTTCACATTGCCTGCAATAAAGGAGAAATTCGTAGCACCGAACACAGCTTTGTATGTTTCCGCCCCCGTACCCAAACAGTCATGGTTCCCAATCAGAGCCACGTAAGGAACATTCAGCCCGTTCATAATATCACGTTGCCAAAGGAATTCTTTCGTCACCCCGAAGTCACTCATATCTCCGCCGTGAATGACGAAATCAATATCATTCCGTTTATTAATCGCTTTCACGAAATCTTCCGTTTCGTCATACCAACGTTGTGAATCGCCCATGGTTGCGAAGCACAGTTTAGTCTTCCCTTTGCAATTCGCTTCTATCTTTTCGATATTGTGTGCATTGACATTAGTTTCGCCACTGATGCGGACATCGTACGGATGATAATCTATCATACCACATCCGGAGAGGAACAGACACGACAAGAGTACATATAAATTCTTTCTCATCATAATTAAATATTATAGTTTAGAAAACTTTATGCAAAGATATAGTTTTCTGTTTGGATGGACAACGGCTAAAACGCGAATGAGGAGTGAACGAACAATAAATGTGTAAAATAGAACAGTTCACCGTTGTCTAATAATTAGACGCTGCTGTCTAATTATTAGACAGTATTTGCAAGACTCTAAAAGGTAAACATTTGATAATGAGTTGCTATTCTTTTTGGCACGCTTTCTGCATTTAATAAATAGAGAAAAAACAGAAAAACATCTAAAATATGAAACAACTCTATTATGTAATTCGGACTTTGTTGCGGGGGCGTGGTTCAAACATTATCAAAATCCTTTCTTTGGCATTGGGACTGACAATGAGTATCCTGTTGTTTGCCCGTGTAGCTTTTGAACAGAGTTTCGATAAGTGCTTCAAGGAGTATGATAACCTATATCAGATTTTCTCCGTCTTTTCCACGAACGGGCAGACTTTTGAGCCGCAAGATAAGAATTGCGGCCCGGTGGCAGGTGCTATCTTGGAGAATTTTCCCAAGGAAGTGGAAGCGGCTACCAGTTATTGTGACTGGATGGGAGCCCCTCTTTATAATGGAAGTGTCCGTTTCGATGCCCGTAAGCTTGTAGCCGATTCACTTTTCTTCAAGACGATGGGGATTGAAGTACTGAGTGGTATCCCTGAAAAAGAACTGATGCAGAAAGACGTTATCTTTTTGAGCGACCGCCTGGCACGGAAGATGTTTGATAAGGAAAACCCGATAGGGAAAGTAATCACCTACAACAAGGATATAGAGTTAACGGTAAAAGGAACCTTTGCCGACATCCCGGAGAATTCCACGGTAAGACCGGAAGCCGTGGTTTCCTTACCTACCATTTGGACTCGTAATTGGGGAAATTACTCATGGAGAGGGGGAGACAGTTGGCTCGCCTTTATCCGCTTTCGTCCGGGAGCCGACAAGTCGGTGGTAAATGCCCGCATAGATGAAATGATAAAGAAATACCGTCCTGCGGAAGATCAAAAAGTGGTAGGTTATACAGCTTTCGTGAAACCTATTCGTGATGTTTATCGCGAGTATAAGGATGTGAAGCGGATGCGGAATATCATGTCAATCCTGGGAATTATCATTCTCTTTATCGCTACCTTGAATTATGTCTTGATTTCCATTTCCTCACTTTCTCAACGTGCCAAAGCCATCGGTGTACATAAGTGCAACGGTGCAGGCAGCGGCAGGATATTAAGTATGTTCCTGTTGGAAACAGGCGTCATTATTCTACTCGCATTGGTGCTGATGGGCTTAATCCTGTTGAACTTCCGTGAATTCTTTGAAGATACCGCGTCTGTCGAGCTAAGCGCCCTGTTCGCTTTAGACCGTCTTTGGGTACCTTTGCTAATTGTCGTCGTACTGTTTGTAATAGGCGGAATATTGCCCGGTCGTCTGTTCGCCAAGATACCTGTATCCCAAGTATTTCACCGCTATACCGAAGGAAAGAAAGGTTGGAAACGGCCGTTACTGTTCGTGCAGTTTGCCGGTGTAGCCTTTATCTGTGGACTGATGTATGTAGTGATGTTACAATATTATTATGTACTGAACAAAGAACTCGGATATAACCCGCAACGTGTTGTCGTAGCCAGTGCCAGTTTTGGAAATGACGAGAATCAGAATTATGCCCTGACTTTCTTTAAGGGTCTGCCGTATGTAGAGGCGGTGTCCAGTGCCGATACCCATCCGGTGTATAGTTATAGCGGGACAATGATTCAAAATGAAGGTGGACAGTCACTTTTTTCATCCCGTTATTGTGATATGATGGAAGATTATCCGGCAATGATGGGGATGGTTATGAAAGAAGGACGTATGCCGCGCAACCGTGAAGAAACGGTAATCAATGAGACATTTGGCGAATGGATGCATTGGGGAAACGACCTGCTGAATCATACCGTCTACAACTCCGGTTATGTCTGCAAGGTAGTGGGAGTTCTCAAAGATTTCCGTATCGGAAATTTCACTAACCCACAACAACCTATCACCATTATGGTCACCAAGAAATTTGGTTCATGTGTCCACATCCGGCTGAAAGAACCATTCATGGAAAACCTTCAGAAACTGAATAAAGAATCGGCAGAAGCATTCCCCGATAAAACGATTGATTTCCGTCCGATGGAACAAATGATAAAAGACAGTTATAATTCAGTCCGTGTATTCAGTAACGCCACTATGTTGGCGGCGATAACCATGTTCTTTGTGATGCTGATGGGATTGATAGGATATACCACCGACGAAGTCCGCCGCCGTTCCAAAGAGATTGCCATCCGTAAGGTCAACGGTGCCGAAGCATCCGGTATTCTGGAAATGCTGGTGAAAGACGTGCTCTATATAGCCGTTATTGCAGTTGTTATCGGCGTGATAGCTTCCTGGTATGTCAATGATATGTGGATGGATATGTTTGCCGAACACGTGCCCGTCAGTTGGGCGGCCTATGTCCTGATAGCGATAGTCAACCTGCTTGTCATCGTTGCCTGTGTCGTTTGGAAATCCTGGCACATAGCGAATGAAAACCCGGTAAACAGTATTAAAAGCGAATAATTAAAAACATAAAATAAAAAGATTATGATTGAAATAAACAACATCAGTAAAGTATTCCGTACTTCCGAAGTGGAAACAGTAGCTTTGAATCACGTAAGCCTTGACGTAAAAGAAGGAGAGTTTGTAGCCATTATGGGGCCTTCCGGCTGTGGTAAATCCACCTTGCTGAATATCCTCGGACTGTTGGATAATCCCACTGAAGGGTCATATGAGTTGATGGGACAGGAAGTGGCCGGACTGAAAGAAAAGGAGCGCACTCATGTCCGCAAAGGCAAGTTAGGCTTCGTATTCCAAAGTTTCAACCTGATAGACGAACTGAACGTCTACGAAAACGTGGAACTCCCTTTGACCTACCTGGGCATTAAATCTTCCGAACGCCGCCGCATGGTGGAAGACATCCTGAAAAGAATGAATATCAGCCACCGCGCCAAGCACTTTCCGCAACAGCTTTCCGGCGGTCAGCAACAGCGTGTAGCCATTGCCCGCGCCGTAGTGACTAACCCGAAGCTAATTCTTGCCGATGAGCCGACAGGTAATCTTGATTCAAAGAATGGCGCGGAAGTGATGAATCTACTGACGGAACTGAATAAGGAAGGAACTACCATTATTATGGTGACACACTCACAGCACGATGCGAGTTTTGCCCATCGCACTATACATTTGTTCGATGGCAGTATTGTAGCGAGTGTCACAGCATAAAAAAATACGAAACAGTATGAGACAAATCTACTATAGTATACGCACATTACTACGTGAGCACAGCTCGAATATCATAAGAATCATCTCTCTTTCATTGGGACTGACCATTGGTATTCTGCTTTTCTCTCAAATTGCTTTTGAACTGAATTACGAACAATGCTATCCTGAATCGGAACGCCTGGCGATTGTGCGTGGTCAGATAACCAATCTTACTTCCGGTGAAACGATGGGTGATGATGGTTCTAACTACGACTATACGGTTTGTGACCCGGTAGCGGCTACCCTGGCACAAGATATGCCGGAAGAGATTGAGTCCGCCAGTTGCGTTCTTTCCGGTGGACAATATAAGATGTACTACGAAAACAAACTAATACAAGACACTCATTATATATATGCCGATACCTGTTTCTTTCAGACTTTCGGCATTCCGGTATTGAAAGGCAATCCGAAGGACATGATTATGCCGGGCAGTGTTTTTGTTTCGGAGAGCTTTGCCCGTAAAATCTTCGGAGATGAAGAACCGGTAGGAAAAATCCTTTCGGCAGATAAACAGAATGACTTTACCATCCGCGGCGTCTATAAGGATGTACCGGAGAATACGATGTTGACTCATGACTTTGTCGTTTCCATCCATCGTGACGGGGGATACCAGGGTGGAGCCGGTTGGAATGGTAATGATGTCTTTTATGCTTTTCTTCGCCTGCACCATGCTTCGGACATTGATAAGGTGAATAGTAAAATCCAGCGGGTAATCGAGAAATACACGTCTTCACAAATAGACGACTGGAAAGAAGATTATAGTATCATTCCTTTGGTAAAATATCATTTGGAATCTTCCGAAGTACACAAACGCCTGTTCATTTACGGTTTTCTGGGTTTCGCCATTTTCTTCGTGGCTATCATGAATTATATGCTAATCTCCATCGCCAACCTGAGCCGTCGAGCCAAAAGCGTAGGAGTGCACAAATGTAATGGAGCCAGTTCTGCTAATATCTTTGGAATGTTTATGGCGGAAACCGGACTTTTGGTCATCTTATCTGTACTTGTCAGTTTTCTGTTGATAATCAACACACGCGGTATTATTGAAGACCTGCTTTCCGTCCGTCTATCGTCTCTGTTCACTTGGGGAACACTATGGATACCGTTACTTACCATTGTTATACTTTTTCTCTTGGCAGGCGGAATGCCGGGACGATTATTCTCACGCATACCTGTCACACAAGTATTCCGCCGTTACACGGATGGCAAAACGGGTTGGAAACGCTCTCTGCTATTTATTCAGTTCTCCGGTGTCTCCTTTGTCTTAGGATTATTATTAGTCACCCTATTGCAATACAATCATCTAATGAATCGCGATATGGGAATCAATATACCGGGACTCGTTCAAGCTGAAACCTGGTTGCCTAAAGAAACCGTGATACACGTCACGGACGAACTACGCCGCCAACCTATGGTGGAAGGAGTAGGGGTCGCAATGAACAGCGTACTTGGTCAGTATTGGACACGTGGACTGATGAGCAACGATGGAAAACGAATCGCTACACTCAACTTCAATAATTGTAGTTATAACTATCCCGAAGTAATGGGAATGAAAATTATCGAAGGAACTACCCTTAAGAAACAAAATGATTTACTGGTGAATGAAGAACTGGTTCGTTTGATGAAATGGACGGATGGAGCGGTAGGCAAGAAACTAAACGATGTTTCGGGAACGATTGTCGGCGTTTTCCGTGATGTACGCAATTATAGTTTCTATGCCAATCAGGCACCTATTGTCCTGATAGGAGACGAGAATGCCAATCACGCATTTGATGTTCGTCTGAAAGAGCCCTATAAAGAGAATCTGAAACGCTTGAACGAATATGTCGAAAGCACCTTCCCCAATGTGGCTTTGCGTTTCATTTCTATGGACAGTATGATAGAGAGTATGTATCAAGATGTATATCGTTTCCGTAATTCTGTTTGGATTACCTCCTGCTTCATTCTGCTGATTGTGATAATGGGATTGATTGGCTATGTGAATGATGAAACCCAGCGTCGAAGCAAAGAGATAGCCATCCGAAAAGTGAATGGAGCTGAAGCCTCTCATGTCTTGCGCCTGTTGATACGTGACATCCTGTATGTCGCCGCGTCTTCCATACTGATTGGTATAGTCACTGCCTACTTTGTAGGAAAAGCTTGGCTCGAACAGTTTGCCGAACAAATAGATATGAATCCACTGCTTTTCGTGGGTACAGCATTTCTGGTTCTCTTGTTGATAGTGGTTTGTGTTGTACTGAGAGCTTGGAATATAGCTAATGAAAACCCGGTGGACAGTATCAAAGCGGAATAAGAACAAATGATAGAAATAGGAAAAGGGAAAAGGAAAAGAAATAGAGAAAGGCTGTCTTATTAGACAGCCTCTATTGCATGTTGTTTCGACACCTTCTTAATATAAATCATCAGACTGACAACCGCCGTAATAAACGCCAATGCATCCGATACCGGCATACTAATCCAAATCCCTTTCAATCCTAATCCCCACCAATTGGGGAAAAGCAACAGGCAAGGCAACAAATAAAGCAACTGCCTTGTCAGCGAAAGGAAAATGCTGATTTTCGCCTTGCCGATACTTTGGAAGAAGTTGCCGATAACAATCTGTGCCCCTACGAACGGGAACATCAACACCGTTAAGCGCAGCCCTTCTACGGCAAGTCCGATCAGTTCATCATTATCCGTAAAGAGCGCGGACACCGCATGCGGGAAAAACTCACAAATCAGGAAACCGCTGCTCGTGATAACCACCCCCGAGATAATCCCCAGTTTCAATGTCTGCTTCACCCGGTCTATCTTCTGCGCCCCGAAGTTATAACCGACAATCGGCTGCATGCCCATCGTCAATCCCAATACAATCATAACATAAAGCGTCAGCAACCGGTTGATGATACCATACGCGCCGATAGCCATATCACCCCCATATTCCTGCAAACTGTTATTGATAATAATGACAATGGCACACGCACAAACATTCATCAGAAACGGCGACATGCCGATAGCGAAAATACTCTCCACGATTCTCCGCTTCATCTTCCATACCTTTCCTTCAAAATGCACCGTGCTGTCTTTCTTCATAAAATGGCTCACCACCCACACCATGCCGATCAACTGCGAAATGACCGTTGCCGTAGCAGCACCGCGCATTCCCCATTCAAAGTGGAAGATAAAGATAGGGGCGAGGATGATATTAGCCACCACCGTCACCATAGAAGTAAGCATCGCTTTCTTCGGATAGCCGGTAGCACGCATCACGTTGTTCAATCCTATCATCGTATAAGTAATGGGAGTTCCCAATAAAATAACCTGCATAAAACTACGTGCATAAGGCAACGTATCAGGACTCGCCCCGAAGAAAGTCAATATATCATCCAAAAAGATGAAAGACAATATCCCGAAGAAGAAAGAATTTGTGATGCAGAGCATCAGCGTATGTGACAGAATCTCCGTAGCCCCCTTCATATCCTTTTGCCCCAGACGGATAGAAGCAAGCGTAGAACCGCCCGCCGACACTAACGTACAGAAAGCCACCACAAGATTCATCAGTGGGAAACTGATAGCCAGTCCCGCAATAGCTATCGGGCCGACCCCATGCCCGATAAAAATACTATCAATAATATTATAGATGGAAGTAATCGTCATTCCTATAATAGCGGGAATGGAGTATTGTAACAGCAGTTTGCCGATACTCTCTTTTCCTAAGATATGTGGGTCGTTCTTGCTCATGCGTCAGTCGATTTGTTGGATAAACCAGTAGAATTGTTGGATAAAAACGTATGTTACGTTTTTTTTAGCTTTGCAAAGGTACGAATAATTTGCCTGATTCGATGATTATTCGGAACTTTGCGCCCGTTGATACACAAGGTTTAACGTTTTAGGTAAAAAGAAAGTTTGATATGAATACAACAAAGACAATTGCGGCACTGTTCGACTTCGACGGTGTCATTATGGATACAGAGACGCAGTACACCGTTTTCTGGAACGAACAAGGACTGAAATATCTGAACGAAGAAGATTTCGGACGCCGGATCAAAGGACAAACCTTGGCGCAAATCTACGAGAAATACTTCTCGACTCTCCCCGAAGCACAGCAGGAAATCACAGCGAAACTTAACGTCTTCGAGAAACAGATGTCCTATGAATATATCCCCGGTGTAGAAGCCTTTATCGCCGACCTGCGCCGTCATGATGTAAAGATAGCCGTAGTCACCAGCTCCAACGAGGAAAAGATGCAGAACGTCTACAATGCCCATCCTGAATTTAAAGGAATGGTAGACCGCATCCTCACCGGTGAGATGTTTGCCCGTTCCAAACCCGCTCCCGACTGTTTCCTGTTAGGAATGGAAATATTCGAATCCACCCCCGACAACACATACGTCTTTGAAGACTCCTTCCACGGCCTGCAAGCCGGAATGACTTCAGGCGCAACCGTTATCGGACTCGCCACCACCAACTCCCGCGAATCCATCACCGGAAAAGCCCATTACATCATGGACGACTTTACCGGAATGACCTACGATAAACTGTTGACGCTGAACCGCTGACCCCGTTCCGCGCTTAACGTCTTCATCCATCTTCCCAACCGCCCGTCAGCTATCCCTGACGAGTGATTGAGAGGATTTTTTGTATTTCCTTCTCTGTTATGAATTAAATGTTATAACTTTGCCCCGATTTTTTGCTGATGTTTAACGACACAGCTCAAAACACATACTAATTAATTTATAATTAAAACTTAAAAAAGACATGGCTGGTTATATATCAGATGACACAAGAAAGGTGACTACTCATCGCTTGGTTGAAATGAAACAGAGAGGCGAAAAGATTTCTATGCTTACTTCCTATGACTACACGATGGCACAGATTGTAGACGGTGCGGGAATGGATGTTATCCTCGTAGGCGACTCCGCTTCCAATGTAATGGCAGGTAACGTAACCACGCTGCCCATCACGCTCGACCAAATGATTTATCACGCTAAGTCCGTAGTACGTGGTGTAAAACGTGCCATGGTAGTCGTTGACATGCCTTTCGGTTCCTATCAGGGCAACGAAATGGAAGGACTTGCTTCCGCTATCCGCATCATGAAAGAGAGTCACGCCGATGCTTTGAAACTGGAAGGCGGAGAAGAAATCATCGGTTCTGTGAAACGTATTATCAGCGCAGGTATTCCGGTAATGGGACATCTAGGACTAATGCCGCAGTCTATTAATAAATACGGAACTTACACCGTACGCGCCAAAGACGACGCTGAAGCTGAGAAACTGATTCGCGACGCCCATTTGCTCGAAGAAGCGGGCTGTTTCGCCATCGTACTCGAAAAGATTCCGGCAACTCTTGCCGAACGTGTAGCTTCCGAGCTGACTATACCTATTATCGGTATCGGTGCAGGCGGTCATGTAGACGGCCAGGTACTGGTTATTCAGGATATGCTTGGCATGAACAACGGCTTCCGTCCCCGTTTCTTGCGTCGTTACGCCGATTTGTACACGGTGATGACCGATGCTATCAGCCGTTATGTATCCGATGTGAAGAATTGCTACTTCCCCAACGAGAAGGAACAATATTAAACAGACTATATGGCAGTTAAATTGTGGACAGTTCATTTTATGCGGATATGTGTAGCTAATTTGCTGTTGTTTATATCCTTGTATGTGTTATTTCCGGTGCTTTCAGTTGAGATGGCCGACCGTCTCGGAGTGCCGGTTGCACAGACAGGAGTAATCTTTCTCTTTTTCACGCTGGGAATGTTCCTTATCGGCCCTTTCCATGCCTACCTCGTAGATGCATACAAACGTAAGAGTGTGTGTATATTCTCTTTTGCCCTGATGGTAGCGGCAACGGTAGGTTATGCTTTTGTGACTAACATAACGGAACTTATCCTACTGAGCACCGTACAGGGATTAGCATTCGGCATAGCCACAACAGCAGGTATCACCCTGGCAATCGACATCACCAACTCCACACTGCGCAGTGCGGGGAATGTCAGTTTCTCATGGGTGGCACGCCTAGGGATGATACTGGGTATCATTCTCGGAGTATGGCTCTATCAGAGTTATTCCTTCCAAAATCTGCTGTCCGTCTCCGTTATCACCGGAGCAGCGGGAATCCTCGTAGTGTCCGGTGTCTATGTGCCTTTCCGTGCGCCGATTGTCACCAAGCTCTATTCCTTCGACCGTTTCTTGCTGTTGCGGAGTTGGGTTCCTGCCATCAATATGATTCTGATTACGTTCGTGCCGGGACTACTGATTCCGCTCGTTCATCCTTTCCTTAACGACTCTGTACTCGGAACTACGGGAATCCCCGTACCTTTCTTTGCAGGGGTAGGAGTAGGATACCTCGTATCCCTGTTTCTGGCACGCCTGTTCTTTATGAAAGAGAAAACGCTCAGACTGGTCATTGTAGGAATCGGACTGGAAATGCTGGCTATGTCCCTGCTGAATGCGACTACTTCGGTAGCCGTTCCTTCCGTGCTCTTGGGACTCGGACTGGGGCTTATCCTGCCGGAATTTCTGGTCATATTTGTGAAACTTTCCCATCATTGCCAGCGTGGAACGGCAAACACCACCCATCTTCTGGCAAGCGAGGTCGGAATCTCCTTGGGTATCGCCACTACTTGCTATCTGGATTTGGATACCGACAAGATGCTTCATGTCGGACAGATGGTAGCTTCGGTCGCTTTAGTGTTTTTCGTCATTGCGACGTATCCTTATTATATAAGAAAGAAAGTGAGATAAGAGGGATAAAATCCCTCTGGAAAATGGCGTCACTATACTGTCCGGATAGTGACGCTATACTATAAAAATAGTGACGCTATCACATGCGGATAGCGTCACTATTTTTATTGCATGAATTCGTAGTTAATTCCGGCTTACCTGTTTCACTCCTTTCACCGTCCTCAGCTTCTTGATAAGCGCTTCCAGTCTTCCCGTATCGCCGACCATAACCGTCAGCGTCCCCGAGAACAAGCCGTCATGCGAGTCAATGCCGATAGAGCGGAGAGTAATCCCGTTCTCCTTGGATATAATAGAAGTGATATTCGTCACGATACCAATATCATCGTGTCCCACAACGCGCAGCGTGATAGGATACTGCGTACCTACCGACTTACCTGCCCAGCGGGCCTTCACAATCCGGTAACCGAAACGTTCGCGCATCTGATTCGCGTTCGGGCAGTCCTTCCTATGAATCTTAATTCCCCCGCTTACCGTCACGAAACCGAATACATCATCACCGTAAATAGGATTACAACACTTCGCCAGTTTGAATTCCAATCCTTTCAGGTTCTGGTCAATCACAAGCACGTCCTCTTTCGAAGTCGTCTCTTCCTGCGTAGCCTGCAAGTTATATCCCTCGGCACTGCGATACACAATCTCGTCATGCGTATCATTATCCCGCTTCTGCTGCTCGATGTATTTGTCCAAAACTTCGTTGACATCCAGTGCTTCATCAGCTATTTTCTGATAAAACTCCGTCACGTTCTTGAACCCTAAACGCTTAATAAGACGCATCATTGTCGCCTCGTCATACTCCAGTTTGCGGTTCTTGAACTTCCGTTCCAGTGTCTCTTTCGCAAAGTCATGCTGACGTGCCACCATCTCCTTGAGAGCCTGCCGGATCTTCGTGCGGGCTTTGGAAGTCGTCACAATATTCAGCCAGTCCTGTTTCGGCGTCTGCGTATTCGAAGTCATAATCTCCACCTGGTCACCGCTGTTCAGCTTCTGCTTCAGTTGGACATTCTTTCCGTTCACCCTCGCGCCGATACACTTGCATCCCAACTTGCTATGGATATGGAAAGCAAAGTCGAGCACCGTAGCCCCCTTTGCCAGTTTGAACAAATCCCCTTTGGGCGTGAAAACGAAAACTTCGTCCTCGTAAAGATCCATCTTGAACTGATCCATTACCTTCATCGAGTCGTTGTCCGCATTCTCCAACGCTTCCCGCACCGAAGTCAGCCATTCGTCCAGACCCGTTTCGCCTTTGATACCTTTATATCTCCAGTGCGCGGCCAGTCCGCGTTCCGCGATTTCGTCCATGCGGCGGGTACGTATCTGCACTTCCACCCATTTCCCTTCCGGGCCCATCACAGTGATGTGCAACGACTCGTAACCATTGCTTTTCGGGATAGACAACCAGTCGCGTAGCCGCTTCGGGTTCGGTTGATACATATCCGTCACGATAGAATATACCTGCCAACATTCCTGCTTCTCCTTCGCCGGTTCCGGTTCCGAATCCAGGATAATACGGATGGCAAACAAGTCATAAATCCCTTCAAACGGAGTCTTCTGTTTCTGAATCTTGTTCCATATCGAATGGATGGACTTGGTACGCCCCTTGATGTCGAACTTCAGTCCCGCTGCCGCCACCTTCTTTTGGATAGGCTCGATAAAAGCAGCGATATACTTGTCGCGTGACGCCTTCGTCTCATTCAGTTTATCCTTTATATAATAATAGGTGTCCCGCTGTGTATATTTCAGCGACAAATCCTCAAGTTCCGATTTCAACTTGTAAAGTCCCAGCTTATGCGCCAACGGGGCATACAGATAAGCAGCCTCATTCGCTACCTTGTTCCGGTCTTCCTCGTTGCCCGTATCCTTGATTTTGCGCATCACGTTCACGCGGTCGGCAATCATAATCAGAATCACACGCATATCTTCGGCAAACGAGAGCAGCAGGTTACGGAAATTCTCCGACTCAATCGCCGGACTCTTGGCATAGAGTTCATTCGTCTTCACCAATCCCTTGATGATGCTCGCCACATCTTCCCCGTATTCCGCATTCACTTCCTCGATGGAGAGTATATGCGCTTTCACAATCTCGTGCAGCATGATACCAATCAGGCACGAGCCCTTCATTCCAATTTCTTCGGTCACGATAACCGCCGTTTGTAAATCTCTGATGACGGGATTCATCCCGAAGTTATTGCGTTGCAGCCCGTTACATTGGGCAGCTTTGATTAGATGTTTCTTTAACTTTAGGCAATCCTGCCAGGAAATGCTGTCTCCGGCAGATAGCATCAAATGCCGGTAGAGTGAAAAAAGCTCCTTTTTTTCCTCTGATGTAAAAAAGACGTCCATATTCAATCTTGTTAATTCGATGTAAAAGTAGTTTTTTTCTTGGTTATTCGGCAAGAAGTAAATAACATTTTGTATTTTTGGGCATCAATTAATAAAAATAGATATTATGATAACGACACAGGACAAAGAGTTGCTTGCCAAGAAAGGCATTACGGAAGAGCAAATAGCCGAGCAACTGGCTTGCTTCCAGACAGGTTTTCCTTTTTTGAAACTGGACGCTGCGGCTTCCATTGAGAAAGGTATATTAGCCCCCGGCGCTGAAGAGCAGAAAGCATATTTGGCAGCATGGGACGCATATACAAACACGGATAAGACTATCGTGAAGTTTGTACCGGCTTCGGGTGCCGCGAGCCGTATGTTCAAGAACCTCTTCGAGTTTCTGTCTGCCGACTATGATACGCCGACTACAAAATTTGAACAAGCATTCTTCGACGGTATCAAGGATTTTGCTTTCTATGACGACCTCAACGTAGCTTGTCAGCGTACAGCCGGAAAAGACATCCCTGGATTAATCGAGGAAGGTAACTATAAAGCCGTAGTTTCCGCATTACTCGAAACTGCCGGCTTGAATTACGGCGCACTGCCGAAAGGTCTGCTCAAATTCCATAAATATCCCGAAGGCGCACGCACCCCGTTGGAAGAGCATCTTGCCGAAGGAGCTATGTACGCAGCCGGAAAGAGCGGCAAAGTCAACGTGCACTTCACCGTATCTACCGAGCATCGTGAACTCTTCAAGAAACTGGTGGAAGAAAAGTCCGGCGAATTTGCCAAACGTTACGGAGTAGATTACTACATCACATTCTCCGAGCAGAAACCGAGTACCGACACCATTGCTGCCGATATGGACAACCAACCGTTCCGCGACAACGGCAAACTGCTGTTCCGTCCCGGTGGACACGGCGCATTGATTGAGAACCTGAATGACCTCGATGCCGATATTATCTTTATCAAGAACATCGACAACGTTGTTCCCGACAAACTGAAAGAAGACACCGTTACTTATAAGAAACTGATTGCCGGCGTACTCGTCTCCCTGCAAAAGCAGGCATTCGAATACCTCGAACTGCTTGACAGCGGCAAATATACGCACGACCAAATGATGGAAATGCTCCAGTTCCTGCAAAAGAAACTTTTCTGCAAAAATCCGGAAACGAAAGACCTCGAAGATTCCGTACTCGCTATCTATCTGAAGAACAAACTGAACCGTCCGATGCGTGTCTGCGGAATGGTGAAGAACGTAGGCGAACCGGGTGGTGGCCCGTTCCTTGCATACAACAGTGACGGAACGATTTCCCTACAAATCCTTGAAAGCTCGCAAATCGACATGAACGACCCCGAGAAGAAGGAAATGTTCGAGAACGGTACACACTTCAATCCGGTAGATCTGGTATGTGCCGTGCGTGACTATAAAGGTCATAAATTCGATTTAGTGAACTACGTGGATAAGGCAACTGGCTTCATCTCCTACAAATCAAAGAACGGCAAAGACCTGAAAGCTCTCGAACTTCCCGGCTTGTGGAACGGTGCGATGAGCGACTGGAATACCGTATTTGTAGAAGTTCCCCTCTCTACCTTCAATCCGGTGAAGACGGTGAACGACCTGCTGCGCGAGCAACATCAGTAAAGTAAAAAGACGACCGCCCGGTCGGGGAAAACCGGGCAGCCGTTTTCCACAAACTAACAGTCCGGTTGCGCTTGAGCGGCTTTGCGTCCGCAAGCAACCGGCTATTTAAAAAAGAGTGTTTAGAATGAATCAGATTGAGAAAATCATTGATATTGCTACCTGGAACAGAAAAGAACATTTCGAGCACTTCAGTGCTTTTGACGACCCGTTTTTCGGAGTGACGGTCAATGTAGACTGCACCCGCGCATATCAGGAAGCCAAAGACAAAGGCGTATCTTTCTCCCTCTTGGTGCTGCACCGGATTGTTACAGCTGCCGCCAAAGTCGAAGAGTTCCGCTACCGTATCGAAGGGGATAGGGTAGTGTGCTATGACAGCCTTCTGCCCGAAGCCACCGTAGGCCGTGCCGACCATACGTTTTCTTTCGCCGCCTTCGAATATGACCCGGACGAACTTACCTTCATCCGCAAAGCGAAAGCCGAAATGGAACGTCTGCAAGCCACCACCGGACTGAACAAAGGGGGGACATTCCATCCCAACGCCATTCATTACTCGGCTGTTCCGTGGCTCGTTTTCACAGATATGAAACACCCCACCAATATGCGTTCGGGCGACAGCGTCCCAAAAATCTCCACCGGAAAGTATTTCCGTGAAGGAGAGAAACTGCTGCTACCTGTCTCCGTCACTTGTCATCATGGACTGATGGATGGTTATCATGTCGCCAAGTTTATTGAAATCCTCGATTTATAAACTTCGTTCTAAAAAGACAAACCAGACGTCTATGAGATTCAAAATACCAAGATGGAAAGGCATCGCCTTCCGTTTTACCTTCTGTTCGGCATTACTTTTTCCGGGAGCTTTTTTACATTCACAGGAAGTCCGGCAAGATACACTGGAAGATACCCGTCAGGATGTGAAACAACTTCAGGAAGTTGTACGTGAACTCCGACAGGAAGTCAGGAAGCTACAGGAAGAAATCCGTGGACTCCGGCAGGGATATTTCCCGGAATACGGGGAATATCGATTCGATTCCGTTTCGGCATACACTCCTCATCGCTTTATCCATCGCCTGGGCATAGAAGCCCGCCCGCAGTACGTATTTCCCACCAATCCTTTCCTGCGTGGAGAGAACGAGCGGTGGAAACCGATTCAGACGTCTTTTGCCGCCCATCTGAAATATTCATTCAAATTCCGTCCCAATACTTGTGCCGATCGCATCTATGGCGGTGCCTATCAAGGTTTCGGCCTGGCTGTCACCACCTTTGGCGATAAAAAACAGCTCGGTGACCCTTTCACTTTCTATCTATTTCAAGGTGCACGCATCGCGCGTTTCAATCCGCGCCTTTCGCTCAATTACGAATGGAATTTCGGTATTTCCGCCGGATGGCAGCCGTATGACAATGATTATAATTCCTATAACGGAGCTGTCGGCTCCCGCATGAATGCTTACCTCAATGCAGGTATTTACCTGAATTGGGCGTTCTCCCGTTATTTCGACCTGATAATCGGTGGCGACTTCACGCATTTCTCCAATGGAAACACCAAGTTTCCCAATGCAGGAGTGAACACTACCGGAGCTAAAATCGGACTGGTTTACAACTTCAACCGCGAGGAATCCGACCTGACCAAATCACTGGTAACTCCATTGATTCCCCGCTTCCCGCGCCACATCAGTTATGACCTTGTCATGTTCGGTTCATGGCGGCGGAAAGGAGTGTATGTAGAGAGTGGAAAACAGATTGCTTCTCCCGGCAGTTATCCCGTGGCGGGATTCAACTTTGCCCCGATGTACAATCTCAATTATAAATTCCGTTTCGGAGTTTCGTTGGATGGTGTTTATGACGGCAGTGCCAATGTCTATATCGAAGATGTCATTACAGAATACGGAGATACCGGTGCCCGCCGTTTTTGCAGACCGGGAATCCAGCACCAGCTAGCCTTGGGTGTTTCGGGGCGTGCGGAATACGTGATGCCTTATTTCACAATCGGCGTCGGACTTGGCTCGAACGTACTTGGGCGTGGTGACTTGCGTGGCTTATACCAGGTGTTTGCCTTGAAAATGGACATCACCCGTAGTTCATTCCTTCACATCGGTTACAATCTTCAGAACTTTCAGACCCCTAATTACCTGATGCTCGGACTCGGTTTCCGTTTTCACAATAAATATCCGAAAGTACGTCATTAAAAAAGGCCGTATTTCATCGAAATATACTAATTTTGCATCACTAATATAAAACACTCAAAATGATGAAGAAAATACTGTTACTCGGTTCAGGAGAACTAGGAAAAGAGTTTGTAATTTCAGCTCAGCGTAAAGGTCAGCATATCATTGCCTGTGACTCTTATGCGGGAGCTCCCGCTATGCAAATGGCTGATGAATTTGAAGTATTCGACATGCTGAACGGTGAAGAACTGGAACGTGTCGTAAAGAAACACCAGCCGGACATTATCGTGCCGGAGATTGAAGCCATCCGCACAGAACGCTTGTACGACTTCGAGAAAGAAGGAATCCAAGTAGTGCCCAGTGCCCGTGCCGTCAACTTCACGATGAACCGCAAGGCCATCCGCGACCTTGCCGCCAAAGAACTCGGACTGAAAACAGCCAAATATTTCTATGCCAAGACACTGGAAGAACTGAAAGAAGCTGCCGCCCAAATCGGTTTTCCCTGTGTGGTAAAACCTTTGATGTCATCATCCGGCAAAGGACAATCCCTTGTGAAGAGTGCCGATGAACTCGAACACGCCTGGGAATACGGATGCAGTGGAAGCCGTGGTGATATCCGCGAACTTATCATCGAAGAATTTATCAAGTTTGACAGCGAAATCACCTTATTGACCGTTACCCAAAAGAATGGCCCTACCTTGTTCTGCCCACCCATCGGACACGTACAGAAAGGTGGCGACTACCGCGAAAGTTTCCAACCCGCACATATCGACCCCGCCCATCTGAAAGAAGCGGAAGAAATGGCGGAAAAAGTAACCCGTGCCCTGACAGGCGCAGGACTGTGGGGAGTGGAATTCTTCCTGAGCCATGAAAACGGAGTTTACTTCTCCGAACTTTCTCCACGTCCGCACGATACGGGCATGGTGACACTGGCAGGAACGCAAAACCTGAACGAATTTGAACTTCATCTCCGTGCCGTACTTGGTCTGCCTATTCCCAGTATCAAGCAGGAGCGGATAGGGGCAAGCGCCGTAATCCTTTCTCCGATTGCCAGCCAGGAACGTCCTCAATATCGTGGATTGGAAGAGGTGACAAAAGAAGAAGATACCTATCTCCGCATATTCGGCAAACCGTTTACCCGTGTCAACCGTCGTATGGGAGTAGTGCTCTGCTATGCTCCGTTGAATTCCGACCTCGATGCGTTGCGTGATAAGGCAAAGGGAATCGCTGAAAAAGTAGAAGTGTACTAAAAAACAAACATGAAAAAAGCCCACCTTTTTGTAGCAGGTGCAACCCTGCTGCTACTGACTGCTTGCTCGCCCAAAGTGGTGACCCATATCTCAAAAACTTATCTGGACGTGATTCCGGCAGATTCTGTGCACGTTATCGAACCGGGCGGGATGGTTCCTAATACTGCCGAAACGATAGGACGTGTTGCGGTAGTAGACCGGGGCTTTTCCAATAAATGCCGTTACGACCAGGTACTGCGTCTTGCACAGGAAGCTACCGGGAAGAACGGCGGGAACGGGCTTGCCATTACCGACCATCTGGAACCTTCTTTTTGGGGAAGTTCCTGCCATCAGATTTCCGGCTTGATGCTTCGTCTTTCGGATATGGAAGTGGATACGCTGAAAGTGAATCCATTGCAAGATGTGATTGACCTTGGTCATGTGGTAGCTAAGGAAGAGAAGGAGAAGAGACGGGCGCCCGCCAGTACTTTCGAAGCCAGTATAGGTTATGGATGGATTACAAGTAAACTCTATGACCCCGACGGAAAATCTTTGGGAAATAAAGGTGGCTTGGAATGGAAACTTTCTTACGAATATACCTGGAGTAGCGGTTGGGGTATCGGATTGCAGTATTCCGGTTTCAAAACCTCTTTCCCCGGCGGGGACATGATGCTTTCTTATATCGCTCCCGAATGGGTGGCGCGTTACCGATGGGATAAATGGATAATGAAAGCCGGTCTGGGTGTCGGTGTATTCCTTTATCATGAGCCTTTCTATAATTCTACCGGAGTAGGAGCGCATGCTACGATAGGTATGGAATATATGATTGACACCCACTGGGGTATTGGTGTAACTGCGAATACCGTTAACGGCAGCCTGCCCGACCGTAGCGAAGTGAAACTGAAAGATAATGAACGTACCGGAATTACCCGTATCAATGTTCTTGGGGGAATACGCTACTATTTCTGATTGTCACTATAAGTTCAGAATCTATTCCTTTCATTAAGGAAATCATATCAAAAGGCGGCTCATGTTACTTGGACATGAGCCGCCTTTATGTTGGAATCATAATAATCCCCAAATAATAAATTATAGATTTAAAAATATCCGGCTTGGCTTTCTATATTCAAAAAAATATTGTTTCATTTATAAAGTGGGAAATGATGAATTTAGTAAATAATAATTATTGTAGAAAAGTAAATGAAGAAAGAAAGTTTAGTCTCGTTTATGAGAGAGATTGCAGCGGAATTACAAAAAAGTGGGAATTTAGGGACTGCCCATGTATATAGGAGCAGCTTGAATGCAATACTCACTTTTCATGGTTCCGAAAAATTATCGTTTTATCAGTTGACGCCCGAATGGTTAAAACGTTTTGAGAGTAGTCTTCGGAAACGTGGATGCAGTTGGAATACGGTGTCTACTTATATTCGTACTTTGCGGGCGATTTATAATCGTGCGATAGACAGACGGATAGCTGTATATGTACCGCATTTGTTTCATTCGGTTTATACAGGTACACGGGCAGACCGTCAGCGTGCATTGGATATGGAAGACATGAAGAAAGTGTTTGCCCGTCTGCCGCGACAGGCTACTGCTTCTGTTTCTTCTGCTATGAGAGAGGCGCAAGAGTGGTTTATTTTGATGTTCTTGCTTCGTGGCTTACCGTTTGTCGATTTCGCTTATTTGCGCAAGAGTGACTTGCGGGATAACGTCATCACTTACCGTCGGCGTAAAACAGGACGTCCGTTGTCGGTGACACTGGCCCCGGAAGCAATGATTTTATTGCGGAAACATATGAATCATGATGTTAGGTCTCCTTATTTGTTTCCTGTTCTGAAAAGTGGGGAGGGGACGGAAGAAGCCTATCGCGAATATCAATTGGCATTGCGTAGCTTCAATTATCAGTTGGCTTTGCTAGGGAAATTCTTGGGGCTTAAAGACCACTTGAGTTCTTACACCGCTAAACACAACCAATTCTCTATCTAACTGAAAATAAAATAGTTATCACTCACTT
>ERZ791802.451-NODE-451-length-42532-cov-7.132283_pt1 | contig 42532 bp, 14 predicted proteins | sample MGYA00510308_ERZ791802 | MGnify/ENA primary metagenome ERZ791802 (study PRJEB30046, sample SAMN00792028) | human gut metagenome | study: EMG produced TPA metagenomics assembly of the A metagenome-wide association study of gut microbiota in type 2...
ATTTTAAGGGGTTAATGGGCACTTCTACGCCTGAAACGGGGTGCGAAGTTTGAGTGATTTTAGAATTCATCGCTTCTTCACATTATCATTGGAATGTGGTATATTTATTAAAATACAAGATTCGATCATACTGTCAGTTTCAAAAGATGCTGTATGGCAGCACCACATAGCAATCAGTCCGTTTAATTGGACAGCGTTCTTGCTACTATATATGGAGAAAGATCGCAAAAATTGCAACGCATGGTTTGAAGTAATTTCAAAAACACATGGAGGTACAATATGGAAGATTTAATTCAGATTCAGACGACAGGCGATATAGCACCGGAAAATGAAGATGCAGCTCTGCTTAGCGTGACGAATGAACTTCTCTTGGATGCTCGTTTGTCAATGCTCAATGAAAAAACGATGAGCATTCCCATTGCAGAACTTGCAACGCTTGGAGCGGGAGTATCCTCCCTTATTCCAGCGTTGAATACGGTTACTACAACCACAACACTTGCGACCAATGGACTCTTTCGTATCGCAAACCAAGCAACTGGCGATGTCCTGAAGATGGCAAAAAATGGAAATGCATGGGGTGCGATGACAAAAGCAACAGGTGGGTCAAAGATGGTCCAGCTTGCTGAGGCAGGACCGATTACAGCCACATCGCAGGCTGTAGCGGCAATCAATCCGGCGACGCTTATGATGGCCGCTGCCTTATACTCTATCGAGAGACAGCTTGGTGAAATCGCAGAAACTCAGAAACAGATGCTCTCCTTCCTGGAGATTAAAGATGAAGCTGGTGTGGAGGCTGACCTTGAAACACTGACAGAATTGATTACCAATTACAAACATAACTGGGACAGAGAGGTTTACATTCAGAGTAGCCATAAGATGGTTATGGATATCAAGCGGACGGCTCGAAGCAACATGCTTTCTTATAGACATGATAACTGCAATAACAATCTTTTTATAACACTAGGCTTTGTGGCGCGCCGGGTTTTTTTCTTCTCGATTTTCTCCTGCACCCGGTCAAAGAGTTCCTTGGGGACAATGGCCGGAATACCATCCGGAATCAGAACATACCGATACTGATAATCTCCGATGTAGCGCCGATCCTTCAGCATATGCCGGATGCTATTGTAGGTCAGTGGCTTCCTCAGCTTGTTGCGGATACCGTTCTCATTCAGCCAGTCCCGCAGCTCCTTCATGGTGGCACCTTCATCGTACCGTTTGAAAACTTCCAGAATGAAGGGTGCCGTCAGCGGGCCGATTTGGAAACGCTGCTCTTCACCAATTACATAACCAATGGGAAGCATGCCACCGTTATACATACGTTTCATCGCGTTATCCGTTCTGCTGCGGATGACCTTTTCTGACAAATCGGCAGAGTAAGAGATGGGGACGCTGATACGGGTATTCCTTCGCAGAAGAATACGGCGCCGCTTTTTCCCGGAAAGGAATGAGGGAAGGCAACTGCTCTTGACAGGAGCCTACTTCCCCGCAAGTTTCGCGACGCTGCCGCGTTCGACGATCCGCATGGACAGCGACAGCTTCACAACACCGGTTTCCTGCGCACAGCGCACGGTTTCGCCCCGCTCAATGCGCTGGTGCAGCATCCGGACGGCTTCAATGCCGAGCTGCTCCTTGAAAGAATGGACGGTGGTTATACCGGGGTCCACCATTTCGCACAGCGGGATATCGTCGAAGCCCATCACGCTGATGTCCTCCGGCACGTTCAGCCCGGCGGCGTGGAGCGCACGGATGGCGGCCGCCGCGACCACATCGTTTTCGGCGAACAGCGCGCTGGGAAGCTCTTTCCTCGCGGCGATCCAAGCGCCGATGTCCCGGTACGCCTTCTCCGCAGAGATATCGACGTGAATGATCTCCATCGACTGGGCATTCTCGTCGTCCAGATGCTCGCGCAGCGCCATGCGAAGGCCATGCTCGCGGTCGTCGAAATTCACGATGCGCTGCTTGGCGCGCAGATAACCGAAGCGCCGGTGCCCACAGTCAATGAGATAGGACATGGCGGATTTCGCGCCGTACAGATTGTCGTTGCCCACGCAGTCGACATAGGCGGAAAACAGGAAATTATCCAGAATAACGACCGGGACGCGATAGCGGTCCCATTGCGTCAGCTCCAGGCCAAGCTTGTGCCGGGCGAGCGTCATATCCGTGCCGAGGATCAAAAGGCCGGAGATATCACCCATAATATCAGCCATCTGCTGCCGAAAGGATTGACCCGCGTAATAATAGCGCACGAGAATGCGGTAGCCCAGCGCCTTGGCGGCGGTCTCCACGCCCTTCATAACGATGGTATAAAAGGTGGATTCCTGAGCAATGCCGACGATCTGATCGACATAGATCAGGAAGCAAAGCTGCTTTCTGTCGGGGAGCGGGGTTTTCGCGGAACTGTAGCCCATCTCTTCCGCCGCGTCGAGAATTCGTTTCCGGGTCTGCTCGCTGACACCCGGTTTGCCGTTCAGCGCCACGGACACCGAGGCTGTGGAGATCCCCAGCTTTTTCGCGATTTCTTTCGCGGTTACCTGATTTGCCATTTTCATCACATCCTGCCAACCATTCTACAGTACAATCCGGAAAAAGTCAACTGTCAAAACCTAACGTAGCCTAATTATTAGTTAACGTTTTGCACAAAATAATAGGATGATATTTAGGTATTCTCCCACTGGAATTTGCCAAAAATTCGTGTTATAGTAAGAACACAACAGAGATACAGCTGATTTTCCACAATTTAGTGGCCGCCATATCAGTGAACGACCCCCGCACATGCTGAACGATAACCTAATTTACCTATTTTCCGCAAAACAAGCAGAATCTCACTGTGTAATTCATATTTCGGCTCCATCTGCCGCGGAAGGGAGCCGAAAGTGAAAATAACGCCGGAAACCCGGCAAAACAATCTGAAGGAGTGAACAAGGAAATGAAGAAACTGATCGCATTGCTTCTGGCGCTGGTTATGGTGCTGGCCATGGCTGCCTGCTCCAGCTCGAACACCCCCGCTAAGGCCGACACCTCCGCAAAGGCTGACGAACCCGCGAAATCCGATGCCTCCGACAACTCCAAGCTCGTCGGCGTCGCGATGCCCACCAAGGATCTGCAGCGCTGGAATCAGGACGGCGAAAACATGAAGGCCCAGCTCGAGGCTGCCGGTTATGACGTTGACCTGCAGTACGGCGCCAACGACATCCAGACTCAGGTCTCCCAGATCGAGAACATGATCGCCAACGGCTGCAAGGTTCTGGTCATCGCCTCCATCGACGGCGACTCTCTGGGCACCGTTCTGGCGCAGGCCAAGGAAGCCAACGTTCCCGTCATCGCTTATGACCGTCTTATCATGAACTCCGACGCTGTCAGCTACTACGCCACCTTCGACAACTGGCTGGTCGGCGTGAAGCAGGGCGAGTACATCCGTGACGCTCTGGGTCTGGACAACGCTGATGGCAAGACCTTCAACATCGAGTTCATCACCGGCGACCCCGGCGACAACAACATCAACTTCTTCTTTGATGGCGCGATGAGCATCCTGCAGCCCTATCTGGACTCCGGCGTTCTGAACTGCCCCTCCGGCCAGACCGAGAAGACCGTCGTTGCCACCGCCAACTGGGCGACCGACGCCGCGCAGAGCCGCTTTGAGTCCATCCTCGCCTCCAACTACTCCGACGGCACCCAGCTGAACGCCGTCCTTGCCTCCAACGACTCCACCGCTCTGGGCGTTGAGAACGCTCTGGCCGCGTCCTACACCGGCAACTATCCCATCATCACCGGTCAGGACTGCGACGTGACCAACGTCGTCAACATGCTGGCCGGCAAGCAGTCCATGTCCGTCTTCAAGGACACCCGGACGCTGGCGACCAAGGTCGTCGAGATGGTTGACGCGCTGATGAAGGGCACCGAGCCTCCCATCAACGATACCGAGACCTACGACAACGGCACCGGCATCATCCCCAGCTTCCTGTGTGAGCCTGTCGCCTGCACCAGCGAGAATGTGCAGGAGCTGCTCGTTGATTCCGGTTACTACACGGCAGATCAGCTCAAGTAAGCGTCAAGACAGCATTCAGAAAAGACCCAACCTTTGGGCAAGGCGGCTGTCCGCCTTGCCCAAAGCGCTACAATAACACAGGTGGAGGCGATAACTTGTCTGATATCTTACTGGAAATGAAGCACATCACAAAGGAGTTCCCGGGCGTCCGGGCGCTGGATGATGTGAATCTGGCGGTGACCCGCGGCAGCATCCACGCCCTTGTCGGCGAGAACGGCGCGGGAAAATCGACCCTTATGAACGTACTCAGCGGTATCTATCCTCACGGCAGCTACACGGGCCAGATTTTTTACGAAGGGCGCGAGTGCCGCTTTTCCAAAATCAAGGACAGTGAAAAAGAGGGCATCGTCATCATCCATCAGGAGCTGGCACTGGTACCGTACATGTCCATCGGCGAAAATATGTTTCTGGGAAATGAGCAGGGACGTTCATTTTCCATCGACTGGGGTCGGACGTATGCTCTGGCCGACACCTATCTGCGGGAGGTCGGCCTGACAGAGTCGTCGCGCACCCTCATCCGCGATCTGGGCGTCGGCAAGCAGCAGCTTGTCGAAATCGCCAAGGCGCTTTCCAAGAACGCCAAACTCCTCATTCTGGACGAGCCGACATCGTCCTTAAACGAGTCGGATTCCAGAGCGCTTCTTGATCTGCTTCTGAAATTCAAGGAGCAGGGCATGACCTCCATCATCATCTCTCATAAACTCAACGAGGTTGCCTACGTCGCCGACGACATCACGGTCATCCGCGACGGCAAGACCATCGAGACCCTGCACAAGGGTGTCGATGAGATCACCGAGAGCCGCATCATCAAGGGCATGGTCGGCCGTGAACTGTCCGACCGATTCCCGAAGCGTGTGGACGTTGCCATCGGCGACGTGTCCATGGAGGTCAAAAACTGGACGGTCCATCATCCCAAATACACCGAGAAAAAGGTCGTTGACGACGTGTCGTTTTACGTGCGCCGGGGCGAGGTCATCGGCATTTCGGGACTCATGGGCGCAGGGCGCACGGAATTGGCCATGAGTATTTTCGGCCGCTGCTACGGCTCGAACATCTCCGGCGAGCTTCTGATCGACGGAAAGAACGTACACCTTTCCTCCGTCCGGGAGGCCATCGAGCACAAGCTTGCCTATGTCACCGAGGATCGCAAGGGCAACGGTTTGATCCTCTCGACCCCCATCGCGACCAACACAACGCTGGCAAACCTCGCTGCCGTCTCGCACCGCGGCGTGATCGACCGCGACCGGGAATACGCCGTCGCGGATACATACCGCGAAAAGCTGCGCACGAAATGCACCGGCGTGGAGCAGCGTGTGGGAAACCTCTCCGGCGGCAACCAGCAGAAGGTGTTGCTGGCCAAATGGATGTTTGCCGAGCCGGATATCCTCATTCTTGACGAACCGACGCGGGGCATTGATGTCGGCGCAAAATATGAGATCTACTGCATCATCAACCAACTCGCGGCCGAAGGAAAATCGGTCATCATGATCTCCTCCGAACTGCCGGAGGTCCTTGGCATGAGCGACCGGATCTACGTGCTCAACGAAGGCCGCATGGTCGGGGAATTCGACCGCGCGGAGGCCACACAGGAGAAGATCATGGCGGTGATTCTCCGGTCAAGCGCAAACGGAAAAGGAGCGATCACGCAATGACGAAAAACAAGATCAAGGATGTTGTCCAGAAATATACCATGATACTGATTCTGCTGCTTGTTGTGGCATTCTTTGCCTGGCGCACAGGCGGCAAGATCCTCATGCCCCAGAACATCACGAATATCATCTCCCAGAACGCCTACGTCTTTGTGCTGGCGGCGGGTATGCTGCTGTGTATTCTGACGGGCGGCAATATTGACCTGTCCGTCGGCTCCGTTGTGTGCTTTGTGGGCGCGCTGGGCGCCGTCTGGCTGAGCAATGGAGTGAACATGTGGCTCGTCGTGTTGCTGATGCTGCTTCTGGGTCTCGCTATCGGCGCATGGCAGGCGTTCTGGATCGCCTACGTCCATGTCCCACCGTTTATCACAACGCTATCCGGCATGTTCGTCTTCCGCGGTCTGTCCAACGTCGTCCTGCAGGGCAAGACCCTCGCCGTGACGAATGAGGCGTTCGTGCGCATTTTCGGCGGCGGCGCAAACTGTTACGTGCCGGACTTCTTCGGCGGCAGCGGCCTGAATGTTCTCTGCCTTGCGGTGGGCGCGGCGGCGTCCGTGATCTTCCTGGCCGCCACCTTCCTTGGCCGCGGGAATCGCATGAAAAAGGGCTACAGCGTCGAGCCGATGTATGAGACGATCCTCAAATCCGTCGTCATTACGGCTGTCATCATTTTCTTCACCGTCAAGCTCAGCCAGTACAAGGGCATTCCCATGGCGCTGGTGTGGGTCGCTCTGATCATCGCCATCTACACCTACATTACCTCCAAGACCACCATTGGCCGGCATTTCTATGCCGTCGGCGGCAACGAGCTGGCAGCAAAGCTTTCCGGCATCAACACGAACCGGGTCTATTTCATCGCCTATACGAATATGGGCCTGCTGTCCGCGTTCGTCGGTATGCTGACCATCGCCCGTATGACCTCCGCCCAGCCGACCTACGGCCAGAACTATGAGATGGACGCCATCGGTTCCTGCTTCATCGGCGGCGCGTCGGCCTACGGCGGCATCGGCACAGTCCCGGGCGTTATCGTCGGCGCAGTGCTGATGGGCGTTATCAACATCGGCATGAGCATCATGGGCGTGGACGCCAACTATCAGAAGGTCGTCAAGGGCCTGGTGTTGCTGGCAGCGGTCATCTTCGACGTCGTTTCCAAGCGAGAAAAGGATTGACAAATACGCCTGAATTGAGACGGGGCGCGAGGTGACAAGCTCCGGCCCCGTCTTTCGCGCAAGGAGAAATTATGAATTACATTGGCATTGATCTCGGCACATCCGCGTGCAAGCTGCTGCTTGTTTCGGAGGATGGCACGATTTTGAATACGGTCACCAGAGAGTATCCTCTCCTGTTCCCCCACTCCGGCTGGTCGGAGCAGCGCCCGGAGGACTGGTGGGACGCAGTCACAGGCGGGATTCCCGAGCTGATGAAGGGGTTTGACCTCGGCGAGGTTGCGGGCATCGGCGCGGGCGGGCAGATGCACGGCCTTGTCGCGCTGGACGCAAGCGACCGCGTCATCCGTCCGGCGATCCTGTGGAACGACGGCAGAACTTCCAAGGAAGTCGATTATCTCAACAACACCGTGGGCAAGGACAGGCTCTCCACGCTGACGGCCAACATTGCCTTTGCCGGCTTCACCGCGCCGAAGCTTCTCTGGATGCGGGAAAACGAGCCGGAGAATTTCGGGAGAATCGCGAAGATCATGCTCCCGAAGGACTATCTGACCTATAAGCTCACCGGCGTCCACGCCTGCGATTACTCCGACGCTTCCGGTATGCTGCTGCTCGACGTGCAACACAAACGCTGGTCGCGGGAGATGCTTGACATCTGCGGCGTCTCCGAAGCCCAGATGCCCCGGCTCTTTGAGAGCTTTGCAGTCGTCGGCACGCTTACAAAGGAAGCGGCGAAGGCGCTGAGGCTGCCCGAAACCGTAAAAGTGGCCGCCGGTGCGGGAGACAACGCTGCGGCGGCAGTTGGCACAGGAACAGTCAGCGCGGGCGGCTGCAATATTTCCCTCGGCACCTCCGGCACGATTTTCATTTCTTCCGATCAGTTCGGTGTTGACCCCAACAATGCCCTGCACGCCTTTGCCCACGCCGACGGCGGCTATCACCTGATGGGCTGTATGCTTTCCGCCGCCAGCTGCAACAAGTGGCTGTGCGAGGACATTCTGAAAACATCGGATTTTGCGGGCGAGCAGAGGAATATTACCGGCGAAAAGCTGGGGGAAAATCACGTTTATTTTCTGCCCTACCTGATGGGCGAGCGAAGCCCCATCAACGACACCAACGCCCGCGGCACCTTCACCGGCATAACCATGGACACAACGCGCGCCGATCTGGTGCAGGCGGTTCTGGAGGGCGTGGCCTTTGCCATCCGTGACTCTTTTGAGGTGGCAAAATCGCTGGGCATTGAAATCCCGCGTTCCAACATCTGCGGCGGCGGCGCGAAAAGCCCGCTGTGGCGCAGGATCTTCGCCAATGTCCTTGGCATCCCTCTGGATATGGTCAAAACCGAGCAGGGACCGGGCTACGGCGCGGCAATGCTGGCCATGGTCGGCTGCGGTAGGTTTGCGTCCGTGCAGGAGGCGGCTGATGCCCTTGTGGAAGTGGCGTCCACGACCGAGCCTGACCCGGTGCTGACCGCGAAATACGAAGCACGTTATCAGAGCTTCAAAAAGCTTTACCCCGCGCTGAAGGACTTCTTCGCGTCGGCGGTATAAGGGAGGACATATGAAGATTTACACTGTTTCCGACCCGGAATTCAGATCCTACGGCAAGGTGCTTGCGGGCTATGATACTGCGGCGCTCATTACCGCCATGCAGACCATCCCCATGCCCCAGAGCGGCACTGCATACCAGCCGGCCATTCGGGCACTGGAATCGTGCGCCATTCTGGAAGCGCTGCAAGACCGCGCCTACGGCGGGATGCCGATCCAGATCGGCATGTGCTGGGGCTATAACACAAAACTCAACTGCCTTGAGTACCACCGCGACAGCGAGATCAATATCGGTCAGCAGGACTTTATCCTCCTGTTGGCAAAGGAAGACGAGATCGTGGGCGGCAAGCTCGACACCGCGAATGTCAAGGCGTTCTGCGCCCCGGCGGGTGTCGCCGTCGAGGTCTACGCCACAACGCTTCACTACGCGCCGTGTCAGGTATCGGAGGAAGGCTTCCGCGTGGCGGTTGTCCTGCCGAGGGGGACGAATACGGAAAAGGCCGTCTTCACAGCAGGAAATGAAGAAGATACATGGCTGACAGCCCGCAACAAGTGGTTGCTGGCACACCCGGAATCCACCGAGGCAAAATCCGGCGCGCACATTGGACTCACCGGCAAAAATATCGATATTTCTGAAGGAGGTACCCATCATGTTTGAAAACATCCCCAATGTCAGGCTCGGCCTGATCGCCGTATCCCGTGACTGCTTCCCACGGACGCTCTCCGAGATGCGCCGGGCGAATATTGTCAAGAGCTGCGAGGGCGGCGTTTACGAATGCCCCGTGACGGTCGAAAATGAGACCGATATGCTGAAAGCCGTCGCCGACGTCAAGGCGGCGGACTGCAACGCTCTCGTGGTCTTCCTCGGTAACTTCGGCCCCGAGACCCCGGAGACCCTCATCGCCAGATATTTTGACGGTCCCTGCATGTTCGTAGCTGCCGCCGAGGGAGACGGCGACCTGATCAACGGCCGCGGCGACGCCTACTGCGGAATGCTGAACTGCTCCTACAATCTGGGAATGCGCCACCTCAAGGGCTACATCCCCGAATACCCGGTCGGAACCGCTGACGATATCGCGAAAATGATTGCGGACTTTATCCCCATCGCCCGTGCCGTCATCGGCGTGAAAAGCCTGAAGATCATCACCTTCGGCCCGCGCCCGCAGGACTTCTTCGCCTGCAACGCACCCATTCAGGGGCTGTACGCACTGGGCGTGGAGGTAGAGGAAAACTCCGAGCTTGACCTGCTCGTCTCCTACAAGGCCCACGCGAACGACCCACGCATCCCCGCCGTCTGCGAGGACATGAAGAAGGAAATGGGCGAAGGCCGCTACTATGAAGACCTGCTCGTCCGCATGGCGCAGTTTGAGCTGACGCTGCTGGACTGGGCGGAAAATCACAAGGGCGCGCGCAAATACGTCGCCTTTGCCGACAAATGCTGGCCGGCGTTCCCGGAGCAGTTCGGCTTTGAGCCGTGCTATGTGAATTCCCGTCTCGCCTCCCGGGGTATCCCCGTCGCCTGCGAGGTCGATATTTACGGTGCGCTAAGCGAGTACATCGGCGCCTGTGTCTCCCATGACGCAGTGACGCTGCTGGACATCAACAACTCCGTCCCGGCAAACCTGTTTGCCTCCGAAATCGAGGGAAAGTTCGGCTATACCCTCACCGACACCTTCATGGGCTTCCACTGCGGCAACACCCCGTCGTGCAAGCTCTGCGCCGACCGCGCGGTCAAGTACCAGCTCATCCAGAACCGTCTGCTGGAGAACGGTGGAAAGCCGGACTTCACCCGCGGCACGCTGGAAGCGGACCTTGCGGCCAGCGACATCACCTTCTACCGCCTACAGTGCGATTCCGACGGCGTGCTTCGCAGCTACATTGCCGAGGGCGAGATTCTGCCCGTAAAGACCGGCTCCTTCGGCGGTATCGGCATCTTCGCCATTCCGGAGATGGGCAGATTCTACCGACATGTGCTCATTCAGAAGCGCTATCCCCACCACGGCGCAGTTGCCTTCGGCCATTACGGAAAGCTCCTGTTCGAGGTCTTCAAGTTCCTCGGCGTCGGGGACATCGCCTATAACCAGCCGAAGGCACTTCCGTACCCCACGGAGAATCCGTTTGCCTGAAAGGACGTAGCCAAATAACGCATTTTTCCATGCCACCGCGCTACGCTATTGACACCCGCTTACAATATGTTATGGCAACACCGCACAATTGCGTCTGCGAGTCTCAGCCGTCTTTTTGCTCCACTTCCGCAGTTCCGAAAACGGGAAATACATACAGTATTCCTCCATTTTTGGAACTTTGAATCGGAACAAAAATCCTGGCTGAGACTTCTTGCCGAATTGTGCGGTGCTGCCTTATAATACAACCAAGCAAAATGCAGACGCCGATCAAGCCGCAGCTTGACAAGCGCCTGCATTTTCCATTTTCGTGAAGGAGCCATGCCTCCAGTACAAATCATCCGTCCACCCACAACTGCACCTTAAAAATTTCATATCGAACCGGAGGGAACAACCAGCTTGGGGGCTAAGGGCGTGTCTTTGGTAACGGTGACGGTTTTTCCAAAGGGATCCGTCAGACCGTAGACCGCCATGGTGGAAAGAAAAATAAACTGGGGAACACCGGCTTCTTTTGCCTTTTTGGCCACTTCCACAGGAAGTTGGGCGTTGATTTGCAGATAGGCCTCTTTCTGGGCCGGGTCAGACTTGGCCTGTTCCTGATGGACCAGGGCGGCGGTGTGATAAACGGCGTTAAAGCCCTGAAAGGAAACGTTTTTCCAAGCTTCGCCCCGGACGCTGAGGGACTCTGCATGGTATTCTTCCGGCCATTGGGAAAGATAGGATGCCAAGGCGGTACCCAGGTAGCTGTGGCTGCCGATAATGAGTACACGCTTCATTTCTGCTGCTCCTTTCCCATGGTTCCGGTGCCGCCCTCTACCACGCCCTCATGCTTTAAAACAGCGGTAATGGAGCCGAAAAAGCACTTGCAGTCAAACAGGAAGCTCATTTTTTTGACGTATTCTCCGTCCAGTCTGGCCTTTACATCAATTGGCAGCTCGTCCCGCCCGTTGATCTGCGCCCAGCCGGTAAGACCCGGGCGCACGTCATTGGCCCCGTAGAGGTCCCGCTGAGCAATCAGGTCATACTGATTCCACAGTGCGGGCCGGGGTCCAATCACCGCCATTTTCCCGGTAAAAATCTGGAAAATCTGAGGCAGTTCGTCCAGGGAGGTCTTGCGCAAAATGCGGCCTACCCGGGTAATATACTGCTGGGGGTTTTCCAAAAGGTGGGTGGGGGTATCGTGGGGGTACACATCCGCATAGTGCGGAATTTGAGAATCTGAAAGTGGGTCTTGTGAATGCCCACTCGTTTTTGCCGGAAAAAACAGGGCCGGGATCGTCAAGCACAATGGCCAAAGCCACCAGGAGGTAGATGGGGGACAAAGTCACAATACCGCAACCGGAAAGGATAATGCCTAAAATCCGCTTCCCAAATTTTCGATACATGCATTGATCCTTCTTTCTAAGACGCTTTTGCTATGCAAAAGCATAGCAAAACAAGAAATGTGCCATTTCCTCGCCCCTGCGGGGCAACCGGAAATGATGCACAAAAACTTCATGCACCAACATTTGCGCATTTTCGTGGTGCAGTGCTCATGCATGAAGTTTTATGCCGATGAAAAAAGCGCATATTTCTACTTTTCTTTAGTGGTATACCACATTCTCTATAGGACAGCAAGAAAAAGTTTCCTTAGATAGGGGTGCTTGACCAGAATTTCACCGGGAGCCTTTGCTTGCAGAACAGAGGCTTGGGTCGCTTTTTCCGGAGCCGCCGGGGAAGCAAAAAAGATATGCGAAAATTACATTTAGATGTCGCTGCGCGGAAAACGGCTGTCCTTGCTGCTTGGACATATTTCATAAAAAGGGAGTCCCGGATTTGTGAGTACATCCAAATATCCATGGGCCATCTTGCTTTTTGGGGATTTTTTTGTTATGCTTGGCGTACAAGCCAACAATGCGCGGAACAAAAAAATCAGGGGGAGCATCTACCGGAAAATCCCGCTGCGCCCTTGTGCTGCCGGAAATACAGGCAGCGGGAACGGGCGACAAAACTTCAAAAATCAAACGCGGCGAGTGTGATGACCATGGAAACATTGAGTATACAAACAGCGGAAAAACCGGAGCGGTTTTCCTTTGCTTACCGCACAGGCAGGAGGGTTCTGGCCTTTGCCCTGGCGGCGGTGCTGCTGGGCAGCATGATGCTTGCCTGGGCGGCCCGGGTCCGGGACTTGCGGAAGGCTTATGCGGGTTCTGCCCTGGAATATGCTTCCCAGGTGCTGCAAAGCAATACGGGCTACCTGAATGAGCCAGCGGTGGAACGGGCCTGGCAAATCCTCACAAAAGCGGTGCGAAAGCCCAAGACCTTTGAGGAGTTTGAAACCTACGCCTCCCTCAGCATTGCCAAGGGGGACTACAAGGAGGCCATTGGCTACCTGGAACACTGTATCGACCTGTATTCCGGGGACTCTGACGGAGAACTGGCTCTGCTGTGGCTCCGAAAAGGAAGCCTGTTTACCCTGACAGAGGACTTTAAAACGGCCCAGGATTGCTACGACAAGGCATTGCAGCTGGATGAAACCATACCGGATGCCTATCTTCTCCGGGCGCAGATGGAAAGCGAACTGGGCAATATGGAGGCGGCGGTAAAGGACCTAAAGCGATATGAGTCCCTGGCAGGTCCCCAGCCGGTGATCCAGGCGGCATTGGGGGGCCTTTACGAAAGTGCCCAGGATTACGAAAACGCCGAAAAGTGCTACACCCAGGCCATTTCCAGCGAGAATTACGAAGTAAATATCCTTGCTGCCCGGGGCAGATGCCGTATCCTCCTGGGAGATACGGAGGGAGCCTTGCGGGACCTGGAACGGTATCTGCGGGAGGGCGGTGAAGACCCCACCGGCGATGTCCATGCCATGCTGGGCATGTGCCGGATGGAAGCCCAACGGTATGAGGATGCCAGAAAATCCTTTGATGCCGCCATCCGGGCGGGCTATGCCGATGAAAAACTCCTGTGGGTACAGAGGGTGGCCTGTGACTACATTCTGAAAGACTATGACGCGGTGATTCAGGATGGGGGAAAAGCCCTGGAACTGATGGAAGCCCAGGGAGGAACCGATGGAGAGATGGGAGAGCTGAACCAGTGGATCGGGTTCTCCTATTTTATAAAAAACGACTACGAAGCCGCCCTCCAGGCCTTTGAGCAAGCACGAAAACAGAATGCCCAGCTGTCAGAAATCACCTACTATGCAGGCATTTGCGCCATGAGCGTGGGAAAGGATGAACAGGCGGTAGAATACTTCCTGGAATCCGCGGAGCGGGGGGAATACACCTCGGTTTGTATGTATAATGCCGCACTGTGCGAAATTCGACTGGAAGATCACCTGACGGCGGCAGCGTATTTGCAGGCATCCATTGACGCGGGGGATGACGAGAACGCGGTTACGGAAGCCAAAGAACTGTTGGACCAGGTAAAGGAATATTTGGATGAACAACCGGAATGATGCGTATCAAGGCGCAGCCAATGTCACGGGGGGATACACATGAAACAAAGTACCCAGAAAAGAAGAAGCCCATTTGCATCGCTCACGGCAGCATTGCTGTGTGTGTTGCTGCTCTGCGCCCTGGTACCGGTAACGGCCCTGGCTGAGGGAACGGAGCCGCCCAGCGTTTCCGCCCAAGGCGTAGAAGATAGCACTGGGGCAGCCCCAGTCGCCTCCGGCGGCACTGCGGGGAGCGCACCGGAAACAACAGCGGTTTCCGCACCAGCCGGAGCTGCTGCCCAAAGCGGGGAAACGGGGGCAGGAGAAAGTACCCAGACGACCCCGACAGAAACCGTAGAGTGGACTGCGCCCCAGGGTGAAGCCACTCTGGCAGAGGTCAACAAGGGCGAGGAAAACACCCTTGGCACCCCGGAGCAGTTTGGAAATGACAAGCCCTCCATTACTGTTACCGAGACCTATCAGGATGCGGACCTGAATAAGAAACCGGAGCGGGTAGAGGCTGTCCTTACGGAGGGCGGCGGTCAACTTGCCCAGGAGGATATACCGCAGAACCCCACGGGCAAGACAAGCGAACTGACTCAAAACGAAGCCGACGGCACCTACAGCCGCACCGTGGTCACGGAGTCGGAGAACGCCATTCAGAAAGCCATCAACAAAGCGTTTGACTCCCTGACGTCTGACACCACCTCCTTGACCGTGACGGTGGGGGCAGGGGAATATCAGGGTGGACTGAACATCACCCAGGCCGATGTAAAGGCAAAGGCCGCTGCCAAGGGCGTCAACAATGAGGCCCTGAATACGGGCAAGCTGGTGCTCTACATTCTGGCAGAGGATTCCTATGAAAAGAAAGCCGATGGCAGCATTGATAAAAGCACCATCGGCACAGACAGCGAAGGGAAAGCCACCCTTACCGGGGACGTGAACGTCAGCGGCATCTCCCTGGTGTTGGCGGGCCTGGTCATGCTGGGCGGTGCCATCAATACCAATAAGAACCTGGATCTGTACGGCTCCGCTTCCGGAGAATCCTACAGCATCGTGGCCACCAATTCGGATACGCAGCTGGATACTCAGAATGGCCAGGGCGGCGTGATCCGTATCCAAACAGGCGCGGGGGACGATACCGTCCTGGTTGCCGCCCAAGGCTCCTATGAGATTTTGGCGGACTTGGGAGACGGCGACAACAAGTTGGAGTACACCACCTGTGTCAGCGAAAACTATGTCAATCAGCTGAATGTGGTCACCGGGGACGGCAGCAACAGCGTTCAACTGAACCACAGCTTCGGAACCCTGAAAGCCCAGGTGCAGACCGGTGCAGGAGCCGACCAGATCGTCCTGCTGGGAGGCACCAAGGCCAACCGGGAGAACAGCACCCTTTCCGTGAACGCAGGAGGGGGACAGGATCTGATCTGCCTGGATACCTCTTTGGCAGATGCCCTGAAAACCGTGGCCTTGAATGCCGGAGCGGGCAATGACACCCTGAATCTGACAGGTGCCTTGTATTCAGGCACTCTTACTCAGGGCAGCAATCTAAGCGGCAGCGCAACAGGTCTTACCCTGGTGAACGGAAATCAAAACACCATCCGACTGGATATTGAAAACGCTTCTGTGGAAGTGTTCACCGACTCTCTGACCAACAAGCAGTCGGAAAACATTACCAGCCTGACAGGAATTACCCCCAGCTCCTTTAAAAACTACGTCTACACCGGCCCCATGGACAAGGCTTTGACCGCCTCCTGGGCAAATCAGAACCTGTTCCTGACCAACCTGCTCATCCAGGGCGGGAGCGGAAATGTAGAGCTTGGCAACATGGTTCTTCCCGGTGTGAACCTGGTTGTTGACGGCAAGACCGTCAAGGTCTCCGGCAAGGTTGAGGCCGGAAGCGTTACCATCCAGGCCAGCGACTCGGACACCCATGGAACGACAGTCCCCGTGGCAGGGGAGATCAGCGGTTCTCTGTTTGACTTCAACTCCGCTGCCTCCATTACCGTCACCGACCAGGCCTCCATTACGGCGACCACCGGCGGCGTGAACCTGACCGCCCAGAGTAGACAGGATCAGTCACTCATAGACCTGATCCCCACTTTGACGGAGACCACCAATTTTATCAACGTGAAAATCGGTGCCGCGAAAGCCTTTGTCTACGGTGCCATCACCGCCCTCATGGGCAGCATCAGCATTGTGGCCAACGCCGTCAGCAACCTGGATGTCAGCAATGAAAAACTGGCAGCCCTCTTTGTACCCCTGGCTGTAGGCGTTGCCATTACGGAAGCCATTGTGGATATTCGCAATGCAAAACTGACCGCCGGTGGTGACATTACCGCCCAGGCAGATTCTCAGATGAACGTAAATGCCGCCGCTACCACCGGCAAGCTTCCTGTATCCTTTGCGGTGGCAGTGGGCGTGAATGAAAGCCGTGTGACCGTAGGCGGGACCTCCCAGCTGGAAGCCAGCGGAAATGTGAACCTGCTTTCAAACGCCACGGCCAACGTTTCCGCCGCTGCCTCCAAGGGCGACATGAGCGGCAACTCCGGCGGCTTCGTGGCTGTGGATGCAGCTGTGCAGAATTGCGCCGCCCAGGTTCAGGACCAGGCCACCATCCAGGCCGGGGGCGATGTGAACATCCTGGCCACCGCACCGTTCCGGGGTACGGCCAATGCCATCACCTCCGGCAACGCAGACGGGGAAGACCCGGCTCAGGCCGATTCCGTGGCCGGTGCCGCTTCCAGTGTGAAAGACCTTCTGGGCGTGGTGGTGGACGTGGTAAAAGGCCAGGCCATGGATTTCCTCAGCACCACGGCTTTGGGTAGACTTCTGGGCATCCAGCAGTCCATCGGCGGCAAGGACTATAGCATTACCCCCCAGGCCACCAAAAACGGTTCCGTTACCGCCCCCTCCTCGGCCAATGCCTTTGAGCTGTGCCTGGAAACGACCTTTGAAGACGGCAAGACCTACTATATAAATAAGGGCGGCAAGTTTACCCCTATGACCGCCGACCAAATTCCGGCGGACAAGAAGATTCCCACAGATCAGCGTATCTACACCAAGGCAGAGCAGGTGACTTTCCAGGTAAAAGCCAATAAGGGCTACACGGTGGATTCCGTCATCGTCAAGTACCTGCCGGAACTGTCCCAGACCTATACCCAGATCACCCCCCAAGTACAGAGTGTCAGCGAAGACGGCACGGTGACTTATAGCTTCGAAATGCCCACCCGGAACGTGACCATCCTGGCGACCTTTAAGGAAGGCACGGCGGCTACCGGCACCGGGGAAACGCCGGAGCAGGGAAGCGATGCCGGTATTGGCGACCTGTTTGACGATGCCACCCAAGGCACTCAGGACACTGGGGACAACACCCAGCACCAGAGCGAAAACGGCAAGCCCACCGCAGGCGGCATTGAAATCGAAATAGAGCTTACGGACAACGGCGACATCTCCGCCTACTCCAAAACGGAAGATACCACCCTGTCCCAGGACAAGACCTACTATACAAAGGAAGGCACCATCTATAAGATGGTCACCGCACCGACCCAGGACAAGTTGGCAGATTACTTTGAGCTTCGGGGTACCCTGGCCGTGGATTTGGCCAAGGCCAACAGCAGCGATACCCTTTACGCGGAACCCGGAAAGTACTTTGTACTGACGGTGAACCCCGCCAGCCACTATGCACTGGTCACCAATTCCCTGACGGCCAGCTACGATATTTCCTATCGGGCGGTTCAGGAGGCCAAATTTGGCAGCGGCAAGTATTATACTTACGATGCCCAGAGTGATACGTTCCGGGAAGCCACTGTAGAGCAGGGTGCCGCAATTCCTGAGGATACGACTTATTATAAGGAAGCATCCGAACGGGTCACCGAGCAGATCACCCCCAGCGATACCGGTGTTTACATGGTGCGGGTTCCCGTGACCGCTGCCAGAGGTGGGGCCAAGGTCATCACCCTGAATGCGGGCTTTGCCCTGGAGAACAGCACCACGGTTCCCACCGACCGGACTTCCACCCCCCAGAACCAGGGCAGTGCCGCTTCCTCTCAGCTGGCAGGGGCATTGGCTGTGGGCGTGAATATCAATGACAACGATGCCTCCGTTACCACCACCGGCACCGTTACCGCCGGCGGCACCGTCACCGTCAAGGCAGAGGGTAGCTACGCTTCCGTCGTCAAGGCCGACGGCTCTCCTGTGGAGAAGCCTGAGGAGCCTACACCTGGCCCGGAGACTGGAGGACAGGAAATTCCCGAAACCACGCCGGAACAGTATCTGGCGGAATACACGGTCTACATCAAGCCCTCTGTGGGGCAAGCCCTGACCCTGGATGAAACCCGGAGCGATGCAGCCAAGGGCCTGTTCGTCCTCAAGGTGGCTTCCGCAACAGCCTTCCCCTACACCCCCAACAGTGTGCAGTTTACCTATGTTGACGCTACAGGTAACAGTGTCACCACAGCGGCAGCTTTCGACAGTGCGACCAAGACCTACAAGGTGGATTTGTCCAGCCTCGGCATTCAGCGGGGCAGTCAGGTCAACATTGATTTTGCCGCCCCTGCCGCTTCCGGCGCAGCCATTGAGGGGGAATACCTTGTAAGCAATACCCTGGTCATCGATGGCACCCAGAACGGCACCATTCGCCATCTTTCCGGAAAACCCGGCAGCGGTGTGTTTGCCTTTGCCATCACCCCAAGAGAGGGGTATCAGTATGACACCCAGACTCCGGCTTGGGTCAGGTATACAAAGCAGGGCGCAGCCGGTGGCCCCAACACCCAGGAAACGGTGCAGCTGCAAAGCGACCAGAAAGGCAACTACTATCTGAAACTGGCACAGCTGGATGGCCTGGTGGCAGGAACGGTGATCCGCATTGGCGCATCCTTTGCGGTAAACGAAAAGACCGTCACCACCAAGATGCAGAAAGACGGTACAGTAGATGCAGCCGTGGGTACTGTTACGGTAACAGACCTTCCCAACACGAACCTTATGCAGGTTGGAAAAGAAGTGACCGTGACTGTTACGGCAGCGGATGAAAGCTATACCTCCGTAGACGTGACCCTGCGCTACCGGCCCGCCGGGGCGTTGCAGGACACCATTGAGACGATCACCCTGAACGGGGATTTTACCGGCACGTTTAAAATGCCCGATGCGGATGTTATGCTGATTGCCAATTTCCACGCCAAGCAGCATACCGTTGCGGTGGAACTGGGCAGTGACAGCACCGCCCAAAATGCCACTGCTTCTGATATTCAGGCTTCCGTGAACGCCGGGGCAGTAGGCGATACCGTGGTCATTTCCATGACCGATACCGGCAGTCAGGCCGGGAGAAAAATCCAGAACGTGGTCATAAAGGTCACCGGAACGGGCTTCACAGGACAGCTGGAAGCCACGGCGTCCCAGGCGGGAAGCTATGAGTTCATAATTCCGGCGACACTCAATGGAAAGAATTTGCGTTCTGAGAGCGTTACCTTTACGGCCCTTGTGACCCTGGCAGACAAGGCGGCCCAAATCGCTGTGGCGGATACCTACCGCAACGGCAGCATTTCCGTAGAGTCCTCCCGGGCCGATGCCGGGGAAGAAGTGGTCATTACCGCCGCGCCCAATGATGGCTACAAGGTGAAAAACGGCAGTGTAAAACTGGAACTGACCAGCGGAACTTCCACCACCATCCTGACGGCCATGAAAAACGCAGCGGGGAAATACGTTGCAAAGCTTCCTGCCACTCTGGCAGCGGGAACGGTCATTGCCGTCAAGGCAGAGTTTACTCCCGGTGTTTCCTCCCTACAGCCTGCCCCAGGTTCCTCTGCGGTTTCCGTAGGCGCAGCCGTGGGCGTGAACGTGGCCAAGCACAGCAATTCCGCAGTGGTTCGGAACGCCATCATCCGTGCCGATGGCCTAGAACTGGCGGCGGACTCCTCGGAAGTCCAGGCGGTGGTTTCCGCGGCCTCCGGCTATAGCGATGCCTCCATCGGTGTGGGCGGTGCCGTTACCGTTCTGGTAGGCTCTGCCAAGACCCTGGCATTGGTGGAAAACAATGCGGATTTGACCCTTGGCTCCGGCGGACTGAACATCAGTGCCGCAGCGGATACCTCCTTTGAAAATGAGGCGGACGGCTCTGCCAAGGGCCAGGGAAGTTCCCTGGGAGTCGGAGCCAGCATTGCCGTCTCCGTTACCGGTGTAGATACCCTTGCTTGGGTAGAAGACGGTGTTGCCATCAAGAGCCTGACTCCTGATGGAATTGGCTCCGTGAACATCGAAGCCAATACGGTAGAGAGCAGCCTGGTTTCTGCCAGGGCCGGTTCTGCCGGTGGCATCTCCGTTACACCCGTTCTGGCCCTGGGTGTGTCCGGTGCCAGAACCGAGGCCAGGCTGGGCCACCACCCCATTGCCCTCCGGGCCAATAAAGACATTTCCATTCGGGCAGAGAGCAACCTGACCCGGAAGATGGCGGCAGATGCCTCTGCGGCAGGGGGCAGCGTTGGAGTCGGCGGCAGCTTCGTGATTTCCGTGCTGAACGATTCCACGGTTTCCCGGCTCAACAGGTCCGCCAGTGGCAGAAATGTTTCTGTTACCACCTTTGCAAGAAACCATCTGAGTGCTGAGTCTAATGCCGGTGCCAACGGTGCAGCTTCCTCGGATAATGCCCAGTCTCCGGCACCGGAAGCTTCTTCTGAGGAAGAAGCGGGCGACAGTGACGGGGAGTCAGACCGACAAGCGGCCAATGCACTTTCCGGTGCCCAGCGGCTTTCCGGCTCTGTAGGCACTTCTAATACCGCTCCCGCCTCCTTAGGAGCCGCCGCCTCCCGCCGCACCGGTGCGGCAACCACAGAGGGCAGCATCCAGGTGGCAGCAGCGTTCGTCCTGAACATTCAGAGCATTCATGCTTCTGCGGAGATCACCGATGACCTGACCGTTGAAGCCATCGCCCAGGACGGGAAATCCGGCCATTTGACGGTGGAGAGTCTGGCACAGAACACCGGCAAACTCCGGGCCAACGGTTCCGCTTCTCAGGGCCGCATTGGCGTAGGCGTGGCGGTTGCGCTGAATATCGTAGAGTATACCAACAAAGCCCTCCTGGGGAACTCGGAAATCAAGGCTTCCCACCTGAAAGTCTATGCTGGTATCCCGGAGGAGGAGAAAAAGTCTTCCCAGGAGACTGTGGACAAAAATCAGGTCGGCTGGCTGGAAGAACTGGTTCGCAAGACCGTTACGGAACAGGTTGAAGAAGTTGTAAAGGCTCTGGGCCTTTCGGACCTGCTGACCCCGGAGCAAATCGGCACCGTTACCGGCCAGATCGTGGATGCCACCCTGAAAGCCCTTCTGGAGGGTACCGGCCTGGAACAGCTGGCCCAGAACAACCCCTATGATACGCTGAAAGAAAACCTTACCGGTCTTATGGCCCAGTTTATGGCCATTCCCGATTCCCTCAAAAAGCTGGTCAACGACCTGATGGGCGGGGATGTACAGGCCGATACCGCCGCCCAGACCTGGCAGAACATCCGGGGCGAACTGGTGAACTACTTAAAGACCGAGGGTTGGAAGTCCATTGCGGGCATTCTGGAAAGCCGCATTGTGGACGTGACCAAGCCGCTGCTGAAAGAAGTTCTTAAAAACAAAGACACCAGCGGCCTGACCACCCAGCGATTCTCCCAGGCCATCAAAACGGCACTGGTGGGGGAAAACGGCATTCTCTTGGGTGCCGCAGACCTGGTGGTGCAGAAATTGGCGGAAATCATCAACCGTGGCTTGCAGACCGTTCCCGGTTTTGACGGCCCGGTACTGCCCCAGGATATTGCGGGGCTTCGAGCCACCAATCTTCACACCGTTGTGACAGAGAACCTGGGCCATCTGGCCGGAAACCTGAGCCAGGAGCTGACCCGTGGCTTGTGCGATGCAGAAAAGCTCATGGCCTTTGTCAAGAGCCTGAACGGCACGGTGGTCAAGGAAAAGGTGGAGTCTGCCCTCAGTGCCGCAGGAAAGGCACTGACCAATGCGGCACTGGATACCTTTACCGAATTGCTGGATGTAAAGCTTCAGGCAACGTCCCGGGAGCTTGGACACAGCTTCACCACCGAGGCCATCTCCGGTGCCAGTGCCCAGAAAGTTTCCGTGGCCGGAAGCGTGGCCCTGGCCATCCTCAAGGGAGAGACAGCGGCCATTGTGGCAGCCAGCGAGGAAAACAACCCCAAGGTTCTTGCGGTGACACAGGATGCCCTCATCCGTGCTTTGGGCAACCAGTATGAAAAGACCGTTGCCACAGCGGCGGAAAACAGCAAGGGCGAGGCCGATGCCAATATGGGTGCCGGTTCCAATGACCCCAATGCCGCCGCCGGTTCCGGCACCGGGGAGACTCCCACCGCCAGCCAGGGTGTATTCAAAGCCTACGCCGGGGAAAACGGCAAGGTGGAATTCGATGCCATCCCGGATGCGACCAAGGAGACCACGGAAAACGGCATAACGACCAAGGTGGAAAGCTACCTGGTCACCATCACTCCGAACGCGGGCTACCAGACCCAGGACGGTCTGAGCCTGACCTATCGGGATGCCAGCGGGGCAGCGCAGACTCTGGCCCTCCAATATCAGAAAGACTACATTTACTTTGATAACCAGTACGGCTGCTATGGACTGATCCTCCAATATGTGACAACCACCCAGAATGGAGAAACCACCTATTGCGTCAATGTGATTCTGGACAAAGACCTGGCGGGTGTTACGAAAAAGCTGGATGTCAGTGCTGAGTCTCCTGTGGAACTGCGGGCCGACTTTATGGGTAGCCTTAAGGTCACGGTCAATGGCACCAACAATGCGGATGACTTTACCACCCAGAAAGCCGATGGGAAGTACACCAACACCTATTCTATTAAGAATGGTACCACCCTCCAGGGCAAGGTCAAGCTGGTGGAAATGGATGGCTCTCTCAGCAGTATTACAAACAAGGCAACGCTCTATGGGGCGGCAAGGGATCGTCTGGCGGTCATCGTCAAGGCAGAGAACGGCTTCGTTCTGGATACCCTGAAATTTGTGACGGGTACGAAAGAAACGCCTATTACCGTGAAAGATCTGTCCATTGTAGATGCTGAGGGCGGTACGGCTTACCTGTTCTATATGCCTGACGGAGACACCGACATTCAGGTCACATTCCGGGCGGCAAGCCCCTCTGACTCTGCTCAGACCCCGCCGGTGACTAACGCCGCCGGAAAGTCCGTGGGCGTGGGCGCAGGCTTCGCCATGACCAGCACCACTGTGGAAGTGGTGGCCGGGATTGGTGACAACCGAGTTGTTCAGGCCGGTTCTTTGGATGTGCGGGCAGATGCCATCCGGGATACCCAGACCGCCGGTGTGGCGGGAACGGACCCCTTGGCAACCGCCTCCCAGGGCAAACAGCAGCACACCTCTAAGGACGTGGCTCTGGATGCCGCCGTGGCACTGAACATTACGAATGATGTGATTCGCAGCTACATCGGCAAGAACACCAGAATCACAACCGCCGGTGACAACAATGTCCAGGTCAGCGTGGATGGAACAGAGGATTATGTAAATGTCCAAATTTTCGCCTCCCGGACCGGTACCACTGCCACCAAGTCCAGTGCCTTTGCAGCCGGAACATCTACGGCAGTAGGTGCCAGTGCGGCCATCAATATTGTGAACGCCCGGGTGGAAAACGCCATGTTGGGCCAGATTCAAAGTGACGGGGATGTGTATATTGGTACATTCACATTCAACCGGGACAACAGCGAAGCACTGGCCACTGCCATGGGTGCGGACATGGACCGCTATCTCAATAAGGTGGCAAAGGGCGTGGAAAGCACCGAAACCTCGGCCAACAAGCTGATGGCAGGAGACTACTTTAGCAACGATACCGGCAGCAAGCCTCAAAACCAGACCCAGCAGAACGCCAATGCGGCACTGGACCAGAATGCCAACGGCGGTCAGACCTCCGCCAACGCCTCCCTGTCCAGCAATGCCCTGCGGACACAGAATGCCCAGGGTGCGGATTCCTCCGCAGCCTCCGGCACCGCCAACAATGGCGTGGGTCAGGCCAATTCCACCGGGGCGCAGAAGCTGCCCAACGTGAACCCCACCGGGGCGCAGAAATTCCAGGTGGCAGCGGCAGTGGGCCTGAATATCACCAACCACAAGGCCACCACCACCGTTGCGGGCAATGTTTCCGGTGCAAATGTCCGGATTTTCAGCACCAACCATGGCAATTTCAAAACCCTGGGTACCGGCATGGCTATGAGCCAGGCGAGAAACGCCAATTCCATTGCCGCCGCCGTTGCCATCAGCGTAGACGGCAACGAAGCCATCACCCTGGTTTCCGGCGATATTACCGCCAAGAAGACGGAGAAATCGGGAACCACCCTGGGAGATGTGCAGTTTGAATCTGACCTGACCCAGAATATGGATGGGGCGTATAAAGGACTTCTGGCCGACCAGGCCCTGGCAGGGGCCGTCAGCGGAGCGGGCAAGGTCTCCATTGCCGGATCTCTGGCCATCGTGGTAGACAACGCCAAGTCCAAAGTCATCGTGGCTATGCTTGACGGCAATGGCAACGACATTGCCACCAAGTCCAACAATATCCGTATTGAGGGCGGCAACATCCGTATTTCCGCTTCCGATAAGACCAAGCTTGCCATCCGGGCCGGTGGCGTGAGCCTTTCCAAAGGCTCCAAGGCCGGTGTGGGTGCAGCGTTCGGTCTGGTCTATGGCAATGACCAGGTGACAGTGCAAATCGGCAACTACACCGATATTCGGGGTGAAAGCCTGGAAATCACCGCAAACAAGCTTCGTGTAGACCGCAGCGATTTTGAAAGTGCCATTCAGGCGGGAACCTTTATTACCGATACCTCCAAGCTTACCGACGAGGAAAAGGCCAACGCAAAGACCGGCTTTATCAACCTGGACAAGCGGGGAGAAGACGGCTCCTACACTTTGGATGTCAATGTCTCCACTTCCGATGCACTGAGCCTTGTCAATGCGCTGAATGTATTCAGTTCCGCCAACTACTATGTAGATGCGGTAGCCGGGTCTATTATGTCCAGCCCAGCTTCTGCAACCGGCACTTCCAGTGCCTCTGTTGCCGGGTCTGTGGCCATGATCTTCTTTAAGAATCAGGTTCTGGCCCAGCTGGGACGGGGCGTGTGTGTCACCCTCACCGGTGACAAGTCCCAAAACCCCGGAATGACCCTGGAAGCCAAGGACGATGCCAATGTGCGGGTTCTGGCCGGTTCTCTCAGTGCGGCCCCCTCTAAGGCGGGTGTCGGCGTGACGGTGGGCTGTGTTTCCAACCAGGATGTGGTTGAAGCCTCCTTGGGTGACGACTGCGTGATTCTGGTGCAGAAGGGCGGCTACAACCAGACCGCTTCCGGAGCCTTTGATGTGATGGTGGTCACCGTGGCGGCCAGTGCCTCTACCGGCACGGCCCCTGCAAACCTGGGCGTAGGCGGCACCGTCAACGTCATTGCAAACAACAATACCGTTTCCAGCCTGGTGGGGAACAATTGCTCCATCGAGGCCCAGGATACCCTTACCGTCACTTCCCAGGTGGATACCGATGAACTGCTGGTCACCCTGTCCGCTTCCGGCGGAAACGCAAAGGTTGCCGCAGGCGGCACCGTTGCCGTCATCGTGGACCAGGCGAAAGCCCTAACCCAAATCGGTGCTTCTACCCTGACAAGCACCCAGGGCGGTATGGACATCACCTCCCGGAACCGGGAACGCCTTATCAATGTGGCGGCCTCCGCTTCCGCCGCCATGGCGGCCGGTGGCTCGGCCAGTGCCGCTGGTGTGGTGGGTGTGCTGGTATCCGAAACCGAGGCAAAGGTTCTAGTCGCCTCCGGGGCAAGGCCCACGGCGCAGAAGGACGTGAACATCCTTGCTTCTGCCAACAGCCTTCTGGCAAAAGTGGCTCTCAGCGTGGCGGTGGCACCCAGTGCTACGGCAGTTGGCGGAGAGGTTCTGGTCAATGTGCTGAACCACAAGGCCATTGTGGAGCTGGGCAGCGCAGCTGTAGAGTCCTTGGGCGGCAACGTGACCGTCCACAGTTCCGGCGAAGATACCGCCGTCATCGTTGGGGTGGCGGTAGGGGCTTCCGGAACCGGCAACACCGTCAGCGGCACCATTCCCGTTACCGTGTCCACCAACGCCATTGAAACCAGAGTCGGAGCGGGCAGCCAGATTACAGCCTTTGACTCCGTAGACATTAGCGCAGACCTCCAGGCTCTCTACGCTCTGGCAGCCGGCGGTATTTCCGTTGGCACCACCGGCGTAGGCGCAACGGTGGGTACCCTGGTGCTGTCCAACAGTGTTCTGACCACCGTGGAAACCGGCAGCCGCATCACCGCAAAGACCTATGATTCCGGCAGCAACATCCTCCAAAATCGGTATAATCGCCGCCGTGGCGTGAACATCAGTGCCAATGCCCGGGAAACCGTGGTCATGGCTGAGGTTTCCGCTGCCGCCGGTACCGGCAATGCCATTACCGGCACCGTGGCCACCCTGGTGGTCTCCAACAAGGTAAAAGCGGAGATCGGGGATGCCGTTACCGTTACGGTAGGCGTTGAGGGTGACAAAGACAGCGAAGAGGGCGACCTATCCGTCGATGCCTCGGACGATACATTCGTAGTGGAGTTTGCCGGTGCCCTCAGTGCCGCTGGCAGTGTGGGCGTAGGCGCAACCGTGGTGGTCGGCGTATTCGATAAGAACGTCAAGGCTTCCGTAGGAAACTCCGGCAGTGTCAATGCCAGCGGTACTGTTTCCGTGACCGCCGAAAATAAGAGTACCCTGGATCTGCTGGCCGTGGCCTTTGGAGCCTCCGGCAGCACCGCTGTGGCCGGTGATGTGAACGCACTGGTATTTATGAACAGCACCCAGGCTTCTCTGGGCGGCAACGTCACCGGGGCCAATGCCATCCGTGTGAGGGCCAATGACGATAGCAAGCTGCTGAACATCGGTATCGGTGTGGCAGCCTCCGGTGCCGCAGCGGTCACCGCAGTGGCTGTGGTCACCTATTTTGAAAACAAGACGCTGGCTCAGGTTCTGGACAAGGCCCTGCTGCAAGCGGGCAATGGCGGCGTGGAAGTGATCGCTGTTTCTCGCGAGTTTGTATCCGGTGACGCGGCGGGCATGTCCGGCGGCGGTACCGCCGGTGTGGGCGGCACGCTGGATGTGGTCGTCCTGCGATTCCGTACCGAAGCCCTAACAGGAAGCAATGTGACCATCCGCACCACCGGCGATTTGACGGTGCGGGCAGAGGACAACTATGGCCTGGTAGCCGCTGTTGTGACCCTGGCCGCTTCCGGAACGGCGGCGGTAGGTGTCAATGCGCTGGTATCCGTCAGCTTTGCCACCGTTCGGGCGGCCATCGGTGTGGAGAACACTGTGGAAGCCAGAAACGTTACGGTGCAGGGCAGTTCTCAAAGAGATCTCCTCTCTGTCAGTGCCAGTGTGGCGGGCAGCGGTGTGGCGGCAGTGGGTGTGAACCTGTCTGTCGTGGTGGCAGGTGCGCTGATGAGCCGGGATGCCCACGATTCCCTCTACGGAACCGTGGAAAACGGCGGCAGCACCTATACCCTCTATACCTTTACCCCCAAAGGTAGCGGCAGCGTGACCCTGTATGAACAGGGCGGCAGCTTCTATAAAGCCAAGACTGACTCTCAGGGGAAAGAACAGCGTGACAGCAACAATCAATTGATTCTGGAAGCCTTTACGGTTTCCGAGGAAGACCGCAAGTATCTGGCACCTGCTGCCATGAATCCCGAAACCCAGGTTTCCGGAGCCTTTGCGGCGGGCAACGGCCAGTATCTACAGGGTCGTGACCCCAGCCAAAAGGTAGGCCAGTCCCTCCAGGGTGACGGCCAGAAGCTTGGCACCGAGGATTACGGCAACTACGGCCAGGAAAGTACAGATACCGCCCCCGTGAAAGGTGACGGAAAGCTCTACATCAAAAACAGTGACGGCACTTATACCGCCATTACCGATGAAGAAGCTTCTACCACCTACCGCAACACCCAGCGGTATCTCTACGACACCAGAAACAGCACCTATGTAGAAACGGATTTGACCAGTGCCAATACATTCAATGACAGCACCTTTGCTGCCACAGGTGGAACGGGCTACACGGTTCAGAAACTTCCCCAGCTTTCGGATGCCACTTCTGCCATTATTGGAGGCAACTCCCTTGTTACAGCAGCGGAAAACATTCGGGTGCTGGCCAGTGACAACCTGAACGCCAACATGATTTCCGGTTCTATCGCCGTAGGCGGCGGTGGGGCAGGGGTCGGCGTTGGCCTGACGGTTTCCGTTCTCAGCTCCAATGTCAATGCCCTGGTGGATACCGGCGCAGTCCTCAGCGCAGGGGGCAACATTGAAGTAATGTCCTGGGTCGGAGCCAAGGCACAGTCTGTAAAGACCCACTCGGACCGGAACAACCGAGTTTCCAACAGCGGAACCAACGAGCAAATGGATGCCCTGGGCATTCCCACCCAGGAGAATTCTACCATCCGGCTGATTTCCGTCACCGCAGGCGGCGGCTTTGTAGGCGTGGGTGTCAGCGGAGCGGTTCTGGTGGTCACTTCCGAATCCAATGCGATCCTGAGAGGCTCTGTTGCAAAGGCTGCCAACCTGTATGTGGAAAGCTGCATGAACTTTGGAGATGTGCTGACCGTCAATACCGGCATTTCCGCCGGGGCGGTGGCCGTGAATGTGTCCATTGGCGCAACCTATTTCCAGGGCAGCAGCGTAGCGGCCATTGATGGCAACGGCCGTATCGAAAACATTTCCGGCACCATCCGGGTTTGCAACAGCGGCACCACCAACAGCCAGGTCGCCGTGGCGGCACTGGCAGCAGGCGGCGTTGCCGTCAATGCGGGCATCGCAACGGCCATCAACCTGACAAAGGTTCGGACCTACGTGGGGAAAAACGTGACCGTCAGCGCGCCCAATGCCCTTTTGGTGGTAAGCCATGACTTTACCGCCAATGCCCAGGGCGGCATCCTCTCCATTTCCGCCGGAGCAGTGGCAACTGGAGCCTGCGTGGTGGTCGTGGTCAACAAGCTGGACGCAAGAGCCTATGTGGGCTTTGCTCCTGACGAGACCGTGACCGGAGAGAGTGGCAGCATCCAGGTCCGCAGCATCACCGTCACCGCTGAGGCAGCGGGCAAGACGGAGGTTCTGGGAGCCGGAATTGCCGGTGGTGCCATTGCCGGAAACGGCATTGTTGCAGTGGGACTGGGCTTTATTACCAACATCGGTGCCATCCGTGGCGTGGACATCACCACCGGTGATTTGACCGTCAAGGCCGCCATTGATGGAGATGTGCATGTGGTCTCCACCGGCGTGACCGGCGGCGCAGTCGCAGTGGGTGCCACGGTGGACGTGGCCTACATCGGTTCCGTGAACAAGGCCATTCTGGATTTGACCGGCGCAAAGGTCAAAGTGACCGGCGGTGTCCGTGTCCAGGCCGGTTCTCAGGACAAGCCCAACGACAGCTATAGCCGCATTATTGCGGTCACCGGTTCTGCCGGTTCCGCCGCCGTGGGCATCAATCTGGCCCTGGCCTTTAACAAGGCTGTGAACAACGCCGAGCTGCTGGGCCTTACCGGCAGCATGGAGGCAGAGTCCCTTGGTGTCTTAGCCTATGGCAGTGCCAAGGCCCACACCCTGGTTGTCAATGCGGCCCTGGGCGGTGTCACCGCCAGTGCCACGCTGGCATTCGCCTGGGTGGGTTCTCAGCAGCAAGCCCGGCTGGATACAGCCGAAAACCTGACGGTTCAAAAGGATGTGCTGGTTTCCTCCGTCCTGTCTGCGGTCAGTGAAGAAAATCTGACAGCGGAACAAAAGGGCGACAAGGACTACACCACCACAGTCCCCTTTACCAAGGTGGCAGAGTCCCGCATCTATACCGCTTCCGCCGGAATGATCACCGCCACCGGCAACGGGGCTGTGGCCCTGTCTGACGGTACCAGCAGTGCCTTGGCAAGCTTTGGCGGAAAGGCCGGAAAGGTGACGGTTTCCAATACCGCCGCATCTACGGCCTACGCCGGGATCGAAAACTTTAGCCTGGGCGGGGTATCTGTAGGCGTGATGATGGGCTACAGCTTCGCTTCCGGAACCTTTGAGGCGGTTCTGAATGCCCAAAAGGCCCTCACCTGTGAGGATATTACCGTCACCAATACCTATACCTCCCTGGCAGATACCAACGTTACACCCGCTTCCGGCGGTGTCAGCGCAACACTCACAAATATCGGACTCAATACGGCTGTAGCCTGTGCCACGACCACCGCAAACACAGGTCTCTCCGGCACCGGCACCCTGAACGTCCATGGCCATATGGCCGTTACCGCCCAGGGGACAGCCCAGGCCAATGCCAACATCGTGACCCCAACGGCAAGCTTTGGCGTTGTGGCCGTTACGGCCAACGTGGCCGTTGCCGTAAACAATGTACGGCAGAACACCTTTGTAAGAGATTGCAGTCTGGATACCGTTACCGGAAACGTGACTCTGGTATCCAACCAGAACAGTGCTTCCCAAACGGGCGCAAAGGCCCGGGTGGGCGCAAGCACCGCTACTTCCGGCAGTGTCAGCTATGCCAACCTGACGGCCAACGCCTGTGTGGCAAACTTCAACGCAGTCCATACGGCACTGGTCAGCGGAATTTCGGGAACCATTCATGGTACGCTGTCTGTCATGGCCAATACCGCCTCCCTGGCGGATGCCGGTGTCTACTCCGACAGCGCAGTCAGCTACTATTCCGGCACAGTCACCGTGGTCTACGCCTATGCAGGCGGCAGCTCCAAGGCGGATCTGTACCTGGAAAAGAACAAGAAGCTCCGTGTAGGGAAGCTGAACCTGACGAATCAGTATCAAACCAAGGCCACCGCCGAGAGCAAACAGTCGGATAACGGTATCTCTGTCAATATGGCGGCAGCGGACTTGAACGTTGCCTATGCAGAGGCTTGTAGTGTAGCCTGTGCAGGAATTGAGGGGGACGGCTCCCTCAGCGCAGAAGACGGTGAGGGAGACAGTCTAATCGTCCTGTGTCAGGGGACTGCGGCAGCGGATGCAAAGATTTTGCCCGCCAACGTTTCCATTGCCGGTGTTAAACTGGCAGCCAACAATGTGTTCTCCAAGGTCACCGCACAGCATACGGCCCATATTGGCTCTGAAAGCACAGCCCCTGATGTGTCCTCCAACGGCAACATCAGCGTGATTTCCGGGTTTAATGAATCTGGTGATGGCGCAACGGCCACGGTGGGCAGCGGCAACAGTTCCAATGTGAACGTCAGCTTGTTGGGCGTTACAGAGTCCCTGGCCCTGGCGGAGATGGAAGCCCAGGCCAAGGCGGCCATTGTAAACGGAACCATCCGGGCCAAAGGCAATGTGGACGTTCAGATGCTGGGTCGGCTGATTGCCAAGGCAGAGGTGTACAACGGTTCTACCCTTGGCCTGTATAACGCCACCGTCATGGTGGTCAGGGCCAACGCCAAGGGCAGCATGGAAGCCCTGCTGAACGCAAAGACCATTGAAGCGGCCACTGTCAACGTGAAAAATGACTACTATGCTCAGTCTGAGGCAGAGACCGGCTTTGCCGGTGGTCTGGTGGCAGGTATCGGCAGTGCAAGCAGCAACGTAGCCTACGCCACCACTTCTTCCACCGCCAAGGCAGCCTTTGGCGCGGCGGCAGGAGGCAACATTACCGGCAGCATCAGCCTTGAAAACCTGGGCCACGTCAGCGCAAAGGCCCTGGGCCGTTCCGCAACCGTGACAGTCAGCGGCTTGAACGTTGCGGTCAATGTGATCAATGCGGACCTGAATGCAGCCCAAGATACCTCCTTTACCTACGGCGGCCAGCTGGACATCGGCGGCGATGTGTATATTCGCTCTGAGATCCTCCGGGAAGGAGATTTTGGCAAGGCCGATGCCCAGACCGGTTCCACAGCCGGGGCAAGTATCTCTCTGGTAGGAGCCAGTGCCAACAAGGCAACGGCAGCCACTGCAACCCAGAATACCCTGACGGTTAGGGGCGTTGGCGAAAACCGGATGACCCTAACGGGCAGCTTTACCGCCCGGGCCAAATCCGTCACAGAATCTTTTGCCAAGGCAGCGTTGCCTCAGAGTCTGGGCCTGGCATCCATCGGCTCGATGATTTCCGATTCCTCCACCCGGGATGTGGTTTCTGTCACAGTGACAGGGGCTTGCATGGAAATCGACGGAACCTTTAAGGCCGAGTCCATCGGCAATACCGCTTCCACCTCCGAAGCCCACAAGGCCGGTGGTGTAGGCGTGGTAGGCGAAACGGCCACAACGTCCGATGCCAAGGTGGGTGCAGCCAGCGACAAGCCCCAGACCGTGGGTCTCACTGTTACCGGCGGCTCCATTCAGGCGTTGGAGGACATCATTCTCCGGGCCTACAACACAGGCAAAGCCCAGTCCATTGTGAAAAAGGGTACGGAAGTTTCCGGTATTGGAATCACCAAGACAAGCCTTCCCACCAACAGCTGGTACAGCACCAATGTAAGTGTTACCGGTGGAGCGGTTCTGACGGCAGAGGGCAGCATCACCCTCACCTCGGAAGATACTACCGAGGCCAAGGCCGATGCCACAGGCACAAACATTGGCTTTGCCATCAACGCAGACTTCACGAGGGGTGAGAATCACATCACCTCCAACAACACCATTACCATCGGTGCCAAGCTCCAGGCGGATGACAGCCTGACTGTTACTGCCGACTCCAAGGCAACCATGACGGCTAAGACCGTGGCAGACGGCGGCGGATTCTTTACCGAGGGTAAATTGACCGCCATCAACGAATTGGTTCGCAGCTGCATGATCACCGTTGCGGAAAACAGCGACCTCTCCGCAAATCACGGTAGTCTCAGCATCTGCGCCAATGCCGGTGAAAACGATGTGATCACCACCACAGCAAAAATCACCTCCGGCGGCGTGGTGGCTCTGGGCGAGGTTCAAACGAATCTGACCCTGAAAACTACGTCCAAGGTCGATGTCCATGATGTTGGCAGTATCCAAAACCGTTTCGGCACCGTCACCATTCGTGCCAACGCTTCTCAGAACGGTGTGGTCACCAATTCCTCCGCAGACTGCTCTGGTCTGGGCGTGGCCCCGGATGTACACAATCAGGCGGCAATTGAGCTGAATTCCGACGTAAGTATCCGGAACGTCCAGGTGATCGAGGGCCGGTGTGTTTATATCAATGCCGTCCTCAAGAAGCTGGATGTTTACAGCTACGGTTACGCCAAGGGCAGCGGACTTGGGGCCAACATTGATGCCATGAACGACCTGACGGTTTCCCTGACGGCCAATACCAGGGTAGAGGGCGTTACGGTCATCGGCCACGATGGTGCCGTGATCAACGCCACCTCTGAGCCGGACTATCTGGATGCCAACGTCCATACCGATGCACGGGTGCAGCTGAACGCCATTGGTGATGCCTACGCCAAGAGCAAGGTCATTACCAGGGAAGCCGCAACCGTCACCGTCCAGGACCTTACCTACAAGGGTGCCAGCATCCGGATCGACAACCGGAAAATCACCGGTGACCGCATCCGCCACGAGGAGCATACGGGTGGATTTATCCGCAAGCATACCAGTGATAAGTCTAAGTTCCAAAGCAGCAGCAGCATTACCGTCAAGAACATCACCTTGTATCTGGGTGATGCAGCCGCCGGTGTGTTCATCGATGTTTCGGAAAAGAGCGGTGTGCGGCAGGTGGGCATCCGGAATGAGGAGCAAATCTGGATGGAGGCAGGTTCGACCCTGACTTTCGGCAATATCGCAAACTACCTGCCAGGTTACGCCTACCTCTACGGCAGCGTTACCGGCCTGACCGTTTACGACCAATCCATGCTCCCGGCCCTGACGGTCACCAACAGCACGGATAAGAATTTGATTTTCAAGTCCATGACCTATGTCAATACCGGCTTTGTAAATCCCAAGGTGTTTATTAACGGCAGTCGTTCCTCTGCGTATACGCTTTTGCATACGCAATACGCCCCGGCATTCACAGTCACCAGTTCCGGAACCGGCGGTGTACGGCTTACGGGCCTGATTCCGGTTTACAACGGCACGGCCACCGTCACCTGGACCGGGGAGACCGGCGGCGCACTGACGGCTGTTTCCCAAGTCGGGTCTGCGGGAGGAGCCATCAGCCCCCTGTGGGCGCATACTCTGGTGGTCAGCGGTGCAGCCTCGGTGGGCAGCAGCTCCGAAACCTTCAGCCCCTGGATCTTCTCCCAGGGTACGGCAGTGGGTACCGTCCAGGTATCCGCCCTGAAGGACATTTACATGTCCGTAACGGGCCTGGGTATTGAATGGGTAAAAGAACTTCCTGAGAATCCCCAGCCTACCGGCCAGGACATCCAGGTAGAACTGAGCAATATCCAATCTGTGGAGGGTAATGTCTACCTGAGCCTGGAAAAGGGCAGAAAGATTTACTGGGTAGTAGGCACCACCACCGTTACCATTCCCGTTCCCGAGACCCTGGATTATGTGGTCGGCAGTCAGGTCAACCTGACAAATAACTACATCATCCAAGGCATGGACATGCTGGAACGGTACCTGACGGCTTACGACCCGGCAGAGGATCTGTACCTTTATCAGTTGCCCAATGGGTCGCTGATTTATGCGGACAAAAACGGCAACATTGCCCGGATCGTGGAAAACGGCATCACCTCCAATGTGGGGAACTACCAGTTTATCTACGGTTCCGATGGCAAGGTTCAGCAAATCAAGCTCAGCGGCGGTATTTCCATCGACCTGCTTACCGGGCGTTTGACAGTAGAGGAGGATGCATCCTTTGAGGTTCTGACCCAGGTGGTGACTCAGCAGTGGCTGGATTCTGTGCACCTGTTTGACGGCATGACCATCCGCCTGACCAAAAAAGTAGACGGTAAGCTGATGGAATGGGAAACGAAGCTGGTAGAGGCTACAGAGCTTGCCTCCAATGGCAAACAATACTACTATGTAGAGGGCCTGCATCCTAAGTTTGAAAACCTTCTGGCCGATATGGGAACCGAAACCGTTTACTATCTGGTAGAACGGGACGGAGATTCTGTAAAATTCTATGCCCTGAGTGCCGTTACCGACCAGCGGGTAGACCATAAGGAAAAATTCAATGGCGACTTCCTGATGATTGAAAACGGTGAGGTGGAAACCCACAACGGCTACTACCGGGATGCTCGCACCAAGGGCAATGCCCTCTTGGCAAAGAATGCGGATTATCTGGATAAGGTCAGAATAGAGGCCGATGGCAAGGAATTTGTCTTCAATAACTTCCTGGGTACCAATTTGACTGTTACAGTCAAACGGGAGAACGGAGTTCTTGGCTACTATGTAAACGGACAAAAACTCAGTGTTTCTGAGACGGTTTACGGCGTAACAGTCACGGATTCCACCTCCCCGCTGTATCACATCTTCTGGAATGCGGCGTATGTGACCCAGGCCCAGAGTCAGGTAGAAGTGACGGGTAGAAACATCACGTTGGATGCCAATTTCCCCAACAATACTTTTGGCATTACCCAGGTCCGGCATGTGACCTGGAGACCCCACTACGCCTGGACAAACAGAACATTCCAGGCCATGCAGAAATCCGTTGTGGTTCAGTATTACAAATTGGAGGAGGTTTCCGCCTCGATTTCCAATGAAAGCCAGTATAGCGGTGTCCGTTTCACAGCACCAGACCCCAATGATCCCCAAAAGACCACCTACTTCTATGAGTTCAAGGACAAAAATGGCAAGGCCTACTATATGGACGGTTTGGGCAGCGATGCAAAACGTGTCAATGTGGAACAAAAGGTAGACACCTATCAGGAAGCTCTGGGCTATAGCAAGCTCCTGCTAAACGGCATGGAAGTAAAATATGGCACAGATACAGGAGTCGCCTGTTTTGCCAACAAACAGCCGAAGATGGAAATCAATAATGTAAAGTATTACCAGCTTGGCATGATGGACGAGGACGGCAACATCGTCTACCACCCCTACATCTTCCAGGAGCCGATTCTGGAGAACGGTCAAGACAGCGGTAAAAAGGAAGATGTGGAGTACATCCTGTATGTGGCGGTTTCCGGCGACCAAGTTTCCATCGTGAAAGAAAAGCAAAGACCGGACATCGCACCGGAAAAGGGCGCAGAGGAAGGTTGCTGGCAGGATTCGGCTAATAACCGCTATGAAAAGGGCGAACCGAAACAAGATTCCATCCACGTTGTGGAAAAAAAGGATGATGGCACTGAGGAAACCAAGACCATCACAGGAAGCTTTGAAGCCTTTACAAAGGGTCAGTCGATTCCCTACTACCGGAAGACCACTGTAGAAAACAATACAACGGTATATACTTTCTACAAGCAGACAGGTACTGACACAAATGGCACTGCGCTTTACGCTCTTTGCGCGGATACCCCCATCAACTGGCAGCTTACCGGTAATGTTTTCCTGAACTACAAGCCGGAAGGTGATTCCGGCAGCACGACGCAACCTCTGACCCAGCGGGATGGAACGAACGAGCGGTACTTGTTGGTGAATGAGAAAGCGTTTGACAACTGGCAGAAAGACAAACGGCTGGAACTCTATTACACGGATGGAAATCTGTGCCAGGAGTATGAGATCCTGTGTAAATGGGAAGGCCGCAAGAAAACCTACCAGCTGGTTTACGCAGCGGGCCAGCAGTATGGAATCGTTGAGAGTGGCTATACCCAGCAAGCGCAGTACAAGGAATGGACGGAAACGTACCATGTAGCGACCTTTACGGCAAACTCAAAATCGGTGCGGTTCGACATAAACTCCCGGGAGAACTTCATCGATCCCACCCGGCATAGCGCAGAGCAGAATTCTCAGGTTCTGGTGCTGCGGTTTGGAAGTGCGGGCGATACCATCACCTTTACCGGAAAAATCGCAGATATCGGCCTGAAAACCACCCATCTTCCGACAAACGCCGTGGTGGACGGCAGCAATGCCTACAAGGTCACCGAGTCCATGTACCTGACCAAGAGCGGCCTGATCGTCAATATCAAGGGGGACTTTGCCTCCAAGTTTGACGGCAAGGTCTACACCTCCACAAAGCTTATTGCGGAAGAACTGGGCAAGCTGGCGGTAAGCAAAAACCTGACCGGTGTCAACGAAAACGGCGAGACCATCTATGTGGACAGCCAGAACCATGTCTATGTAATGAACCATCAGGGCCTGTTCCACTGCGCCGAAACTGACCACACCATGACGGAAGCGGAGACCCTGGGTATCCTCTATGAGGTTCCGCCTACGCTGAACAAAGACCCCAAGATCACTGTACGCAGTGGACAGAACATCACCCTGGAACGGCTGACAGACCACATTGCCCACGACATCAACAAAATCAGCAACACCGGCAATTGGCGGTATGACGGCACTTTCTACTATTCCGCAGACGGGGAAAACGGCTGGACGGCGATTCCCGAGGGGAACGTTCAGGTCAAGAACGGCGTGATCACGGTTTCCTACTTTGATTCCAAGGCACAACAAAATGTTGAACTTCGGATTTACAAGGGACCGGCGCAGGACGACCTGAAAGAAATCACATTCATGGAATTTGCCACCTATGACAAAGACGGCAACCCCGTCTATGTCAAGGCCGGTTCCGATGGCTCCGTGGTCATGGTAGGCGAACCGGCAACGCAGAAGATTTCTACAGTGGAAAGCGGCACCGACTATACGGTCAAGAACATTACCGCCGGAGAAAATGTAGAAATCCGTGTCAATGACCCCAATGGTTCCCTGTTCAATGGCAATGATGACCCCCAGGCCCCCTGCGTGGTAGCAAAGGAGAAGGCCACCATCATCTCTGCCGGCGGCGCAGGTTCCATCGGTACGGAAGACAAGCCGCTGAACATCCAGGCCAAGGAAGTTGAGTTCCTGAACCAGGATATGGAGCAGGTCATCGTTAAGGATACCTATGTTTACATCGACCAGGGCGACACCAGCCTGGATGGAAATATTGTGGTTGACGGCGTGATTTGGAAGCTGGAAACGGCAGACGGCAGCGTGACCGCAGCGGACAAGACCCTGACCGTGAAAAACGGTGGTACCGCATCCATCCTGACCAACAAGGAACCCACAGCAACCAGCTCCGGCAACGTGGAACTCAAGACCATTACGGTCACAGGCAAGGACAGCACCTTGCAGGTGCAAGCACCGGGGGCTGTCAAGACCGAAGCTCTGACAGTCACCGATGGCGGCACAGTGGACATTGATGCCGGAACCATCCACGTGACCGGCAACGAAACCGTCACCGGCGGCAGCACCGTTACCAAGACCGCCGAGGGCAATATCACCGTAGATGGCAACCGAGAGGTCGCCGGCAGCACCCTGACGGAGACCAGCAGCAACGGCAGCATTGAAACCAAGGGCAACGTGACCCTGGCAGACAGCGAGGCCCACCTGACGGCCCACAAGGATCTGACCGTTGAGGGCAATCTGGCGGTCACCGGCGGAACCCTCAAGGCCCAGGCGGAGACCGGCAGCGTGACCCTGACCAAGCTGCGTACCTGGCAAACCACCACGGACTTCCAGGCGGGAGCGGATATGCGTTTTGACGACTGGATGTCGGCGGAGAGCAAAAACACCGTTTCCGTAGGCGGTACGTTCGGGGTCCGGACTCAGGGCGGCACCAGCTTTGAAACCTATGAGCAGGGTTACGGAAACCGGGCATTCGTAAAGTATGCGGATACGGATAACAACACCAACGCGCTGTTCAGCCTCAGTGCCGGTAGCGTGGGAACCAAGGACAATTGGCTGGTGGTGGATATTCCCGCGGAACTGACCATGAAGCTTCCCAAGGTGGGCGACCTCTATGTGGATGTCCTGGAACTGATCGTGGCACAGGAGCAGTCCATGAAACCCATTTGGATGACCCAGGATGATTTGCTGCTGGATGGCTACTGCATCACCACCCGGGATAACCCCAAGGTCAATGAGTTCCCGGGCCGGGATCCCGAAACCGGAAAAGAAGGTCTGGTGGGTGACTATTTGAAGAACATCTCCACCGAGACGGCAGAAACCACCTTTAAACTGCCAGAATCCGCAGACCTGGCCCACCGCTTCACGGCAGGTGGCCGCAATCTGGAGGACATTCTGGACGGCGTGGCGGTCAAGTCCATGATCGGCGCGGAACTGGACAGCAAGGCCCTGGCGGGCATTCTGGGAGACCAGAAGCGGGAAGAGCTGCTGCAAAATCTGGGAATGCTCAACGGCCTTTCTCAGGAGCAAAAGCAGAGCCTCCTGAACCCCAACCATGCGGAAGCGACCATGAAAGCCATTCTGCAACAGGGTTCCGGTGCCGTGGATGCCATCTACACCGCTCTGAAAACAACGAATGCCGAAGAACAGCAGAAATTCCTGGCACAACTGCTGGACATCCAAACCGGCGGCAAAACCGACAAACAGCCCATTGAAAACCTGGACCGGCTCATTGGAGAACTGCTGACCGATGAGGAATGGGAAGAACTGTTCCAGAAAGCCATTCGGGAGCATGAAACACCCACTTCTCAGGATACCGGCGAAACAGAACCCCGCGCGTTCCATGGGGAAATCGGTGTCAGCACAGGCGTGACCACTCTTTACAATGACGGAGATATTCACCTGGCCGTTACCGGCACCAGCGACCTCACCGCCGAAAACATCAAATCCGAGCGGGGAGATGTATATCTGGATGTACAAAGCGGCAGCATCCTTGCCGCGGGAGACGGACCCCATATCACCGGCGAAAACATCCGTCTGAACGCCAGCGGCAGCATCGGCACCCAGGACAAGCCCATAATCACAGAGCAGGTGAAAGAAGCCCCCGGCGTGGTGGTCAATGTTCTTCCCGGGTCCCAAAAGGTTCACGGCGAGATTTCCCTGGACGCACAGGGCCAGAAACGCTTTGTATGGACCATGGATGTAGACCTGGTTTACGACTGGGTACGGCTGGATGACCTGAGTGTTGCCAAGCGGCTGGATGCCAACGCGCAGAACGGCAGCATCTATGTGACGGAACAGACCGGCAATATGGGCCTTGGCAGCCTGACGGCAGCGGACCATGTTTCCGTCCAGGCCCCCGGCATCCTTGCCGATACCCGGACGCCGGAGCAAAAGGCAGCGGGTACGCCCAACATCCAGGGTACCACCGGCACCCTCCATTCGACGGATGCCCAAATCGGCACGGAACAGGCACCTATTACGGTGAAGATCACGGACCATCTGACGGCCTCGGCGGAAGAGAACGTAAACCTCAAGTCCCAGGAAGACCTCTATGTAACGGCTGACACCCAGAATGGCAAGCTGAACATCGATGGAGATCAAAACCTGACCGTTGACAACACGGCAGCCAGTGCCAACGGCAGCGGTGATATGCCAGTGGGGACGGTTACGGCAGGCGGCACAGCAGAACTCCGCGCAGTGGGAGACATCCTGGGCGCAGAAGACCGTTCTTTGGTTTCCGCGGATCAGATCATTCTTTCCGCAGGTGGCAGCATCGGCTCCCCCGAAGACCCCTTGCGGGTGGATACCGCCAGTGGCAATACCGGCTCCGGTACGCTGACGGCCACCGCCAAGGACCGCATAGACCTGGAGGAGATCACCGGCGACCTGACCATTGACCGGGTGGTTTCCGGCACAGATACCGTCCTTACGGCTCCGGGCAGCATGACCGATGCCAACGGCAACGCCACAGCGGAGGCGGCAGACAGCCAGAAGAAAGCGAATGACGCCAAGAATCTTTCTGATGCTGCTCAGGCAGAGTCCTCTGTAAGGGATCAATACGCCTCCGCTCTGGAACAGACCGCGGCCCAAAAACAGGCCCTGGCGGCACAAGCCCAGAAGAAACTGGATGAAGCCCAGAAGAAACTCCAGGATACCTTGGCAGCAGACCCTCAGGCCGATGTTACGGACCTTCAAAATCAGCTGGAAAACCTGCGCAAACTCCGGGATGCCCACAAGGCCGTGGCAGACCAGGCCCGGAAAAATGCGGAAGATCAGCGTGCTTTGGCGGACGCGGCGGCCCAGAAAGCCCAGAAACTTCTGGATGAGGCCCAAAAGGCCCAGACGGATGCAGATAAGGCCCTGGAAAACGCCAGAAATACGCCACCCTCGGTGCAAACCGGCGGCGACCTGACCCTGAACGCGGGAGGCAGCATCGGTGAAGAGGACAACGCCCTGGATACCCAGGTGGGCGGAAAAACCAACCTGAAATCCGGCGGCAATGTAAACCTGTCGGAGCAGGGCGATATGCACCTGGGCGAGGTACAAAATCCTGAGAACGCGGAACTCCGTCTGGACAGCACCGGCGGCATCACTTCCGACTCCGTGCTGGGCGGCTCCCACCTGGAAGCCAACGCACTGGGCGGCAGCCTGGATGTGCAGACCGATGTGGACGGCATTTCCGGCACAGCGGCAGAGAATATCACCGTGAACAATGCCGGAGACCTGGAAATGGGGGATTTGACCGCCAATGGCCTGGTCAACGTTAAAGCCGGTGGACACCTGACGGCAGGGATCGTTCCGGAGGGAACCGCAAACATCACAGCGGGTACCCTGCACCTGACCGCCGGGACAGGCAGCTCCATCGGACAGGAAGAACACCATCTGGTGGTGGATACGGACCGGGTTTCCGCAAAGGGTGTGGAAGTATATCTGGACTTCCTGAAAGATGTGATCATCGACCATATTCAGGGCGACCGTGTAGACATCGATGTAAATGGCGGCGTAGGAGCCGGAGACGGTGTTCCGGAACACATTACAGCAGGAACTCTGGAACTGGACGCACTGGGCGATATTGGTTCTGAAAAGAGACCCCTCATTATCCGTGTACCCGGCGATGTCCATATTAACAGCAGGTTTGGCAGCATCTTTGTACGGAATATTTACAGCGTTGCCATGCAGGCTCTCATCCGTGGATTTGGAAACATCGTCAGCGACAGGGACTTCCGATTCATGCCCTACGGCTTTGCAAGACTTCGTCCCGAAACCCTGGCAGGGGAGACCCTCACACTGAAAGAGGTATGGGGCACCCGCAGCGTTACCATCACTGGACAGAGATTGGAAGAAATTCAAGGCGATGTCCTCTACATCTGGGCGTTGGAAGCCGACGGCATCACCCTGACCCACAGTCTGCGACATCTGCACCTGAACCGGGCAACCATCCAGTCCATGACATCCCAGGGCTACAGATGGCTCCTGTTCCGTGTAGGAAACAGCCTGGTCCTGATCCACCTGGAAGCACTGTCAGACGGGGACTACCTCATCACCCTGGACCCCGAAAACCAGGAGATCCCCCTCAGTGCCGAACTGAACGAGACCCCCCTGACAGTACCCTCCGAGGAAATCTTCAGCGCAGCCCTCACAGCCCCCTTAGACAGACCGTAAGGCTTCTCCTCGGCAACAACCAAGCAAACTGCCCCAACCTCCTTGCGGAGGTTGGGGCAGAATATTTAGATGGGTTCGAATTACGGTGGAGGAAGAACGAATGTGTTCCCGAGTGACAGATTTCGATGGCTGACTTTGCGAAGCAAAGTCATAGCTTACAGTCAGTGACTCGCACTTGCCGTGGGGACAAATAGTTGAACATGGGCA
>ERZ791802.455-NODE-455-length-42330-cov-26.589379_pt1 | contig 42330 bp, 30 predicted proteins | sample MGYA00510308_ERZ791802 | MGnify/ENA primary metagenome ERZ791802 (study PRJEB30046, sample SAMN00792028) | human gut metagenome | study: EMG produced TPA metagenomics assembly of the A metagenome-wide association study of gut microbiota in type 2...
AAGAAGAACAAAGACAAAGACAGAGCACATTATGTATATACGCACGCGCGAAGAAGGAGAAAAAGAAAAAACAGGAACGGAAAGAAAAAGAAAAAAGGCGGGAAAGTGATATAAAGAAAGGCAAATTTATATTCACCATAACATTACTACGATCATTTTCGGAAAAATAAAAGGAAACAAATGAAATAAACAGCTACTTTTTCTACAATCAAATAAAAATTATTACTTTTGCGCAACCACTCACATACAGCAAATGCGATATAGTGCAACAGAAGGCTTTGGCCCTCGGCTGTGCACTATATCGCATTTTATGTTAGTATGCGAGTGGTTTCCTACTAACAAGCCGAGGGCTTTTATTTCCTTCGCTTTGGTGTCTTTTTAAGTATTATTAATAAATAACATATTTGGAAGACTCTAAAAGTCTATTCAATTTTTGTCGTTTTTCCGTCTTGCTCGTGAGAGTAGGACGGATTTTTACCAATAACATAAACATTTATTTGTTCACTGATACTTCTCATTCCCGAAACAGAGGGGTGTCCCCATTGTTTACTAATATCATGTAAACAAATATTTGTAACTCCGTAATGGCAACAAATCTCAATCATAGAGTTAGTTATCTCTTCAGATAGTTCAGTGTTTGTAATATTATAAATCTTTGCATTAGGATATTCATTAATGAGAAAATCTAGCAAATAACAAAATGCAGGACGAAAATTATACAAATCGGCTTTCATCCAATTATTATACTGATACTCACCAATTGGTACACCTGCCCAACTATCATTTGTACCCCCGAAGACAAAGATTACATCAGGACTACCCAAATTATTCATGCGAGTTATAAAGGAACAATCAGAAGAATCTACTTTCCCATAGCCTGTATTACAAATGGTAGCGCCTGAATAAGAATTGTTACGTTCCAATTGCCAACCGTTACTACGTAAAAAAGCGTCCACCAAGTTTCTTCCACTCTCTTTACATCATTTTCTTTTTTCTCTTCGGGCACTCCATACCAACAGCGATTGGTTTCAGGGGTGACATAACCATAAAAAGTTGAATAAGAATCCCCAAGAATGGAAACTTTTATTTTCTGCTGAGCGGAAAGAGCCAAGAAAAATGAAAAACAGGCAACTATAAAACAGAATAATAATTTTGTTTTCATACAATTATAGTTCTCAATAAAGAGTTTTCAATCTTACAAATGTATAGATTAATCTTTATATTGACAAAAAGTAAAAAAGATTTTCTATTTTGATATATATCAACAATAAACAAAAGTAAACAAGTCGCACTTATTTGTTGATTACGTTAAAGTAATATATGATCTTGTCAAAGAAATAGGTAAACGACCTGTAATCTGGACCAATATTATCCTTAAATATCCAGCAAAGACAAGAATTATCTAAAAATATTATTTTCGTAGATCGGAATTACGGTTGGGAGCCAGACAATTTCGGTAAATAGAATAACTTTCTTGGGTTAGATGTAAAGATGTGAGGAGCCGTATTCATACATTCATATCCAGATAATGTTTATATCATACTATGGATGAAAATTCTAATAATCTGTCCACTTTTCTACCCTTTACCCGTTAATCATAATTGCAAAGAAATAATACTGAAACATCTATACTTAAGAGTTTTACGCATTCACAGAAGAAGTATCTATCCTCCTGACTACTTCTAATTTCAACAAGAAACAGTCCGATAAGAAAAAGATATCAAAGGAAAACCAATAGTGCAAGTCATAAAAAAACGCGAAGACTTGAAAAATAAATTCAGTAAACTTTCTCCCAAAATGTACACAGAAGAGTTCAAACACTACAGAAACAATATAATCACCCCTAAAAAAGGACTCTTCACCTCTGGAAATTTCTTGGAAAGAAGAAATCAAAGATATAAAGAGTGAATAAAAACGAGCGAATATCTATTCTCTACCACTGTCAAACACCTGATGTGAATTGATAATACCTTGTATCTTACAAAGTAGTTAATTATCTGTGTCAGTTGAACAGAAAGCAAGAATTGCCGCGCAGTGAAGATCTCCTGATAAGTCAATGTACCATGTTGTATCAAGAGTTATATACTATAAACTACGTTTTCCTAGGAATTAATCTGTCCGGTACAAAGTTCTATTTTTCCATGGATCGTCTATACCTAAGTAAGAGCGTTGTTAACCTCACTACCGATGTTGAGTAGAGTTTACTGGGAAAAATACTTAGTTTCTTCCTACTCCGTTTTGGTAATCTTCAGTTACATCATGTTCAGACCTTTATTAATAAAAGTTGTATCAATACCCCTAGAGCTGAAAAAAGAAACTTTCTGGGATTGATAATCATATTTCTGGCAATATTAATCCAACTTATCGTACCTCCCAACGTGATGGGCAGATGAAAGGCAGTTTCCACTTCCTTAATTAGAATTGAAAGTAAATGAATGGCTGTATCTCCGAGCTCTTCATCTGGATAATCAAATATATCATGCCGATAATCAACAACGCTTTTCCAAAAAGAGGGAGCCGGATAACTACTTTGCAACAGGTATGTTCCCAACTATCAGGCAAAAAATGCAGGAAATATCCCAATCCCATCAACACGAATACTTCCCTATAACCAGATATCAGTTGCGGGAAAAGTTGCGGACGGAAAGTTGTGAATATCTGTTCCAGCATATCCAACGAAGTCGAGAATTGAGCATTACGGAAAAATATCCAGCAAAAGCAGACAAAATGGAAAGTAATAAGTATACCGAAGAAACGTCGGATACCATGACTACGTTCTCCTTTCTTTCTCCCGATGAGTCCCATCCAAAATTTGTGTAAAGCCAATGCTATTCCGTGAAACATCCCCCAAAGGACAAAGTTCCAGGAAGCGCCATGCCACAAACCACCTAAAAACATGGTAATAATGAGATTGGTATACTGGCGAATTTTACCTTTACGATTACCACCCAAGGAGACATACAGATAATCACGTAACCAACTGGATAAAGAGATATGCCAACGACGCCAAAATTCCGTAATGGATGCTGACTTATAAGGTGAATCGAAATTCATATTGAAATGAAATCCCAGCAATAGCGCTATACCTATCGCCATATCACTATATCCGGAGAAATCACAATAGATTTGCAAGGCATAACCATAAACTCCCATCAGATTTTCCACACCCGAATAGAGCGTAGGGTTATCAAAAATACGCTCTACAAAATTAATACTGATATAATCTGAAATAATCGTTTTCTTGAAAAGTCCACTGACAATAAGAAAGATACCTCGCCCGAACATTTCATTGGAAACAAACAACGGACGGCGGATTTGCGGAATAAAGTCACGTGCACGGACAATGGGACCCGCCACCAGTTGCGGAAAGAAAGAAACATAAAAAGCATAGTCTAATAGATTTGTAAGTGGCTTAATTTCCTTTCGATACACATCAATTGTATAACTCAACGACTGGAAGGTGAAGAATGAAATACCTACAGGAAGGAAGATATCCATAGCGATAAACGTGTCCCCCGTCAAGGATGCGAAAAAGTCCAAAAGGAAATTTGTATATTTAAAATAGCATAACAACCCTAAGTTCAGTAACAAACTAACTACCACCCATGTTTTGCGTTGCCAGCGGACGGTGGCACGCTCCATCATACGGGCGATGAGGAAGTCGGATACCGTGACAAAGGCAAGCAAGAAGAAATAAGTTCCACTACTTTTATAATAGAAATAATAGGAGAACAACGTCACGAACATCAAACGGGCAGTAGTGCGACGCTGCAAAAACAGATAGAACAGAATGAAAGCAGCAAACAGCCACAGGAAAATGCCGCTACTGAATATCATCGGCGCTTGCGGGTCGTACACGAAAACATCACGCAAACGGATAAGATCAATATTTAGTCCATTCATTGACAATAGTCGTTATATGATTTCAAGAAAGCACAATAGAACATTTCACCCTGCAAACGATAACCATCGGGCATATAGTGCACGTGATCGGGGCGCATCAATCCGGCTTCTTGCCAGTTCAGACAGGCACGACGTGAACCGCCGAAGACATTATACATATCCCACACAGCAATCCCGTTAGCATCAGCAAAACGACAGATAGTCTGTACGGCAACGGCTGCACGTGAATTTATCTTATAAGTACGACGACGGCGCTGACGAAAACTCTCATATGAGCCCGGAGGAGTCGTCATCACTATCGGAACATCGGGCAGACTGTCTCGAAGCATACGTACTAACTCATCCATTTGTCGATAATGCAACAGAGAGCTATAACGGCGATTATGACTTTCGTTAGTTCCAAATGAAAGGATCAAAAGGTCGGGATGCAGGGCAGCAATTTCCGCTATACGGTCAGAACGAGTAAATGTAGTACAAAAGGCACCGTTGATACCCACATCCGTATACGAAATCTTACCAAAAGTCTCTTGTAAACGTACACCGGTAGTTCGAGGAAAGATATGTCCACGGATATGACTATCTCCCATATGGACAATATGGAGAGAATCGACAGATACCCCTAAATGGAGCAAACGTAATTTTTCCCAAAAGGGTTTGAGGATACCTACACTGTCTATCAACTCATTATTTCCAAGTTGCGCAAAAACTTTAGGTAACGCGATAAAAGGGAGTGATATTGTATCCGTACGCTGTGAGTAACAAAAAAGGGTGTCGCAACCTACCATAACTTTGTCCAACAGAGGGCAACTCGGCAGCTCATCTTGTGCACGAAGTTGCTGCAAACTCGAAAACAGCACAAGCACTGTGCAACAAATCATAAATCGTAAATCGTCCAACTGCAAATTTCCCCTATGGTTCCGTTTCATAAGCACGTCTCCTATCGTATTTTTCTTTACCGTATATCAATGCTTCATAAAGTAAACCCGCAAGATATTTTCCACCCCGAAAGTTAATATGCGTATAATCATAATTTGCCATGGATGGCTTGGCATGCACCATTTTTGCCATACTACCCTCACCTCCCATTGCTTCGAACATATTCCAGAAAGCAACACCACTCTCGGCCGCCAGATTTTGCTGATAGCGAACCAAATTCTTAATACCAGGCATAGTCCGCAAATCTCCCTCCTCGGTCTTATAATCACGGTCTCCCACACTGACAACCAAAATACCCGCCTGTGGAAAAGCTTCTTTAAGACGGGTGATGGCCATAGCCATACCATCACTATACCGATCGTAATTACGCCCTCGTTCAGTAGCGACATTAAGTCCATACTGAAGAATTATTAGATCGTAAGGACGCTGTTCGTTAAACTCGCGCATCATCCATATAGGGACAGAACGTAGGGACAAGCCGGAACTACCACGCAATGAAAAGTTATCTACAATGATGCCTTGAGTGCCATCCATAGCCAAACCATAGAACAACGTAGAATCGGCATTTTCCACTGTCCAGCATACGGAACCGATATGCCCTTTTACATCCATCTGCTGTAATTCTCCTGTAACCGGAAACATTTCAGTATGCTTACTTTCCCGATTAACACTGACCGAGAGAGTTACTTCTCCTTTATTATAAAAGAAAATAGAAGCATGGTCACAGGTATCCAGACGAGAAGCATAATTTTTTTGTCCCCGAAGTTCGACATACGCACCAGCATGAGGAATGAAATAATGCCCTGAAATTCCCTGTTTGTTGCGGTCAAAGAAAACAGAGTCCATGATGGAATGACTCTGCCAATCGCCAAAACTGTGTCGTACCGTAGGTCTGAAACTACTGGTCATGGAAGTAATCGTCACGAAACCTACTCCACAACCTCCATAACGTTTCTGTAACATTTCGCGCAAATCGGCAGTAAGAATATCGGCTTCAATGAAAGAATCGCCAAAATAAGCAATACGCACTAGACGAGACTTCTGAGACAATTCATCCAGCGCCCGATAAAAAGGTGTCATACCACGCATCGTGGAATCGCTATAATCCTCAATGCAGGTCATTCCAGAACGGCAGGTATCTACAAAAGCCGGTTTTACCTTAGGCGGCAGTGGTAACAGGCTGTCCGGCTCACTCGCCGATTGTAATAAAGGGCGCACATCAGCAAGTATATCCACACGCCTCAACACACGACCACCTATTGTGATTCCCGGCAAAATGTACATCAACAAAAGTGCAACCACCACGATGCACATCAACAAACCCATATATTTCAATACATTCTTTTCCATAACTAATCAAGGCGCAAAGATATGATTTTTTCATCACAGAGAATAAAATAATCCCCGGAAAGGAAAGATATTTCCTCCGGGGATTACCTCTATTTAATGAATAAAGTTCTTAAATAGTCTTTTCAATATTCCAAACAAATGCTCGAAGCCCTAATTGCTCGGTCTGCTTATCCATGTTGTGCAGAACTTCCAGCAACGGGGCTACCCTTTCATCTTCTACCATCGTAAGGATGGCAGAACACATGGAAGGCCATGCATGACTTCCATAATGAGGTTCTCCGGTCTTAGAACCGCGTCCGCGTACTTGCTCCCAATAAGTGAAACCACGACAATTCAGTCTGTCGAGAGTTGCGATAATGCGTTCGTAGTACGCCTGGTCGAATGTGATTAATACAGATTTCATAATTATTTTATTGATAGTTGATAATTGATAGTCGATAATTAACTTATCAACTATCATTTTTTATCCCTTCTTTTGTTTTTTAAAATAAACATTCAGTTGTTTCTGCATTTTACGGCGTTGACGCTTGATGCCGACGCCACCAAAGATACAGTACATCGTTGGAACGTAAATCAAAGTAAGAATGGTAGAAACCGTCAGACCACCGATTACAGCAATCGCCATCGGGCTCCACATTTCAGCACCTTGTCCAGTACTGATTGCCATCGGAATCATACCGAGAATAGTTGTCATTGTCGTCATTAATACTGGACGGAGACGGCTCTTACCTGCTGTGACAACGGCATTCAGTACTGACTGCCCACGCTCACGGCAAAGGATGGTATAGTCGATAAGTACAATACCGTTCTTCACTACAATACCAATCAACATGATACTGCCCAATAAGCTCATTACACTCAATGTGGTATTGGTAATAAACAACGCCATCAACACACCACTCATTGCAAACGGAACAGAAAGGATCAGAATAAACGGATAAGTCAACGATTCGAACTGGGCTGCCATTACAATAAACACAAGGATGATAATCAATATACCCAATGTTCCCAAATCACGGAACGAATCTTGTTGGTCTTCAAACGAACCAGCTACCTGAATAGTAATATCCGATGGAATTTCCATTCTGTCTATGATGTCATTACCCGCATTAACGACATCACCTAATGGAGCACCAGAAATTACAGCAGATACCGTAACTATACGTTCACGATCTTTACGTTCAATAGTAGGTGGCGCAAAACGTTCAACTACCGTTCCAAGATCTTTAATTCGAACACCTTCTCCCTTGTTATTATAAACAAGAATATTCTCAATAGCCTCCAAACTGGTACGAAACTCGGGAGCATAACGAACCTTGATATCGTATTCATCACCATCTTCACGATATTTCGATGCCGTCGCACCGTTAATACGATTACGCAGATAAGTAGCTGCAGTAGACAAGTTTAATCCGTGCAAAGCCAACTTCTCACGATCAAAATCGACCTGATACTCTGGCTGATAATCACTACGGCTAATATTTACTTCAGATACACCTTTCACTTTGAACAACTCGCGTTTCAGTTTAGCGGCAACACTGTCAGTTTCTGCCATACTGTAACCATAGACTTCAAAGTCGGCAGAAGCTTGAGCTGACATACCTGTATTGCTACCACCAAGAATAACCTGCGCCTTGCTAAATTCCGGATAGGCTTTCAAATCTTCACGCATCTCATCACAAACTTTCTCCAAAGTGATATCACGATCACCTGGATCGACTAAACTGATATTGAAAGAAATAATATGAGAACCGTTATCCTGCATAGATGCCCACGTATTATCCGAATCAGCCTGGCCTACAGTATAATTACATATCTTCATAACTCCCTTATATTTCTCCAGCCACTGATTAGTCAACTTTTCCGAAAGTTGCTGTGCTACTTCTTTACGGGTTCCGATAGGTAACTCCAATTGTACTGCAATACGAGCATTATCTTGTGCTGGAAAGAACTCCGTACCAATTGTTTTGGCGCAAAACAAACTCAGAATAAAGAATAGCACACAACCGATGAGCACTACCTTACGATGACGAACTGCCCAATTCAGCATACGGGCATACCAGTTATCCAACCCGTCCAATACGCGTTCAATCGGTCCGAAGAATGTCTTGAATGCACGCGACTGTGTCTTCTGTAGACGAAGCAACTGTGAACAAAGCATCGGAGTCAAAGATAATGCTGCTACTGTAGAGATAAACATAATGGCACACATCATCCAACCTAACTGCTTAAACAACACGCCTGACATACCACTAACCATAGTCAATGGAAAGAATACGGCAATCATGGTCAATGTAGACGCAACTACAGAAATAGCCACCTCATTCGTTCCATGAACAGCAGCTTGCTTGGGATCGGAACCACGTTCAATATGCGTAGTGACATTCTCTAGTACCACAATAGCATCGTCCACCACCATACCTATAGCAATAGAAAGTGATGAAAGCGAAATGATGTTAATCGTATTTCCCGAGATAGCCAAATAAATGAATGAAGCAATCAAGGAAAGTGGAATCGTAATACAGATAATCAATGTGGCACGCCAACGCCCCAAAAAGAGGAACACCACAATAACCACGAACAACAAAGCGTACATTACCGTCTCCGTCAAACTATCTATGGTATTCAAGATATTATCGGATGTATCTACAATAATGCCCAACTTCACATCACTCGGCAAATTCTTTTGCAAACGAGGAAGCGCTTGTTGCACTTTTTTGGAGATCTCTACAGAATTGGCACCAGACTGTTTTTGAACAACAATCATGGCACCTTGCACACCATTATTATAAGTCTCCTGCGCACGTTCCTCTACGGTATCTACCACTTTGGCAACATCGCGTAGATACACTGTAGCGCCATTGTGAGTACCCACTACAACATTATCCAACTGACGAGAGTCATCAAACTCACCTTCCACACGCAATGAATAAGTTTCATTACCGATATCGAAATTACCACCTGGGATATTCTTATTTTCCGCTCCAATGATAGAACTGATAGTTTCGATACTCAAATTATACGCTTCCAGTTTATAAGGATCACAGTAGACCTGAATTTCACGTTGTGGCGCACCACTGATAGACACTGTACCTACACCAGGAATACGTGCCAAAGGGTTTACCACGCGGTCATCCAAAATTTTATAAAGTGCCGACTGGCTTTCGTTAGCCTGTACAGATAACAGTACGATAGGAATCATATCTGTACTAAACTTGAAAATGATAGGATTTTCCACATCATCAGGCAATTCAGAACTTACCATATCCAGTTTATCACGTACATCGTTTGTCAACACGTCAATATCGTTTCCGAACTCAAACTCCAGCGTAATCAGAGACATATTCTCCGAAGAACGAGAAGTGATATGCTTCAAATTACTGACAGCGTTCAGTACATTCTCCAATGGACGGGTCACATTATTCTCAATATCCGAAGCACTTGCTCCTGGATAAGCCGTCATCACCATAATCGTATTTGTATCGATATCCGGATACAAATCGATAGGTAATTTGGATAAAGAGAATAGTCCAAATATCACTACTGCAAGAAAGCAGAGCGAGGTCATAATCGGTTTCTTAACCGCACCTTCGTATAAACTCATCTTTTAATTTACAATTAAATTATTTTTCTACTTCTACCTCCATACCGTTAGCCAACTTCGTCTGTCCAGCAATGACAACTTGTGAATTATCAGACACACCAGAAATCAATTCGTATTCCGTACCCATACGGCGTCCCAGTTCTACTTTATTATAGGAGACCTTACCCTCATTATACACGTATACATAACGATCGCCAGAACCAGCCTGCTTCACAATAGCCAAATCGGGTACAACTACATTGTCTTTCGTTCCAAAGTTAAGTGTAGCACGGGCAAACATACCGGGACGTACACGCTGGTCTTTGTTGGATAATTTTATTTCTACAGGGAAAGTACGAGTATTCGGATCAATAGTAGGATAAATTAAGCTGATGATACCTTCAAACGGTTCATCACCATATACATCTAATTTCACGGATACAGAAGAACCTTTCTTTACACGAGTAAAATATGTCTCCGATACATTGATTAGCAGCTTAACCGGAGTGATTTGTTCCACTACCAGAACAGGTTCCCCACCACTATACATATCGCCATTATCATAGTTACGTGCCGTTACCACTCCATTTATCGGGCTGAGTAAAGATGTATTCTCAAGCAAATTTTTGTAAGCTGTTTCCTTTATATCCAAAGCCATTTTCGCCGCATCCCATTCAGATTTAGAAGTACCACCCACTTTATATAATTCATCCATACGTTTAAATTCAATTTTTTGATTGTCTAACTGAAATTTTGTTTGTTTCAGGCTAGCTTCATCCATACTTACCAGTTTTTGACCTTTAGATACACGATCACCCACTTCTACCAAAATACGATCAATACGTACTGGAGACGAAGGAGCAATATTGTTTCTTACTTCAGCTTCCACAGTAGCCGTGTACTCTTGAATTTGCTCTACCGGACGGGCTTTCACCTCAGCAAGCTTCACCCGTGGCTTTTCATCCACTTTTTCAGCGGTAGTTTTATCTTTATCTCCACTACAAGCGCCCAACAGTGCAACTGCAAACAGGGCAATCAATTGAATATTTTTCTTCATATCATTATACTTTTTCATTTCTATTTTTTGATTACATAATCTCTTCCCAAAACCTGGTCAAGATCGGCCTTAGCCACCAGATAGTCGTAAATAGATTGGTTGTAAGTTAATTCAGCCTCAGTAAGTTGTACCTGTGACGTATTCAACTCAAGTACTGTTCCCTTACCTACTTCGTAGCGTTTACCAGCAATCTGAACCGCTTTTTCAGCTTGTCTCACATTCTCTTTATTACTGGATACTTGCTCAGAACTGGCCGCCATATTATCCTGATAACTTGTAATTTGCATATTCAATTTTCGTTCGGTATCAATACGATTCTGATCCAACTGGCGCATCTGGATGCGATTGGACTTCAACTTTGTGAAATTACTTGCTTTATATAAAGGGACACTCAGGCTAAACACCAATGAAGAACTCCCTGCCCAATTATAATTGAAAATATTCCAACTATCGTTATTCATAGATTGATACTGATAAGAATAACTCATAGCCAGTGTAGGTATAAAGTTAGTACGCAAAGATTTGATATTCTGCTGAAGAGTCTTCATACTCAACTCCAATTGTTTCATAGTCGTATTATTTATCAAACCTTCGTGTCCTGAGTTTTCCAGCTGATTGGCAAAAACTACAGTTTCATAACTTGCCAAACTATCGTCTATTTTAATATCCACATCAACAGTAATACCCATCAAAACTCTTAACTGTAGTTTGGATAAGGTCACTGCATTGGCAGCAGATATCACATTAGGCTTTATACTGCGCATTTGTACCTCAGCACTAATCTTATCAAATTCGCTCACTACACCTTGCTGATACTTTGCATTCACAATATTAAAATTTTCCTCTGCTAGATTATAACTTTTTTGTAACACTCCGTAAGAGTCTTGTGTCAACATCAACTGATAATAAGCTTTTGTCACTTGATTTACCAAATCTTGTTTGGAAGCACGCGATTTTTCAACAGCAAGCTCAAGATCAGTTTTTGTCATCGACATAGCCCGATATACAGCTGGTGCAAAAATCGGTAAACTGACATTCAATGCTCCACTTGCAGTATTCGATTTATCTTTACCCATTTTGATAGTTTCGTCACCGATACTAAACTGAGGAGCCGTAATTGTATAATTCATCGTCCCCGAAATACTTGCCTCTGGCAACAAATTCTGCCAGGTTTCTTTATGGCTTACTTTTTTCAAAGCAATCTCCTCCTCCGCTACTTTGATGGTAGGATTGTCACTCAAGGCAATTTCCAAGGCTCTATCAAGATTCAGGGTTAAAGTGTCTTTTACTTCCTGTGCCTGTACATGGCCACCCACCAATAATATAGCGGTAACCAATGCCAACCTCTTGCCCACAAAAATTTTCTGCATCTTCTTTTAATAATTAACCGTTTCTCTATTTTTTCTATCTCTCGTTTTCCCGTTACTGTTTTTTGCGATACTCCTGGATAAAGGCTTCCAACTCTTGAGCCCCCTTCTCCGTCGAAATTCCCCGTAAATAAGTAAACATTATGGATTCATAAACTTCCAGAAAGGAATACCTCTTGCAAATATCTGTATTCATCAGTAAATCAATCTGTTCTCTAACCAGCAAGTTGACAATAGCAAAGTTCACATCAGCACGAAAGATACCTTGTTTCACACCGTCTTTAAAAAACTGTATCGTTTCTTCTGAATCCTGATCACTACGACTTCTTAATAACTCATAAGCTTTAGGATATTTCTTAATATCTTCAAAAAATTTTTTGTTCGTAGCATGAAACTTTTCAATACTACGCAGATAGCACTTCAATAAAACTTCCAATACATTCTCAGCAGTGGCCAATACTTCCTTAACAAATTCATCTGCCTCTTTCTGCCCTCTCAAAATACACTCTTCCAACAATGTTTCCTTATCTGAGAAAACCTCATAAAGAGTACGTTTAGAAATGCCCAATGAATTTGCGATATCATCCATCGTGATACTTTTAATACCATGTATAGTAAATGCCTCAACTGCTGTCTCAATGATCCGCTCTCTAAGTTCCGGACGGAATACCGGATGCTTTGTGTTTTCGCCCATCTTCTTCCTTTCTTAGTTTAAAACTCTTTTTATTCATTATCAGAATAAAACGGAGCAAATATAGAAAGAAAACTAAATTACTCAATTAAGTTTTCTTTCTTTTGTTAAACGATTAATAAATATTATATTTATAGCAGATTTATTGGGAAGATACCGATTGAAACTAAAAGTCAAGTATGCAACAATAAAACAGCGGAACATTCAACAAAGAAATGTTCCGCTGTTTTTTATATTTGTTAAAAAATTAGTTACCTTGCAAATGATATAATCGGCCATTCTTGATACGTAAATCTAACTGCGCTTCAAAAAGTGATACAGGAGATACAGTCTTACCTTGTTCGATCCATTCGCCATTCGGACGGTCGGCATTATTATGTGTACCACTACTTTTTGTACCTTTACTTCCAATACTATAATTCTTGGCAGAAACCCAAGGAGACTGAACACAAATCCTCTTGGCCGTACAGTTCCATAGGTACTGGTTGGCACCAGCCCATCCGTGCCCTGTACCCCAATTTCCACGATCTTGTACCAGGATGTCACCATCACTGTCAATATTGTCATAAAGTGTTCCTACATTCCAGCGCTGATGAGGACCAGCATCAGCATGTGAATTACGTATCTTTACATTCACAAATACATTAGGTCCTACTCCTTTTGAACCTGTCACACAATCGTGACGACCATGAGACGTCTCACAATCACGTACCAGACAAGCTGAAGCATCAGCTATTAAGAAAGAGTAAAGTCGTCCACCTTCACGTTTTGCCACACCGTCAAGACACTTACAGTCTTTTACTGTAACAAAAAGAGATTTACTTCTTATTTCCGCCAACCCATATGCAAAATAACGTGAGGTCACATTACGTATCCAACTATGTTCAGCCTTGGTTATATCAATAGCTGTCCAACTATGATTTTCATCGTTATAATAACCGCTACCGTCCTTCTTTGTTTCATCAAACTCACTGACAATCTGCATATTCTCTATTCCACAATGACTAATTCGCCCCAAGAAGCTTGACTTGTATATTGCACCACCGCCATATTTAGTCTCCATAGCCATCAAAATAGGATTATCAAGATGAAGAGTGTCTCCGATAATCTGAGTAACTACACGTTCATAATCAAGGTTATAACCCGAAGCCGTCCAGTTGACTCCCGCTGTATCACCAGGTTTATATATCTGATCCATCTTCAAATCATGAATCCAATTATCAGTCCCCGGACGAAACACCGTAACATGATCACCCTCATGAAAATCCGATGCATTATTTACAGTCACCCAAAAACGCCCTACGGGCACATAGTCATCTTTGATATTATATGTAGAAGGTTTAGAAGGAGTTAAGTTACCTTCACCGGCAATCTTTATGAGTCTATGATGGGCAGACTCTCCACCTTTCACACCGGCTGCAATCAATTTTGTACCATTATCACCTTGCCCCTCACCACGAAGCACTATACCATCAGTATTTATATGCAACTCATTCTGTATTTTGTAAGTTCCGCTCTTTAACAGAATAGCGCCACGAACTTTTCCGTTCAATGGCATAGTTGCCACTTCGTCAATTGCCTGTTGTATCATTGTAGTAGCATCCTCATCTTCTCCTGGAGAAGTCAGTATCTTTCTCACGGGGACATCAGGTATATCAAGTTCACTACCCATATAACCTACATGGCTGAAATCTGGTAAAGTAGTACCATAAACATCCTCCAATAATGCAATATCGAAGTTGGTTTCAACTTGCGGATAAATGACAGAAGGGGAAGAGAAATCCTGCGAAACAGTAATTTCTTCATTCAGTCCAGCAGCTATAACACGAAGCATAGCCACGCGCCTGCGAGTTGTAAGGTTAGTATTCACAGTTACTAAAAGTATATTATCCGTCCCCTCCTTGACCTCGCAAGTTACCCAATCAGTCATAGAAGTAATCACTTCAGCCCGCCACTCCACATTAGTGGTCACTTTTATTTCTTGTACACTACTTGCCGCTTTAAATGACAAAGCCTTGGCAGACACTTCAAGTTCCGGCTCCACACTTTCTTGTTCCACCTCCAACTCTGCTTTCTGGGTACCACAGGAAATAACAATTTTGGCCAAACGCTTTTTACCTGTATCATTCGTTTTTACTGTTATTTTGGCCACAGTGCCCATATTTTCACAGCTACACCAATCGGAGCCGGTAGTCACCTTACAAGTCCAGCTCTCAGAAGAAGTTACACCCACCTCCTGCGACGAAGTTGTTGGAGTAAAAAATAATTTTGCCTCACTCAATTGTAAAGAAATACCCTCTTTACTGTCATCAGAACAGGCAAATAATGCCACAGATATAAAAAACGCCAACACATACTCCAAAAGGAAAAAGCCTATATTCCAACGTCTTATCTTTGGTAGAATATTATTCATAAGTAACAATATTTATTAATTGTAATTCAGGAATTTACCCCTAAGTCACCTGTTTAAAAATAAAAAGAGGATGTACCAAAACCGGAAAACCATTCAGTACATCCTCTAATAATCAACAGAAAAGATTAACGACCACTAATGGTTTTCAATCCTTCAGCAAATCCCGCATAAGCAGGTTTACGAATATAATCATCAGACCATAGACCATTGGGAACATTGTTACTGTCAGCTATCGTCCATTGAGTGATACCTCCCTGCTGCGCAGCAGGAATCAATTCTGCATAAGCAGAAAGAACAAACGTATAGAAATCAGCCATTTTCTGTTCTTGTTCAAACGTCAAATCAATAGTTGATATTTCCATTCCCGATTCATTTATAATATTCATATCGAGTCCAGAAATACGTATCAGTTTTCCGGTAGCAGCCAGTTGAATAAATGCCTTTTTAATATTTTCTTCTTGTTTACTCTGCTCAGTCTCATCGGTAATAAATGACAGGTGCATAGTTGTGGCTATACCGTCAATTACTGTTTTCCCATCATTTTCCCACTGTCCTATCCAATGAACCAAACTTTTCAACTTATCAATATCAGTTATCAAATTCGTTTCGTTCACATAAAGTTTCAAGTCCGCAGAACTATACTTACGAGCCAGTTCCACTACCAGACGCGGATAATTTTCGCCCAGGTAATCTCCCCAGTAGAAATATGTTTCCGCATCACCATTGGATGCCGAGCAAAGGTCATAATACCCGTCACCGTTTGCATCTACCGTTGCCAACGGCTCATCCAGTACATTCCAGTTTGTAACCGTTCCACCACAAGCTTCCATCATTCCGTTCAACCAGTTGTCCATCGCCCAAGTCAGTGTATCAGCCTTCTCTTCGGGAGTCTGAGGTATTCCGGTAGGAATTTCGTAGTAAACAGAAAGATCATCGAACCAAATAGTTCCCCCAACAGTACCAACATTCAGATAAAAACGATAGATATTACCAGATACGCTTGGACAAGATACTGTAATTTGTTTCCATTCTGTAGTAACGTCAATAGAGGGAAACTTACCGATGGCAGCAGAACTACCTTTCGCTCTGAATTCTGAAGTAATGGAACATTTACGACTAGCCTTTACTCTCATGGTAAGATAATAAGTAGTATTCTCCACCGCTGCAATTTCCGGAGAGAACTCAACCACGGTCTGGCCTTTAGAAGCTGCATAACCGCTACCTACTTCAATCTTATAACCTTTGGAAGCATTGTATCCTTCACCAGACACAACTTTCCAATAATTTCCATGATTTTTTATCGCATCCCCCCAAGCACTCCATTTACCACCTTGTACCGTAAGTCCATTTTCAAAGTCAGTATTCACCAGATATACTTTCTTCATTCCCGAAGCACGAGATCTGATAGCATTTTCTTCAGGTAACGGTTTGTCTGCCAACAAACCATTCAAATAATCATTATTCTGTTTCTTATGACTGCAAAGAGCACCTCCATAAACAAATGTATTGGTTTTCTGTGCCGCAGCCAACAGTTTCTTCACGTTTTGGAAGTCTATATTACCATTGCTTTGTACACAAGCTGAGTACCACATCGCATCTTTGGGAGTTATTTCATTGAAGTTAGAACTCACCAGACTATAATTCTGCCCTCCATTAATAAAATCTGCAGCATTAACGGCAGCTCCTAACTTGAAAGTCTGATTTGCGCTACCTTCCATATAAACATTCAAAGTAGAGTATTCGTTGAGATATTCGTATTTCGCTATATCCTCCGGTTTTTCCACTTTGAAATCGGCAAGGTTATTCTCCGCGCAAGCGGTTAACATCGCAAGTGCAGAAATTGTGAATAAAATAGATTTATAATTTTTCATATCTTTCACTGTTGAATCATTCTACATATTTAGGTGTAAATTCTTCCGGTTTCACACCCCGTCTCTGCCATACCAAAGTATCTTTAGTTTGAAGCTGTTTTACACCAAAATCTACCCGATAATCCATATAGAGTCCGTCACGGTCTTTATTCCCCCATGCCTTTATCTCCGATTTCTTTAAATACTTTCCTGTTCCAGTGGCTGTAACACCTTCCGTATCAGACGTGATAGTACATTCTCCCTTTTCATTGAAAGTAAGAAGCAAATCACATTTCAGGTTCTTTGGAGTTCCATTCTCATCGGTATACTTAGTGGTTAACGGGAAAATCACAGAATTCAAAGTTTTGGTAGTAGTAGAACAAATCTCATCTTCTTCCACACTTTGTTTATGGCGTACTTCTGTAGTAGTCACCCCATTTTCTGTAACGACATCTATACCTCTACGAAGATAGTAAGCATGATAAGGATTGATATATTTCACACAATAAAGTACATAGTCCATGGGTTTTATATCCCAATATGCAGAATTAGGACGCTGAGGGGTATCACCTTCAATAATAGGTTTACCGGAAAGGATACGGTCAGCCCCTGTCTGTTTTTTTATCACGAGAGGTATCACATAAGTATTTTTCAACGCAGCCGGATCAGCAAAGAATGCATCACTCAACTGTACTTCCACACCACCTTGAAACCCTCCGTTAAAAAAGATGTTATTACTTGCCAGCGAGTAGTGTCCTTCCGGCATAGGCATTACCTCCGAACCATCCTCAAAATAAAGATTGTCGCACAAAGTGTTGTCTACCGCTATCTCTAACTTTATGTCACGACCATTGTAGGCTCCACCCATAGTAGCAAAAATCTTGCATTTATGCAGGTTATCGAGCGTGGTATCATAAGTATCCTCGCCCAGTACAATGGTACGCACCGGATATTGATAAGGGAAATAGACTGACACCCCGCCTTCGTAATCAGGAAAAGAAATATCCGCATTTTTACAGGACGTAAGTGTTGCAGCCAATCCTCCAATAGATAATATCGACAATAATTTGAATAGTTTCATATCATTCATTATTTTTAAATTCAAGAATAGAATTACCAACCTGCATTTTGTTGTAAGTTACCAAACTTTTGAGTCTCGCTATAAGGAATAGGACCGTAATACATATAATCCTTATAATTACGAATTTCCACATCAAGCGGTAAATAAAGCAAAGAACCGTCTTCAGGGACCTTCCTTATTTCCATACCTGTTGCAGTCTCGTTCAGTTCATCAAGATTCACTTTCCAACGGCGCAAATCCCAGAAACGGAAATTCTCAAAGCAAAGTTCCAACCGGCGCTCGTTATGAATTAACTCACGCATCTTATCCTTATTGCCTTTTACACTTTCCAAATAAGGATCACCATTATAAACGCCTACTCCCGCACGTGTACGAATAGCTTTTATCACATCATAGGCAGAATAACTATGTGTCCCTTTTCCGGTAGGTCCCCAAGCTTCATTAGCTGCCTCAGCATAGGCAAGAAATATCTCCGTATAGCGGATGTAGGCTGTATAATGTCTTTGTGTACTTGTTTTATTGGGCGTAAGATCTAAATCAGAACGCAATTGTTTACGCAGATAGTAACCTGTACGGGTAGATTTTCCGTTTTCGCCATTCAATCTATCCAAATTTGTACCATAAGTTCCAGTAATAATCACATTATTTTTCACACCCTGTTTCTCACCATTCACAAGAATGTATGTTTTCAGTCTAGGATCACGATTTTCATAAGGTTGGTTGGAATCAAAATGTCCTTGTACATCAGTAATAGGATAACCGTTTGCCATCGGGAATGCATTAACCAAATTTTGGGTAGGGTTTACACGTCCTTTACCATAGATTGAAGGAGGATAATTATCCGTCTCACGTGAATTGTTATCGCCCACTTTACCCCGCCAAAGAATTTCCTTTGGATTTTCACCGGCAGCAAGGTTGCTAATTTCATCCACATTGGTATACCAGGTCCAGCCCTTGGAATCCATACCGGTAACCCCTCCTATGCGGTCTAATACAATTGCCGCGTTGTCAGCAGCATCTTGCCAAGTAACACCAGAACCATCACTAAAGGCTGGACTGGCAGACATCAACAACAACTGAGCACGTACAGCTTCAACAATCCGGCTACTTATTCTACCTCTCATGTGACGGCCGAAAGCACGATTGTAACTTTCAGCGGTAGCTCCTGCTTGAACATATTTTGCAGGAATTTCCTCCGCAGAAGACACATCACCAAAATCTAAAGGAAGCAGTTCAATAGCCCGGTTGATATCAGCTAAAATTTGTTCCACACACTTTTGGTAAGTATCACGAGGACGATTAAAGTCAGAACCTGCATTCTCTGATTCCAAATGTAAAGGTATTCCCAGCAACTGACCATCGTTAGTACGCCCCGCATGAGTTTGAAGCAAGAAAAAAGTGTGTAATGCACGCATGGCATAGCATTCACCTTTAAAGTGCATATTAAACATAGTATTGGCAGACTTGTCCTCCGCCCAAGTTATCTGATCACAGTTTTCCAATACCAGGTTGATATTTTGAATAGCATAAAAATGCTTTTTCCACCGTGATAACGGGTCATTGTTGGAAGCCCAACCTCCTGTAGCCATCTTCAAATAACTGTTATTGATATCATTGGATACAGCATCATCTGTAGCCAAATCACTTTGCGGTGCTGTGGTATAGGGTAATAAGGCATAAGACTGTCCCAAAATACTCTGCGCAAAAGCGGGTTGATGATGCATATATCCCTCATCGTATATGTTTTCCAATTCCGGTTTAAACATGTCTTCGCAAGAAGTGAGCAACGGCATGCAAAACAGAAGTTTTATCAGTACTTTTTTCATATCTTTATTTCTTTTGTTTTGAATTTAGAAAGTCGCTTTCACACCCAGATTATAAAAACGAGTCTGAGGTGCAGAACCTACATTGGTTTCAAAATGCTCACGTTCCTTTGAGATAGTTAGCAGATTGGCACCACTTACGTACACAGAAAGGGAGTTCACTAATTTTCCACGTAACATACTTGTCGGGAAATCGTATGTAAGCTGTACCTTGGCAAGGTCAAAACGATTGTTCTTATACATCCAGAAATCAGAATTGGTAAAATTGTTATTACCATTACCTGTAGTCAGACGAGGATAAGTAGCTGTTGCCGCTGTTTCTTCTGTCCAACGTCCACGTACTACCTTAGAGTATTTATCTTCTCCTGAAACCCAGTAATAACTACTTTTCTTAAGGTTCTGACCACCTATATTACCTGTTCCCAACACAAATAAAGTAAAGTTTCTGTATTTGGCAGTCAAATTGATACCCATTGTAAAAGGAGAATTAAATTGTCCCAATGCCACCTGGTCTTTTGAATCAATAATATTATCACCATTCTGGTCTTTATATCTCAAATCACCAGGTTTGGGAATACCACCCCCCAATGCAGTCTGTGAGGGGGCACCAGCTATTTCAGTCTCATTATTGAAAAAGCCCAGACACTCGTATCCCCAAATAGAACTAATAGCTTTACCTTGACGATACTGATAAACGTTCTCGTAGTTACTATCATCACGCTTGGTTGCTTTAGTAGCGTAATAAGTACCATTAATACCAGCAGAGAAATCTACTTCACCAAAACGTGTATTATAGTTCAACGAAAAGTCAAATCCCATTCTGCGATCATTATTGTAATTGATGTAAGGCAAGAAAGTCTGTGTATCCGAATAGTCGAAATAGCTCGGAAAAAGATTACCAGAACTTATAATAGCGCCTTCCATGGAGTTCACAAAGAAAGAAGCATCCGCTGTAATCATTTTTTTCCACAAAGAGGCTCTAATGTTAGCCGAAAGTTCCTTACGCTTCAAGAATGTAAGATCTTCATTGGCACCGCGCAACGATCTGGATGTCTTCAGGCTTCCACCATCATACCATCCCCAGCTGGAACCTTCCATGTCGTAACCACCTTTATACATGTAATAATCAATTCCCATATCCGTATTCAAGATACTTCCACTGGCACTAACCATCAACTCATCGAATGCAGATCCTTTCAGAAAATCCTCTTCAGCCAAATTCCATCCCAAAGTAAACGAAGGAGAAAAAGCATTACGATGTCCTTCGGCCAATCTGGCAGAATGGATAAGCGAGCCACTGAATTCGGCATAATACTTATGCTTGTAATTATATGATGCTTGCAGACCAATATTTGCATTACACGTTCGATGATATTCCCCGGCAAACGTCTGTTGAAAACCACTTACCAACAACATTGCATCCAACTGATGAGCATTACCGAAAACACGGTTATAATCCAAATGCGCGTTCATCGAAATTGTACGGTCAGAATTACTGCCACTGATATTCTGCTTACCGGTTTTTTCATCATTGGTATCGCTCTTTGTCAGATCCACAATCATATCGTACCCATTAAAATTCCCCCAAACCGGGATAAATGTAGCATACTTGTTATCATACTTCGTAGTATATGATGTGGCATAATCCATAGAGTACTGCGCATGGAAAGAAAGCCCTTGCAATACTTTGCCCAAATCAATGTTGACACCTGCATCAAACTGTAGATTACGTTTGGTTGAACTACTCTTACCGGCAGCATAATAATCGGCAAACACATTGGTCAAATCATTTTGCGTACCCGCGAGAAAATACTGGCCATCGATGATATTATTCGATGTCTTCAGTAGTTCCCATACAGCAGAAGCATTAGGATCAATCATGCTGAGCGGAATCAGAGGAGCCACCCGGTTGGGACGGAATGTAGAAGCCAAGCTCCAATAATTACCACCTACTGTACCTTTTGAGTTGTAGAAAGAAACATTGGAATTCACATACGCCGACACCGTTTTGCTTAAATTCACGTCTACATTACCACGTACGCTGAAACGATCGTTACGATTATACTTACCCTGACCAAAATTCATCTGATCACCCACATTATAGTAACTGATATTGGCATAGAAACGGGCACGATCACTTCCGGCAGAAATTTCCGCAGTAACATCCGAACGATTATAAGCTTTCTGAATAAAATCGGATGAATAAAAGTCAACATTAGGATAACGATAAGGATTTCGACCGGTGCTCGAATAATAAATCTCATCTGCACCGTATTTCGGATCCAGACCATCATTTTTGAGTGCCTCATTATAAAGTGTCATGTATTCAGCAGAACCTAGATATTCAGGATAAGCTTTCGCTACCTCCCAACCGGTATTTGCCCTGACATCTATCGTAAGAGGAGAAATTTTACCTCTTTTAGTGGTTACCAATACAGCACCTTTGGCTGCCCGACTGCCATAAAGAACTACGGCTTGTGCACCTTTCAGGAAAGTAATACTCTCTATTTCGTCAGGCTTCACAGTATCAAGGCTACGGGGTGTACCATCCACTAGAGCCAAATATTCATCGAGTCCCCAAAGCAGACTACCGTTCCAACCACCCACATAGCCCTGCATATTGTTCAGGGTGCTGGTATAGTAATTCTTCTTCATCAGTTCCTCGACATTCACAGTAGACACGCCACCTAACATATCTTTGGAAGCCACCTTACGGTAAGCTACCTGCGTTTGTTCGCCGGATATCGATAATGAATCCATCAATTCTTTCGCGCTTTGCGCAGAAGCAGAAGTCCAAACCGACATCGAAGCCAAGGCAAGCAAAAGAAGTTTTTTCTGTATATGTTTCATTTTAAATCGTTTTAGTTGTTAATCTTCCTGTTACCAACCCGGATTTTGTCCAAACTCAGGATAGAGATATACATCTTTGTCAGGCAACGGAAGCCAATAGTGCTTGGTCCCATAAATCCGCTTCAAAATGGTTTTCTCCTCCCAGTTTGCCACACGTGCATTTGCGGGGTCATTTTTCTCATAATAAGTGTCAGTCTCCACACGGTCGAACTCCTGCGAAGTTTTCACATTATAAGGATATTCCGTGAGAAGCAGCCAACGTTGTAAATCATTAAAGCGGAAACCTTCAAAAGCCAGTTCTACAGCACGTTCACGACGTACCTCATCCATAAATTTACGCTGATCACCTACATATGTAGCTGCGACATGACCTGCTCCACAACGATCACGCAGTACATTGATAGCTTCCTCGGCAGTTTTACTGAAATTCGTGGATTTATAGGATGCGCCGCTGATAGCTGCACCTGCCTCTGCATACATCAGATAAATATCTGCCAGACGCATATAAGCTACATAACTTTGGAAAGCCTGAGCATCCGTATAAGCAAGGTCATGCTTGTTGGCAGTATGCGGTACCAATTTATGGATAAAGTAACCGGTACGGCTTCCCTCTACCACATCTCTCATTTTACCTCCAGAAGAGAGGGTGCAATATCTGAAATCATAATCGGCATGTCCCTTTTCAAGTGCCTTATTCAAATACTTAACACCATCAAACAACACATCGTGATAGAAACGAGGATCACGTCCTTTGAAAGGATGTTCAGGATCAAATTTGGAAGCGTCGTCAGTCAATGGAAGTCCATTTGCCATACCATAAAAGTTCATATAATTGGCTGTAGCCATTTTAATGTTATTACCTCTTACTCCCAAGCCATTCATCTTTGGCCCGTATTGTGTAACAAATCCCCACAAGCTGGTATTATTACTTGTCATCGCACCTCTGAAAATAGCTTCAGTAGAACCAGGTTGTTTCCAGCCTTGCTGAAGTGTATAAAAGAGATCGGTATAGCAAGTGGTAGCAGATTTCGATTTGGCATGATCATAAATATTATCGAATTTAAATTCAACCAATGCATATTGTGTCTTTCCATCTTCCACAAGCGCCAATAGCTCCCCAAAAGCCTCTGCAGCCTTCTTGGCATATTCCTTATCGTAATCATAAGTTTTTGAACCACCCAGCTGAGCACCATGTACCATCAATGGACTGGCAGCCCAAAGGTATACCTTACCTAAATAGCCCAATGCGGCAATCTTATTGATACGGAGGCCATTCTTGCCTAAAGTGTTTTTACCCGCTTCTGTATCATCCCAATCAATAGGCAACAAGTCGGCAGCCCGACGAAAGTCTTCGGCACAACGATCAGCACACTCTTGATAAGAGAGACGAGGCATAGTAAGCTCTTCACTGGCAGAGAAAGTTCTGTCTACATAAGGTAGTCCTCCTACCCACTGCATCAATTCCTCATGCCACCAAGCGCGGAAAAAATAAAGCTGTCCTTCTATCAGGTTACGTTCCTCTTGTGTAGCATCAACCAGTTTATCCATATTCTCCAAAGCAAGATTAGCTTTACGAATACAATACCAGGCATTCTGCCACAAAGCTTGCATACGAGATTTATTATGCCCATCGAGTTTCGTCGGATCTGCTTTCGAATTCCAAAGCCAAGTTTTACCATCTGTTGACCAAGCTTTGAAATTACCCAAATCGAATTGGTTGGTAAGGCGACCTTCTCCATAACTCACATTCTGTATCTCATCATCGCCCAAGTTATATTCACTCGGCCCGGAATTGGCTTTTTGCTTGTCGGGAATAGCATTGTACATTTCTTCTATATATCCTTGGAAGTTGAAGAAATTCTTAAATGCATCATCACTCGACACAATGGCATCTACTTCCCTGTCCAGATAATCGGTACATCCACCAAAGGAAACCGATGAGCAGACAAGTAGTAAGCCACATAACGAATTATCTAATATTTTTTTAACATTCATAGCAATCATTGTTTATAATGAGAATTTTACACCCAAATTCACACGCTTCATAATAGGATAAGCTCCATAGTTGGCACCAGCACCAGAGAAGTTACCTTCACGGTCATCCGGCATACGCGACCACATCCACAAGTTATTTCCACTTATGAAAACCCGTAGACCGGAAATACCCAATTGACGTGTCAAAGTATTTTTAAAAGTATATGAAACTTCCACATTCTTCAAACGGATAAAAGATGCATCGTATACATATTGCGTACCATTATAAGCCGCTACTTTTGAAGAAAGCCAACGAGGAGTAACAAAATCAGCTGCATCCCCCGTTTCTGACCACCAACTACCAGTATCAAACACTACATTATAACGGTTGGTAAAGCAATCAAGACTTACAGTACGGTTTACATTAGTCACACCGTAGAACTGGGCAAAACAGCTAAAACCTTTCCATTCAAAGCCCACAGTTGCATTATAAGTATTTTGTGGAGTACCGGAATAACCGTAAGGAGCCTGGTCGTCCTGGTCAATTATACCATTTCCATCAAAGTCCACAATATAATAATCACCGGGAATACGGCTGTCGTTATTCGCCTCATGCTTAGGGCTACCATACAATTCATCATACGAACCGATAAAACCTTTATCAATGTAATAACGTCCTTGTCCCATGGAGAAACCGGCATCTTTACGATAACTTGGCAAGAGCGGTTTATCATCCTTCACAATCACTTCATTTTCCGAATGAGTCATGCTTAGGTTAGCCCACACACGCATTTCATTCTTGAATTTTTTATTGAAACGTAGTTCAAGCTCATAACCACGGGTATTCACTTTACCCTTATTGACAGTAGCAGGTTTTTGTCCGTAATATGAAGGAACCGAACGGCTACTACCCCCGATAAGAATATCTGACCGTTTGTCACGGAATACTTCCACACTACCGGCAAACAAGCCTTCGAACAAGGCATAGTCGATACCGAAGTTCAATTTCTTCACCTTTTCCCAGTGTACATCTTCGTTTCCTACGACACTCTCCCTATACCAACTATAAGGACTCTTTCCACCACGTTTTGAAGGATCCATATAGGTCTGCCAACTTTTATTATAAGCCCACTGATCCTGAAAAAGCCAGCGACCACTCACGTTATCGTCACCTATTTCACCATAAGAAGCCCTGATTTTCATCATATCCAAGATTTTCTTGTCACGTAAGAAAGCCATGAACGGTTCTTCACTAATCATCCAGCCAATGGCACCCGAATTAAAGAAAGCAAAACGGTTATCCTTGCTAAATTTCTCCGAACCATTGTAAGCACCGTTGTATTCTACAAAATAACGGCCGGCCCAATCATAAGTTGTACGGAAAGCCCAGTCTTCACGATAGTGAGGGATTTCACTACCTTTGGCAGTTTCCTGACGACTGAACAACCCCATTGCCGTAACACTGTGTTTGTTGAAATCACGTGCCCAGTTCAACTGTAACTGATAGTTCAAATTACGTTGAGTAGAGCCATTAGCCACTGTACCACCTTTGGTTTCCCAGTCCAGAATAGGATACATATCAAATTGATTATTACTGTCGAACGGGAACTGATAAGTTACAAGTCCTGTATCAGGATCAATATATTTACGACGTTGATTCGAGCCATTGTTGGATTGAGGTTCTTCGATACCACGGTCATTTTCTACAAATGTATTATCCCAAGCAATCATACCTCTGATTTTCAGCCCCTTGGTAATGAAATCCAACTTCTGTTCCAACACAAAATCGGTAGTAATACGCGTGGTAGTATGCTGTGCTGCACCACCGGTTGCAATCAAGTCGATGGAGTTGTACATATTGATGTCAGAGGGATAGAACCCCAACGAACCATCACTGTAACGTGGAAGAAAGATATCAGGGGGTGTACGGTATACACCTGCCCATGCACCTGCCTGTTTAGTAGCTGTACCACTGGTAGCACTACTATAATAAAAAGGACGCTCGTTCTGACCGCTGGAACCTGCCACACTCACCTTGAAAAGAGTAGTTTTAGTGATGTTGAAGTCCAGATTACTACGCATATTGATACGATTGTAACCATATCCGTTATCATAACCACGTCCTGTTTCGAACTCACGGAACAAGTCACCCTCATGTACATAGTCAATGGAAGCAAAATATTTTACGAACTTAGTACCACCACTAATATTCATGTTAGCATTGTAAGACATGGCAAAATCTTTGAACAATGCATTCTTCCAATCAACATTCGGATACCGTTCACGTTGTTCCACAGTAGTTTGATTACGGAAATTATCAATAAAATCCTGTGAACGGATATCATTCCATGAGTCAGGATTTAAATTCAATTCATGTTCAATGACCATATTACGAGCCATATAAGCGTCGTAAGAGTCCAATTTATTAGGTATACGAGAAGGTGTTTTAAGTACCGCATTAGCAGATACATTGATTTTTGCTTTACCTTCCGCTCCACGCTTAGTGGTAATCAAGATAACGCCATTAGCACCTTTCACTCCGTAAACAGCTGTAGCAGAAGCATCCTTCAGTACAGACAATGTTTCTACAGAAGCCATATCTACACTGCTCATAGGACGTTCCACACCATCTACCAACACCAGTGGATCACTGCTGTTCCAAGAGCTGGCACCGCGGATTGTAATTTTAGGCTCTTCATCACCCGGCATACCGTTGTCTTGTGCTGTGATAACACCCGGCAGATTACCGGTCAAAGCCGAGCCTATATCTGTGATACCGGCTGCACGCTCCAGTACCTTACCTGTGGTCTGAGTAATAGCTCCTACCACACTAGCTTTCTTTTGCTGACCATAACCCACTACTACCACTTCTTCCAGTTGTTGGGAGTCATCTTCCAGTACAATACGAATAATACCTTTAGAGTTCGCTTTAATTTCTTTCGACTTCATGCCGATGAACGATACCACCAAAACAGAATTTTCTTTAGGGACAGTTAAGACAAAATTACCGTCGATATCAGAAATGGTACCTACAGAATTGTTGCCTTTCAATACGACAGAAGCACCAATAATACTCTCTCCATTGGAATCGACAACCACTCCCCGGACCTGTAATCCTTGCGCCTGCAAATTCAGGCACGAAAATAACATTAACAGAAACAGGTAAGGGATTTTTCGCAATTCTTGTTTCACATCTTTCATTATCTTTCTTTTAAATTAAAATGTTGCATTTTATTTTGAATGTTTTTGTTTACTCAATTGTTATATGTTCCTCATTTCTTCAATGAGTTATAATCAGAGTAAATCATTATATACGAATGTATATTCCCTAAATAGAAAGCTACGAGGGATGGGGAGGTAAGAGGGTGTTTTTCATGTCGGTTAATTTATGTTTAATAAAAATTCATCTTCACAATGCATAGATTTAACTATTTTTTATGCATTTGAATATGCAAATATATGCTTATTATAATATAATAAGTATTATAAAACTACATCAAAACTTTCTCAACTTCCATTTAGGACTACATCAAGAGTTTCACATTAAAATTATATCACGCTGATAAACAATAAATTATCACAAAGTCATTATATATCATCAGAAGTTTAAGTGTTTTTCAGGAAGAGCCACATTTTTTAGTTTATAAATGAACAAAACAGAAGTGCTGCAAAGGTTATTTATTGATAAAGGATAACAGGACTTTAACATAGTTTCATGCAGTATTCTCCTAAGTATTCTTTGGAAAAAACTAAAAAGACACGAATTCATACCTTTACTTATAAGGATGAATTCGTGCCTTGTCTATTCTATCAAGTAAAATATTAATAGTCGAATTTCGTTCGGTTAAGAAAAGCTACGGTTTTATGGATTTCTTTATACATCACAATATCATCTTTCACAAACGGTACTTCCTTACGATATTCGTACAAAAAACGTTCTAATACCGGAGAAGTCTTCAGTGGACGGCGAAAATCAATACCCTGCGCTGCATTCATCAACTCAATGGCAAGAATATGTTCCAAATTGTCCATGATACGATAAAGTTTTGTGGCAGCATTAGCTCCCATGCTGACATGGTCTTCCTGTCCGTTACTGGAAACGATAGAGTCACTGCTAGCAGCATAACAATACATTTTATTCTGGCTCACCATTGACGCGGCAGCATACTGTGGAATCATAAAACCCGAATTTAGACCAGGATTGGCAACCAGAAACTCGGGTAAACCGCGCAACCCCATAATGAGCTGTGCAATCCGACGCTCAGAGATATTACCCAGTTCAGCAAGCGCAATTCCCAAAAAATCATACGAAATAGCGAGCGGTTGTCCATGAAAGTTCCCACCGGAAATAATACGGTCTTCTTCGGGAAAAATAGTAGGATTATCCGTCACTGAATTAATCTCTGTAAGTAAAACAGAAGAAACATAACGGATTGCATCTTTCGTTGCGCCATGTACTTGAGGAATGCAGCGGAAAGAATACGGGTCTTGTACATGCTTGCCAGAACGCGTTATAATCTCACTGTCTACCAACAGTTTACGAAAATTATCTCCTGTTTCAATCTGTCCTTTATGGGGGCGTATCTGCTGGATACAATCCATAAAAGGGTCAATACGCCCATCAAAAGCTTCCAAAGAAAGAGCAGCTATCAAGTCGGCCTTCTTAGAAAGGCGAAAAGCTTTAAGGATAGCAAACACACCATTGGCACTCATAAACTGTGTGCCGTTCAGCAAGGCAAGTCCCTCTTTACTCATCAATTTGACAGGTTCCCAACCGAATTCATCCAGTACACTGATAGCTTCGCGTTTCTTCCCTTTATAATACACATCACCTACACCGATAAGAGGAAGAAAAAGATTGGCAAGGGGAGCAAGATCGCCCGAGGCTCCCAGTGAACCACGGTCATAAACGATAGGCATCACATCGTTATTAAAAAAGTCGAGGATACGTTGCACCGTAATAACCTGTACACCGCTATGTCCCAACGAAAGGGCATGCGCCTTGAGCAACATCATCAATTTAATAATGACGGGACGAATTTCCTCACCCACACTGCAAGCATGGCTTTTGATTAGATTTTCCTGTAAAGTGCCCAGTTCATCCGATGAAATACTTTTACTGCATAAAGATCCGAAACCAGTAGTAATCCCATAAAGCGGTTCTTTTGAGGAAGCAATTTTCTTATCCAGATAATCACGGCATTTCTGTATGCGCAGTTTAGCTTCGGGAGCCAACTCCAGCTTCAGGTTTTCGTTGATAATACGTTCGATAAGGTCGAAGGTAAGTTCGCCCGAACCTACATAGTAGACATTGTTCATACTTTGAGTTCCAGATTGATTTCGTCCAACAATTCTTTTTCTTTCTCACAGGCATGTTGTTCCAGAGCATCAGCTTCGTTTTGCAACTTGGACACAAACTCCTTATCCTTCAGTGAAGCAAGATTGATGCGTACATTCATCAATGCACCAAGCACAGCAGAACGGGCAGCCATCATGGCTACACAAGCATCTGTCACAGCATTCCTATTTCCCAAACGAGCTACATCCATAATGATATTCATCAGCTCATAGGCATTCCGGGCTACCTGCATAGGTATAAGAGCGGCAAACTTGGTAGCTTCCTGGATAGCAGTACTGCGGGCTGCCTTTTCCTCATCACTGGCTTTAGGCATCTTGAAGCAGGCAAATACACTGTCGTACGCTTCAGAATCCCGGTCGATATCTTCTACAAATACATTTTTTGACTGTACTGCAATATCGAAGATATGCCGCATCAGTTCTTCATGAGTTTCATAACCTTTCTTTCCAATAGTAAGACTTGCGACCATCGCTGCCAAGGCAGAAGCAATAGCACCATTCAATGCAGCGACACTTCCACCACCTGGAACAGGGTCACTACCCGCTACTTTATCCAAGAAATCTTTTACAGTTAAATCTACTAACATATGCTTTCAAATTTACTTCCTCATCTCCCCAAAAGAAAAATGAAGATACTTTTGTTTATACTTTCTGATATCCTATCAAAACACCCAATTACCCCCCTTCTCTTTCAAAGGATTGAGAAATAATATCACGATGTTGTATAAAGTACCCCTTCCTTTATCGTTGTACTTACACAATTCATACCAACGTAATAAGGCAGGAAATGATAATTATCCGTATTCAGCACTACAAAATCACCTTTCTTCCCTACTTCAATACTACCGATACTATCAGCACGGCTTAAAGCAGCAGCACCGTTCAGGGTAAGAGCAGTAATAGCTTCTTCAATACTCATCTTCATATAGATACATGCCAACGCAAAAGTCAACGGAATGGAACCGGAGAAACAACTGCCCGGATTTAAATCAGTAGCAAGTGCCACAGCACATCCTGCATCAATCATCTCCCGTGCACGGGCATATGATTCTTTTAGTGCGAAAGCAGTCAGAGGAAGTAAAGTTGCCACAACCCCCTTGTCTGCCATTGCACGGATATCACCGTCGGAAACATGCAACAGATGGTCGGCAGAGACAGCGGAAAGTTCAGCAGCCAATCCGGCACCTCCCAAGGGAACGATTTCATCAGCATGAAGTTTCAATTTCAATCCCATCTCACGAGCGGCAAGCAGAAGACGACGGGACTGCCCGATGGAAAATACACCTTGTTCGCAGAAGACGTCGCAAAATTCCGCCAAATTATTTTGAACGACACCAGGCATCACCTCACGAATAATGAAATCGAGATACTCGTCAGTCCGTCCACTATATTCTTGGGGCACGGCATGTGCCCCAAGAAAAGTAGAAACGATATCTATCCGTTTGTGCTCATCGTTATTCAAACTACGCATCACACGGAGTTGCAGAAGTTCCGTTTCCCTATCCAGTCCGTACCCGCTTTTACCTTCTACGGTAGTAATCCCCATTGCAGACATCTGTTTAATAAAACCTTCCGCCTTTCCACGCAACTGGATGAAATTACTGTCACGAGTAGCTTTCACCGTACTCACAATACCGCCACCCCGTTCCATAATCGACATATAACTCTCACCTTTCAGGCGCCATGAAAATTCCTCGGCACGTTCACCGCCAAATACAAAATGTGTATGCGAATCGACAAAACCCGGCAATAAACATTTGCCACGGGCGTTGTAATGCCAGTAGCGCCGGTAATAACCATCGCGTTTCTCTCCTCTATTGGGCCCGACGTATGTAATGATACCGTCGGTTACCTCTACCGTAGCATTGTCCTGTATCAGCAATTCCGACATTTCTGTTCCCCTCCGGGCCGAAAAACCGATAGGCGTTACAACACGGGTATTGAATATTATCAGGTTTTCTTTCATTTATACGTATTTTGCAGTTCGTCTATTCTTCCATAATCCTTGCTTCCAATACCTGCTGCATCGAAAAGTTTTCCAATCCGAGGTAATAGGATGCCGTATCGATCAATGCCTCCATCGGAACAAGCCCGATAATTTCGCTACCTACAATGCTGACACCGTAACGACGGGCTTCAATACGTACCATTTCAAAAGCACGGTAAAGAGCAGTACGGGTATAGTCGGTCATGTTAATAGATACTTGGGTGATACCCCTGTCTTTCAGTTCCACTCCCATTGCCTTGCAGTAGCGGAGTCCGCCACCAATATATCGGATTTTCTTGGCAATATCATGCGCAATCTCCAGGCTCGGAGTGTTGAGATTAATGTTATATGCCACCAGCGGCATACGTGCACCGATAGCTACTGTTCCAGCGGTGGGATGTCTTTCGGCCGGTCCGAAGTCAGGTTTCCATTCGGGTAGTTTAATCTTTTCTGCCATTCCCTCAAACTCTCCCTTACGGACAGCCGCAAGATTCTCCCGATGAGACGCCGACGCAGATCTCTCATAAAGAAAAACAGGAAGATTATATCGTTTCGCCACTTCCTCTCCCACTTCTTTGGAAAGTGCAATAGCTTCTTCCATCGTCGTATTCTTGATGGGTATAAATGGAACCACATCTACCGCCCCCATCCGGGGATGCTGTCCCTGATGTACATTCAGGTCGATAAAGCGCACTGCTACGCCGATAGCCTCGAGTACGGCATCCCGAAGCGGTTCAGGCTCGCCTACCACAGTGACAACTAATCGGTTATGGTCTTCGTCGTTACTATAATCCAATAGTTTTACCCCTTGCCTGCCCCTGAAAGGAGCCACTATCCGGTCGATTTTCTGCAAATCGCGCCCTTCGCTGAAATTGGGAACACATTCTACGATTTTATTCATGATTGTTATATTTTTGTTAGATTACACTATCACCCTGCCACATCAACACCTTACGACCTTTGGGTTATGCATTTCTTTATCAGTTCCTCATCCGCCACATATGGCATCGTAATATGATACCCATTTGCATGTGTACGGTTAAATTCCTCACTTGTCTCCATGGCATGTTCGTTCCGTGCCCAGGAACGACGTGCCACACCGCCCATCACATCCCAAATCATAGCCGAACGGAGTATCTCATCCACCCGTTCCGAACCGTCACACACCATACCAAAACCGCCATTGATAGCTTTTCCGACGCCGACCCCACCGCCATTGTGCAATGCAACCAGGCTCATGCCACGTGCACAGTTTCCGGCAAAGCACTGCACCGCCATATCAGCCATCACATTACTGCCATCTTTGATATTGGAAGTCTCCCGGAACGGAGAATCCGTACCGCTGACATCATGATGGTCTCGTCCCAACATAATCGGGCCGACCTCTCCGTTACGCACCATTTCATTGAAACGCAACGCTATCCGCATGCGTCCTTCAGCATCCTGATATAAGATACGCGCTTGTGTACCTACTACAAGGTTGTTTTTCTCCGCATCCCTAATCCAATTATAATTATCCAAATCTTGTCCGCGACGTGCCCGATCGATACATTCCATAGCCGCATGGTCAGTCTTCACCAAATCTTCGTGTTTACCGCTGAGACACACCCAACGGAAAGGCCCGTAACCGTAATCAAAAAGTTCCGGTCCCATGATATCCTCCACATAGCTGGGAAAAATAAATCCGTCCTTATCATTACCTTCACGCGCAATCTCCGGTACACCTGCATCGTAAACAGCTTTCATGAAAGAGTTTCCATAGTCAAAGAAATAGGTACCACGATCTACCAATGCTTTTATCGCAAGAAAATGGCGCTTCAGCGTAACATCCACTTTACCACGAAACTCTACCGGATTTTCGTGCAGCATCTGTGTACGTTGTTCAAATGTCACCCCCACAGGGCAATAACCGCCATCGTATACCGCATGGCAAGAAGTTTGGTCGGACAGTAAATCGATGGATATATTCTTACCGACAGCATATTCCAGTAAATCCACCACATTACCATGATAGGCGATAGAAATCGGCCGACGGTCACTCATAGCATTCTGCGCCAGTAAAAAAGCTTCTGAAAGCGCCCCTGTAACATGTCCCACCCATCCCTGCCGACGACGGGTTTCAATACGCGAAACATCTACCTCTGCAATGATGGCGGCAGCTCCCGCCATTTCCGCAGCCTTGGGTTGTGCACCACTCATGCCCCCCAAACCGGAGGATACAAAAAGACGCCCGCGCAAATCTCCATCCTGCGGGATACCCAGTTTCAGTCTTCCGGCATTGAGAAGGGTATTGAACGTACCATGAACGATACCTTGCGGACCGATATACATCCATCCCCCAGCAGTCATTTGTCCATAATTGGCAACACCCATCTGCATGGCGGTATGCCAGTCTTGCTGGTTGTCGTAAAGACCTACCATCAGCGCATTGGTTATAATGACACGTGGCGCTTCGGGCTTGGACTTGAACAACCCCAACGGATGTCCGCTTTCAATGACCAATGTCTGTTCCTGTGTCAAGACTTCAAGATATTGCTTGATAAGACGGTATTGCATCCAGTTCTGGCAAACCTGTCCCGTCTCACCGTACGTCACCAGCTCGTACGGATAAAGGGCTACGTCGAAACACAAATTATTGTCTATCATCACTTGAAAGGCTCTTCCCTCAATGCATTTTCCCTCATATTCATCAATCGGTTTCGCTTTAAGGTCGCCTTGCGGACGATAACGATAAGCGTAAATCCGTCCACGCGTACGAAGTTCTTCCATGAACTCGGGAGCAAGGGTTTCATGCAGTTCTTTAGGAACATAACGCAGGGCATTCTTCAACGCTGTAGCAGTTTGCGCTGGGGTCAGGGTGTAACCACGGTCGGGCGCCCGGCGGATACCTTCTATAAAAGTAGGGTAAGCGGGCAAAGTCTTACTCAAAGTAATCTCCATAGTATATCGGTATAAACGGTTACAATTTGTCAACATGCGATAGCCTGTATCTGCCGCAATATAAAAATAAATCCCGATATTCGCAATAGAATACCGGGATTATTTATCATTTAGTCAAAACTCATTCCTAACACATCCGGATGACCATAACGTCATTCATTTACCGGAATGGGTGGATTTGGCTGTTAATTGTCGCAAATACTTTCCGATGACCTCCGCCGATTCACTGGTTTCTTTTGAAAATGCTTGCTGCAAAGCAGGAGTATCGTCCAGCAATTTCATCATCTTGTCTCTTCCTACAAACTCAGCACGTCCGGTTTCGGGGTTAAGTTCATAATAAACACGTGCATGAACCAGTCCGGAAGCATTGATGGCATTTCCCACGTCTCCACCGAGCTTCGCGGCATCAGGTGGCGTGGCGGTACTTGTTGCAACCTGTCCCACAGGTTGTGCACAAAAATAGATCTTATCGCCCACCCACATGGCAGGAGCATACCAATGTCCGAAACGGAAACGCTTATAACGCATCTTACGACAATTGACATACAGTGCCGTGTCTATCCGAACGGCATAACAACGGGATTTCAGATACCGGCAGAGCCCGGAATTCTCATCTGCCGTAATGCGATAATCAGCACCACCCATCAAATAAATCTGATTTTTGGCGCGCTTCTCTACCTTCAGAATGGACACTGTGTCACCGCAGTCTTCTACCAGTTCTTTCAAGTTGGCATACATTATCTGCTGTGCCGCACATGGCAAAGCCAATAATGCAAAAATCACGAACAACCAACGCCTTTTCATATCGCTATCCTTTCTTTTTGAAACTTTACTTTATTGAGCGAAAGGTACATTATTTATTGTTATTCGGCAAGTATACAGGAAAAAAATCTATCAATACAGGGTGAAAAAATATTGTTGCGGACGAGAGTGGAAGATATAAGGCAAGAGGAAGACACAGTCAGAGAACGAAACAATTTCTATTGGGGAAGAAAAAGTGTCCAACTTGTGAATAAGTTATATCTCGCATGCCGAGATGTGTATCTCGCGTGCCGAGATGGTCATCTTCAATGCCAAGATGTATATCTCGCGTGCCGAGATATAACTTTTCCGCAGAATGCATATCTTTGGGTAATAACAGCATCTTACTTTATACCCTATCTCAGTTCATTCTATCCTTAAGAGAAAGCGGGATGTCGCATATTTATCTTATCTTTGTCTTCGTATATAAAAAAAGACAGAAGACAATGAAGGGTAGTATCGAGGAAGTCAGCCATACATACCGCAGTATCGCGGAAAGAGGCCAACAAGAGCTAAATAAGACACAACAGCAGATATATCGTATCGGTACGTTGCGGTTGCTGTTGTTCATTGCCGGTATAGTGGGAATTATCTACTTCCGGTCGGACGGCTGGATGACAGTGGTAGTCATTGTGCTCGTAACGCTGTTGCCGTTTATTCTGTTGATAAAATATCACAACCGCCTGTTCTATAAAAAAGATTATCTAGAGAAGAAGGTTGAAATCAACCGGCAGGAGCTGGCTGCGCTGAATTATGACACTTCTGCCTTCGACGACGGTAAAGAGTTCATAGAACCTGCGCATCTATATACATACGATCTGGATATTTTTGGTCCACATTCGATGTTTCAATATATCAACCGCACATGTACGGAGTTGGGGAAAAAGTCACTGGCAGAATGGTTGGGAAAACATCTGGAGAGGAAAGAGGAGATATTACAAAGACAAGAGGCTGTACGGGAATTAACGCCGGAACTGAAGTTCCGCCAACGTTTCCGCATTCTAGGTTTGCTGCATAAAGGGAAAGTAGCTGATAAAATGGAACTGAAAGAATGGGCAGCAAGTCCAAGTGTTTTCCGTAAAAAACGTTTTCTACGAGTGTTACCCAAAGTGATTGCGGGAATAAATGTGTTATGTATAAGTTTAGTGATTGCCGGTATACTGCCTGCATCATTATGGGGAGTTATCTGGATGATATTTGTGATTGCCAGCTTCGGCTTCACAGGAAAAATTACTAAGATGCAGGCTGTATATGGCAAGAAACTACAAATTTTGGGAACGTATGCGGAATTGCTGCGACTAATGGAAGAACAACCGATGCAATGTACATTACTGAAGGACATAAAAGAAAAAATAGGTGGTGAAAGAAGAAAGGCGTCGCACTCTATCAGCCAACTAAGCAAGTTGATGAATGAATTGGACCAACGAAACAATGTCTTTATGTATATCATTCTTAATGGTCTGTTCTTATGGGAGTTGCAACAAATAATGCGTATCGAGACTTGGAAGGAACAGTATGCAGGCGAATTACCCCGCTGGCTTACTGCTATCGGACAAATGGATGCACTCAATTCCCTAGCTACTTTCGCATATAATCATCCTGATTATATTTATCCGACAATACTGAAAGAAAAGGGATTTCGTTTTCGCGCAAAAGCTTTAGGACACCCGCTGATGCATCGCGACCGCTGTGTCCGTAATGATATCGATATGGAGAAACGACCATTCTTTATTATTATTACGGGAGCAAATATGGCCGGAAAAAGTACGTATCTGCGTACTGTGGGCATTAATTATCTGCTCGCCTGTATCGGGATGCCTGTCTGCGCGCTAAATATGGAGGTCTACCCAGCACGACTTATCACCAGTTTACGCACCAGCGATTCTCTAAACGATAACGAGTCGTATTTCTTTGCGGAACTTAAACGTTTGAAACTTATCATTGATAAATTACAGGCAGATGAGGAATTGTTTATCATTCTTGATGAAATTCTGAAGGGAACTAATTCAATGGATAAACAGAAAGGATCGTTTGCTCTTATCAAACAGTTCATGGCGTTACAGGCCAATGGTATCATTGCCACACATGACTTGTTATTGGGTACACTCATTGACTTATTTCCCAAGAATATCCGCAATTATCGTTTCGAAGCGGATATAACAGATAATGAGTTAACATTTTCTTATCAGCTCCGGCCGGGTATCGCTCAAAATATGAATGCATGCTTTCTAATGAAAAAAATGGGGATTGCCGTCACCGACTAATCCCCAATCTTTACTAAAAACGTGCTTTAATCGTCCTCGTAAATTTACATATTCTTACATCTTAACAAAAATGCAGATACTGCCGCAGCCTCATTATCTGTAAAATAGCGCACGGATGTTATCGGTGTGTATGTATACGGCACAAATTGGAATAACTGTACGGCGGCAAACTTATTATCTTGAGAAAGCATCACATCCATACGTATGTTTCCACTTGCATCACCTTTCACACTAGATTCACAGTCCAACTTTCCGTGTTCAATCATTTCTGTCAACTGGTTCATATATTTCAAGTCAAAGAAAAGGCTATGTTCTTTTGCTACACTCCCAGTAGGAAGATATACAATTTCTTTGGATTTCCAGAACAAACGGAAAACACCTAATAAAACTAATGCCGTACCCAGTACCATTAATGCCATACTGACTGTGGAAGATTTATCACTCATCTCAAAGATGGATGCAAAGATCAAAATACCTACTAACAGCATTGCTACTGAAAGGATAAGGCCAGAAACACTTGTACGCTTTACAATATCGGGATGTTCAGACGCAAAAAGTGTTGCGTCAACAGTTTGAGTTGCCATAATAATTTGTTTTAATGATTTGTTGAAATAAAAAAATAGATCTTTCCTTCTTGCAGAATATATTTAACCTGCACAGAAGAAATAAAGTTTTAGTTCAATAAAATCACTAAATGAGAATACGTCTCAATGTGAATATATAATACTCACACACAGGTTGATAACGATAATAAGCTGTAGAATCAAAAAGTTTCTCCCGATGTAATGACAGAACAGCCTCATACTGGGCTATTTTGTCTATCCAATCTTTTAAAGAAAAAACATACTCTGTAGCAATGGTACGCTGAATACGGGACGAGGTCACTAACTGCGTATATCCTCCATTGACACCTGCCAATTCTGCATCGGGTAAATAAGGCAATTGAGGGGTGGTAAAACATGTAGCTTCTTGCTGGGGACTACCAGTTATAGCTTGAATATCTACAGATTTTTTTCCATTTATCGATTCACTCCCGATAAACGTATCACTCGCTGTCTGCCATAAGGCCAATGCAAGCACCAGAAATCCTATAAACTTTATATATCTAGCCATAACAGTATGCAAATATAACGGTTTAACCGATAGATTTGTTTAACGCATACATCTTTTAATATTTGTTGAATGAAATATGCTAAATCCCAATAATAAGGTATGAAAGAGAAAGATACAAAGGAAATAAAAAAAGCCGTCCCAATCGCTGGGACAGCTTTCTATATATAAAAAGAATAGTTGAAATTATTCTGCTTTAGTTTCTTCTGTAGCAGGAACTTCAGCAACCGGAGTAGCAGTTTCTACAGCAGGAGTAACTTCAGCAGTAGCTTTCTTTGAACGACGGGTACGAGTAGCTTTCTTAGCAACTTTTTCCTTAGCCATGTTTTCGTTATAATCAACAAGTTCAATAAAGCACATTTCTGCATTATCACCTAAACGATTACCTGTCTTAATGATACGAGTGTAACCACCTGGACGATCAGCAATCTTCACAGAGATTTCTTTAAACAACTCAGTTACAGCATACTTGTCTTGCAAATTGCTAAATACAACACGGCGAGAATTTGTCGTATCATCTTTAGCTTTTGTAATCAAAGGCTCAACAAACTTCTTCAAAGCTTTGGCCTTTGCAACAGTCGTAGTGATTCTTTTGTGCTTAATCAGAGAACACGCCATATTAGCCAACATAGCGTTTCTATGAGAGGCAGTACGACCTAAATGGTTGAATTTTTTATTATGTCTCATTTTTTATTCTTTATCTAATTTATATTTAGAAATATCAGTTCCAAACGACAGATTCAGACTTTCCAGCAAATCATCAAGCTCGGTAAGCGATTTCTTTCCGAAGTTTCTGAATTTCAGCAGATCCGTCTTGTTGAACTGTACCAAGTCGCCCAAAGTTTCTACATCGGCAGCCTTCAAACAGTTAAGGGCACGAACCGAAAGATCCATATCAACAAGCTTAGTCTTCAACAATTGACGCATGTGCAATACTTCTTCATCAAATTCTTCATTGCCGTCAACATCGTTACTTTCTAACGTAATCTTCTCATCAGAGAAGAGCATGAAATGATAAATCAGAATTTTTGCAGCCTCTTTCAGAGCTTCTTTCGGATGAATGGAACCGTCCGTAGTAATCTCAAGTACCAATTTTTCATAGTCAGTCTTCTGTTCTACACGGAAGTTTTCTACCTGATACTTCACATTACGTATCGGAGTATAAATAGAATCGATAGGAATTACGTTCACATCGGTGCAATATTCGCGGTTTTCGTCAGCAGGAACATAACCACGACCTTTGTTGATCGTAATATCTATCTGCATAGTCGACTTTGAATCTAAATGACAAATAACTAATTCAGGATTTAACACTTCAAATCCAGTCAAATACTTACCTATGTCACCTGCTTTAAATTCACTTGAATTCTCGACTGTAATACTTACTTTCTCACTCTCGAATTCTTCAACTACTTGCTTGAATCTCACTTGTTTCAGATTCAAGATAATGTTAGTAACATCCTCTTTAACTCCCTGAACACTGGAGAATTCATGCTCAACACCGTCTATCTTAATAGTGGTAATGGCAAAACCTTCCAATGAAGAAAGCAGGATGCGGCGCAATGCATTACCTACGGTAATACCGAAACCAGGCTCCAACGGACGAAATTCGAATTTTCCGAATTTTGAATCCGCTTCCAACATTAATACTTTATCAGGTTTTTGAAATGCTAATATCGCCATGAAATTAATTATTATTTAGAATACAATTCTACAATCAAATGCTCTTTAATGTTTTCAGGAATGTCTGCTCTTTCAGGTATATGCAACAACTTACCTACTTTTGCATTATCATCCCATTCCAACCAAGGATACTTGCTGTGATTAAATCCCGCCAGTGAATTAGCGATAACTTCCAAAGATTTAGATCTTTCACGAACACCAATCACCTGCCCTGGTTTTACTGCATATGAAGGTATATTTACAACTTCACCATCTACAGTAATATGCTTATGACTAACCAACTGACGAGCAGCTGCACGAGTCGGAGCAATACCCAAACGGAATACTATATTGTCAAGACGACCTTCTAACAATTGAAGAAGAATTTCACCGGTAATACCTTTAGCGGTTTCAGCCTTCTCAAACAAGTTGCGGAATTGTTTTTCCAAAACTCCATAGGTGTATTTGGCTTTCTGTTTCTCACGAAGTTGAACACCATATTCAGAAGTTTTTCTCTTTCTTGAATTACCGTGCTGTCCGGGAGGATAGTTCTTCTTTGACAATACTTTATCTGCTCCAAAGATACCTTCACCGAATTTACGGGCTATTCTTGATTTTGGTCCAGTATATCTAGCCATTTCTTTTAAATATTTAATTGTTTATTCATGAACTCAATTTGTTGCAGCCGCGATTGCAGAGAAGAATATACAATCCAATAACAAAATCAAGTGTCATTTTTATTAAAGGTAAATCTTAAACTCTACGTCTTTTCGGAGGACGACAACCATTATGCGGAAGCGGAGTTACATCAACAATCTCCGTAACTTCAATACCTGCACCATGGATAGTTCTAATAGCAGATTCACGCCCATTACCCGGACCTTTCACATATGCTTTTACCTTTCTCAATCCAAGATCATATGCTATCTTAGCACAATCTTGCGCAGCCATCTGTGCTGCATAAGGAGTATTCTTCTTAGAACCTCTAAATCCCATCTTTCCAGCAGAAGACCATGAAATAATCTGACCTTCACTATTTGCCAGAGAAACAATAATGTTGTTGAAAGATGAATGAACATGTAACTGTCCATTAGCATCTACCTTTACATTTCTCTTTTTTGCTGCAACTGTTTTTTTTGCCATATCAACAATTATTATTTAGTAGCTTTTTTCTTATTAGCAACGGTTTTCTTTCTACCTTTACGAGTACGAGCGTTATTTTTTGTGCTCTGTCCTCTCACAGGAAGACCAATACGATGACGTACACCACGGTAACAACCGATATCCATTAAACGCTTAATGTTCAATTGAACTTCAGAACGAAGATCAC
>ERZ791802.458-NODE-458-length-42064-cov-10.047442_pt1 | contig 42064 bp, 36 predicted proteins | sample MGYA00510308_ERZ791802 | MGnify/ENA primary metagenome ERZ791802 (study PRJEB30046, sample SAMN00792028) | human gut metagenome | study: EMG produced TPA metagenomics assembly of the A metagenome-wide association study of gut microbiota in type 2...
CGAATCTTTTCAAAATTCTGAATACCAATTGGATAAATTTTATTGCTCATATTCTCTGCTTTTAATAAAAACATTCTATGCAAATATACATATTTAATAGAAAAGAATACCAGCAAGTACTGAAAACTTTGCCTAGAATAAAAGTGAGTAGAATAATAATGCAAATAAAGAATATACCAACGATCTTCACAGACGGCTGGTATAAAGGAAATTTACATACATCGGCATTTACACCGATACAGGGTAAAAAAATGAGAAGCATACCGCTGTACCACTTCCCAGTTCATTCTATTTCAAGTTAAATATTCATCATATCACCTATAACAAGCTTCATATTGTTGCGCAATTTGCTTCCATGTATACTCCTTTTCGGCAATCTCCTTCATCATTTTCGCATTAGCAGTCATCACCTCCTGCCTTTCTTTAAATATAGCTACCAATTCCATTGCATCTTTAAAGTATAATGCCTTATTCTGAGTAGTTTCCCGGTTATAGACCACATCAAAAGCGAGGATAGGAACACCGAAAAACATGGCTTCCACCAATGACGGATTTGTACCACCCGCACTATGACCGTGAATATATTGTCCGGCATTCGCTCTTAACGAGTATAAAATCCCCAAATCATAAATAGGCCCAAGTAAAGTTATATTCTTATAGTCCTTATACTTATTTTTTAGCTTCCGACCATATACACTCCTTTCCCAATTTCCGATAAAGACCAGATGTTTATCCGTTTTTATGAAAGCTTCCAATACCACATGACAGTTATTCTCCGGTTCTATACGACATACAGATATAGCATACTCTCCGGAAATCAAATGATACTGTTTTAATATAGCGCCTTGTCTTTCTTCTGAAATCTCCTGTACCACGTGATCTCCACCATAAGCTATCAGTTCCACTTTCTTATGATAAGTTTCAAACACATAATCCTGAATTCCCTTATTATCCGCAATGATAATATCAGCACAACGTACAGCCATCGCCTCAGACCGACGAAGAAACCATCTGGTAAACTTCCCCCATTTTTCTCTCCGATGTTCCAATCCATCTATATTCACAATCAACTTCTTACGAAACAACAGACGGAAAAGCGGCAGGAACATACAGCCGGACACTCCTAATACTACTACAACATCATATCCCCTAATCACGCATAGCATTGATAAAATATCATAAGAAGTACTCTGTATACCATTTGCATGAAAACAAGAAATATACTTCAACTTTGCGTCCTTATAAATAGGTAGTCGGTCCGGACAATCTTTCTTGCTACAAAATACCGAGTATTCTACATCAGGTGAACAATTGTCACCGATGATATTTTCCACCAATGTTTCGAATCCCCCATAGCGGGCGGGCAGTCCCTGTATACCAATAACTGCAACTTTTTTCATCATACTAAAGAGCTTTTCCGTTTTATTTTAGTTTCCCTCCCAATGCATCCCGATAAAGCCTGTCAATATCGTCGAGATGCTTACCCGGCATGTATAGCCAAGGACTTTCTATTATTTTTCGATTGTAATCAATAAGTCTTTTTCTATCAGCGACGAGACTTGCCAACATCTGTTTCAGTTCATCAGGAGTATTAAAAATAAAATCAGGAGCATAACGTTCCACAATATCCCTTGCCCCCACAGTAGCAGATACTAATACAGGAACTCCAAAAGACAAAGCTTCGAGCGTAATCAAACTAAACGTCTCATAACATACAGAGGGAACAATCAATAAATCCATTTCCGAATAAACCCTCTTCAAATCTTCAGAAGTAAACTTTCCTCTAAATTCAATATTCAGATTATCCGCATCAATTTTCACTTCACTACCATACACAGACAGCAGCCAGCCGGTTAATCCTGCATCGGAAAAAGAGAGCAATATTTGCTTCAGCAATGGAAATCCTTTGTATGATGTTGTATTTCCAATGAATCCCAGTCGTAATGACTTACTATCAAATTCTTTGATTTCCCTATTATCATGTACTCCCAAATGTGTAATAGTTACTACTTCACCTTTCGGAACTTCAATACATCTTTCATACACATCACGTGTCACCGAACTATTAAAATGGAAATAGTCCACTTGTGCAAACATCTTTTTATAATAGACAAGCAACCTATTATACTTTTCAGAACCGTCGCACATTTCTATTTCTTTATTTTACGTAGCCATCGGTTATTTTTCAACGACAGCAACCATTGAGAATTTCTAACTCGTAAAAACAGAGGAGATGGAGCAGTGGCATTACATTTAGCACAACGCTCTCCTGAGGCTCCTAGACATAACAGTCTCTCCTGATTAATAAAATTTACTTTCGGACATAATCCAAAATAATCATGAGATGTATAAACCACTTTCACCTCTTTTTCCTTAAGAAACAAAAGCAATTCGATAGGTAATCCCATCATTGTGTGTAGATGAAGTATATCAGGATGAACCTCATGAAAAAATTGCTCTAAACGTTCTCGAGATATACGTTTATGATTATCACTTATTTCATCCGGATTCGAGATGCCGTAGAGAAGCGGTACAATCACCGGATTCTGTATAGCATATACTCGTATTTTCCCATACGGCGATTTATGAATCAATTTTCCAGAACGTCTAAAAAGGTTATAACCACCAGGATAAAGTAAAGTCACGTTATGCCTTTCACTCTGCATAACCATCAAATCGGTAGCATATTTTGTCAGTCCGCCACTACGAGTAGGCGGAAGTCCAAGAGTGTAATGTAGGATATTCATAAACGGGTTATCAATGCTATCCATATTTTCATATTCCGTAAAACATCCCCAGTAAAACCACCATTATCACGTCTTACATACTGAGCCAAGACAGCAAGCAAATAACAAAGGAAAGCCAATCGAACATCTACAAATTTATGTTTAAGTATAGGAATATTATGTTCAAACTCCGACCATATTTCCATTACTCCCCTATGTTTTTCAAAAATAGACGTCTGCATAAAAAAGTGAAAATAATCAAGATAAGCAGGATAAGTTTCTTTTGCATATTCAAAATCAAACACAAATAACCTGCCTTTTTCAACAAACATATTCCAAGGAGTAAAATCAGCATGATAAACTGAAAAATTCACTTCTTTTCCCTCATAGGTACTCATCACCTTTCTAATTCCAGTCTCTACTGCTTGTCTATCCCATTTTTCCAAATCCAACAAATGCCCGTTTAGGAAACACAAATCATTATAAAAATCAGTTTGCTCAAATACCAATGTCTGCCAAGTTTTCTCATATAGATTCTTTATAAAGTCTTCTTGCCTTTTCCCCCATTCGTGATCTACAATCGAATTGTTACTTTTAACCGTTGTCTGTACAAATAAGTCTACATCCCCTTTCAATGCCCCACAATACAAGCAACGAGGAACATCGTCAATACCCTGCTGATGCAATTCATTCAAAATTCTTTCTTCATGATGAAAAAGTTCTTTAATTTCCGGGCTGGCAGTCACCTTACAATACCCACAAATTTGCTTTCCACAATTCAGTTGTATAGTAATCTTTTGGTGCACACTAGGAGTACCAAGAAATATAGAAAATTCCAAATCATTGCGATTAAAAACATCACAAAGTATATCAGACAACTGCTTATCGAGTGCCCAATATTCCCTTTCAACATGCAAAATCTTACGCACTAATTTAAAACGATGCAAATATGGAAAACCGATTCTCATTATTTTCCCCTTCAAACTACTGGGTTGATAAAGATGCATTGCAGTACACATATTTTTAATAGGCATTATCCAACGTTTTCCATCTGCATTGGAGAAATTACAAAATGTTCCACCATTTTGATGATGCAATATTTCCAACAATAAGGTGTTAATAGCTATATCGCTCATTTATCATGCAATGCATTAATTATCGTCAAACAAATCTCCTCGCCACGTTTCTTCCATGTAAACTGGCTACCCGCTTGTTGTGCTTTATTGCCCATTTCATATCGTTTATACGCATCAGTTAAAAGCAAAATTCCCTTGCTAAGTTCTTCAATAGTTGCTGCTCTACCTTGTCGTCCTACCAAAACAGCATAATCCGAAGAGAAATAACGAGTATATCCTGTTGTATCAATACAAATTAAAGGCTTGCCCATTGCCATACTATCGAAAGAAACAGTAACTGCTCCCTCTTTTAGAGAAGCATTAATAACTACGTCACATTGCTGCATATAGTTATAATATTGTTCCATACTCACCGCGCCCACCATAGTAATATAGCCTTCCAGTTTTTTTGCCGCAATCAGGCCTTGTAAACGCGCTTTATCCGCTCCTTTTCCGATAATAATCAGGTGTATTTTCTTATTCTTATTTATAGCTAATGCAAACGCTTCCACTATCAAATCAAATCCTCTCCACGGATCAAGACGACCAACGGTGATATATTCCACCACTTTATCTAAATCAGACAATCTCACTTCAGAAGCGTCCAGCATACTATCCACAGCAACATCCGTAAACAAAACAGCCTTTTCTTTATATTGGGCAGGAATCATATCCTGCAAAATTTCCGTTTTACAAAGAATCAAATCAGCATTCTTACAGCGCTTCTTAAATCCTCTGTTGAATTTAAGCCCCTTCATTATTCTTCTACGCAACATTTCTATAAGTTGCATTTTCCACGGATAACACTTGCTATATTCAGTAGGAATAGTCTCCACCCCTCCGACAGGTCCCCAAATAAAAAACTGTTTTTGGCCATATCGACTGACAGACCATAAAACATTACCATACGTCAGATGATGGAATATTTTAATATCGTTTTCCCGCATTGTGCGTTTCACAATGCAATTTGTACACCATTGCCATATATTATAGTAAGTACGAACACCACGAAGTCCCTTTTTCCAAAAACGCGCCCACTCCGGCCAGTCATAGTAAAGGAAATGAATTTTGCTGTATTCAGGATGTTCTGCAATCCATGGTTCTATCGTATGCCGGTTACTTTTTCTAGTCAACACCCATAACTCAAAGTACTTTGACATTTCAAGAACCCAATGCCAACCTACGCCAATTTCACTCCCTAAACTTGGCTCACAGGCATAAGCAGATATGAATATTTTTATATTCGTTTCCATTGTTACTTAAGGCGTTTTAGATTCTTCTGATGTTGTTGCTCAAAAATATATGAAAGAATCTTTTCGACTGCATTCTCCGGAGTACTCTCATTTAGCACTTTGCTATATCCTTTCTTTGTAGACAAATACTCTATTTTTTCATTAATAGAACAAATACCTTCCGAATCCAGCTCCTGCTTACGTTTTAAGATCACTTCTGAATCTGCTGTTAACAATATATTATAATCAAGTGATGGAATAAAAAGACGACCAAACCAATACAGAAACTTATAATTCAAATAGATACGACTGCGACGGCTATCTACTATAATATCAGTATAGTAGCGATCAAAAACAACCAAGCGAGTAATACGTGTTACTGTTTTCACTTTCAATAAATATCCCCAAATATAATCTTGAGAATAATATATCAAACGAGTTATTGAGCTAAGTTTTCCTGTCTTTTCACCACGATGTGGTTCATTGTAATTTCGATCTACTTCCTTTTTTATCCCTGTAGAATAAGCTACTTCTCCCAAATTTCCAAATAGTTGAGGACGAAAATGATAATAATAATGCGCTTTATGAAAAACGCCACCTAAACGTTCTATCATCAAGTCAATAACAGTTGTTTTCCCCGAACCATCCGGTCCAGTAAAACCTAGGCTAAATCCTGTATTTGAGTAAATATAGTTCTTAACATGATAAAAATCAAATCTTATTAAACGCCCTATAGTAGTAATCGGGCTCCTCATTAAGTTTTTCATCAACACACGAGTAAGTAACTTCCTACTTGATGTTGTATCACACTCAACAAGGGTTTTCGAACCAAAGATTCGCTTTACAGCATATAAAACATTTCTATTTTTTTCCACAATTTGACGTATAGAATAGTATTTATCAGGGTAAGCTACTCCTACGGCACGGTCATAAAGATACTTATCCAGAAACTCATATTCTTTACTTACATGATACAATTTTCCATTAAATTCCCGACTTTGAAGATACTCGTCTGCCGATAATAGATAAATACCAAACACAGAAGTATGATAAAAGAAATCAAACTGAATAACATCTACATTTCCCTCCTTATCTATATGCCCACATACCCATGTTATCAATCGATCACTGACCAAAAGCGTTATAATTTTCCAGCCGAATTGATTTATCAACTCAATCAATTTGGGCTTGATAGTTTTATAAGCCGATTTGTTTATCACAATATCAATATCCCGACTAGTATTTTTATCTGGCAATCCATCAAAATTGCGAAGTACTGCATATTCGCAATTACAGTTGAGTAAGTCAAAAAAAGAATATAAAAAAAGAGTAGAATAACTATTTTCCATCAAATCTTTATTTTCTAATTAAATTATGCTTTATTTTGGTAAACAAATAAGATGGATTATACCAAATACATTTAGTTCCCCAAGAAATAGCCCAAAATACATTTTTCCTTTTCAATGCATAAAACCCTTGACGTAAAGCATCAGCAGCTTTTGCATCCCTTTCTAGCTTTTGATACTCTTGTATAGACATTTGTTCTCTAAATTCTATAAAGGTTAAATCTTTCTTCCCATTCCGTCTACGCTTTACATTTGTCTTGATATGACGCATACGTAATATCATCCCTAATGAATTAGCAGACAATGCCTGTTCGTGCTTCCTATATCTACACAGCACTTCAGGAATAACAATAATAGCCTTTCCTTCAATATACAAATCGCTCATACGCGTCCACAAATCTAAATCTTCACAAAGGTCTTGAAAGCGAGGTTTATTTTCAGGAAATCCTTTAATTTGATGCCCACCTACCAACAGAGCTAATTGCCTATCATATATTGCAGTAGGTTGCATAAATATCAGTTTTCCTTTTTGTGCTTTTTCTATAAATATCTCTTTTTGAGTTTCACCTAGATAGATGCCCCCTTTCATTTTATATCCTTTACTATCTATATATTCCAAATAGCATCCTACTGCCATCAAGTCGGAATCTGAACATATTTTACTATAAAGCTTTTCTACTAAAGTAGGATATGGGCAATCATCCGAATCTATAAACAAGATATACTTTGTTTTAACATTCTCTTCTACATAGCGGCGTCCAGCACACAATCCTACATTTATGGGAAAATTAACCATCTCATACTGCCGTGGATTCTTTTTAAAAAACTCTTCAACACATTTAGCACTGTTATCCGTAGAACAATCGTTTACAATTAGCAAATGAAAGTCCTGAATAGTTTGTTTTAATATGCATACAAGGGTTTCTTCAATATAATATTCGGCATTATACATACACACAGCGAGTGTTAAATCTTTCATATTCATAACATCATTATTCGACAGATTTATTAATTTCTCAACATATATAATCGAAATCTATTATATAAAAATACTATAAAGTTTCCTCCACCTTCAATTTTCCAATAATGATACAACAATATATTATTTTTCAAGATATCATACAGACTATTATTCCCTTTATTCCTAGCTATAGCCCCCGCATGCATTACTACCATGTATACGATAGAGCATAGTCGGTATTAATATAGTCGCCACTACTCCGTTCATTCTTCATTACATTCAAAGAAATAATCATATCATGCATTCGCATATTAGAAAATGGAAATGAAACTTTTTTTGTATTATAATTAAAGAAGAATGTACATCCAATTCCGACCGACAATAATCGCAACTGATTTATTTTCTTTCTACCTTCTACCTTTTTTATCACAATAGCATTTGATAATTTCTTCTTATTATACTCTGATGTTTTAATAATATTCAAAAAAGCATCAGTAGATTTATAGTCAGTATGAACAAGTATAGGCAAATCATTATGGTACTGTTCCTCTATTTTCATCCTTTCATAAGAAATAGCTATTTTATCAGGTAACCATACATCATCTTGGTCACAAAACATATAATATTGCGACTCTACAATATTTAGCAAATTCATAAAATTCAAACAAGGACCTTGGTGAGTTAAGCCATTATCTACAATAGTAATTCTTGAATCGTCATAGGATTGTACAATTTCAATAGTTCTATCTATTGAACCATCATCCTGAATATAAAGATTCCAGTTTATAAAAGTTTGTTCCAATAAACTATCAATTTGTTCTTTTATATACTTTTCACCATTATAAGTAGCCATAAGAATAGCGACCTCTTTGTTGTTTATTATCTTACCCATATTAATTATTAAGATTTACATTTTTTCAAATAGAAATAACGAATTGAGGTAAAAATCATCAAAGCAGCCCATCCATATGCTATATTACCTAATCCAGCTCCAAATACCACCACAAATAAAATAGTCTCAATAGATAATATTTTATTAATACAACAAGTAAATATTAGTCCTATTGCTAATATATAAGATATTAATCCATATTGATCAATTCCTCCTATTTTAGATGTACCACTTACAAATGTTGAAAGTTGTTTTTTCTCATTTAGAGTACCTTTACCAACCCATGTTTCTGAGGCTGAAATATCCAAATCTGCAATTGTATTTAATATCGGATTTACTCGAACTGCCGCACTATTATCTGTTTGAAAAATCAATTCCGAATCGCCAGTTAATGTAGCATTAATTACATTTATTGAACGATCAAGTTGTTTAATTCCTAAAAATGGAATTATAAAATATAGACATAAAACTATAGGGACTATCCATGCTACAGTTTTCTTCCTTACAAAATATAAAGATAAAACCATTAAGACTATAAAAGCAGTTCCGCTTCCCATCGTCAACATTACCCATAAAAATCCTAATGTTACCCATAGATGTTTTTGTTTGAAAATATCTTTAAAAGAGATTATTCCTTCTTCTATTGCGCAACATTTTAAATATGCCAGATATAAACAGCCTAAAATACGTGCTACATGGGATGGCTCAATCATCAATGAGGGCAACTTTGTTAATGACAGAAAATTCTGATTACAGAGATTTATAATTGGTAAATTTCTTACTCCCACTAACAAGCAAATTTGCTGAAGAATCAGACAAACTGCAAATCCACCAATCAGAAAACGAAGTAATTTTATAAAATAGCACAATGTGAAAGCACCACTATAGACTAAATTATAATAAACAATAAAAGTAATAAGAAACATTCCTAAATATCCAATTGTAGAAAAACGCACATAATTCTGTAAAATAGCACAGAACAACACGATACAATAATAAGCTACTCCCCAGATAAATACTCTCGAGATGTAAGGCACTACAAATAAAAACAGCAATGGAGCTATTGCCATCACCGCGACTTTCAAAGGACTTACTCCATATCCCTCAACAGATACAATTTGCACACACATTAAAACTAAATAAAGTGTAGCTACTCCTCTCTCTGTAAATATTTTCCTAAATGAAAATTTTATTCTCATCATAAATTTTCAACAACCTTTTTTATGGCTTTTAGATACCCATAGCCATTTTTTTCATCGGGTTCCAAATATCCTCCTTCAGCCCACTCATTCCAAGCAAACACAAATATCATATCCGTATAGTAATACCTTTTTACATTTTTCATCAATTCCATAAAATAGTTCTCAAATTTATCAGGATTTGCCCCTAGATACACACTGCCATTGTTACGATGACGAGGAGTATTATCCCAATCTGTAAAAGCACAAGGAATCATATTAGAATATTTAGGGCGCAGACTAAGAATCTTTTCCCAAGCTTCGTCATAATTCAATTTGTTTACTCCTTTATTTTTCCTTACGCCAATCAAACTCCTACGAATATGAAAGAATCTTTTTATTTCACGTGAGTATTTCATCAATTTCGGAAAAAATAAATTTCTTTTCTCTTGAAAGCTCAAATTAGCATAGCCTGGATTCATCTCCACTCCATAATCAAAAAGTGAGCGATTCCATGAAGAATCAAAACTTGATGCCGCACTTTGGTAAATATAAGTCAGTCCGTCAAAGCCTCTATCTTGTGCCATCTTAGTCCACAAGTCCAACATTTTCTCCAGTTTATGAATTAAATTTGGAATATAGATAATCATCAATGGTTTATTATTTTCACGCATATAACGTGAATCTTCAAAAAAGGGCAACATATAATTAAAATGATTAACCCAATCTTGTTCGTCATCAAAGTTATGAGCTATTAAAATTCGTGGAGCACGGTCAGAAGCTTTCCAACTATCTGTCCAATCATGATTCGCCCACGAAATACAATATTTTATATCAATTTCAGGATGCGCTAATAACATTTCCATCGGTTTCTCCAAAAGAAGATGTCCATTAAACCAATAATGGTACATACAAAAACCATAAATGCCATATTCCCTAGCAATCTTACATTGCCATTTTAATGTCTCTAACTCACTTAAATCATAATAATTATTGTTTAGTGGAATCCGCGGTTGATTATGTCCTTCAAACAATGGCTTTGCATTCTTCACATTCACCCACTCGGTGAAACCCTTTCCCCACCATTCATCATTCTCAGGAATTGTATGAAATTGAGGTAAGTATACAGGTATAATTTTCATATTTATTAAATTTTCATCTAACCATTTTTATTACTCTCGCAGGACAACCAGCCACAACAGCATATGCAGGTACATCTTTTGTAACTACGGCATTTGCCGCAATTATAGCCCCTTCTCCTATTCTCACATCGGATAAAATAGTCGCTTTGTCTCCTATCCATACGTTCCGTCCTATCACAACCTTACCATTGGAATGAACTTTCCGTGCTATTGGCGGTATCAACAATTCTGACATATCTGACTGCCCGTGCCCATTATCTGTAATCAACACAAAACGCCCTGTAAGCACATCATCACCTATCTCCACCTCTCCAGCACATGTAATATGCGAATATTCCCCTAACGACACACAGTTACCAATCTTCATCAACGGTTTTAATTCTGCCTCAGGACATGTTTCCAAAATACAATATCTCATTATTGAAGTATGATTACCAACAATTATATTCTCCGGTCTTAATAGATTCACACCGGGTGCCAACATTGATTTTTCGCCAAATTCACGAAAGCGTCCTTTATTTTTTGCAGTAATCATACTCCGCCTGAACAAATAGCCTAAATAATATAATTTAGAAGGATAAATCCGAGTTATATTCCCTATCAACATCCCCATTACTGAGAATAAAGCGATTAACCATTTAACCATTTTCTAAAATTTGTTTATAGATATTCATCAATGTCATTCTAATCATCATTGGATCATGACGTTTTAAAGCCTGCTCACGAGCAACCTTTCCTAGCCGAACAGCAAGTTCTGGACTCTGAGTCACTTCTTTTATTTTCGAAGCAAGTGTGTATGGGTCATTCGCAGGAAACAATATACCTGTTTCCCCATCTTTCACAATTGAAGATATCCCTCCCACATGCGTAGCAAGAACTGGTAATCCTAAAATCTGCGCTTCACAAACACTATTTGGGCTATTGTCTATATAGCTAGGATGCACAAAGCAAGTAGCATTGCACAGCACATCTACCAGTTTATCTTTCGAAACTGCTCCCATAATTTTTACATTCACATTGTTTGCACGAATATCATATTTATTTTCATAAAATGCCACATTTTCATTTTGCACACCATATACTTGCCATTCAAAGTCCAGTTTTACAAATCGTTTTAATAGCTGAGCCGTCTTTAATATTAAGTCAACTCCTTTATACCACGGATTAGATATCACGCTGATTATTCGTATCTCTGGTGATTCTCTATCCCCCCAAACCTTAGTATTCTGTAGGAAAACATCGCGCAACGCTTCATCACAATGGAAATATTTCGCTCTAGGATTAAACAAATCCGCCAGACCCTTATCCCATTCTGTTCTACCCATAAAATACTGACAACTCTGAATTATACGTATCTCCTGTTCTGCCTGTTTTCTAAATGCAGGTTCTGAGCGGAGTCCAATCCAACGATATCGCCACGTTAATCTTCGCGCAAAATAAAAATCATATTTATTTATCCCCACTGGAAATAAAGCATTATGATAGGGTGGCAAGCATCCTTGAATATGAATTATTACAGGCACTTCTGTATGTTCACATATCAGTCCGAAATCATTCTCGCTACCAAAAATTTGAATCAAATCCGGCTTAAAATCATCAATGATTCTCAAGCACTTCGCTAACTTATCTTCCACATTAGTACGCCCTCTCAACTTATCATATATTGATAATTTCTTGGAAGAAATTGGATAATAATACACGCCTTTCGATTCATATTTGAAATTGCGATCCATAAACTCAAATGCCACACCCAATTCAACCAATGCCTCTGTTCTTACAATCTTCTCCAACGAAGCAATCCACCCTCCACCGTTATGTGAGTTCGAACACGGGTTGAACATCGACGGAGTTACCGAAAACCATAACACTCGCATATATTAACTTTTATTTAATCGAGAACCCATTATCTTTTTTTTCATTTTAACCCTATTTAAAATAGCCTTAGGAATGTACCCGAAAATAGCTAAATACGTAAGTAATTTATATAAAAATGATTTTTTCCCCATCTTACATTCTAGTTTTTCAAGAGTTGTTTCCCCATATGCCATTCTCTGATAATCAGCATAGATTCTTTCAGGTAAAATCTCTTTCAAAAATCTCTCACGTTCTTTTTTATTAGCAGTCCAATTTATAGTGGACACCCCCGAAAGATCATAATTCGATACATAGAAATCTAATTTACTATAACTGGCATCTCTCATTATCATATCCTCAAAGAAGAATTTTGCATCGGCAACAATTCTATACTTTGTATCATATCCGCCATACTCTTTAAGTCTAGAGGTACGCATAAATGTTGATTGATGCCCCAAACTTTCCTTAAATAGATATAGTCCTGTAACCACTTTGGGGGAATAAGATTTGCCTATCACCTCATTATCTATAGTGTAATAAATATTTCCCGATAGATAATCAACCTTGCCGTATCTAGTATCTTCAAGAACATGTGTCATCACATCTGCCGAGCACAACGCATCTCCTGCATTCAAAAACAATACATACTCACCATTTGCATGCATTAATCCTTTATTCATAGCCTCATATATTCCACCATCTGGCTCACTAACCCAATACGTAAGTTCATCTTGATAACTCTTTAATACATCTACCCCTCCATCTGTTGATCCTCCATCAATTACTATCCATTCCATATTTGAAAAACAAATCTGATTCACCACACTTGCTGCAGTCAATTCCAGCCCTACCCTATTATTTAAAACTACTGTTATTATCGAGATCAAGGGCTTATGTTTTTTATAAAGCAACACACTTTGCGTCATCTTTTATTCTAAATTTTATTCTACAAAAGCAATCAAATATAAATAGATTATGGAAGAACAATATTTTACCCAATCTCAATACTCTAATATTCGGATGATAATGCTCTAAAATAAAATTATTGTATTGTTTCTTTATATCTTTAAGTAAACTATATCTTTGAGTAAAAGGCATCTCATTATGTGTATAAACAGCATAAATACTCCGCATTAGATACAGTCCCGCTTCATTTAAAATGTTATTCATAAGTTCAAAAGAGAATTTATCTGCAACTTTCTTCATCAGATTCAAATATTCCTCAAACAATAGAAACTCTTCAAAATAAGAATTATATTGTTGTGACAAGCTAGATGATGAGGTTCTATAATTGTAATTTGAACCTGACAAAAGTATAATCTCTTCAACATGTAAAATATAACTTAACATAAAAAGTAAATCTTCCGCATAAGAAATGTTCTCATTAAATCTTATATTATACTTAATTATTATATCCCTATTATAAAATTTTGCAACTGCATAACCGTAGTGGAAGATTTTCAACTCTTCAAACGCATACCGCATTTTATTAGTGTCAATTATTTCCTGCTTAAACCATATATTATTTACATATTCGCCTTCTGTTCCTACCTGTACTAAACCTTGCATAAGAAAAACATCTTTTTTTGCCTGTTTCAGAAAAGTTTCAACGTATTTCTCTTCAACCCAATCATCAGAATCAACAAATAATAGCCATTCACCCTTCGCTTTATCTATGCCTGAATTTCTAGCCTTACTTACTCCTCCATTCTCTTTATGAATAACCTGTATGCGAGAATCTTGGGCTGCATACTCATCACATATCCTGCCAGAATCATCCAAGCTGCCATCATCCACTAGTATCAGTTCTATATTCTTATATGTCTGTGCCAATATACTTTCGATACATTTAGGCAGATACTTTTCTGTATTATATACAGGTACAATTACATCTACAAATGAACCTTTCATTATCTCTCCTGTTTTCCTATAATATATGTTACAGGCTTTTTCTTTATCCCCAATAACCAAATTATTTGATTTCTATAATATAATATATTATCTGATAAAGAATATCCCAATAAAGGTAGATTCTTCCATAACGAAATTCGCTTATAGTGAAGGAAATAAGATGAATATGGATGCCATGAATGCTTATACCATGGTTTTCCCGGCCCTGTATAATGTAGAATACAAGGATTGGAAATTGTATTGCATACCTCCTTCTCTACTGCCTTATCCAATATAGTAGCACTATACAAAAATCCCGTTTGAAAATTGTATGTCAAGGGCAAAAACTTCTTTTCATCTTGCAAAACCAAATTTAATGTATCTTGATCATGGAAAAGAAGCTTGTCAGCCATAGTATTAACACACTCCAAACAACGCTCTACTACCCGATGTTCCCTCCAATATCTTAAATTAATAAGAAGCATTCCAGAATTAAAATATGACTTAAATTTGTCATATCCTAATCTCTTGTACTTATCTAACCCTACATAATCCTCATCAAACACAACGCCTATAGCCTTTCCATCAATATCCTCATTCCATAAATCAGCCAATGAATCATTGATTATCATATCCCCATCAAGATACAATATCTTATCTATATCCGCAGGTAACAAATGTGACGCTAACAACCGATAATAAGCAGCAAGACTCACATGATCGCCTAACCTTATTGGGCAATCTTTCAGAGCATCCTCGTTCACTTTTATTACATTGATTTCTGCACCATATTTCTCTGCTAATGTTTGAAAATCATCTAAACTCTTCTCACACAACTGTCCCGTCAACACATATACTCTAATGTTGACATTTTTGTTATTTTCAAGTAACGATGTCAGCATTATTCCACAATATGGAACAAACTTATCATCCATTGCACACAAAATATTTATCATTTCTATCTTTTTTCGTTCAGACCTCGCAATTTTTGAAAATAAATCTTCCCATTGATTTGTAATATTACCAATATCAAATTTGTTTCTACAGACATCATCACCTAATAAGTGATTTCTCACCCTTGCCAGATTTTCAGAAGAATTCATCAGTTTTTTTAATTCCTTTGCATACTGTCTTATTGAGAAAGGCTTAACTAATATACCCGTACATCTGTTTTCTATTAAATCATGAACTGCCGCATAACTATCATAAACTATTGGTACCACCCCTAATTGCTGTGCTTCAATAATTACTAACGCGAATCCTTCATGTGTGCTAGTCACACAAAGTATACTTGCTTTTTTATAGTAGGATATGGGATTTGTTGTTCCAGTAAAAAAAACACTCTTTAAATGCCACTTAGAACATAGATCTTCATAAAAAGCTCTCTCTCTGCCATCACCCAATATATATAGCTTCCAACCATTTGTAGCACCGATATTTTTCCAAACCCGAAGAAGTCTATCTACTCTCTTAGGGCTAAAATCTAATCGTCCAACAAATAGTACGATTTTTTCTTTTTTATATTGCAACTCTCCTCGTTCAAAAGAAAGCGGGTTGCTAATTGCGAATAATTTATCTGTATTATCTGAATGGATTAATTTGGAAAAAACAGGTTTAAATCTTTCAGATAGTAGCACTACTGCATTACTTTTTTCATATAAATAAGAATATTTTTGTTGCACATATTTCCCTCTAGTATAATACTGATACAAAAATTTCCCTATGAAATACGGAGATTTCAATATGAATTGAAACCATCCATTCTTATATCGCCACCATCGCCATGCATCTGTAACACTTTTAATTGCAGCAGTTGGGTCAATATGCACAACAGAAATAATAGGAATATTCCCATGCCCCAATAAATCAAATATAGATTGTACTTCTGACTGGTTTATAAATATATCTATCTTCCTCTTCAGAACAAAATCTTGAACATATTTAACATTCTCTTTATCCAAAACATCTCGTGATGGCAAGAATGATTGACAACTTTCTATATTATCCCCTTCTACGGGTCCACCCACAGATAACATTAATACTTCATGCCCTCTTTCCATTAAAGCATGTGCTAAAGTATCAGTAACCCTATCTATACCTCCGCGTGTTTTAGAAACATGTCCTAGCGTAACGAAACAGATATTCATAACTATTTATCTATTATATTCCCCAATATATCGTCACTTTTTTATCTTAATGAACCTATGGACAAAATTTCTCATGCCTGACGATATTAGATAAAATAGTACTAAAGCCACTACTGCCATTAATAAAGTAAAAAGGACACTACCTTCTATCCAACCTATCCAACTTGATGAAAAAACAGTTTTGGGTAAGATCCTTTCAGATACTAATCCTGCAATAAAATAAGCCAATATTATGTTTATTACTTGAGGAATAAACATAAGCCAATATTTATATACCGGCATTTTGAATCCTTTAGAATAAAGAAAATACGGTTTCCACAAGTAGGTAATTATTACAGTAGCAGCTATCGGTCCGCATAGCACTCCTGACAAGCCCCAAAATGTTCCGCATATCATGGAAGTAACAACAAATATTATCGCTTCTGCCATTGGAGCCCACACATCATAAAACAATCCATAACCCAAAATAAATGCACCAGTAGAGCCATAAGCAAAAACCAAGAAAAACTGTACTGAAATTAATAACAATATTATGTTCGAGAGTTCATATTGGCTTCCAAGCCAAACAGATATAAACGGTGTACAAAGATAATAAATACAACAAGCTAATACACCGGAAACATATATCCTCAATGCCAATAGCTCTTCAAATACCTTATATATTTTTTGCGTGTCACCTTCTGAAATAAGATTTCCTATACTAGCCCATGCACTGTCAAAAATACCACCTACAAATCCTTGCACACGTTGCGTTATTAATGTATAATTACCATAGAGTGCAACAACAGGCAGCGAAACATACGCATATACCAAAAAAGGAGTTATTTGGAACTGTACAAAACTCGCTATTCTATGACAAAACATCTGCTTCACATACTTCCCTATCTCCGGATACTTTTTAAATAACTCTTTGCCCAACCTTATATCACTTGTGAGCCATGGATATGTCTTGTTTATTTTCCAATTCAAAATTATTGAATTCACAATCCCAAAAATCATTTCAATTGCCAAATACAAATAAAAACTTTGAATGACTATAGCCAAAAACATCTGTATAATCACTTTTCCAGTAGTTGTTGCCTGAAAATACCCTGTTACCAGATAATTCTTTTGGTCAGCAGAAAGCAATGATGTCTTATAATTAACAAAATATCCTAGTATCGCAGAACTTAAATAAGCATAGAACCCCCAATAGATCACCCCTAATGAAAAAGTAGTATTTGGGAATATTATAGGCAGGAACATCGACAGAATAATGCCCGCGCCAAGTATAAACAACCCAATACAACGGTATAAATAACCCAAAACCGAAATAATTTCATTCATTTTATGTCGGTCATTCTCAAAAATAGGTTTATATAATACATACCCAATAGCTGTACCTACTCCAAGCTCTGCAAGATTTAGAAATCCCAATAAACTTTGTAATGTACCTGTCAATCCTATAAATTCAGTTCCGAGTTGGGTCAGAAATATTTTCCGAGTGAAAAATGCAACAATAAGAGATGCAAAATAACATATCATATTCATCCGTGCATTCAACAAACTCTTTTTTACTCTTGATTCCCTAACCATTAATTACACTTTATTTTATAAGACTATATTTCCGACACATCACATTATCTATCCTTTATACATTTCCTCGTAGTATTTCTCATACTCTCCCGAAGTGATATAATCTATCCATTCCTGATTATCCAAATACCAACGAACAGTCTTCTCTATTCCTTCCTCAAATTGAAAATTGGGTTCCCAAGCTAATTCATTCTTTAATTTATTGCTATCAATAGCATAACGCAAATCATGTCCGGCACGGTCAGTTACATAAGTAATCAATTTATCTGAGGCACCTTCCAGATTTCCTAACAAACGGTCTACAGTTTTGATGATTACTTTGATTATGTCTATGTTTTTCCACTCATTAAACCCACCGATGTTATAAGTATCAGCAATTTTTCCTTTATGAAAGATTATATCAATAGCACGGGCATGATCCACTACATACAACCAATCACGTACATTCTCTCCTTTACCATAAACAGGAAGAGGTTTTCCATGACGAATATTATTAATAAATAGCGGGATCAATTTTTCCAGAAACTGATACGGACCATAATTATTAGAACAGTTTGTTACAATTGTAGGCATTCCATAAGTATCGTGGAAAGCACGTACAAAGTGGTCACTACTAGCTTTACTTGCAGAATATGGACTATGTGGATCATACTTAGTAGTTTCCGTAAAAAAGCTGCCATCCAAATTCAGTGCCCCATATACTTCGTCAGTAGAAATATGATAAAAGCGTTTACCTTCCCAATCACTATTCCAATAGATCTTTGCTGCCTGCAATAAAGAAAGTGTTCCCATCACGTTAGTACGTGCGAAAGTAAACGGGTCCTTAATACTGCGATCTACATGGCTTTCGGCAGCCAAATGAATAACTCCATCAATATTGTATTCCTTAAATAATGCCAGCATTTTCTCGAAATCACATATATCGGCTTTCACAAACGTATAATTCGGCTGATTCTCAATATCCTTCAAATTTGCAAGATTTCCCGCATAAGTAAGTTTATCAAGATTAATAATATGATAATCAGGATACTTATTTACAAAAAGCCTTACTACATGACTGCCGATGAATCCTGCTCCACCGGTTATCATTATATTTCTTTTAAACTCCATTGTCAGTTTTTTATTTTAAGTTCGTTAATACATTTAACAAGAGATTCTTTCCAATAAGGAATTTCCACATCAAAAGTTGCTTTTACTTTCGTTTTATCCAATACGGAGAAATGAGGACGTTTCACCTTACTCGGAAACTCATTGCTGTGGCAAGGCTGAATATCACATATGTTACCGCTTAGTTCACTGATTTCTTTTGCAAAATCATACCAGGAACATACTCCTTCATTACTAAAGTGATAAATACCCTGTTTATCCAGTTGCCCCTCTTCAATTATTTTATAAATAAGAACAGCCAAATCACCGGCATAAGTAGGAGTACCTACCTGGTCAAAAATAACTTTCAGACTATCTTTCTCAGCCGTAAGTTGCCGCATTGTCTTCACGAAGTTTTTACCAAAGGAAGAATAGAGCCAGGCAGTACGGAAAATCAGATATTTACATCCAACCTTTTGAAGGCTCTGTTCACCGGCTAATTTAGTTTTGCCATATACACCTAACGGATTAGTTACCCAATCTTCACAACAAGGAATATTTCTATCACCTTGGAAAACATAATCAGTGGAAATATGAATAAGTGTCGCCACCGCTTCTTTGGCAGCAACAGCCAAATTTTCCACAGACTTGTTATTGAGTAAATTTGCCGTTGGATAATCGTCTTCTGCCTTATCTACATTAGTATAAGCTGCACAATTTACAATAACCTCTATTTTATTTGATTTAACCGATTGGCGTACAGCACACAAATCCGTAATATCCAGTTCTGCAACATCAGTAAATATATAATAGTTCTTACTATCAACAGATACACGACGCATCTCATTGCCTAGTTGGCCATTAGCACCGGTGATAAGTATATTCATAACTAATAAAGATTTTCATTGAAGTTGAACAACCAAGTAATGTCTGCCAATAAGGGATGATATTTATCTTTTTCACTTAAGATCACTTTACCTGCAGGTATTTTCCAATCAATATTTAATGCCGGATCGTTCCATGCAATTGCACCTTCATTCTGCGGAGCATAGAAATTATCACATTTATATTGAAAGATGACTTCATCTGTCAATACACTGAATCCATGGGCAAAACCACGGGAAATAAAGAACTGAAGATGATTCTCTTCTGTCAATTCTACAGCAACATGTTGACCAAAAGTAGGGGAACCTTTACGGATATCTACAGCCACATCAAGTACAGCCCCTTTGATGACACGCACTAGTTTACTTTGCGTATAAGGCGGCTTCTGAAAATGAAGTCCACGAAGCACTCCATAAGAAGACTTACTCTCATTATCCTGCACAAAATTCACTTTACGGACTTTTTCATCAAATTCCCTTTGAGAAAAAGATTCGAAGAAATAGCCACGACCATCCTTGAATAAATGCGGTTCAAGAATGACAACCCCTTCTATAGCTGTTTTAATAACTTCCATGATATTCTTATTTTAACCCCAATTCATCAATTACTTTCAAGAGATATTGACCGTATTGATTTTTTAGCATCGGTCTGGCCAGTTCACGCATTTTATCCGCTGTAATCCAACCTTGGCGGAGAGCGATACCTTCCAGACAAGCGACTTTCAAACCTTGACGCTTTTCAATTACTTCGATAAAAGTAGAAGCCTCGGAAAGAGAGTCATGTGTACCTGTATCCAACCATGCAAAGCCACGCCCCAATGTCTGCACTTTCAGTTCTTTGTCTCCAAGAAATTCCTGATTAACGGTTGTTATTTCTAATTCTCCACGAGAAGAAGGCTTGATATTCTTCGCCACTCGCACTACTTTATTCGGATAGAAGTACAAACCAACTACAGCATAATTGGATTTGGGCTGCTCAGGCTTTTCTTCAATGCTCAAACAATTCCCTTCCTTATCAAACTCGGCTACTCCGTAACGTTCCGGATCATTTACCCAATAACCGAACACCGTAGCTTTGCTCTCTTCCTCCGCTGTACGAACTGCCTCTTTCAACATTCGGGTGAAACTCTGACCATAGAAAATATTGTCACCTAAAACCAGACATACAGAATCATTGCCTATGAAGTCCTCACCAATTATAAAAGCCTGCGCCAATCCATCCGGTGAAGGTTGTTCAGCATATTCAATATGAATTCCATAATCAGAGCCATCACCAAGCAAACGCTTAAATCCCGACAAATCATAGGGCGTAGAGATGATTAAAATCTCACGGATACCTGCCAGCATCAATACGGAAACCGGATAGTAAATCATCGGCTTGTCAAAAATAGGAAGCAATTGTTTACTAACTCCTTTAGTGATAGGATACAGACGAGTACCTGAACCACCCGCTAAAACAATACCTTTCATACTTCTATAATATACTAACTTATAATATGAATTATTTTTTCCCGAACAACTTTTTCAGGAACGATTTTCGAGAACTTATGGGCTTGTGATTCTGCGAAGTATCTTCCGAATAATAACCATAACCACGTCCATACCCGTAGCCATAACCTCGGCTATAGCCATATCCATACCCATATCTTCCTCCCATATCCTGAACATCATTCAATACCACACACATGTTGCGGAATTTGCCTTCTTGATGTAAAATCTCCAGTTCGGGCAAATAACGGCGGTCGAGAACTCCATCACGAATTACATAAATAGTAACATCAGTAACACGGTTCACAATAGCAGCATCCGCAACAACTAAGGCAGGTACATTATCCAATATGACATAATCATAACGACTCTTCAATTCATCAATTAACTTTTCCAACCGCTCACTCATCAATAGTTCAGCAGGGTTTGGTGGAATACTTCCTGCAGGAAGAAAATCTACATTGGCAATATGACCTCTCACTATCAATGCATCAATATCAGTAGAGTTACCACTCAGATAAGTAGATACGCCTTCACTTCGTTTGTTTCCCAATAACTTGGATTGAGTACGTTTACGGATATCCGTATCAACTAAAATGACTTTTTTTCCTGCCGCAGCAAGCATTACAGCAAAATTACGTGACACAAAACTCTTCCCTTCACCTGCCATAGTAGAAGTAAACGTCAGTACCTGAGCATCTTTGTTCATAAAGCTGAGATTACTACGAAGCAAACGGAAAGATTCTGTGATGCGATCATTCTTTTTCTCTGACACTACAATTTCTTCATCCGTCTTTTCTTCACGACGGGCAGGTATTTCACCCAAAACAGGCAAGGTGGTAGCATTTTCAATGTCTTTTCGACCACGCACACCTGTATTCCACATTTCACGCAAAAAGAAATAAGCAAAGGGAATGATAAAGCCAATGGTAAATGCTATCATAAAGAAACTCATCCGCTTGGGCGCGATAGGTGCACGGCTACCGAATGGTGCTTCAATCACACGGATATTTGCCTCTGTGATAGCCAATTGCATTGCTGTCTCTTCACGTTTCTGCAACAAGTAAGTATAAAGAGTTTCTTTTATAGATTGCTGGCGCATCACATCAAGAGCATATTTTTCCTGTTGCGGTACACTCTCTATATTTTGATTGACTTTATTCTCCACTTGACGGGCATTGCTCAAACGGAGACGGATGGTACGCACATAATTGTCAATACTACCGGCGATAGTACTCCGCATGGCATTCAGATTCTTATCCATATTCTGTACGACCGGACTATTTTCCCCCGAATTACCCGCCAAACGATTACGCTGCAACATCAGTTCATTATAATTTTCAATCTGGCTCTGTACTCCAGTATCACCTACTCCGGCTACATTCGGAATCAGTTCATTACGTTTTGCCTTGTCAGTAACGTAGTTTTTCACAAATTCCACGACACTTAACTGAGCCTCCAGTTGGATACTTTCCTCTTTCGCCTTGCTGCCTTCTTCTAGGAAAGTTTGAGCATTCGACTTGAAATCAATGATACGGTGTTGTTGCTTAAAGGTGGTTAGTTTGTCTTCCACATCTCCCAACTCGCGGCTTATGATACCAATACGTTCATCTATGAATTTAGCGGTATTGGAAGCAACCCTATTTTTATCTTCTACAATAGTTTCATTATATACTTTCAGAATCATGGAAAGAATAGCGTCAGCACGAGCGATATTAATATCCCTGCACTCTACCTTGACCAAAGTACTTTTATCTTCCAAGGCTGAAGTCTGGATACTCCCCAAAACAGCATTTGTAGCAGCTTCCAAATTTGTACGGGATACTTGCACTTCTTTCTGTTGATACTTTTGTATATTATCCCCGACAGGTAAAAAACGTATCCGGCCGACAGGAGTAGAAAGCGTATCGTTAAAAGAGACAATTTCATCAAAATCCACTCTTTGACCGTTAACTTCCAATTTGGATAAATGAAGTTTGTCCTCACTTTCTGCAGTTACCAGAAACCGGATATTTCCCGCATAGGTATCTAAAAAGCTAATCTCAAAAGGAAGATTACCAAACAGATTATCATCCCGAAGCCTGTTATGAACCGTATAACTCACATCCAAGTTTAAACGTTTTACAACTTCCTGCAGCAATTGATAGGAACGAAGTATATAAATCTCATTTTCTATTCCATTACCTCCCGATAATCCATTGATTTCAAGCATTTCAGACAGTTCGGCACCGGAGTTTTGTTTTTCACTCTTGACCAACATGACTGCCGAACGCAAATACGTAGGAGAAATACCGGCAAGATATACCCAAGCTATGCCCAAGCAAATGATAACTGAAAGAACAAACCAATACCAACGACCCAAAAACAGTTCTACAAGATCGCGTAAGTTAATAAATTCTTCCTGAGAAGTTTTCTTATTAGTAGCTATGTTAGTTTCCATTAATAATGAGTTATTTGCTGACGGCAATAATGATGGATACAAGAGATGCTAATACCGAGATAAGACTGGCCATGGCTGTCAAAGTGCTCAGAGTGGCACTTCCTTTGACACGAATGGCACTATTAGGCTCCACATAGACGACATCATTCTGCTGAAGATAATAGCAAGGAGAATTCAAGATATCATATCCGGAAGTTAAATCGACCATATAAGTTTGACGGAAATCTCCTTCTTCACGAAGAACCATAATATTGGTGCGCTTACCACTGGGAAGTAAGTCGCCTGCCATCCCCAAAGCTTCGAGCAAAGTAACACGTTCACCCGTTATATTTTGAACACCGGGAGCTTTCACTTCACCAATTACAGTAACTTTAAAACTCATCAGTTTGACTGAAACCATAGGATCCTTAATATAATCCTGACTTATCAATTTATCTGTCAGTATCTTTGCCAGTTCCATGCGGGTAAGACCGGAAGCTTTCAACTTTCCAAAAACCGGAAAATCTATAAACCCGTCTTTATCAACCTGAAAATAAGAGATACCTGCTTGCACATTAGACTGGTTACCTCCCATTGTACTGCCACTACCTATCAATGTATTGTTGTTAAAAGGCTCTATCAATTCTTTATCCTTACTACTGATAGAAATAGCCAGTTGATCATCCGGTTGTATTTTCAACTCAAAATTCTGTTCTACTTTCTGAGGGTTATCTTTCAGATAGTCGGCTCCTTGCAGATAAATCATCTTTTTAGACGATACACAAGATGCACACATCAGGGAAATTAACAACAAAAGTACTAACGGTCGTCTTTTCATGTCACAAAATTGGTTTATGATATATGTAAGTATGTTTTGTACCACTTCTTTCCAGTCAACTTTTCATGTTTTGCAATACCCCGATTAATTACAAGATGTACTGCACACCAAAAGCCTAGATCAAAAAGAAGCATAAAAGTCGTATTGATATAAAAGGATAATATAAAATTAGTTGAAATTAGAAACACTGATAATAGTAATAATGAGATCATTACAGCGCGTACTCTCATACCTGTACGCAATAATTTATGATGAATATGATTCTTGTCCGGCAGGAAAGGATTACGTCCGTCCCTGACGCGGGAAACAAAGACCCGTATGACATCAAGTAAAGGAATTAGCAAAGCGGAAATAGTAACCATATTCAGGTTCAGTTCGAATGGATCCCAATATGATTCCTGCATCCAGAAATGAAGGACTAAAAAACTAAGGATATAACCGAGCGTCAAGCTACCGGCATCTCCCATAAAGAGTTTACGATCCGATGCACTAAATACATTATAATAATAGAAAGTAGAAACAACTCCCAATGTGGCGGAAGCCAGAAGAGCATGAGTCCATTGGCCCGTAAGAGCACATACAATAATCAACAATACCAAGGCAATGCAGGTAAGTCCGGAAGCTAATCCGTCAATGCCGTCTATCAAGTTGATGGCATTTGTGATATAGACCACCAGAAAGACGGTTAAAGGCATACCTATAAAAGCGGGAATGGCATGAAAGCCTAATAGCCCTCCCAAATCGTTTATCCAAAGACCTGAAAGTGGTAGAAAAGAAGCAGAAAGTATCTGCACTATAAATTTATAACGATATCCAACCCCTACCAAATCATCCGCCACTCCTATAAGATATAGCAAGGTCATACCTGCGACAAGAAAAAGATATTGTATGAACAGGCTAGAGGACCATAAAGAATCAACCGGATTATTCATATAATAACGAATGCCGGTGATGATACACACAGAGATCATTATGACCGGCACAAAGGCCAGTCCTCCCAAGCGGGGTGTCGGAGTCTTATGCACTTTACGAACATCGGGAACATCAAACAACCGTTTCTTATAAGAAATAAAGATAATTCGAGGAATTACAATAACGGCAAGCAACACCGAAAGTATAAAGATTCCTACGATATAGATATACATCATGATAATATAGGTTCTACATATCCAACAGGCATATCTACACAGGCACAGCCTAACATATTTAAGCGAACAGCAATTTTACTCTTGCCGCCAACAGTAACAAGTTCACCGACAAGACCGGTTAAAGGCCCTTTAATAACACGTACTTTTTCACCACGTGCCAAAGGAGAACTATTCATACAAACAGCTTCTTCGGAATAATCGAGCATGAAGCGGAAGCGGGCCATTTGATCATCAGGAATGACCGCCGGTCTATTCTCACCTCGCATCACCATATAGCGACTTACTGTAGAAAAACTTAGGACCTCTTTACGTTCTTTTGCATCGGCGTGTACAAATACCATCATTGGAAGCAACACTGATTCGACTATCTTACGTCGATCGCTCCATTGATGTATTTCCTGTTGAATAGGAAGAAAATTCTCAATCCCCATTTTAGACAAACGCTCCGAGACTTTCTTTTCATGATGCATACGAACGAGGGCTACATACCAACGTTTAGAGTGTGCTACGCCTTCCCCTGTCCCATTACTAGGCCCAGCAATCACTGATTTTTGTTCTGTTAAAATCATCTTTTATACCCCAATGTTATTCCGTTACTTTGTAGGTAACAGAAAACCTTTGTTTCCGCTCTTTCTGAGTGTATTACGATGAAAAAACATTTTAATAAGTGATTGAATCTTCTACCCCTGCTTTGTGAATGGTGGTAGAGGCAAGAATCTTTTGCTAATTTTAGAAGTAAATGAAGTTCTAAAGCAAAGGCATCATATGTTTTGTCGCTTACTATTCCCTTTTAGAGTAGTATTTTAGAAAAAAAGAACGATTTCATTTGCATATATTAATAAACACATATACTTTTGTCGCGTATTTACTTTCCGTTACCTACAAAGTAACGGAATCATAGTATCTTGATTTACAGTACAATAAACACTTATATTATATACCTATTCTCTTATTAGCTTCCCCTTTAACGTAAGAAATTATCATTCTATTTGTCTTATCTAATTCTTCCAATTCGAAAGGTTTAAGATAAGTTTCAGTAACCTTCACAGAAGAGTGTCCCAAAGCATTGGAAATTATACCGACCGAACATTTTCTACGGAAGGCAAGCGTAGCCCATGTATGGCGGGCAGTATAGGAAGACAGCTTACAGCCAAGGCTCAAAGTACGGGATAATTGTCCAAGACGACAGTTAAAGATACGAAGGACCTGCTGATAACGAAGATATTCCATACGACTACCTGATTCAAAGTTCCCTCTACCACCAAGAATAGAAAGTAGATAAGGCGACTCTGAATTTCGATCAGCACAGGCACGAAGCAATGATTCCGCTTCTTTAGGAACACTTACCGAAAGACAGCGTCCTGTCTTCTGACGGGAATAGCTGATTACACCATCATGATAATCACATTTCCGCAATCGGGCAAGGTCGGCAAAAGGCATACCACGAAGCAGAAATAATAGAGAAAACCATTTGTGTGCTTCTTGAAGTTCACTGCTTAACGAAGCAATGACTGAATTCTCTTTTGAACCGGACAAGGAAGGTAAAGCCAACAGACGTGCCATATCGGAAGGAAGCAACGCACGTTTCACATCGGCACGGGTTCCTGTATAGAGGCGATCGAAAAGCCCGGGAATATACCGCACTATTTTCTCCCTCAATGCACGATTGTACACTGCACGCAACATACGTATGTAGGTAGAAATCGTATTCATACTAAGCTGACAACCTTTCAAGTGTTGTTCAAAATCGTGAAGGACAACAGAAGTAAATACAAAACGAAGCTTCATTGGAGTACGTTGACCTCTGCACGAAGACCAGTAAAGTGTAAATGAGCGCAGAGCGCTACGATACACATGAGCGGTGCCGAAACGATGTTCCGACTCCAAGCTTTCGATAATGGAAAGCATAAATTCTTTCAAATCTTTATTAACCATTGATGTTAATCTTTTTTTTAATGATATAAAACTATAAATGAAACAATTACGAAGTATAAATGCCGCCATAACAAGATTGTTTGCCCATAACCTCTCATTTGGAGCTTTTTACCCGAACGGACAAATTTAGTTAAATTTAATTTCGTACTTTCTTTATATATAATCGGACAGTCATTTCATGCCTTACGCGCGCTTACAATATAACAGACAAGAATTAAGATATTTCGTTACATTATTAAGAACATCCACCAACACATACTTTTGAAAAATCAGAATATTACGGCTAGTTTTGCGCCCGGATTTAAAGGAAGGCTTCATTCCTCACCGAGAAACGACCCCGTTCCTCGGTGAGGAACGGGGTCTTCCTTTTAAAGGAACGGCGCCTTGGTTTTAAACCAAAGCAGGCATTAGTAACCAATTGTATATCAACTTCTTACAGAATCAGAATTCCGTCTCCGAAAGCCATGGAAGTTTTCTCTACAAATCAAACGGAATTCACAGCCACAAGGGCTGTCTGTACATAAGTTTTTATTACAAATTATATTCAAATCCCCATGGTTACAATCACGTTTGCCGTCAAGCCGTATCTGGCTAGGTACATGTATGTCCGCTACGGACAGTGTTTAGAATCCTTCCAAAGTGGCTCATCGCCACAGAGTTCCGTTCCCATTCATCTCTCACACATCAGCCCGGTATATCATCTGCTGTATCAGTCGACAGTGCCGCATCCTAAAGGTGCACCGTGGAAAGAGACTGGAAATATATGTTTTGTACTGCCAAGTCCAAGATACGGGAAGTCGCCCGAAACGTATAATTACATCGGGCAGGAGAATTTGCTGGTGATAGAAAAAGAGATAGAGGCGGAGATGAAAGCGGAACTGTACTCCTATCTGCTGGATAACAGGTTTAATAAAGGAATGATGTATAAAAAGTCCATGCATCACTTCGTGGAATATTATAAAATGGAAGAACTGGTACAAGAGGAAAGCCTCATGCGGGCATTTCAGAGGTGGAGAAAATTGGTGAAGGAAGAAAATAATAATAGGTACTAGGTTAAAACAAGAAAGAGAAATAAGATGATTTTTTATTTCTCTTTCTTGTTTTATCATTCACTACTAAATCAATTAATAGTTCTAACAAATGACGTTTTTATAGAATACAAATTTATAGCATGTTGATATAATCCAAAAACGATTGCGGTGTTAATCTTATTTTCTTCTGCAAATTGGTGAATGACATGTTGCATAGCGTGAGGAGAAATTCGAGATGAAGTTTTCATAAATTTGTCCCACTTATCATCAGAAACAATCGCTCTACGTGCAAACAAATTAGCAGCATCTTCACACTCGGAAGTTGTCACAGCTCCCGAAATTGTGACATGTTGAGAAGCCTCATCTTTATTTAAATGATAAAATACATGGCAAATCTCATGCAACACCGAAAACGCAAAGTTATCGATTTTATCCAGTCTCAAAGTTAATACTATCGTCGGATTATTGCCTTTCCAAAACGAAAATCCGTCAATCGGAGTTTTATCAAATTTCTCTAAAACAAGGAATTTTATACCATAAGAATTCAATAGAGCCTTTGTCTTTCTTATTGTGTCACAATTCTCATAAAAGATTTCATTCAATTCTTGTATCAAATCATTTATGCAAGCTGCATCAAAAGGCGGAACATCATCATGCATATTAGAATAGTAATATGCCAAATGCTTCCATGTAAACAAGTTGACTGGATCCGTCTGAATACGTTCTGATTTCTTAAAATATGAAATATCTTCTTCTATTGAATATTTAGAAATCAAACTATCAACAGAATCCACCCCAAATATCACCCATATTTTCTTGATATTCTCATCTATATTTTTCCCAATCAAACCTATTTTCTCCAAAAGTTTAACCGGAACATATTGGGCAATAATATTCCAAATCTCAATATTCTTCTTCTGTTTTACAATACGCTCATTCATATTAGCCAAATCAATATTATATTGACTTTGCAACTTCATCCAATAGTCCGCAGGAATATCCATCACTTTTTCAAGTAATACTGCCATTTCTGCCGTAACAGACCTTTTAGCCTTGATCACATCATTGAGCACAGAAGTTGGCATGTTAAGTAACATAGCAAGTTCCTTTTGCTTCAATCCTCTTGCTTTCAATTCATCTGCAATAAGTTCTCCCGGATGAGTTGGCGCAAAAGGGATAATGTCATTAATTAAAATCTTAGTCTTCATAATGATTGGATAATTCAATAAGTTTAATTTCAGTTATAATTAAAGAATCACCGGATGAGTAACTTTGAAAAATCAACCTCCATCTTCCAGTACATCTAACCGATTCAAATTCTTTCAATTTACCTGAAAGTCTCTCATAGTTTAAACTCTTTATTCGATATAAATCTTCAATTCTGGAAGCAGTAGACAAGTATCTAAATGTTTTTCGGAAGCCATTAATTACGTCTTTCGTTAATTTCTTGTACTTTTTATCAGAAGTACAGCCATACTCTAATAATTCCCGAAGCGATTCATCTTCTATATAAACATTCATTTTTCCATATTGTTTGTGCAAAGATAATGATTTAATCCATAATTATGATATTTTTTATCATAATTATTATTATCAAAATTGATAATAATAATTATCCATACCAAATACAAACAAAGATTATGCAGAGTCCGAGCAAAATCAATCTTCAATTGTTATTCATGCATAAAGATAACATATACACTAAAAGTCAATATCATGGAGAAGAATATTTTTAAGTTAGATAATGAGCAACTCAAAGAGATAGCACGTTCATTCAAAGAAAAAGTAGAAGAAGGACTGAGCATTGAAAATGCTGAAATTCAATGTATTCCTACGTTTATCACTCCCAAAGCAAATGGTATTAGCGGTAAGTCGTTAGTGCTTGATTTAGGTGGGACAAACTATCGGGTGGCGCTCGTTGATTTCAGAAAATCTACACCCGCTATCCATCCAAACAATGGCTGGAAGAAAGATATGTCGATTATGAAATCACCCGGTTATACTCGTGAAGAGTTATTCAAAGAGTTGGCGGATATGATAATCGGAATAAAACGAGAGGAAGAAATGCCTATCGGTTATTGCTTTTCTTATCCGGCTGAATCCACGCCGGATGGAGATGCCAAACTGCTGCGTTGGACAAAGGGAGTTGACATTAAAGAGATGATTGGAGAATTCATAGGAAAGCCCCTACTCGACTATCTGAATAAAAGAAATAAAATCAAATTTACGGATATAAAAGTACTCAATGACACCGTAGCGAGTTTATTTGCGGGACTTACCGATAATGGTTACGATGCCTATATAGGTCTGATTGTAGGGACAGGCACTAATATGGCGACTTTTATTCCTGCCGACAGAATAAAAAAACTAAATCCGGCAGACAATATTCAAGGATTGGTTCCGGTCAACCTGGAATCCGGAAATTTCCATCCGCCATTCCTTACGGCAGTAGACAACACTGTTGATGTTATCTCCGGCACTCCGGGAAAACAACGTTTTGAAAAAGCAGTATCCGGTATGTATCTGGGGGATATCCTAAAGGCAACTTTCCCATTAGAAGAGTTTGAAGGGAAATTTGACGCACAGAAACTTACCGCCATTATGAATTACCCGGATATTTATAAGGATGTATATGTACAGGTGGCGCAATGGATTTATGGCAGGTCGGCACAGTTGGTGGCAGCTTCACTTACCGGACTTATCATGCTGTTGAAATCGTATAATAAAGATATACGGAAGATTTGCCTGGTTGCCGAAGGCAGTCTTTTTTGGAGTGAGCACAGAAAAGGTCGGGATTATAACGTTATCGTTGCAGAGAAACTGCGGGAACTTTTCAGGTTATCCGGCCTGGAAGACATCGAAGTCGATATAAAAAGTATGAATAATGCGAATCTGATAGGAACAGGCATTGCTGCACTATCCTGATAAAAAAACGATGCTGTATCAAAGTCGCTAAACTGATACAGCATCGAATTTATTTCATCATTTTATCTGAAGAGCAAAACCACCGCCGGGCGCCAGATGAATTTTTAATTTACTGTTTTTCTTTATCGAAAGAGATTCACGTTTATAATCACGACCTACACGATGAGCATTTACACCATCCTTGAACAATGTAGCGTTGTATGTTTTATCATCCCCCAAGAAAGAGCAGTCAACTTCTATATCACGTGCAGTCCAGTCGGTTATTCCACCTACATACCATATATTTCCTTGCCGGCGTGCAGTCACGATGTACTCTCCCATTTTACCGTCAAGAACAATGCTCTCATCCCATACGGTAGGAATCCCGGCGATGAAATCCGTCGATTCCGGTTCGCGCATATAGTTGCCCGGATTATCACACAACATATTGAAAGGTGATTCAAAGACTACGTACAAAGCTAATTGACGACAGCGCGTGCCCTGGCTCATCGGTTCTGAGTTGCAAGGATAATAATTACCTTTTGATGCATTGCGCATAGCTCCTTGAGTATAATCCATCGGGCCGGAAACCTGGCGGATGAAAGGAATCATCACATCATATTTCACCTGGTCGAGCGAAGCCGGACTCCATTTCATCTGTTCCAGTCCGTTCACTCCCTCAAAGTTCAACACATTGGGGTAAGTACGGTTCAGACCTGCCGGTTTGTGTGTTCCGTGCAAGTCGAGAATCAACTTATATTTTGCGCACATCTCAGCAGCCCGATAATTGAAGGCGGTCATTTCCTGATCGTCACGATCCATGAAATCGACTTTGAAACCTTTCACTCCCATGGCGGCATAATGACGGCAGACGTTCTCCATATCACGTTCGAAAGCATAGTAGCCAGCCCAAAGAATGATACCTACATTCTTGGAAGCGGCATAGTCTACGAGTTCTTTCAAGTCAATCTCTTTCACTACCTGCATCAAATCTGCTTTCAGATTTACCGCCCAGCCTTCGTCAAGTATCACATATTCAATTCCTTTTGACGCTGCAAAATCAATATAGGCTTTATAAGTCGCGTTATTTACGCCTGTGACGAAATCAACGCCATCCAAGTTCCAGTCATTCCACCAGTCCCAAGCTACCTTACCGGGTTTAATCCACGAAATGTCCGACAGGCGTGAAGGAGCTGCCAGAAGATAACTGAGATTGCTTGCCGCAAGATCTTTGTCCGAAGTGGTGACGATGGCCATGCGCCAAGGAAAGCTCCGGGGGGTATCGACTTTGGCAATATAGGCTTCGCGTTCTTTCACGAGCATCTGGAGTTTATTATGTCCACCCTGTTCTGCCCGTTTCGGGTAAGGGGCGAATATCCCTTTCAGGCTGTTCTCTCCTTCGGCAACAGACAGGTAAAGTCCCGGATAATTTTCCAAATCGGATTCTGTGATACACAGCTTCACACCTTCTCCGGCATCTACCACCAATGGCAGAAACATCAGGCGTTGTTTATTCAGCTTTGACAGTTTATCCGTGGTATATGTGTTCTCAAAAGAATTATAGAATTGGGAGTTAAAGTCACCGTCTTTTCCAGTCCTGACGTAAGGAACGATAGCCGTCATGTCATTCGGGAAACGATAGTCCACCTCTTCATCAACCACTTTGAAAGGTTTCTTTGAGCGGTTGATGAAACGATAAACAATGCCGTCGTCGTAGGCACGGAATTCTACGTTCCAGTCTTTCTTGAACCGCAATGTCAGTTCATTATAATAATCTCTCAATTCATTGGCACGATAGAAAGGAGAAGGTATCATCCGGTCAACACTCTTCCGGGAAGTGCCGGATAATTTCGCCTTTTCACCCCAAACTTCGCCATTATCCAATGTCATTGAAATAGGAGAAGCGGCAAGTATTTGCCGTCCGTTGCAGGTGATGTCATAAGTCAGTTCGTCACCCGTTGTAATAGTAGTTTGCAGTTTCCCGTCCGGAGAACTCAGCGTAAATGTTTTTTGGGCTTGTGCAATAAATGCACACAACACACACATTAGCAAGACTGTCAGTTTTTTCATGGTTTTAATCATAATTGTTATCAATCCGGTACAAAAATAGAAATAATAAATTAGCAACTTGCTATAAAACCTCTCCAAAAACGCTTTAAAAAGCCAGACCTACGAAAAAAATTTCTTCACCCAATTATGACATATAGAATAAAAAGCTATTTTTGCACCGTTTTTTTAATTTTATCTTAAACTAATATCATGTACAAAATTTTTCACGGCTTTCATCTGGTGGAAGCTTATCAGGATTTAAAGAAAGCCAAACGGTTGGCAAAAAGTCAGACAGCAGCCCGATGCATAAAGTTAACCGTAGCTATTGTAACTTCTCTTATTTTATGGCTTCTCCCCATTGAAACATTCGGAATAGACGGACTGACCGTTATCGAACAGAGACTGATTTCCATTTTTATTTTCGCCACTCTGATGTGGGTATTCGAAGCTATCCCCGCATGGACTACTTCCGTGCTGATTGTTGTCTTACTACTGCTTACCGTATCGGACAGCAGCCTGTGGCTTTTCACACAAGGGATTCCGGCAGCAGACCTGGGGCAGACAGTCAAATACAAATCCATCATGCACTGTTTTGCCGACCCTATCATAATGTTGTTCATAGGTGGTTTTATACTTGCCATCGCAGCAACTAAAAGCGGACTGGACGTATTGTTGGCACGCGTCATGTTACGCCCGTTCGGAACACAGTCACGTTATGTATTATTAGGGTTCATTCTTGTTACGGCCGCATTTTCAATGTTCCTCAGTAACACAGCCACGGCGGCTATGATGCTCACCTTCCTCACCCCTGTCCTGAAAGCTCTGCCGGCAGACGGTAAAGGAAAAATCGGTCTTGCCATGGCTATTCCCGTAGCCGCCAACGTAGGCGGTATGGGAACTCCCATCGGTACACCTCCCAACGCCATTGCTCTAAAATACCTGAATGATCCGGAAGGTTTGAACCTGAACATCGGCTTCGGAGAATGGATGAGTTTCATGATGCCTTACACCATTATCGTATTGTTTATCGCGTGGTTTATCCTCTTACGTCTGTTCCCTTTCAAACAGAAAACCATCGAACTGAAAATCGAAGGCGAAGCAAAGAAAGACTGGCGTTCTATAGTAGTGTATATCACTTTTGCCATTACGGTCGTACTATGGATGTTCGACAAGGTGACGGGAGTAAATTCCAATGTAGTGGCAATGATTCCTGTAGCAGTGTTCTGTGTAACGGGAGTCATCACCAAACGCGACCTGGAAGAAATCAGTTGGAGTGTGCTATGGATGGTAGCAGGCGGCTTTGCTTTGGGTGTCGCCTTACAGGAAACAGGACTTGCCAAACATATGATTGAAGCTATTCCGTTCAACACATGGCCTCCTGTACTGATGATTGTCGGCTCCGGACTGATTTGCTATGCTATGGCAAACTTCATCTCACATACAGCTACCGCCGCCCTGCTTGTTCCTATTCTTGCCATCGCGGGAACCAGTATGCGTGAAAACCTATCTTCACTCGGTGGGGTAGAGACTTTATTGATTGGAGTGGCAATCGGTTCATCACTGGCAATGATATTACCTATCAGTACTCCTCCCAACGCGCTGGCACATGCCACGGGCATGATTCAGCAAAAGGATATGGAGAAAGTCGGTATCATCATGGGAATCATCGGACTGATACTGGGATATACCATGTTGATTATACTCGGCTCTAACAATTTATTATAAAGAATCTCCTTTCTACCAAATTAAGACATAAAAACAAGCCCTGTGAGAACCAGTCATTCTTACAGGGCTTGTTGTTTATCAGTCTTGTTCCGAAGGCTGCGGATGTGTCTTATCCGATTCCGCATACTTGCTCGGACTTACGCCATAATACTTTTTAAATACCTCACGGAAGTATTTTGCATCCGAGAATCCGACCATATCCGAAATCTCCGCTATTGTATATTCATCTTGCTTCAACAACTGTGCAGCATGTTGCAAACGTATCATCCGGATATAATCGGCCGGAGCATAACCGGTCAACGCCTTGAGTTTGTTGAAAAAGCTCGTACGACTCATATGATGCCGGCTACTGAGCATCTCCACATTAAAGTTCGGATCTCCCATATTTTTCTCTATACATTCCTTGACAGAAGCTATAAATTTCCAGTCCAGAGTATTAGTGCAATTGACCGGGAAATCCTGTTCTTCATCTTGAATGCTATTATACACCTGACGGAGCAAAGTACGATTCGTTAGTATGTTCTTAATCGTAGCCTTGAGTATCCCTACACTGAAAGGTTTGGTAATGTAGGCATCCGCTCCGATTTCCAGTCCTTCGAGCATATGCTTCTCATCTCCTAGTGCAGTCAGCAAGACGACCGGGATATGAGACATCTCAATATCCCCCTTTATAGTTGTGCAGAGTTCATCTCCACCCATCTCAGGCATCATTATATCGGATATGACAAGATCCGGATCAAATTCCCGTATAATGACAAGAGCATCCTTTCCATTCGGGCAGGACTGGATATTATAACTTGTATGAAGCATATCTACCAGATAATTGCGCAAGTCATCATTATCCTCCACTATCAGGATGCGATGCAAGGAACTGTTGATGCGGGATGTATCCATGGCCGGCAATTCGGAAGTACTGCCCGGTATGATAGTCTCCGGACGTTGTTCCAACGGCTTGGGAGAGATAAATTTTGCTTTATGGAGATGAGTATTTCCTTTCGGGAAAGTAACCCGTACACATGTGCCTTGGTGTTCGGTACTCTGAATCTGGATCTTGCCTTTATGCAACTTGACCAGTTTGTATACCAGCATCAGTCCGATTCCGCTACCTGTCACTTTCAGATTGACGACATTACTACCCCGAAAATAATTCCTGAACAATTTTTTCTGTTCACATGAAGGAATACCGATTCCTGTATCTTTCACCTCAATACTCCATGTATTTCCTTCTTCGCAGGCAGAAATACATACGCTACCGTCCTCTGGTGTATATTTCAGTGCATTTGACAGGATATTCTTCAGGATAGACCCCATCTTGTCACTATCAAACCATACATTCAGATAGTCAAAATTGCTTTCGTAAACAAACCTGACATGTTTCATTTCGGCATATTTGCGGAAAGTGGAGCAAACATCATTCATATAGGTATTCAGTTCATATTCGGCAACATAGAGTGTGGAAGAATAGACATCTATCCGCTCGAAATTTATCAGATTGGTTGTCAGTTGAAGTAATGTGTTCACATTCTTGAGAGCCATATTCATATGCGGCAACGCCTGCTCAGCCACCATGCGATTTTCTACGACTTCCTCCAACGGGGCCTTTATCAATGTAAGCGGCGTCCGTATGTCATGGGCCGTATTAATGAAGAACCGAGTTTTCTCGTCCGACACTTTCTTCTGTTTGTGCAGCATGATGAGACGGAATATGACAACCATAACCAGTACCAACAGAAGAGCATATCCCACCATCGCCCACACACTGGCCCACGCCGGGGATGTTATGACAATCTGAATGTTTCTTGTCTCATAGGTCTTATACTTCTCTTCATTGGATATGGCACGAATTTGCAACGTATAGTTGCCGGGGGGCAGGTTTCTGACAAGAATCCGGTTGTCCTGGCTCGGACGGCTCCACTCTTTATGATAACCGTCTATCTTCCATGAAAAGAGAATGTTGGAAGGATAATCATAATTGATGGAAGCTACATCAAGAGAAAACGTGTTTTGCCCGTAGGCCAGTTCAAGCCGGTCGGTTTCGTCAATATCCTTCTCCAGAGGTGAACCTTTATCCCCCGGATAAACGGGATGATAGGCTATCATAAAATCGCGCAATAACAGACGTGAGTAATGCGGTTCCGGTATCTGTATATCTGTCGGAAACCTGACAGCACCGTCATTGCCACCGAAAACGAGTGTACTTTTGCTACAAGTCGTAGCGGAACCGGCATTGAAATTGACACTCATCAATCCTTGTTCACGTGTCCAGTTGCGGAAAGAGTGTTCCGCAGGTGAATAAATGGTAATGCCGTTCTCTGTACCCATGAGAAAACTCTTGTCCTGACGCGGAAGAATGGTATAAATATTGTCGGAGAGTAACGCGCAGTTGTCACTCCGGTACTGATGAATAAATTTCTTCTTATGGACGTCATAAACAATAAGTCCGGCGCCACGGGTACCAATATACAAAAGACCGTCTTCTCTTTGATATAACGCGCATATATAGAGAGATTCAACGGGCAGGTCAATGTACCGGTAAGCTCCGGTCTGTTTGTCAAGCAGATAGAGTCCCATCCGTGTGCCAATCCACATCTGCCGGGAATCCATCTCCTGGATGGTAGTAATAGAACTTACCCCCGGATATAGACGTACACTTTTAGTCTCAAGATTGATACGTTTCAAATGATAATACCCACCTGACCATATATCGCCCTTCGAATCTTTTTTAATGTCAAATATATATTGATCGGGCCGTACTCCTGCCATAGCAGCCGGAGAAATATAACTTACCTTAAACTCTTTCCTCTTCTCTATCTTGTAAATGCCCGACGTAAAACCACCGGCCCATATCACTCCCGGAGAGACTTCACACAGTGATAAAAAGATGTGATTTTCATCATCCGGCACCGAGTCAAAGGAACTGAAGAAAGAACGCCATTCTTTTGTCGCGGTTTGATAAAGACTGATGCCGTTGCTGGTTGCAAACCAAAGGTCACCGTCACTATCCTCCATTACGTCATGAAGCTGATCATTCACCAGTGAACGGTTGTTCCCAATGGAATGCTTTATCAAGTCGTAACTCCCATAACGGTTGTTACGGATAGTAATGCCGGTAGGATAATTGGCAAGCCAGATACGGTCTTCTTCATCCACATAGATATCATTGATATTGTTTCCGTTCATCCCGTTATAACTACTATAATCAGCGGTTATATAGGGTTCACTCATGTAGGTATTCACATCCAGCTTATATACACCTTTTCCGCCTGTAGCTACCAGAAGTTCGTGAGCGTTCAAAGCTACAATCTGATTGACTTCCACATTATTGGGTGACTGACAGGGGATGATTTCTCCTGTACCGCCCATATCATATATAAGTATTCCCTCCTTATAAGTTCCCACAAAGAGTTGGTTTGAAACGGCATGGTAATAGAGTTCATGTACTGGTGTACCGACACTTTCCGCCGTTTCATCAGGAATCAGTTTTAATTCCCCTTCCTCTATCCCGATGCGAAACAGTCCACTACCCGTACCGATAAAGAAATGGTTATCATCCGCCTGTTCGATGGCAGCAATTTCCCCTTCAACCGGAACCGGCATATGTGATGTTGTTCCGGTACGGATATTATACCAGGTTACGCTATCTTTACAGCATAGCCAAATACGGTCATTCTTGTCCAAATAACCGTAATTCAGAAATGCCTGCGACTTATTTCTGATCAGCTCCGGATGTACATAAACCAGTTCGAAGTTATCATGCTGCGAATCATATCTGAAAATACGACCTTTCTGACCGATTACCCATAACACATTCTTGTTGTCCATATAGAGCCAGTTCAAGGCAATCCGTGAATCCAACGTCATGTTATCGTCCGAAAAGTTGTAATGCTTGATATGTTTGCCGTCATAACGGTCTATTCCTTCCTGGGTCAGAAACCACATATACCCTTGCCGGTCTTTTTGAATATGGTATATTTTCTGATTATTCAGACCGTCTTCCAGTCCTATGTACTTATAAATTTGTCCTTTGCTTACAGTACTACTCATGAGAAGAAATATAAACAACAAACATCTTCTCACTATTACAAAACTACTCATGTCTTTCACAAATATTCAATAATTCCCTGCAAAAATATGAAAAAATTATTTAAACAGCAAGTGGTTAATGTATTTATATTTCAATCGTAAAACGATATTTATTCCCATGCATCCTGTTTTTAGTTTGTGAAATAATATATCAAAAGTGAAAATGGAGAGAGAGTATTTTTCCGCCAATTAATTTGCATCTTTCAATATATTATCCGAATATTGCAGGGATGAAAAAGCACACCATGAATCCAGTTGATGAAAAAATCATAATAAAAAAGCTGAAAGCAGGAGACAATGATGCATACAAGTACTTGTATGACTATCATTATGTTGCCCTCTGCAAACTTAGTTATTATATGCTGAAGGACAAGGCGCAAGCAGAAAGTATAGTCAGTGATGTTATTTTTCACTTATGGGAGATTAGGGAGAATCTGGAACTTGTGCCTCCCCTACGTAATTACTTAATTATAGCTGTACGCAACAAATGCCTGAATTATCTGGCTCTCAAACAACAAGAAGTGGAAATCCGCTTTTCTGCTATGGAACGGGCAGGAATCCAACTGCAAAATATCATTCCGGACAATCAACAACCTCTGGGTACATTATTAAAGAAGGAATTGGAAGATAAAATTCAAGAAGCGATTCAAAAACTTCCCCCTGTCTGCAAGCAGGTATTTACAATGAGCCGCTTCCGGGAGATGAGTTACGAAGAAATTTCTCAGGAACTCGGCATTTCCGTCAATACGGTTAAATATCACATAAAGAGCGCATTAGTAGTACTAAAAAGAGAACTTGGAACTTTTTTATGCATTTTTCTCGCTTTTTATCCTACCCTCTTATTCTAAAAAACTGTAGTATATATAAAGGCAATCATTATTTATGAATGAACAATCACTACATACGGATACAGCCAACGATTGGATTACCGGTTATCTGACAAACAGCCTGACACCGGAAGAAACGCAATCATTGCAGGAATGGCTGAATGCTTCGGAAGAAAACAGAAAATATTTTTCCGATATGCAGGAAGTATGGATAGCCGCTTCGGACGAAACGGACGATAGTAGCTTCAACAAAGACAAAGCCTATCAACTATTCTTAAAACAAACCGAGGCTACTCCCCAACAAGGTATCAATAAACGTAAGGCTTTCCAACTTCGCCCGTGGATGTATGCTGCCGCGATGATTATCGTTGTCTTTATTTGCGGAACGATTGCTTTTCAGAGTGGAAAGAGTGTTATCCGCAATCAGTTGACCCAGATCTCTATTGAAGCCCCGTATGGTTCAAAAACCAAATTATATCTTCCGGACGGAACGCTGGTCTGGCTGAATGCGGGTTCGAAGATGAGTTATGCCCAGGACTTCGGCATCAACGAACGGACACTGAATCTTACCGGAGAAGCTTATTTCGAAGTAACCAAGAATAAACATATTCCTTTTAAAGTACATACTGACGAACTGGACGTAAAGGTATTAGGAACCAAATTCAATTTCAGAAATTATCAGGACGATCTGGAAGCGAAAGTTTGTCTGCTCGAAGGTAAAGTGGCTCTCAGCGCCCAACAAAAGGAAACGATACTTCACCCGGATCAGCAAGCCCTATTAGACAAGAAAACCGGCAAATTATTGATTTCAAGTACTAAAGCTGCTTACAGTGCCGAATGGACAAACGACCGTCTCTATTTCGACGAAGCACTGCTCCCCGATATTGTGAAGGAACTGGAAAGAAGCTACAACATAAAAATCACTATTGCAGACGCTGCACTAAACTCCGTTCGTTTCTATGGAAACTTCCGCAGAAGGGAACAGAGTATCCGGGAAATTATGGATGTACTATCATCTACCGATAAAATGACTTATACCATTGAAGGAAAAAATATTGTGATCACACTTCCTGAATGAAACAGAATGTTAAACCTTTTAAAACTTAAAAAGAATATGAAAAGCAACTTTGAAAAGACATGATTTTACTCTTACTGATAGATATAAAAAAGGTCAGGTTCTTTTGCACCCCCTGACCTCCTTTTGACCTTCTATCTTAAAAGCCACAGTGACTTTATTGATGAAAGCTTAGGCAAATATAAATAAATTCCTAAACTTCTCATCCTATTTATCAATTATTTATTCATTGACTTATGAAAACTAAGAAAAAAGTTTTTTTCATGGTCCTGCTCATGCTATGTCTTCATCTGAGCGCATTTGCGCAGCATATCAGTATGCAGTTGAAAAACGTAACAGTAAAACAGGCCATTGAAACCATACAGAAGCAGAATGGATATTCGTTTACATTTGCGGCAAGCGATCTGAATACCCAGAAGATTATTACGGTAACAGCCAGGAACCTGCCTATAGAGAAGGTAGTGGAACAGATTTTAATAGGACAAAATGTTAGTTATACAGTTCAAGGTAAAGA
>ERZ791802.467-NODE-467-length-41605-cov-7.111312_pt1 | contig 41605 bp, 35 predicted proteins | sample MGYA00510308_ERZ791802 | MGnify/ENA primary metagenome ERZ791802 (study PRJEB30046, sample SAMN00792028) | human gut metagenome | study: EMG produced TPA metagenomics assembly of the A metagenome-wide association study of gut microbiota in type 2...
ACGCTTCATCCACTTTTCTTCCATCCAGCCCCAGTGGCAGTACAATATTTTCCCATACATTAACAGATGAAACCAGATTGAATGCCTGAAATACAAATCCGATTTTTCTTCTGCGGAAAACGGCAAGCTGATCCTCCCTCATGGAATACAGGTCCTTGTCAGACAAGATCACGCTGCCGCTGGTTGGTGTATCCAGCCCGCCCAGCATATGCAGCAGGGTACTTTTTCCGGAGCCGGATTTTCCGACAATGGCGACAAATTCTCCCTGCCCAATCTGGATATTCACATGATTGACGGCTTTGACCTGATTTTCCCCCGTCCCATAAAATTTGCAAAGCTGATTCGTTTCTAATATCACGCCCACTCCAATGGCCTCCTTTTCTTATTTACCAGCATTGTATCAAAGGAACCTTTCATTTCACTTTCAAAAAGAGAGCAGAAGTCTTACAGATTTGAAAGACTTCTGCTCATCATCTCTACGAAAGTCCATTCTCCGGCAGCTGAATCAAAAAGGTACTTCCTTTTCTGACTTTGCCGGAGGCTACCGTGATTGTCCCACCATGCTGCTCAATAATCTGTCTGGACAGATACAGACCGATGCCAGTTCCGCTCTTTTCGCGGACTTCCGGCGCAGTCCCTCTGTAAAACCGCTGGAATATTTTATGGTATTCACTCTGCGGGATTCCGATTCCCTGATCCTCGATCTCAATTCTCACAAAGCCGGTTCTTTTTTGTAGACGGATCGTGATTTTTGAATGTTCTGGGCTGTATTTGATGGCATTGTCCAAAACGTTAATGATTGCTTCTCCAAGCCAACGTTTATCCTGCATGAGTGCACAATGCTCCAGTGATTCGTTGCAGTCGAAAATAAGTTCTATCCCTTTCTCCGCTGCCTTTGGATACGTTCGGTTTACTGCGGAGATGATCGTATCCATAATGGGAAGTGTTTTCTGATCAAGCTGAATCAAACCTGTCTCCAGTTTGGATATTTCCAGCAGAGACTGCAACAATGTTTCCAATCCGTCCAATGCACTCCGGCAGCGGATGCGAAATTCCTGTTGCTCCGTCTCACTCAGATTGTTCCGCAGCAATATGCTAAAGCAGGTATCCAAGGCTGCAACCGGGGTTTTCAGCTGATGGGAAATGTCGGATACCATTTCCTTTGTGCTTTCCTTCTCCGCTCTGGCTTCCTCTTGCAGCAGCTGGATATGATGTCCGATTGCTTCAAGCTGAAATTTCAGTCTTTCCTGCCCGACATGATCTTCTGTGTCCGGCACTACCTCAAAGTGATTTTCCCGAAATGCAATCAGGATTTGCTCTAGCTGCTCCAATCGTTTCTGACTTTCTTTCGCCTCAGCTTTCTTCCGGTAAAACAGGAACGTTAGCAAAGACAGACATAGCACTGCACTTGTACAGCCGGTTATCATGATATTCTGCCGGAAGCGCACATAAAACGAAGTCCCTTTGTTTTCCCAGTACCCGTATTGCTCTAATAATTGCTTACCTTGTTCATTGGCTTGATGGTCGTTTCCTTTCAGCCATCCTGCGGCAACATCCATGCCGGTGGTCTCTGCGCCCGCCGCAACTTCTGTCAGGATATCCATTTTACATTGATAATCCTGATAATATAAATAGGTGGTAAAGCAGTTCAATACCGCAAAAAAGAGTAGAACCGGCAGCACCAGTGACAAGGCATCAACCCACTTTTTACGATGTCGTTTCGTCACTGACTTACCTCCTGATTCCATATATACCCAAGACCTCTGATATTCTTTATATAGACCGGTGCAGCCGGATTGTCTTCGATTTTCTCACGGAGTCTTCTGATATTGACAGCGATTGTATTTTCATCCACAAAATCCCCTTCCAGATCAAACACATTTTCCAATATTTGTGTTTTTGAAAGAATCTGTTTCGGATTCTGAAGAAAAAAAGTCAGCATTTTCAACTCCGTTTTTGTCAGACTGATTTCACGACTCTTTATCAGGACTTTCATTTCTCCTGCGATAAATACGATATCTCCCGAAATCATCTTTCCGGCTTCCGTTTTCTCCTGTCTGCGGCGGAAATGTGCTTCTATTTTCAAAAGAAGTACCGAAAGACTAAACGGCTTTGTAATATAATCATCTGCCCCTGCTTCATATCCCATGACCTGATCCATCTCCTGATCTAGTGCTGTAAGACAAATAATGTATGTATTATAATTGCATCTCATCCACCTTACAAATTCCAGTCCATTCCCATCCGGAAGATTCACATCACAAATGGTAACATCCACATTATTATCACTTGCAATTCTTTTCGCTTTTTTCACTGATTCTGCTGAAAAAACCTCATATCCGGATTTTTTCAGTGAAAAAGTGATTCCACGATTCAAGTTTTCATCGTCCTCAACCACAAGGATATTTGGCATAATTCAAACCACCCTTCCGTCTTAGCTATATATGGTAAACGTTACATCAAATACTGCAAATGCTTTTATTGATTCAGGCGAATTCCTGCATTCCTGTTGGCACACGATTTTCCGCAGGAAAGTCTAGTGTGCTATACCTTTGCTTCCGGCTGACGCGGGAAAGGGACCGCATTCGCTTTTCATAACGAACCGCCCCTTTTTATTTTTATCATACCACAATTTTGTATGGAACGCAACGAAGGTTCTGCTGGTCAAAATACTTCCTCGCGCATCAACAAAGCTGTTTTTCCCTCTGGACTGACCGAACCGGACCCTCTGGGCATTGGCAAAAATCTCGTTCATGTGTTCCAGCTTCCGTTTCAGTTCCGCGTTTTGCTTCTGAAGCAGTTATATGGAATCTGCCAGAGGGCGAATGAGTTCCGCTACTTCCGCGGCGGTGTATGTACTTTTTTTATTCTCCGCGGCCATAGCTTGCACCCCTAAAAAGTAGCTTTATCCTGGATTTATGATACCATAAATCCAGGATAAAGTACAGAAAATATGCAATTTCAAGAGTATTTTTGCCAGAATAAATCCTTCGGTTTTCCTTTGCGGATGGCCGTTTTCTGTTCAATGTGAAGCCCTTCCATGAGCCAGCGAAAGCTCTGGGGATCCAGCAGCTTCAGCTCCGCCTCTGACCTGGGTCACCACAGCGGCCAGCCCGTCGATTCCAGGACGAAGGGCGGGGTTATTGAGCGCTTACTGTCGAAGGTGCAGAGAAGATAATTTATAGGGATTTACCGTTTTCCCGGGCGATCTGCGCAAACCAGTGGGCACTTTCCTTCGGGATTCTTGTTTGCGTCGGATAGTCGACATAGATCAGACCAAAGCGCTCTGCATAGCCGCTGTGCCACTCAAAATTATCGGTCAGCGACCAGTGGAAAAAGCCGCGGATGTCGGCGCGTTCGCTGCCTTTGCGAAGCGCAAGCAGGTAACGGTGCAGAAAATCGATTCGGTCGGCGTCGTGTACCTGCCCGTCGAGATAGATCCGGTCATTGCAGCTCAGGCCGCATTCCGTTACGTAAAGAGGAAGCTGATAGCGCTCGTAGAGAAAGGCGTAGCCATATTCCATGATCTCCGGCGTGACCGGCCACTTGAGGGCGGTGCAGGGGAAGCCCCTCGGGCGCGGAAGATAGACCGGCCACCCGTCTGCATCGGCTGCGATCTCGCTGCCGTTATAAGAATTGACGCCGATGAAATCGGGGATGGCGTGCATGATGTCCCAATCCTCCGGTGAAATTTTCCGCATAAGAGACGAAAGCGCCCCCGGTTCCGGCTCGACGCGGCCGAAGCACACTGCGTCAAGTGTGATGGGATGCGTGAACATCCAGTCGGCGTCTGACAGACGGAAGGTTTCCGCGTGCGAAGCTTTCTCGTCGGCGGGGCTGTGCGGATAGCAGAGCTTCCCGGTGGAAGCGATACCGATCTGCGCACCGGGCGCGGCGCTCCGGATCGCGCGGAACGCAAGCCCATGCGCAAGCATCAGGTTTTTCCAGCACTGCACGAGCCGCGGCAGGGGATAGCGCCTGCCCGGTGCGTGGATGCCGTCGCAATAGCCGAGCTTGAGAACGATCTGCGGCTCGTTGAGCGTGATGAAATGGGAAACGCGGTCACCAAAATACTGTGCCATCATACCCGCAAAGCGGGCAAATGCTTCCGCTGTCTCCCGGCGCAGCCAGCCGCCCCCCACTTCCAGTGCCTGGGGCAGCTCCCAGTGATAGAGCGTCATCCATGGCGTGACGCCATGCCGCAGACAGCAGTCCACCACGCGGTCATAGTAGCGAAGACCTGCCTCGTTCCAGCGACCGTCGCCGGTTGGGTCGATGCGCGCCCAGCTCGCGGAAAAACGGTATGCGTGAAGGCCGAGTGATGCCAGCAGGGCGATATCCTCTTCAAAGCGGTGATAGCCGTCGCAGGCGACGGAACCGTCTTCTCCGTTTGCGATGGCGCCCGGTTTCCGGCAGAATACGTCCCAGACGCTCTCCCCACCGCCGTCCGCGGTGGGGAATCCTTCTGTCTGGTAGGCGCTGGAAGCGGCGCCCCAGACAAAATCCTTGCAAAATGCCATATCAGTTCCCCATGACGACGCGCACCGAAACGACGCTGCCAGGCGCGGCGGGGGCAATGAGATTCCCCTCCTGCGGCTTCCCGTTCACGTACAGCGCCCTCACGCCGTGCTCCGCGCCGTCCGTGTTTTCGATGGTGATGTGATACTGTGCGCCCCGGAAGCGCCGTGTCAGCGTGACGGTTTTCCATTCCGGCGGGATGCAGGGATCGATCCGCAGTCCCTCCAGCTCCGGCTGTACGCCCAGAATCGCCTGGGAAATGGATACAAACGTCCAGGCGGCCGTACCGGTGAGCCAGCTGTTTTTGGCCTCGCCGAAGGTCGGCGCGTCCTTGCCTGCGACCATCTGGCTGTAGACGTATGGCTCTGTGCGGTGGATTTCGCTGACCGACTCCAGATAGGCCGGACAGATTTTTCGGTAGGTTTCAAACGCGCGGGCACCGTGCCCCAGGACGGCCTCCCCGCAGGTAATCCAGGGGTTGTTGTGGCAGAAAATACCGGCGTTTTCCTTGTATCCCGGGGGATAGGAGCTGATTTCGCCAAGATTGAGATAGTATTTCGTGTAGGCAGGCTGCAAAAGAACAATGCCGAATTTGCTGTCGAGGCGATCTTCTACGCTCCGGAGCGCTTTTGCTGCCTCGCCGGTTTCCTTGCCGATGCCTGCCATGATACACATGCCCTGGGGCTCGATGAAGATCTGCCCTTCCGCGCATTCGTTACTCCCGACCGGTGCGCCGAAGGCGTCGTAGGCTCTGCGGAACCAGGCGCCGTCCCAGCCTGCGCCCAGCACGGTTTTTTCCATCTCCGCAACTGCGTCTGCGGCCTCTGCCGCTTCCGCATCCAGACCGAGATGCCGGCAGATGTTGGCATACGCCCTGCCGTACTTGACGAACATGCCTGCGATGAACACGGACTCTGCCACGGGTCCCTCGCTGGGACCGGTGATCTGGAAGCTCTCCCCCGGATGGGCGGAGAAGCAGTTGAGATTCAGGCAGTCGTTCCAGTCGGCGCGGCCGATCAGCGGCAGGCCGTGGGGGCCGAGGTGGGTGCAGGTGAACCGGAAGCTGCGGCGCAGATGCTCCATAAGCGGCGCGGTGTTGTCCGGGTCGCAGTCGAAGGTCACAGTTTCGTCCAGAATCGTCCAGTCGCCGGTCTCCCGCAGGTAGGCGTCCACACCAGCGATCAGCCACAGCGGATCGTCGTTGAAGCCGCTGCCGACCGCGAGATTTCCTTTCTTCGTAAGAGGCTGATACTGGTGGTAGGCGCTGCCGTCCGGGAACTGGGTGGCGGCAATGTCCAGAATGCGCTCTCTCGCGCGCTGGGGAATCATGTGGACAAAGCCCAGCAGATCCTGGCAGGAATCCCGGAAGCCCATGCCCCGCCCCATGCCGCTTTCAAAATAACTGGCAGACCGGCTCATGTTGAATGTGACCATACACTGATACTGGTTCCAGATATTGACCATCCGGTCGACTTTTTCGTCGCCGGTGACGGCGTGATAATTGGCAAGCAGACCGTCCCAGTAGGCGCGGAGCGCAGCCATTGCTTTGTCAAACTGCGCCGGCGTGTGATACCGGGCGATCATTTCCCGGGCGCGCGCCTTGTTGATCACCCCGGGAGCGGAAAATTTTTCGGCTTCCGGGTTCTCGATATAGCCAAGACCCAGCAGCAGCGTCTGCTCCTCGCCGGGAAGCAGCGTCACATGGAACTGCATCGCGCCCACCAGCGCCCAGCCATGGGCGACGGAATTGGTACAGCGTCCGGCGGCAACGGCCTGCGGCATGGCGGGGGAGCCGTAGGGGCCGATGAATGCGTCGCGGGCGGTATCGAAGCCGTCATAGGGACGGTTCGCCCAGAGGACGGCGTAGTGGTTCCGCCGCTCCCGGTATTCCGTTTTGTGGTAAATCGCGTCCGGCTCGATCTCCACTTCACCGATGGAGAAATTCCGCTGGAAATTGGAGCCGTCGTCCATTGCGTCCCATAGGCAAAACTCAACATACGGGAAGGTGTCCAACGTCTTTTCTGTGCCGGTTTCGTTTTTCAGCGTCAGCCGGATGAGCAGGCAGTTTTCGCCCTGGGGGACAAGCAGCGTCTGAGCAGCGAGAATACCGTTTTTCCTGCCCTCAATCACGCTGTAGCCAAGGCCGTGGCGGCAGGTATAGCCGTCCAGCTCCGTTTTTGTGGGCTGCCAGCCGGGGTTCCAGACTGCGCTGCCGTCTTTGATATAGAAACGGAACCCCTCCTGATCGGTCGGGCAGTTGTTGTAGCGGTAGCGGGTGAGACGGCGCAGGCGCGCGTCCCGGTAGAAGCAATAACCGCCTGCCGTGTTGGACAGAAGGGCGAAGAAATCCTCGCTGCCGAGATAGTTGATCCACGGAAGGGGCGTGCGTGCGTCAGAGATCACATATTCCCGCTGCTGGTCGTCGAAATGGCCGAAATGCATGTTGAAAACTCCTCCTTCGCCGGAAGCCGCTGGGGCACCGACTGTAATCGAAAACGTTTAAGTATCCAAATGTGGCAAAATCACAGTCCTACAATAACGGATTTTTGCGCAAAATGCAATACTCTTTTTATAATTTTTTTGGGAAATGCCGATTTTTTTGCTTTCCCGGTGGAGATGCGAAAAAACATCGGATAGTTTCGGACTGTTAAGATGTCAAAACGACCAAATTTACGTAACGAAACTCAACGAATTAAACAAACTTTATGAGATACGCCAAAATGACAGAAATTTCTCTTGCAATTTTGAGCGAAATACGCTATCTTGAAATTACGAAATCGATTAAGCATTTTCGGAACGGAAATGGAGGCGTGGCGGGATGGTTTCGATGAAGGATATTGCAAAGGCGTGCGGTGTCTCGGTCGCAACGGTCAGCAAGGCGCTCTCCGGGCAGCCGGATATCGGAGAACAGACCCGCGAGCTGGTCTGCAAAACAGCCGACAGTCTCGGCTATATGACAAATTCCGCCGCACGGGCGCTCAAGACAAACCGAACCTATAATATCGGCGTCCTGTTTGTGGACGAGCGGCGCAGCGGCCTTGCCCATGAGTATTTTTCTTCGGTGCTGGAAAGTCTCAAGGTTGAGGCCGAGGCCGGCGGCTATGACATCACGTTCATCAACCGCAACGTCGGCAAGAAGGCCACAACATATTTACAGCACTGCCAGTACCGGGGCGTCGACGGGGTCGTGATCGCCTGCGTTGATTTTGACGATCCGCAGGTGCTGGAGCTGGTCAATTCCAAGCTCCCGGTGGTGACCATCGACCATGTATTCAATAACCGCGCCGCCGTCGTTTCCGACAACGTGCGGGGCATGGAGGAGCTGGTGCGCTACGTCTACGCCAAAGGCCACCGCCGCATCGCGTTTATCCACGGCGAGCAGACCGCCGTCACCGAAAACCGTCTGACGGGTTTCTACCGCGCCTGCGACGCGCTGGGGCTGGAAATCCCGGATGAATATATCCGCGAGGGCGTGTACCATGACCCCGATCGCTGCGCGGAGCTGACGCGGGAGCTGCTGCGCCTGCCGGAGCCTCCGACCTGCATCCTGATGCCGGACGATTTTTCCAGCATCGGCGGCAGAAACGCCATTCACCGCATGGATCTTCGTCTTCCCGAGGATATCAGCGTGGCGGGCTATGACGGCATCCAGATTGCAAGCGTCATGAGTCCGGCGCTTACCACCTACCGGCAGGACACCCAGGCACTGGGAAGAACGGCCGCGGCAAAGCTCATCGAGCTGATCGAGAAGCCCCGCACTGCGCTGGTCGATCGGGTCCTGATTCCGGGACACCTTGTGGAGGGCGCGTCTGTCCGCGCCATAGAGACTCTTTGACACGGTGTTATCTGCATGAGGCAGAGCACATAGATGACAACCACCAAAATTTAACAGGAGGAATTCAAATGAAAAAGTATCTTGCGCTGTTTCTCGCAGTTCTGATGCTTGCAGCCGTGTTTGCAGGCTGCGCGGGCAAGGGAACTTCCACCGGCACATCCGCCAAAGAAGGCAAGGTCTTCAACATCTACGCATGGAACGAGGAGTTCAAGGGCTTCTTTGAGAAATACTACACCGTTCCCGAAGGCGTGACGGTCAACTGGATTATCACCCCCAGCGCGGACGGCGCATACCAGGATAAGCTTGATGAGGCGCTGCTGAATCAGGAGAACGCTTCCGCCGATGATAAGGTCGACCTGTTCCTGGCTGAGGCCGACTACATCCAGAAGTACACCGAGTCTTCCGTTACGCAGGACGTCGCCGCCCTGGGCGTGACCGACTTCTCCAACACCTACGCCTACACCGTGCAGGCTGCGTCCGACGCTTCCGGCGTTGTCAAGGGCGTCTCCTTCCAGTGCTGCCCGGCAGCTCTGATCTACCGCCGCTCCATCGCCAAGGACGTTCTGGGTACCGATGATCCCGCCGAGGTGCAGGAAAAGCTGAACAGCTGGGACAAGTTCAACGCCGTCGCGGCTGACGCCAAGGCCAAGGGCTATCTGATGACCGCTTCCGAGGCCGCGACCTACCGCGTGTTCTCCAACAACGTCTCCCAGTCCTGGGTTGACGCAGACAACAAGCTCCAGATCGACCCCGCCATCCAGACCTGGATGACCCAGGCCAAGGATTTCTCCGACAACGGCTATACCCAGGACTGCGACATCTGGTCCGATGAGTGCACCGCCCAGATGTTCGGCGACGGCAAGGCCATGTGCTACTTTGGACCTGCCTGGTACTTCAACTTCTCCATGGGCAACGCCCAGGATGCGGAGAAGGGCTGCTTCGGCGACTGGGCGATCTGCGAAGGCCCTCAGGCGCACTTCTGGGGCGGCACCTGGCTGCTGGCGCCTGCCGGCACCGATAACCCCACCATGGTTGCCGACATCATGAACACCTTCATCAACGACGAAGAGGTCTGCACGAACTTGGTCAAGAACGAGGCGCAGTTCTCCAACAACCAGAAGGTCAACGAGACCGTTGCGAAGGATCCGTCCTATGGCAGCGACTTCCTGGGTGGTCAGAACGACATCGCCCTGTTCTGCGACCTGGCCAAGAACATCAAGTTCGAGAATCATACCATCTATGACCAGCTGCTCAACGAGGGTCTGCAGGCCAACTGGAGAGAGTACTGCAAGGGCACCGTCACCGAGGACGAGGCCATGAGCAACTTCTACAAGTACATCAACGAGAAGTACCCCACCATCGTTACCCCGTAACTCCATATGAAATTCCGGGGCAGGGCAGCCGCCCTGCCCCGGAGGATAATTCAGCTGCGGTTTCGGGCAGACCGGGAAGGCCTGCCGGAAACTGCATCCGAACAAGGAAGGAGAGGTCTTATGCAGACGACAAAAGCTCCCAGGGTAAAGACGAAACGCTCGAAGATCAGCTATGCAAAATGGGGCTATATTTTTATTGCGCCGTTCTTTCTGGCCTACGCGCTGTTTCATTTCGCTCCCCAGCTGCTGACGATCTACAACAGCTTTTTTGAAAACTACCGGGAGGGTCTGACGCAGGTGGGGCCGAACTTTGTCGGCCTGAAGAACTATATCACGCTCTTTACGCCCGATAAGAACGGAACCATCGACATCCTGAAATACGCGGGGAATACGATCGCGCTCTGGGTCGGCGGCGCGATCCCCCAGGTCGTGATCTCCCTGATGCTCGCCTGCTTCTTTACCAGCTACCGCCTGAAGATCAGGGGTCAGCAGTTCTTCAAGACCGTCATCTATATGCCGAACCTCATCATGGCCTCAGCGTTCGCAATGCTGTTCTACATGCTGTTTTCCAACGTCGGCCCGGTCAACCAGATCCTGACCCAGCTGGGCTGGATCGACATGCCCATCGACTTTTTCAACATCCGCTTTACCGTGCGCGGGCTTATCTGCCTGATGAACTTCCTTATGTGGTTCGGCAACACGACGATTCTGCTGATGGCGGGCATTATGGGTATCGATCAGTGCCTGTTTGAAGCGGCGAATATGGACGGGGCAAGCTCCTTGCAGGTCTTCTTCAAGGTCACGCTGCCGCTTCTCATGCCGATTCTGGTTTATACGGTCATCACCGCGCTTATCGGCGGTCTTCAGATGTTCGATGTGCCGCAGGTTCTGACAAACGGACTCGGTACGCCGAACCGGAGCTCTACGACGCTGGTCATGTATCTCAACAATTACCTCAAGACCAGCAAGAATTACGGCATGGCCGGTGCGATCTCCGTTGTGATCTTCATCATCACGGGCCTTCTGAGCATGGTGGTGTTCAAGTCGCTGACGAAGCAGGACGAAGAGTAAGGAGGCGCTTGCAATGAAGAAAAATTCCGCAGACAGCCGCAAAGCCCGCGCCATGCTGATATTCAGCCGGGTACTGGTCTACGCACTTCTGGTCTTTTTATCGGTGCTTTGCCTGTTTTCGTTCTACATGCTGATCGTCAACGCCTCGCGAACCAACGCGGATTTGCAGGGCGGGTTCAAGGCGCTGCCCCAGGGACATTTCCTGGAGAATCTGGTCAATGCCTGGAACGACAGCTCCATCAATATCCCTCGGGGTATGCTCAACAGCTTTATCGTGGCGGCTGCGACGGCGGTGCTGTCTACGTATTTTTCCGCGCTGACCGCCTACGGTCTGCATGCCTATAACTTCAGATTGAAGCACGCCGCGTTTTTGTTCATCATGGCCGTCATGGTCATCCCGAAGCAGGTTTCCGCTACCGGATTTGTACAGCTGTGCTACAAGCTGAAGCTGACCAACAGCTATCTTCCGCTGATTCTTCCGGGAATTGCGGCGCCGGTGGTATTTTTCTACATGATCCAGTACATGAAAAGCGTGCTGCCGATGGAGATTGTGGAGGCCGCCCGTGTGGACGGTTCGGGGGAGTTTTTCACCTTTAACCGCATCGTGCTGCCCATGCTGAAGCCTGCCATTTCCGTGCAGATGATTTTCACGTTTGTTGAGTCGTGGAACAACTATTTTCTGCCGGCGCTGCTGCTGGATAAGGCGGAAATGAAGACGGTTCCCATCATGATCGCCCAGCTGCGCGCGGCGGACTATTCCAAGTTTGATCTCGGCAAAGTGTATATGTTCATTCTGCTGGCCATCCTGCCGGTGCTGCTGGTGTACATTTTCCTGTCGCGTTATATCGTCAAGGGCGTGACCGCCGGCTCTGTCAAGGGATAAAGCGCCGCGGGACGGATACTGAAGTTCAGATCATAAAATAGTTGCCGCAGATCGGAAAAGCTCCGATCTGCGGCAATTTAGGCAACACCGCACAATTGCGTCTGCGAGTCTCAGCCGCCTTTTTGCCGAATTATGCGGTGTTGCCCTGGTATCAGATACAGCTGTGGCTTTTACATTATACGGAAAATATCCTCCTTGACCATTTGACGTTTCTGTGCCAAAATAGAAGCATCTAAAACCTGGAAGGAAGAAATCTTATGAAGCACTTTTTGATCGTTGTGGATATGCAGAAGGACTTCGTGGACGGTGCGCTGGGAACACCGGAGGCGCAGGCAATTGTGGAAAAGGTAGCGGATAAAATCCTTGGCTTTGAGGGGCAGATTTTTGCTACGCTGGACACCCATCGGGAGAATTATCTGACCACCGCCGAGGGGAAGAAGCTGCCGGTAAAGCATTGCATCAAGGGAACCCCCGGCTGGGTGCTGAACGACAGCATTGCGGCTGCGCTGGAACAGAAGGGCTATACACCGGTGGAAAAGCTGACCTTTGGCTCTGTTTTGCTGCCGCGGCTGCTGTACCAGGCAGCGGCGGGGGAGAATTTTACCGTTGAGCTGGTGGGACTGTGTACGGACATCTGCGTGGTGTCCAATGCGCTGATGCTGAAGGCGAATTTCCCGGAGATGGAGATTTCCGTGGACAGCGCTTGCTGCGCCGGTGTCACACCGGAAACCCATGAGGCTGCCCTCACCACCATGCGCTGCTGCCAGATCAATGTGAAATCATAAAACTTCCATACAAGGATAGAAAACGCCGGAGTGGTGCCGCAAACGCGGCGCCGCACCGGCTCTTTCTGTAGCTGGTTTTGGATGCCCGATTATCCTTTCCTTGCTGCCTCTGCGGCGCGGTTCTCTGCCCAGGGGGCGTCTGCGGCGGGCTTCCAGCAGGCGGCGTAGGCGTCGCACTTGGCACACAGATGGTCTGCCGTCTCGGGAGACTGCATGTCCGTGGAATGCGCGCCGGAGGCTTCTACCATTGCCCGGAGCTTTTCCGGATTCTCCAGCATGGGACAGGGACGGAGCATGTTGTCGTTGAAGGGCTGACCGTCGTGATAGGCCATGAACATGGGGGACTGCATGGCTTCCAGCAGGGACTTCTGGCGGATATTGGAATCGGAATAGTGGATGAATACACAGGGATCCATGTCGCCGTTGGCATTGCCCCGTCCGGAAGAAAACGGCGACAGAATCGGAAGTCCGCGTGCGGACAGGTGCGGTCATGACGCTGATCGCGGTGCCGGTATTCTATTTTTCCCGCTATCCCTACGTGCTGGAAGCAACGGCTGCGGTGCTGAGCATCATAGGCATCGTTGAGCTGCTCCGGGCGGCGGGGCATTGCACCTGGCGTAACGTCCTGCTTCTGAGCCTGATGGCAGTTGCGATCTGCATGAGGCGGCTCCCATATTACGGAGAAATTCTTCTAATCACGTGGATTCTTGCGATTGTGGCCTTCGCCCTGTTTATGCGCCATAAGAAAGAGGCGCATTCCATCGGCTTTTGGCGCATTTTGCCCTGTACGCTGATGCTTCCCATATTTTTTTACAGCGCGGTGGAGATTCGGCAATGGCCCCGGGGGCTTGCCGTTCTGATTTTTGTCATACTGGGCTGCACGATCAATGATGTGGCGGCGTATTTCGTCGGCAAAGCCTTCGGCACCCATAAGCTGGCGCCCACCATCAGCCCCGGGAAGACGGTGGAGGGCGGCCTGGGCGGCATGATCGGCTCCGTCATTCTCATGAGCCTTTTTGCATTCCTGTATTCCAACCGGACAGGGACTGCGATACAATACGGCTGGCTGATTCTGTATCTGTTTTTGGCATCCGTCATTGGACAGTTTGGCGATCTGGCAATGTCAACGATCAAGCGGACGGTGGGCATTAAGGATTTTGGAAAAATTCTTCCGGGACACGGAGGCATTTTGGACAGGTTTGACAGCTTCCTGTTTGCTGCACCCTTTGCCGTGATCTACGGGAATATGACCGGCTGCTTTTTGTGACGGCATGAAATGAATCTTTGCGTGGAAAAACAGCACCCGCTTTTGACGGGTGGTCATAAAACAGCGAACGGAGCGTATCGGTACAGATACGCTCCGTTTCGCGTGCCGGGGCGCAGCCCCTTGGCTCTCCCTCTGGGAGAGCTGTCACCGAAGGTGGCTGAGAGGGTATTGCACCTTTATTTCCCCTCTCCGTCCTCGCTATGAAGTGTACCCCATGTCAAGGGGAGAGGCAAGAGGTGCTCGCGCTGTGCCTTATCGTAACGGAATGGGGGAGACAGTGCGGTAGGCGGCGGTTAGCTGGTCTGCGGTGGGGAGAGCGTCCAGGACGTGACGGCGGGCGACGCTCCAGGCGGAGGCGTTGGTGGCAAATTCCAGGGCTTCCGGTATGGACTTGCCGCGGCTGAGGGCGACGGCGAGGGCTGCATTGAAGGTGTCCCCGGCACCGGTGGTGTCCATGGCGGCGGCGGGAAGGGCAGGGAAGAGCAACCCTTCGGAGGGAGTTACCAGAAGGGAACCCCTGCTGCCCAGAGTGACGACGGCATTGGTCAGCCTGGCGGCGCGGAGACGGTCTGCCAATTCTGAAGGCTCGGGAGTATAATTCAGCCCCAAAAGGACGGCGGCCTCCTGCTGATTCGGGGTGATCAGATCGAAGCTGCGCAGAAAATCCGGTTCCATGGGGATAGCGGGCGCGGGATTCAAAATTGTGAAAATGCCGTGCTTTTTCGCAATGGCCAGGGCGGCCTTCGTGGCATCCAGAGGACATTCCAGACCCAGCAGCAGATGGGTGCAGCGGGACAGAGCAGCTTCCTGTGCCCGGAGGAAGTCGGCGCTGAGCAAATCTGCCGCGCCGCGATAGACTGTGACCTGATTTTCACCCCGGCGGTCGGTCAGAATGCAGGCGTAGGCGGTATTGGCTTCGGGGACGGTTTGCAGGATGGGCGTGACGCCTTCCCTGAGAAGAACATCCCGGCAAAGAGCGCCGCCGGGGTCGCTGCCCACGGCGCCGAAGAAGCAGACCTGAGCCCCAAGCCGGGCGGCGGCGACAGCCTGGTTATAGGCTTTGCCGCCGGGTTCGATGAAAATGCTTTCCGCGCAAAGCGTCTCGCCGGGGGCGTGAAAATGGTCTGCGGTGAGAAATACGGATTCGCCGCCAAGGCCGACGGCACCGATCCTTGCTGTTTTCGGCTGCATAACAGGCACCTCACAGGGATTGGATGCGGGGGGAAAAGCGGTCGATGAGGGCTTTGTTTCGCTCCGCACCGCCGGGAATATTGCCGCTGAGATAGATGGGAACGTCCACGCCTTCTGCCAGAGCCAGCTGAGTGGCTTCCGCCAGAATGCTGTTGAGGATGAACGCGCCGGTGATGGTGGAAAGAGGCGTGGTCTTAATGGCGGCGCCCTGCGGCAGCAGACAGGCATCACCGTGGGGGGCTTTGTTGTCGATCCACAGGTCGGAGACTTCATAGAGGTGTTTTCCGCTGGCGCTGCGGGCGTTCTGGTCAAAATAGGCGCTGGAACAGATGGCAACGGTGGGAATGCCGCGGCTGCGGATGATCTCCGCTGCTTCCACCGGGACGGCGTTGACGCCGGAGGTGGACAGACAGAAGAAAATGTCGTTTTTGGTCGCCGGACAGTTTTTCAGAACCTCCCGGGCAAGACCGGGCTGCTTTTCCAGGCGGCTGCTTTCGGCGGCTCCTTGGTGGAGCATGAGAGGCTCATAGAAAACGGGGGCTACGTTGGCCAGCCCGCCGGCGCGGTAGAAGGTCTCCTCCGCCAGAATGTGGGAGTGGCCGCAGCCAAAAACGTAGATCAGACCGTCCCGGACAAGGACGGCTTTCACCATCTGCGCCGCCCGTATGATTTTCTCCCGCTGGGTCTCCCGGATGGCGGTGATGGCGGCGGCAATATGGTCGGCATATTGGTCTAAAAGCACAGAGAAATTCCTCCCGTTTATCAGTGTCCGGAAAGCAGGGAGCTTTCCCGGATGACCAGGTTCGGTTCGACGTAATAATTATCATAGGGCGTATCGGGATTCTGAATGCAGTCGATCATCAGCTTGACGGTCATATCTGCCATACTGGCGATGCGGTACTGAACCGTTGTCAGCGAGGGAGACAGATTGGTGGCGATGGAAAGATCGTCGAAGCCCACAATGCCAACATCCTGAGGAATCCGCCGGCCCAGGCGCTTGCACACCCGGTACAGTTGGGCGGCAATGAGATCATGATAGCAGAAGACGCCTACCGGCTCCCGGTGCTCCTCCAGAAGCTGGGCGATCAGACCGTCGTCCGCCCGGTTTCGACTGGAAACCTGTAAGGTGCTGCGGCTGTCCAGCTCGAAGCCGCTTTGCTTCAGCTGCATCTGAAAGCCGGTGAAGCGGATGTCGCTTTCCAGGGAACGGCTTTTGCTGCCCAGGTACAGAAAGTCCCGGTAGCCCTGCTCCACAAGATGCTGGGCGACCTTCTGGGAGATGGTAAAGCTGTTGACCTGGACGGAGGAGCACCTGCTGTTTTCCAAAGCATGTCCCAGCAGCACGCAGGGGATGGGGCAGCTGCGGTAAAGCCCGGTTTTCTCCGGCGCGGTGGGGATGCAGCTGACGATCCCGGCGACGGACATGTGCAATAGCAGCTGAATCAGCTTGCGCTCCTCCTCGGCGGAGTAGGTGGCGTTGAGAATCAGCACCTCGTAGCCCTTCTGACGGAAGCTTTCCACCACGGTATCACAGAGGGACGAGAAAAACTCGTTGTTCAGCTGAGGCACCAGCATACCGATGATGTTGGTATGGCGATAGTGATCCTCCATCAGCTTGGCGTGGGACAGATAATATTTCTTTCCCCGCAGCTCCAGGTAGCCGGTGTCGCACAGCTCGGAGAGAATATTGTGGGCGGTCACCACAGAGATCTGCCGGGCGTTTGCCAGAGCCCGGGTGGTCATGAAGGGAAGCCCAGGCTCGCCATATTTTCCGCTGAGGATCTCCTTCTGGAGCAGATACCGCTCTTGGGCGGAACGGGATAGGTTTTCAAAAACTTCCTGTGTCACAGCACCTGGTCTCCTTCCGTAAATTGAGTGGGATGGAATGTTATACAATTGTTATAGCATGAGCTTGAAAAAAAGGCAATACGAAATTGCAAGAAAAATAAAAAAATATTTTTTTCCGGAGAATTTACCGGAAAATCAAGGGAAATAGAAACGTCTGCACCCTTGACGCTGCGATTCCATTATGTCGTTTTGACCGAATATTCAAAATTATGTTATAATTTATTATAATATTCTTGACAAATATGTTATCGCTGATGTAGAATAAAAATGAAAAATTCAATAAAATATTGCTGAAAAGAAAAGACACATTGTTGCAATTTGACATGGCTCTGGCAAGGGCGAAGGAGGAAGATATGGACGGTGGGTTCTATGTATTTCCCCGGGAGCTGAAAGCCTGCGCCGACAGGCGGCTGAATAACGCCACCATTCGACGGCTGTGGCAGGGCTTCTGCTGCCAGGCGGGGCAGATCGTTATGGAAGAAGCGGATGGCGTTTTCTTCCGGGCAGGCGCCATCCCGGTGCCGGAGGTTCCGGGAAAAGCCGAATTCATCATCCGGGTTACGGAGCAGGGCATGGCCGTGGCGGCGAAGGACTATTCCGGGCTGGCTCGCGGCGTGCTGGTGCTGATGATGCGCATTGAGCCTGTAGCGCTGGAGGAGGGTCGGGAGCAGTTCCGTGTGGCGGCGTGCTCTGTGGAAGGCAATTACGGTATTCGCAGCCGCATGATTCACTTCTGCGTTTTCCCGGAGACGACGCCGACATTTCTGCAAAAGTGCATCCGTCTGGCGGGCGTGATGCAGTACACCCATGTGGTACTGGAATTCTGGGGGATGCTGCGGTATGACTGCCTGAAGGAGCTGGCATGGGGAAACGCCTGGCCGAAGGATTTTGCAAAGGGCATCGTCCGGGAGATTGAGGATATGGGCATGGAGGCCGTTCCTATGATGAATCACCTGGGACATGCGGCCGGATGCCGTGTCAGCGGCGGTAAGCATGTGGTGCTGGATCAGAATCCCCGGTTGGCAGCGCTGTTTTCTCCGGACGGCTGGTCATGGAATATTCTGAATCCTCGGGTGCGCGATTTGCTGAAGGACGTGCGGCGGGAGTTGTACGAGGTTTTCCCCAACGCCCGGTATTTTCACCTGGGCTGCGACGAGGTGTATTCCTATGAAAAAGGGGATGAGGATCAGCGGCGGATGCGCAGCTTCCTGCGTTCCGTGATCGAAGAGGTTCAGATGGAAGGCGTTCGCCCAATCATCTGGGGGGACATGCTCCTGAATGCCAGAGCCTGCGGTGTGGACGGCGGACATCAGCCTTACGTCTGCGGCTGCGACACGCCGGAACACGCGGATAAGCTGATCGCGGCCATCCCAAGGGGTACCGTCATTGCCGACTGGCACTACGACATTTTGCAGGCGCCTGTCAAGACCAGCGTTTACTTAAAGGAAAAGGGCTTTGACGTGCTGGGAGCGCCCTGGTTTGAGGACGCCAACTGCCGGGCGCATGTGGATACCGCCCGGGAGCATGGGCTTATGGGCGTCATGGTGACGACCTGGCACACCCTGGCGCAGAAGATGCCCCATATCGTCGCAGACGCTCTGATGTGCGGCGCGTTCCAGTCCCCCTGGTCGGGGCCGGAAAGTAGCAAGGTTCGCACCGAAACCGCCGCCCTGCTGCGCAAGGTATGCTTTGTGGACGGCGACTATAAAGAAGCGGGCTGGACGGACAGCCAGATTTTCATGCAGGCCAATCCCATGACTTAATACGATTTCCCGATAAAATGGTTAACACCATTTTATCCTGCGAATCCTCCGCAGGCCGCCGGTGGCGGCGAGAAATGTATGGACTTACGTTTTTTGCGGCTACGCCGCCGGCTGCTGAAACAGCAGCCGAATAAAACGGTTTTTAACCGTTTTATGAAAAACCAGTATAAGGCAAACTCCGACTTCGGACAGTTTAATGGAGGGGAATATGAAAAACAAAAAAATATCCAAAAGAATCATCAGAAACAATCTGGTCGCCTACTCGTTCGTTATCGTCAGTCTGGTGACGCTGCTGGTGCTGGTTTACATCCCCATGATCTCCACCGTGGATTACAGCTTCCGCCGCATCGGCATGGTCGGCGTGGGCGAGGATGCCTGGATCGGTCTGGAAAACTACCGGATGCTGTTCTCCCAGTCCACCTTCTGGAAGGCCATCGGCAACACCATTCTCATGGCGGTCATGGGTCTTCTGACCATTCCTGTGGGCTTCCTTCTGGCGGTGCTGGTCAACAGCCTTGGCCGCAGCCGATTGCAGGAATTTTTCCGGGTGGGCTTCTACCTGCCCAACATCATCACCGGCGTTTCCGTGTACCTGATTTTCCGGGTGGTGCTGATGACCGACGGCGGTCTGCTGAACAATGTGCTCAGTGCAATCACAGGCCGGCAGGTATCCATCGGCTGGCTGGCAGACCCCAAATTCGCCCGCTGGGGCGTCACCATCATCTGGGTCTGGATGAACGCGGGCTACTCCATGCTGATGAATCTGGCAAGTCTTCAGGCCATTCCCACCGATCTGTATGAGGCAGCCTCCATCGACGGCGCCAACGCCATTCAGAAGCTCGTCGCCATTACCGTCCCCAACATGAAGTCCTGCTTCGCCCTGCTGTTCGTCACCGGCATGATCAACGGATTGGCAAGATTCACGGATATTTACATCCTGGGCGGTATGGACTGCTACGGCGGCGCGGGCGGCACCTTGCAGACCATTCTGATGTACGTCTTCCAGTTCAGCTTCGAGACGCCCAACTATGGCGTGGCCTCCGCCGGTTCCATGGTTCTGTTTGCCCTGGTCTTTGTAATGACAATGATCAATGTCAAGCTCACCGGCTTCCTGAAAGACGAGGTGTAGCTCATGAAAAGAGCGAAATATAAGCGTTATATCACTGCCGTGGTGCTGTTTGTGATTCTGGCGATCATCCTGACCCCGCTGCTGTGGTCCATCTCCATGTCCTTTGACAAGACGGCGACCACCCATCTGCCGGAGTTCTCCCTGATTCCCCACGAGCCGTCCACCTTCAACTATAAGGCTGCGGCCAAGATGATCGATCTGCCGCAGTATTTCAAAAATACGGTCATCGTCGTGGTGGTGAACACCTTCCTCGCGGTCATGTTCTCCATGATGTGCGGCTTTGCCTTCGCCAAGCTGAAATTCGTGGGCAAGAAGTTCTGGTTCATTTTCATGCTTGCGGTCATGATGGTTCCTTTTGAATCCCGCTTGGTGCCGCTGTTCCTGCAATACCGGGACTGGGGACTGCTGAATACCTGGTGGCCGCTGATTCTGGGTCAGTTCGCCTACGTTTACGGCACCTTCTTTGCCCGTTCCTACATCAGCTCCATTCCGGATTCCCTGGCGGAATCCGTCTATATCGACGGCGGCAGCGAGTGGCGGGTTTTCTTCAGCGTCATTATCCCGCTGTCCAAGCCCATCATGTCCACCCTCGCCATTTTGCAGGTCATCTCCAACTGGAATGCCTACCTGTGGCCTATGGTCGTTATCCGGGATTACAAAAAGCAGATGATTTCCGTGGGCGTGGCGCTGTTCAATGCCAACCAGAATGCGATGTACTACGGCCCCAGAATGGCGGTGGCCGTCCTCAGCGCCATCCCGCTGGTGATCCTGTACCTGATTCTGCAAAAGCACATCGTCGCCAGTATTGCCGTAACCGGCATCAAACAGTGATATATATGGGAAAGCCCGTGTATATAAATTAAAAACTAGGAGGAAACACAATGAAAAAGCTCACCGCATTGCTGCTGGCTCTGGTCATGCTTCTGTCCCTGACGGCCTGTGGCGCAAAAGTAGACGCACCCGCAACGGAAGCTGCTACGGCTCCGGCACCCGCTCCCGATGAGGCGACTGCCACTCCTGCGGCCAACAACGGCCTGGACCCCAACGAGAAGGTCACCCTGCACCTGTACGGCACTGCAAACTTCATTGATGTTGGTGCTGAAGGCACGATCGACCTGGTCTCCGGCGTCGAGATGCCCGGTTACAATGAACTGATCGCGGCATGGAACGAAAAGTATCCCAATGTCGAGGTTGTCGTGGAGACCTGCCCCTGGGACAACTGGATCACTTCCATCCAGACCGCTGTCCTGTCCGGCGGCGTTGACATCATCCTGCACGGCGCAACCCTGACCGAGCTGTGCGAGCCTCTGGATCCCTATCTGCAAAGAGATTCCGAGTATGCCGATAAGCTGTTCGCTACCGAGAACCGCCGCTTCGGCGACCTGAGCAAGACCATGGCTTCCGGCATCCAGTACGTCATCGAGCCCTCCATTGCATACGTTGATATGGACATTCTGGATCACTACGGCGTGGAAGCCCCTACCGCCGACTGGACCTGGGAGGATCTGATCAAGATCGCGGAGGCCTGCACCGGCACCGACCCCGTCACCGGTGAGGAGACCTACGGCGTCCAGCTGTGCTACACCCACACCGCCAACATCTTCCAGAACTACTACCAGCTGGCGATGGCCTACGGCGCCAAGCCCATCACCTACGGCGCTACCGCGGCAGAATCCACCATCGACTTTACCGATCCCGCTCTGCCCAGAGTGTTTGCTGATATCGAGCGCCTGGCTGCCTGCTGCGCGCCCAACGTCAGAGAAGGCGCCAATGTCGTCGCCGACCTGACCCCCGAGAACAATGCCGCGATCCGCTGGAGAACCCTGGCTTACGACCAGTACCGCAAGATCGCAGCGGCCGGTATCGAAGACCGCTTCCTGTTCCTGCCTCTGCCTGTCGTGGAAGCCGGCGACATGGCCGGTTCCCAGTCCACCTACTTTGGCTCCTACAACATGGCCATTGCCAACAATTCTCAGAACAAGGAGTGGGCGTGGGAGTTCATCAAGTGGATGACCACCGACCCCGCTGCCGTTGAGTGGACCGTTGCCACCGGCGGTATCCCCAACTGCGAGTACGGCATGGAGCTGCTGGAAGGTAAGATGGGCGAGAAGGCCGCCGCCCCCATGCAGGTTCTCAAGTCCATGCCCGAGGGCTTCTGCAACACCACCAACGCCTGGTATGACAACGTCAACTTCGGCACCTTCTCCACCTCCCTGGTCACGGTTCTGAAGGATCTGGTTTACGGCACCACCAATGCTGAGCAGGCTCTGGCTGCCTGGGAAGCCGCTACCAACGAGTACATGGCTTCCATCAAGTAATTTCCGCGAAAAGCAAGATTATGGGGCGGGGACGAAAGTCCCCACCCCGACGATAAAAGAGCCTGTGCATGTCATCGGCTCATTATCTGACCGGGACTGCCATTTTCCGGCAGTTAAGGCACAATTGTGATGAATGACGATCTTGAGAAAAAGATTTGCGGTCTGATGAAACAGGCCGTACAGAATCAGCAGACGGCGGGCGTCAGCCTGCTGGTGAGAAAAGACGGCGAAGAGCTGTTTTTCGGCGCCTGCGGCTACGCGGACATCGAGAAACAGGAAGCGCTGGGAAGAGACCACATTTTCAGGCTTTTCTCCATGACCAAGCCCGTTACAGCCGTGGCGGCCATGATTCTGGTGGAGCGGGGAATGCTGGATCTGAATATGCCTGTTTCCGAGGTTCTGCCCGGTTTTGCCGGGGCGAAGGTGATGGAAGACGGCGTCCCGGTGACGTCGCAGCGTCCGGTGCGGGTGCTGCATCTGCTGAACATGACCTCCGGACTGACCTACGGGGAGGAACCTACCCCGGAAGGGCGGCAGGTTCTGAGGCTGATCGATTCCTGCATGGCGCTTCTGCATACCGACCGGTGTGTCAGCACGGTGGAATTTGCCAACGCTTTGGGGCGGATCCCCCTGGCCTTTGCGCCGGACAGCTCCTGGTGCTACGGCTTTTCGGCGGATGTGCTGGGCGCCGTGATCGAGGAAGTTTCAGGAATGCGGTTCGGCGCGTTCCTGGAAGAAAATCTGTTCAAGCCCTTGAATATGAAAGATACAGGCTTTTATGTGCCTGACGAAACATACAGCCGCCTGGCAGCTGCCTATGAAACGGCAGAGGATGCCAGCCTGCGGCGCTACGATGGAGACTATCTGATGATCCGCAATAAGGCGGACGCACCGCCCCGGTATGAATCCGGCGGCGCCGGGCTGCTCTCCACCATCGATGATTACGCACGCTTTGCCCAGATGCTCTTAAATGGCGGCAGTCTGGACGGGACAAGGATTCTGTCACCCAGGACGGTGCAGTACCTGACCTCCGGAGAGCTGACACCGCCCCAGCAGGCGGCCATGCGCCGCTTTGGCGGGCACGAGGGCTACACCTATTCCCATCTGCTCCGGCGCCTGATCGACCCGGGACAGGCCTGCCTGATGAGCGAGGCGGGGGAGTACGGCTGGGCGGGGTGGCTTGGCTGCTACTTTGCCAACATCCCCGGACAGAACATGACCGTTTTGCTGATGCAGCAGAAAAAGGGCGCGGGAACCTCGGCATTGACCCGAAAAATCCGCAATATTCTGTCTGCGGAACTGCTTTGAGAAGGAAGGCCTATGTCAAAATTATTCCGTATGGACAGTCCTCTGATGCGCTTTCTGACAAAGATTGCGGATCTGATGGTGCTGAATATCCTGTTCTGCGTCACCAGCATTCCGCTCATTACCATCGGCGCTTCCTGGACGGCGCTGTATTCCGTGACGCTGAAAATGGTGCGCGACGAGGAAGGCTCCGTTTCCCGCAGCTACTTCCGCTCGTTCCGTCAGAATTTCAGGCAGGCGACGCTGCTCTGGCTGGGGGTTCTGGTGGTGCTGGCGCTGCTGGTGCTGGACATCCGCGTCCTGAACGGCATGGCAGGGGGGACGGCGCCCGGGCTGCTCCGGGTGGGTGTAGAGATACTGGCGCTCCTTGGTATTATGGTGCTGCAATATCTGTTCCCGTCTCTGGCAAGATTTGAGGCATCCCTTGCCGACACGCTGAAAAACGCCTGCATGATGGCGCTTGCGCATCTGCCCAAGACGGCACTGATGACGGCGGCCGCCGTCGGCGCGGTATGGATTACGCTGATCAACAATACCACCATTGCCGTCGGACTGATGGTGTGGCCGCTCATCGGCTTTTCCCTGATGGCCTTTGGAAATTCCGGAATTTTGAGGAAAATTTTCGACAACTATGTGCCAAAAGTGTAAAACCTGTTGAAAAACAGAAAAATACGAAAACTTTTTAACAAGAGGAGAGAATGCTATGGATCAATCCAGCGGTTATTTGCCCAAGGTGATGGAGCTGCTCAACAAAATCGAAACGGAGCAGTACGACAACATCCGTGCCGCCGCAAAGCTGATGGCCGATGCCATTGAGAACGATCGTCTGATCAACGTCTACGGCGGCGGCGGTCACACCACTCTGCCTGTCGGCGAGATGTTCTTCCGCGCCGGCGGCCTGTGCAACATCAACCCCTGCATGGAGACCGGCCTGTCCGTGTTCAACCAGGCGCAGAAGTACCTGGCGCTGGAGCGCTGCGTCAATTATGGCCGCGCCATTATGGAATATTACAATCTCCAGAAGGATGACGTGCTGATTGTTTATCACAACATTGGCACCAACGCCGCTACCATTGACGCCGTCATGCAGGCCAAGGAGCGGGGCGCGAAGATCATCGCTGTTTCCTCCTCCGACTGGCAGGAAAACATCCCTCTGGATTATGAGCTGCGCCACCCGTCCCATAAGAACCTGTTCGATTTCGCCGACGTCTGCATCGACGACTATAACCCCCTGGGCGACACCGTGGTCAAGCTGGAGGGCTTCGATACCCCCATCGGCCCCATTTCCAACATGACCGACTTCTATATTGTCCACCGCCTGGAGATCGAGTGCGCCAAGGAGTGCCTGGAGCGGGGCATTGAGCCTCCCTTCTGGCGCAGCGCCAACGTCCCCGGAGGCGATGAATTCAATCGTAAGAATCTTACGAAGTACAACCCCCGTATCAAAATGCTGTAAGAAAAAGGAGCGCGAATTATGGATCACAAATTCATTCCCTATCTGACCGAGCTTGCCGCCAAGTATTCCGTGGCGGACAATGTGCAGGTCGAGCTGGAAGAAGGTGCCATCAAGGTATCCTGCGACAAAGGCAGCTACCGCTTCTTCTATGACTTTGGCAAGGCACTGCCCCAGGACGGTTTCGTGAATGTCCCCCTGTACCACTGGCAGTTAAAGCGCCGCTATGTGGAACTGCGGAACATTCTGGACACCGAGATGGTCAAAAATGCGCTGGCAATGCGCATTCACCACATTGTTTCCCCCGACGAATTCACCCGCAGCCTGAAGGACATCATCGTCTTTGAGACCAATCTGGTGGAGTTCGTCACCCATCAGAGAATCGAAAAGGTCTTCTCCGATTTCAGCGGCGACATTTACGCCAACTGCATCCTGTCCACCGACGGCAACGTGAAGGTGAGCATGGAGCTGGGCTTCTCTCCCGAAGGCTCCCAGCCGGTGCTGCTCCATGAGATCATCGGCAAGAACGGTCTGGCCTGCGACGTGGTGGTGGATACCCAGACCCAGCAGTACCCCATCTATGTTTTCAAGGGAAAGGAAACCCTGACATACACCGATATCGACGCCGAGCTGTATGACATGGAGAATACCCAGGTAGACTCTGTCCGGTTCATCCTGTGGGCGCTGTCCGACATCAGCCGCATTGAGGCGCTGCGCGAAAACTATGCACATATCGAGAAGGTCTATGAGGCCGCGCTGGCAGCCAACGCCAGTGTCCGTTACACCAAAGTGGAGGGTTAAATATGAGACAGGTGAATTTGGCAATTTCCTCTCTGACCCATGCCCACGTGCGCAAATACTATGCGACGCTGGATTCCAACGCCAAGCTGAACTGGGTCGCCGTCTCCTGCGCCAACGAGGCCGTGGCCGAGGACTTCAAGCTCTATGGCTACGATATTCCCATCTATATGTCCACCGAGCAGATGCTCAGGGAGCATCCTGAGATCGACGGCGTGGTTATTGCCAGCGAGAACCATCAGCATTTTGCCGACATGGAGCTGTGCGCCAAGTACGGCAAGCACATGCTGTCCATGAAGATTCCCACCTTTGATCTGGAAGAGTACGACCGTATGATCCGGATGGTGGAGGAAAAAGACCTGATCTGCCAGGTGGAGCTGGAAATGCACTACAATCCCTCCTGCCGCCGGGCCATCGAGCTGGCGCGGGACGGCGCCATCGGCAAGATCATCTCCTTCAACGCCACCAACATCACCCTGTCCCCCGTGTGGGCATTCCCCTGGCAGGGCGTGCCGGAGCGTTCCTACGGCAAGCGCGTTCCTCTGAAGGAAGGCGACCCCCGTTTCCGCGGCGGTGCTCTGAGCGACCATCCCCATATCTTTGATATGCTGCGCTGGTGTACCGGCTCCGACTTCGACTACGTTTTTGCCGATGTGGCCGATAACATCCGCGACATCGAGGAAGAGGACGTGCTGTACGTCACCGGCCAGATGAAGAACGGCTGCAAGTTCCTGCTGGATCCCAGCTGGTCCCGTCTGGAAGAAAAGCTCAAGCGCCCCGGCCCCGGCTGGGAAATCCTGCCCAAGCGCATGGAGGTCAACTTCTCCATCGTCGGCACCGACGGCGTGATTCAGGCCGACTGCTTTGGCCCCAACGTGTACTTCAACGGCGGCCCCAACAACCGCTACACCGTCCAGTACACCTATTTCGACGAGTGGATCGGCATGATGGACGAGTTCCATGACTGCATCCTGAACCACAAGCAGCCCAAGATCAACCTGCAGTGGCACCGCCAGACCGTGGAAGCCATGGTTCGCTGCTATGATTCCATTGCCAGCGGCGAGCCTGTGTACATGAACAAATGAGAATGAGGAGATAAACTATGGCTATCAAGCATACTATGGTCAGCTATTACGGCCTGAACTATGTCGAGCACGCGGAAGCCGACTTCCGGGAAATGCTCGACCATGGCGTGGACACCGTTCTGCTTGCCATCACCGAGTTCGATATGGACTTCTGGTTCCCCAACATCAACGCCATCGTGAAGAAGGCGCACGAAATGGGTCTGCGGGTCATCGCGGACACCTGGGGCATCGGCAAGTTTTTTGGCGGCGAGCAGGTTTCCCTGTTCCTGCAAAACAACATCCATCACCGTCAGGTCAGCGCCTACACCGGCGAAGTGCTGAACGCTGCCTGCTTCAACACCAATTCCTTCCGGGACTACTTCGAACGCCTGTGCCTGAAGCTTGCCCGGGAGACGGAGGTGGACGGCTTCTTCTGGGATGAGCCTCACTATGCCTATCCCAAGAGCTATGCCTCCATCACCGGCGGCGCCGGCGACGACTGGGCGTGCCGCTGCCCCGAGTGTATGAAGAAGTTTGAGGATTACTATGGCTACGAGATGCCCAAGTTCATGAACGACGACGTCAAGCAGTTCCGTTGGAGAGAGGCACTGGAAACCCTGAGCCGCGTCTCCAAGTCCCTGAAGGAGTACAATCCCAAGCTGGAGATCACCTGCTGCGTCCACGCGACCCTGAACGGCTACTACGTCACGGAGCTGCGGGGCTATGACAACTGGGATATGGTGGCAGCCTGTCCCTACTTCGACGTGTTCTCCACCACCATCATCAACTGGAGCCTGCCGGACAGCTTCTTCCAGGAGATCACCGACCGCACCGTGGCCGTGGCAAAGAAGTACGGAAAGGAATCCGAGCGGTGGCTGATGGGCTACAACAAGCGCCCCGAAAAATGGGAGCAGATCGACCACGTTGTGGACATGTACGAGGCGGCAGGCGTAGACCGTCTGGCCACCTGGACATACCGCGGCGGTTACGGCACGTCCGTTGCTGCCAAGGACGCGCTGGAGCTGTGGGACAACATCGGCCGCAACTATAAGCGCGTGCTGCAGAAGTAAGTCTTCTTCATGTGCGCAGGAATACATCATGTGAACCTGCGCAGTGCCTCCATGCAATGCCCCCTGACGGAATCGCCAGGGGGCATTGATTCGTCGTGACTGGATTCCCCGGGGCATTCCGGTTTTTACGGGATTTTTTATTGCTTTCGCTTTGATTTTAGGAAAAATCCTGTATTTTTTTAATCCTTTTGCGCATTGCTTTTTCTCCCGAAAAGAAGTATGATTTTATCGATTAGATACGATTTTTGGAGGAATCAAAATGACGGTGGCAGAGGCCGAAAGCGAATATCTGAAAGCGCTCAGGCTTGGGCAGAAGGAGTGCGCGATGCTCCAGGGGAAGGGACAGAACCCCTTTCCGCTGGTGCTGGATCAAATATTGGGCGGCGGCGTTTCCGAGGGGGCGCAGGATATCGGCACCCTGGAAATCCCCATTGAACGAATTGTCGGCGTGAAGAGCGCCGGAAGAATTTCCGCATTTTCGGCGGGCTTTTTCCCGCTGCTGGATTGCGAGTCGGAATTTGCGAGGAAGTGGATGGTGCTGTGTCAGGCGCATCAGGGGGACGAGGGCATCCGCGACCCTATTATTTGCTATGAATATCTGGGAAATTTCTACGTTCAGGAAGGAAATAAGCGCCTGAGCGTGCTGAAATATTACGGGGCGACCAGAATTCCCGGCGTCGTCTACCGGATCGTTCCGCCCCTGAGCCAGGGCGTGGAAATCCGCGCCTATTACGAATTCCTGGAATTTTTCAAATACGCAAAGCTGTATGACGTTCGCTACACCCATCCGGGGTACTATATGCAGCTGCTGGCGCTTACCAATCTGCCGAAGGATCGGCCGTGGACGGAGGACGAGCGCCGCCGTTTCCGGGCGTATTTCCAGTATTTCCGGGATGCGTTTGACGCTCTGGGCGGCCGGGGACTGCACATCCAGCCGGAGGAAGCGCTGCTGCTGTGGCTGCAAGTGCATCCCTTCTCCGACCTGGGAGCGCTGTCCGGCAGCCAGCTGAAAAAATCCCTCAGCGAATTGTGGGAGAACGTGGTGGCAATGGATTTGCCGGACTTGGTCGTGCGGACGGAAGCGGCGGAGACCGCCCCGAAGCAGTCGCTGTTTGGCCGACTGCGGCGGCCGGGTCACGTCAACGTCGCCTTTGTTCATCAGCGTACCGTGGAAACCAGCCCGTGGACATGCGCCCATGACGTGGGAAGAAGGCACCTGGAGGACGCTTTGGGGAACGCGGTCACGGTGCGCAGCTATTTTGGCGCGGACACGGCCGTCCAGGCGGAGGCGCTTCTGGAACAGGCCGTCGCCGACGGCGCGGAGGTGATTTTCACCACCACACCCCAGCTGGTCGCGCCCAGCCTGAAGGTTTCCATCCGCTATCCCAAGGTGCGGTTCCTGAACTGCTCCATCCACATGCCCTATTCCACGGTTCGTACCTACTACAGCCGGATCTACGAGGGGAAATTCATCACAGGCGCCATTGCCGGTGCCATCGCGGACAACAATAGAATCGGCTACGTGGGTTCCTATCCGATTTTCGGCGTTCCTGCCTCTATCAATGCCTTTGCTCTCGGCGCACAGCTCACCAATCCCAGAGCACAGATCGAGCTGAAATGGTCATGCCTGCCGGGCAACCCGACCCAGGAGTTCATCCGGGACGGGATCCGCGTGATCTCCAACCGGGATACACCGGCGGAGGACAAGCTGCACACGGAATACGGCACTTATTATGTGGGCGATAACGGCGAATTTGTCCCTTTGGGTTCGCCCTGCTGGGTCTGGGGAAAGTTCTATGAGAATGTGATCCGGTCGATTTTGTCCGGCACCTGGGACGACAGCCACGGCCAGGCCGTGAACGACTGGTGGGGGCTGAGCAGCGGCGTGATCGACGTGAAGCTGGCGGACGATCTGCCGGAGGGCGTGAAAAATCTGGCGCTTTATCTGCGCAACGGCATCAAAAGCGGCGTGATCGACCCCTTCCGCAGAAAGATCGTCGCCCAGGGCGGCGTAGTCAAGAACGACGGCTTGCGGACACTTGGGGCGGAGGCGCTGCTCCACATGGACTGGCTGTGCGAGAATGTCCATGGCACGATTCCCGCCTACGACGAGCTGCTCCCGATCTCCAGGCCGACAGTGCGGCTTCTGGGCATTTACCGGGACACCATTCCGGTGGAGGATGCTACGTAAGCTGAAAACGGAAAAGGGGCTGTTGCAAAAACGAATTTTGCAGCAGCCCCTTTTTCTTTGAATATGGAGAATGTGTCACCTCATGGGAAAAGACGCTCCCAGAGCGGGGTAAGAACGAGGATCAGCGCAAGTGCCGGAAGCATATCGATGACCGGGTATTGACGGATTTTGGCCATGCGCATACCTGCCGCAATGCTCAATACACCGCCGCAGGCGATGAAATTTGTCAGCATGGCGTCGCTCATCATGGGAATCAGAACCTTTGCCAAAAAGAAGAAGCAGGTGAAAACGGCAAGCTGGGGAACCGCGACCAAACTGATGGCGATTCCCATGCTGCCCCCGTATATCAGGGCGATGAAGAAATCCAGAATTGCTTTGGAGATGATTTGCGCCCTGTCGCCGCTGATGCTTTCCACCATGACGGAATACAGCCCAAACCCGCTGGCACAGAATAGTGGGAAAATTTCTCCAAAAGCAAATAAACCGCGCCCACCCTGAGCCAGGGTGGGCGCGGTCAGTTTTTTGCGGGATGACCGTTTCTGGTCGGTGGAATGGGACAGCTGGTCATGACTCATCCGGTTTGTCATAAGTCAGGCCGGCAAACAGCTCACACTGGATATCCGCGACATCGTCCAGGGAAACTTCCGTCCCGTCCAGCAGGATGATTACGCGGCGGGCAAGGTCGATTTTCTTTAGATTCCCTTTGAGCGTCCCGTATGCGCCGCCTTGCTTGCGGCGGTCGGGGATAAAGTAGGTCACGGTGATCTCCGGGTGCGTCGGGGCGGCGTCCAGGAGAATTTTCTGCTTTTGATCCAGAATGTCCCGACTGTACTCCGACAATTCCGCCCGGCTGTCCGTCAGGCGGCCTGCCTCCCGGAGAACGGCCTCGTAACCGGTGAGGGCGGAAAAGGGGGAAAACTGGGCGGCTCTGTCCATGGCGGACATGGGCGGGTGCTTCCGGGAAACGGGATGGGGCAGATAAATCAGATCGTCGTATTCGCCCATTATGCTTTGTGTCCTCCTATCTGACCGTTCCGGTCTCTGGCAGTGGCGCCTTCCTCCAAGTCCATGCCCTTCAGAATGGCATTTTTTCCGTACTTCTTTTTGATGGTCAGCACTGCCTGCTGACGGCGCTTTTCCCGCTCCCGCGCAGCCGCTTCCTCGGCGTGGCGCTTTTCCTGGGAGGCGTAATCAGAGAAAAAGTCCAGCTGCTCGGAAGCCTCTTGCCGGGGCAGGGAGGTCTCCGGGACGACATGATTGGCGGACAGATACAGCCGCCTGACCAGAAGATTGGGGTCTACGATGCGGTCGTAAAGCGCGGCGACGGCACTGACGATGGCCTTGGAGGAGGCGGTATGCCCGCCCAGATTGGCGGTGCCGTGGGCGTGCTTGGGAATCCTGCGGCCATAGCGGTCGACGGTGACGGAACCGCGATAGGCGCGGCTTCGCTCCGGGTCGGTGAGATTTTCAATGTCGTAGCCAACCGTCAGAACGATCTGGTCGGTGACAAGCCCCTTGTCCACCAGATCCAGGGATAGATCGTCCGCCATTTCCCGGGCGACCAGCCGGGCTTTTTCCGCGGTGTAGGGACATTGCAGCACCTGCCCCGGGCTGAGGCTGCTGGATTCCGGCTTGTAGGCCTTGATGTCCGCGATGGTGCATGGCTCCCACCCCCAGGCGTGGTCGATGAGCAGCTGGGCGTTGACGCCGAACAGCTTATACAGCAGGTCTTCGTTGTAAAACTCCGTGGGCTTGCCCACGGAACACCGGGCGACGTCGCCCATGGTGCGAAGCCCCACCTTTTCCAGCTTTTTCGCATAGCCGGGGCCGACCCGCCAGAAATCCGTCAGGGGACGGTGGGACCACAGCTCCTGCCGGTAGCGCAGCTCGTCCAGCTGGGCAATGCGCACGCCGTTCTTGTCCGCGGGGATGTGCTTCGCCACAATGTCCATGGCCACCTTGGCAAGGTACAGATTCGTTCCAATCCCGGCGGTGGCCGTGATGCCGGTGTTTTCCAGAATGTCCAGGATGATCTTCATGGCAAGCTCCTCCGGGGTCATGCGGTAGAGCTTCAGGTAATTCGTGGCGTCGATGAACACCTCGTCGATGGAGTAGGGGTGAATGTCCTCCGGGGCGATGTATTTGAGATAAATATTGTAGATGGCCGCGCTGGTTTCCATATAATATGCCATCTGCGGAGGTGCCACGATGTAGTCCACCTCCAGCTCCGGATGCCCGCGGAGCTGACAAAAGTCGTGGGATTTGCCGGTGAAGGCGCGCCCCGGGGCGGAGTTCTTACGCAGCGCGTTGACCTGCCCGATCTTCTGCACGACCTCAAACAGCCGGGGCCTGCCGGGAATGCCGAAGGATTTCAGGGAAGGGGAGACCGCAAGGCAGATGGTTTTGTCGGTGCGGCTGGGGTCGGCCACCACCAGATTGGTGGTCATGGGATCCAGCCCCCGCTGGATGCACTCCACGGAGGCGTAAAAGGATTTTAAGTCGATGGCGATATAGCTTCGGGCTTTCATTCCGGCGCGGCCTCCTTTAATTGCAAACATAATTTCGGTTATTGCAATGCAAGTATAACACGGAAATCCCAAAATGTACAGAGGAAAATGTTATCGGATAAAAAACAAAGGTGCCACCTTGTTTTTTCTGTTCTCGAATGGTATACTGGATAAAAATTCTGCGAGGCATGAAATGAAGAAAAATATACAAAAAACAGATTATTTTCGGGATGTGCTGCAAAACCGGGTACTGGTCTTTACTGCCCTGTTTGTAACGATTCTGTGCTATGGCTTTGCCGTTACCCACCAGTCCATCGGCGTTGATGATGTTGCCCGAAATTTTTACCTCTACAGTGACGGCTCCTGGAACATGATCCGTCAGGGGCGGCTGCTGCATGTGCTGCTGAACACGGTTACTCGGTTCGTTGCCTTTATTCCGTTTTTCACGGAGTTTGTGGGCGCCTCTCTCTTTTGTCTGTCCGCCTTGCTGTTCTGTGGACTCTTCCAGACGGTATGTGAGGGAAAGCTCCCGGTTGGCGCTTTGGCTGCCTTCGCAGCTATCTATCTCAGCTGCTCCATCAATGTGGAAAAATTCTTGTATTCCCTGGATGTTCTTGCCACGACGACCTCTTTCTGCTGTTGCCCCATGTCTTTATTGTATGCGCGATGGTTTGTCTGCGGCGAGAGGCGGGCGGCGTTTCCGGCAGTGCTTTTAGGGATGGTCACCATTGCCAGCTACGAATCCTTTCTCTTTTTGTATGTCTGCGGGGTTTTTGCCATCCTTATTCTGGAAATTCTGAAAGACCCGGAGAAATGGGGATTTCTGTCCCTGCTGAAACACGGACTTGGATTTGCGCTTGTGCTGATCGTTGCCGTTATGTCCTACTATGCATTGGTGGCCGCGGTGCAGCACCTGTCCGGATATGTCCGCACTACTTCTCCTTATACCGCGTGGGACACTTCGGAGAAGGGCTTTTTCCGGGTCTTTTCTGACGCCCTCCTGGGAATCGCCGAATATTTCCGTCAGTCTCTGCAGGTGCGCTACTACCCTATTTGGATTTTCTGTGCGCTCACTGGTGCGGGAGGGCTGCTGATGGTGTGGCTGGCAGCAAAAAAGAAAAATTTCTGGTTGCTGCTCTGTTTCCTTGCCCTGTTTCTGAGTAATTTCTTCATACATATCATCTATGGTAGCTTCCATCCCCGGATTGCCCAGACCTTTTGTTTCTATACCGGCTTTTTGACGCTGCTGATTACTGCCTGGTGCCAATCAAAGCGACTTCTGAAAACCGCTGCCGCCGTTGGCATCTGCCTGCTGATGCTCATCCAGTCTGCGGATATGAATCGGTGGTTCTTCAACGATTACGTCCGCAGTGAGAAGGAATCCTACGTGGTTCACACATTGGCAACAAGGCTTCTGGATGGCTATGATCTTTCCAAGCCGGTGATTTTCACGAACTGTCCTGACCACTGGGCCGATGACAGCGGATATCTGGTGACCCGGCTGTATCCCGGCGGGGACGTGAACGGAAATTCCGTAATTTACTGGTGCGGCAACACCGTCATTGGATACTGTCCTACCTTTGCCGCTGATCTGTTCCGGTTATACGGCTACGATTTTCTGGTCAGCCCCACCACAGAACTGGCTCGGAAGGCTCAAACAGATGCCGAAGGAATGCCTGCCTGGCCCAGCGAAGGCTGCATTCGAGAATTTGATGACTTTATCGCTGTGAATTTCGGATAAGAAGAGGGGCTGTTAAGGCAACACCGCACAATTGTGTCCGCGAGTTTCAGACACAATTGTGCGGTGTTGCTTTAGAGGTTTCCCAGGAAATTGTCCAGAATCTTTTCCTGAATGCGGATATATTCCCGGGCGTCCTCCGGGCCGAGGGCTTCCAGCAGGGACGATACCCGGGAGATGACCTCCCCCCGGGTTTTTTGTATCGCAGTTACCCCGTTTTCCGTCAGCCGGACGAAAATCTGCCGGTTGTCGCTTAAATCGGAGGAGCGGGCGATCAGTCCTTTTTCCTCCATGTGATGCAGAAGAGAAGTGATGCGGGCGGTGCTGACGGCCATCTTTTTGCTGAGTTCCTTGGGATGGATCGCCGTTTCGTGGGTGGCGAGATAGTTCAGAACGAACAGCTCGCCCCGCACCATCTTGGAAAGCTGCTGGTAGGCCGGGACTTGCAGGAGATTCGCCTGCACGCTGAGAAGCTGCCCGGCAAGCAACGAATAGTCCATGCTGCCAAAATCACTCCCGTTCTTCCATGACGCTCATGTACGCCGGACGGATGATCTTATCCATGCAGATCAGTTCCTCAATCCGGTGGGCGCTCCATCCCACAATTCTCGCCACGGCGAACATGGCTGTGTACAGCTCCTGGGGGATTCCCAGCATGTCGTAGACAAAGCCGCTGTAAAAGTCCACGTTGGGGCTGACGCCCTTGTAAATCCGCCGGTGCTTCGCAATCAACTGAGGGGCAAGCTCCTCCACGTTGCGGTACAGCGTCAGGTCGTCCCCGCGCCCCTTTTCGGCGGCGAGCTTTTCCACATAGCCCTTGAAAATCCGCTCTCTGGGGTCGGACAGGGAATAGATGGCGTGACCCATGCCGTATACAAGCCCCTTCCGGTCGAAGGCGTCCCTGTTGATGATCTTTGCGAGATAATCCGCCAGAGCCTCCTTGTCCGAGCAGTCGGAGACGTGCAGGCGGATGTCCTCCATCATTTCCATGACCTTAATGTTGGCGCCGCCGTGCTTGGGACCCTTCAGGGAGGACATGGCCGCCGCGATGGTGGAATAGGTGTCGGAGCCGGAGGAGGTGATGACCCGGGTGGTGAAGGTGGAATTGTTGCCGCCGCCGTGCTCCATGTGGAGAATCAGCGCCGTGTCCAGGACCTTTGCCTCCGTGGCGGTGTATTTTTTGTTGGGGCGGAGCATCATCAGAAGGTTTTCCGCCGTGGAAAGGGCGGGGTCAGGCCGGTGAATGACCATGCTGTCCATATTCTCATAGTAATTGTAGGCGTGGTATCCGTAAACGGCCAGCAGCGGGAACTCGGCAATCAGCTGGATGCACTGCCGGAGGGAATTGCTGACGCTGGTGTCGATGGCGCGCTCGTCATAGGACGCCAGGGTGAGAATGCCCCGGGTCATGGAGTTCATGATGTCCTTGCCGGGGGCTTTCATAATGACGTCCCGGGTGAAGTTGGTGGGAAGGGTTCTGCACTCGCCCAGCAGTGTCCGGAATTCCTCCGCGGCGGCGCTGTCCGGCAGCTGCCCCATAAGCAGAAGGTAGGCGATTTTCTCGTAGCCAAGCTCCGTTTCCCCGAGGCTGCCGATCAGGTCTTCCACCCGGTAGCCCCGGTACCAGAGCTGACCGTCGCAGGGAAGTTTTTTGCCGTCCACGATTTTGGAGGACGTGATTTTGGAAATGTTCGTCAGCCCGGCGAGTACGCCGTTGCCGTTTTCGTCCCGAAGCCCCTTCTTGACGCCGTACTCGTCGTACAGCCGGGGGGAGATGGTGTCGTTCCGGCGGCACACCGCCTCGCTGCGGATCGTGTAGTCATTTAACTGGGTCAAGTCCATGGCTGGCCGCTCCTTTCGTAAATACTTCGTTCATAACATCCTCCAGACGGGAAATCTGCTCCAGAAGACCCTTCAGATTTTCGCAGCCGAAGGCCTCGATCACCCGGCTGTAGTAGGCGTTCAGGATATTTGCCTGCCGCTCCATGGCCCGGACGCCGGAATCGGTGATGACGACGTAGGTGCCGTCGCGCCCGTCGCCGCTGTGGGACCAGAATACCAGTCCCCGCTCGTGAAGCTTGCGGATCATTTTGGAGGTCTTGGGCATGGGCATTTCCAGCCGTTCGGCCAAATCCCGCAGGTAGGTTTGCTCCGCTGATCCACCCTGACCGGCAGCTTCCGCGATGCTGTGGAGGGCAATGTAGTCGGAAAGGGACAGCTCCGTGAACAGGTCGTGCACGATGTCCCGGTTCAGCAAGTAGCGCTGACGGGTCATCGCATAGGCCAGTTTTTCCACTTCATGTTGATTTTTCATTGGCATCGTCCTTTTCTTAGGTGTGTTACCGGTGGAAATTCACCGGAGATTGCAAGTTTTTGAAAGCGACATTGCATCATGGGGTCGACCCTCTTGGCAAACATTCCCGATCCGGCAAAGCGTTCTCCCGGGAACGGAGCAGACGCCGGGGAGGAAAACGCCGGATTTACAAAACGGGGAAACCATTCGGGACTGCGCAAAAAATGAAGTTCGCTAACCTTGTTAGTAATTATAACAGGCGCGGATGATATTGTCAATAAACCGAAAAAGAGCTTGTAAAACTTGAACAAAAAATGAATGACCGACCATTAAATTCTATCGTAATTTACAATTGCAATTTGGGGAAAATTCATATATAATTTTCCATATCACAAAAACAGATGTCCACTGACTATGGATGCTGCTTTTGGAATGGAGGATAAGAAAATGAAAAGAGTAATTGCTGTTATCTTAGTATTGTGCATGGCTCTGTCCCTGTGCGCCTGCTCTTCTTCCGGCAGCGGTTCCGCTTCCGGCGAGAAGGTCGTCAAGATCGGCGTGTTCGAGCCTTCTTCCGGCGACTCCGCGTCCGGCGGCAAGAAGGAAATTCTGGGTATGCAGTACGCCAACAGCCAGGAACCCACCGTCACCCTGGGCGGCGAGACCTACAAGGTCGAGCTGGTCTACGGCGACAACGGTTCCTCCACCGACAAGGCTCCCTCCGCCGCTTCCTCTCTGGTCAGCGCGGGCGTGTCCGTGGTTCTGGGTTCCTACGGTTCCGGCGTTTCCATGGCAGGCGGCCCCAAGTTTGAAGAGGCCGGCATCCCCGCCATCGGTATCACCTGCACCAACCCCAACGTCACCGCGGGCAATAGCTACTACTTCCGTATCTGCTTCCTGGATAACTTCCAGGCCGACGTTCTGGCCAACTTCGCCGTGAGCAAGTTCAGCGCCAAGACCGCCTACTGCCTGGGCGAAAGCGGCAACGAGTACGACCAGGGCCTGATCGCCTTCTTCACCAAGGTCTTTGAGGCTGCGGGCGGCAAGGTCATCACCGACTCCTTCCCCACCGGCAACTCCGACTTCGGCTCCTACCTGAACAAGGCCAAGAGCGAGGGCGCGGACGTCATCTTCACCCCTGTCTCCATCGCCTACGCCGTACAGATCATCACCCAGGCTGCATCTCTGGGCATTGAGGCTCCCTTCCTCGGCTCCGACACCCTGGACGACAACATGGTTCTGGAAGCCATCAAGGGTACCGACCTGCAGCTGTATGTTTCCACCTTCTATCAGGAGGGCGGTTCTCCCGAGTTTGATACGGGCATCAAGGAGTACATCAACGCCAGCTCCGAGGCACTGGCTGCCAACGGCGGCAACGACACCATCTCCGCCGTCACCGCCATGGGCTATGACGCTTACTTCGTGGCTCTGGAGGCCATGAAGAAGGCCGACAGCGCCGACAAGGCCGCCATCATGGCCGCTCTGCCCTCCGTCACCTACGCCGGCGTTTCCGGCTCCATTGCCTTTGACGCTCAGGGCGACGCCATCCGCGACACCGCTTACATCAAGACGGCGGACACCGCCAGCGGCACCTGGACTCTGGAGACCGTTCAGACCGGCTCCGGCAGCTGATTTTATCTCCGATTTGAATTGTTTGGCGGGGGACGCATACCCCCGCCAAACAGTCGTATTTTTTTAGACAGGGAATCTCTGAAAAAGCCGTCCGGAGCGGGGCTGCGGACGGCTTCTTCGGGGATTCCGTAAAGAAAGGGAGGAACCCCTTGTGGAACAACTGTTTTCTCTGGAATACTTGGTATCCATTCTGCTCAGCGGCATTTCTCTGGGCGGGCAGCTGGCGCTGATCGCCATTGGCTACACCATGGTCTACGGCATTCTGCGCCTGATCAACTTCGCCCACGGCGACGTGTTCATGGTCGCGGGCTTGCTGGGTATCTATATTTCCGCCGTGATGCCTATCTACGCGGCGATTCCCGTTGTCATCATCCTGACGGTGGCGCTGGGCTTCTTCATTGAGCGGGCGGCCTATAAGCCCCTGCGCAGCGCGCCGAGAATGTCCGTCATGATCTCCGCCATCGGCGTCAGCTATCTGCTGCAAAACACCGCGACCTATGTCACCGGCGGTCAGCCCATGACGTATCCCACCATCGGAATCCTGAACAAAACCGTCGACATCGTCGGCACCTCCACGAAGCTGGTGGTCATTATCACTCCCATTCTGGTGCTGGTGCTGATCGTGCTTCTGACCCAGCTGATCAACCATACCAAGATCGGCATGGCTATGCGGGCGGTGTCCAAGGATTTTGAGACAGCGCGGCTGATGGGCATCAAGATCAATAACGTCATTTCCATGACCTTTGTCATCGGTTCCGCCCTGGCGGTGGTTGGCTCCATTCTGTACTTCACCACCTATCCCGCCATTACCCCCACGGCGGGGGCCATGCCGGGACTGAAAGCCTTTGTGGCGGCGGTGTTCGGCGGCATCGGCTCCATCCCCGGCGCGGTGATCGGCGCGTTTTTGATCGGTATCTGCGAGACTATCATCAAGGGTCTGCCCTCGGCGTGGAATGTTTCCGTGTTCTCTGATGCCTTCACCTTTGCACTGCTCATCATCATCCTGACCTGCAAGCCCACCGGACTCTTTGGCGAAAAGGCCACGGATAAGGTTTAAGGAGGTGCCGGATATGCTGAAACAGAAAACAAACAAAAACGGCAGCTTTGCCGCGCTGGTTTCCATTTCGGTGCTGTTGCTGCTGGTTATCCTGCTGGAAAACCTCAGCGACTACATCCCGGGACTGCCTGCGGTCTTTCTTCCCACCAGTCAGCTGTTTACCGTGCTGAAAAAGGGTGCGGTGTATTCTCTGGTGGCCGTTTCCATGAACCTGCTCAACGGCTTCACCGGCCTGTTCTCTCTGGGACAGGCGGGCTTCATGCTGCTGGGCGCGTATACCTACGCCATTCTCACCGTTCCCATGGCTGCCAAGGATCAGGTTTATTACCTCTACGGCGGCTCGGCTGTGAAGTTCTCTCTGGTGGACTGCTTCCAGAGCTTTCTGGGAAGCGCCGGGTTCGGCGGCGGACTGGCGCTGGTGCTGGCCGTTCTCGTAGGACTGATTCTGGCGGGGCTGGTGGCCGCGCTGTTCGCGGCGCTGATCGGTCTGCCGGTTCTGCGGCTGAAAAGTGATTACCTTGCCATTGCCACATTGGGGTTTGCCGAAATTCTCCGGGCGATTTTCCAGTGGCAGACCCTCGGCCCCATCACCAACGGCGCAAACATGATCAAGGGCTTCCCCACCTTCTCTGATTTCAACATCAAGAACGGGGCGGGGCAGGTGGTTCTGCGGCTGAGTACGTTTGTCCCCTTCCTTGTGGCGATTGTCAGTATTACGCTGATCGTTCTGCTGATCAACTCCTCCTATGGCCGCGCCTTTAAGGCCATCCGGGACGACGAGGTGGCAGCGGAGGCCATGGGAATCAACCTGTTCAAGCACAAGATGCTCTCCTTTGTGATTTCCAGCTTCTTCTCCGGTGTGGGCGGCGCGCTGTTCGCCATGTATGTGGCCAACGCCCAGGCGAAGGTCTTTACCTCCACCATGACCTATGAAATTCTGCTGATCGTGGTCATCGGCGGCATCGGCTCCGTTTCCGGCTCCGTCATCGGCACATTCCTGTATGTGGCCTGCTCCGAGTGGTGGCTGCGGTTCCTGGATCGGGAGACCTACATCGGCTCGTTCAAGGTGCCTCTGCTGCGCAGCGGCTTCCGGATGGTCGTATTCTCCGTGGTCATCATGATCATCGTCCTGTTCTTCTCCAAGGGTATCATGGGGGAGAAGGAGCTGAGCTGGAAGGGCATCGGCGGACTGCTGAAAAAGCGGAAAAAGGCTGCCCCGGCGGCGGAAAAGGAGGACTGAAGCGGCATGAGCGAAACAAACGTTCTTCGTATGGAAAACGTCACCATGCAGTTTGGCGGCGTCGTGGCTGTGAATGACTTGTCTCTGGACGTGCCGGAGGGCAGGATCGTCGCCCTCATCGGCCCCAACGGCGCGGGCAAAACCACGGCCTTTAACTGCATCACCGGTGTTTATCAGCCGACCAACGGCCGGGTGGAATTCATGGGCAAGACCATGATCCGCAATCACCCCACCGGGAAAATGAAAAAGAATTACCTGGGTACCAACGGGGAAAAATACGCAAATGAGCGCAACATTGACCCCACCCCGGATCATGTGGTGTCCTTGGGCATCGCCCGTACCTTCCAGAACATCCGCCTGTGGAAGAGTATGACGGTGTTTGAAAACGTGCTGGTGGCCAAGCATATGCGGGCGAAGCAGAACGTGTTTTCCGCCATTTTCCGGGCGAACGCCAAGGAAGAGGCGAGAATGCGGGAGGAAACCATGGCGCTGCTGCAAGAGCAGGGACTGGAGCAGTACAAGGATGAAATCGCCACCAGCCTGCCCTACGGCTTACAGCGCCGTCTGGAAATTGCCCGCGCCCTGGCGACGGAGCCCAAGCTGCTGCTGCTGGACGAACCGGCGGCAGGCATGAACCCCCAGGAGACCCAGGAGCTGGCGGAATACATCAAGGAAATCCGGGACAGACACCATCTGACGGTTTTCCTCATTGAGCATCACATGGATCTGGTCATGAAAATTTCGGATTATATTTATGTCATTGACTTCGGCAGTGAAATCGCCCGGGGCGTGCCGAAGGAAGTGCAGCAGAACAAGCGCGTGATCGAGGCGTATTTGGGGGTGACGGAAGATGCGTAACATTCTGGAAATCCGGGATTTACAGGTGCATTACGGCGGAATCGAAGCGGTGAAGGGCATCAGCCTGGATGTGCCGGAAGGGGAGATCGTGACCCTGATCGGCGCAAACGGTGCGGGCAAAAGCTCCACCCTTCGCGCCATCGCGGGGCTGGTGAAGCCCTCCGCGGGAAAGATTTCCTTCCTGGACGAGGACATCACCGGCATGGATTCCAGCCTGATCGTGTCCAAGGGCATCACGCTGGTACCGGAAGGACGGCGGATTTTCCCGGACATGACGGTGCTGGAAAACCTGAAAATCGGCGCTTACCTGCGCAAGGACGATCTGACCGAGGACCTCAACTGGGTCTTTGACCTGTTCCCCCGTCTGAAGGAGCGCTCCTGGCAGGCGGGCGGCACCCTGTCCGGCGGCGAGCAGCAG
>ERZ791802.476-NODE-476-length-41329-cov-4.026627_pt1 | contig 41329 bp, 36 predicted proteins | sample MGYA00510308_ERZ791802 | MGnify/ENA primary metagenome ERZ791802 (study PRJEB30046, sample SAMN00792028) | human gut metagenome | study: EMG produced TPA metagenomics assembly of the A metagenome-wide association study of gut microbiota in type 2...
CTCGCATTCCTCCCGCCAATAAATTGACGGGCTTCCTGCTCGCTTATCTGTGAAAAGAAAAATTTGCATTAGTGATTTTTTTCAGATACAATGCGTTTTCTCTTTCGGGGGTATAGCTCAGTTGGTAGAGCACTTGCATGGCATGCAAGGGGTCAGCGGTTCGAATCCGCTTACCTCCACCAAGTGAAAATTTGATTTGCGTCTCCATCGTCTAGAGGCCTAGGACACGACCCTTTCACGGTCGGTACCGGGGTTCGAATCCCCGTGGAGACGCCATCACACTTCAGGCAACCGTTCGGTTGCTTTTTTGTTTTCTGGTTTAACCTTTTGATTTAGCTAGCAGTAACACGGTCATCACAATACACAATGTGCCGATGCCTTCCACGATCCCGAAGGTTGTTCCAAGTAAGAGAACGGACAAAATGACGGCCGAAAGAGGTTCCGAGCAGGTCAGCATGGACGCTGTTGAAGGAGCAATGAATTCCATACTCTTTAAGTAACAGCAAAAGGCGGTAATGGTCCCGAAAATGACCACGTGCGAGTAGGAAAGAACAGCCATCGTGCTCCAAATGGCATCGGTTGTGAAAGGATTATTAAATAAGCAAGCTACAAATCCCACGATTAACATGGCCCAACCGATAACTGGAATAACGGTCAATCGGCGTACGACGTTGGCCGGTTGGATAGTTCCCATGGCACCGAACATGGCCGACAAAAGTCCGAATCCAACGCCGGCAATCGAAAAGTCTACGCTGTCAAAATGTCCCTTTGTGACAATCAAGAGAACGCCAATCATGGCAAAAACCAAAGCTGCCAGCTCTAACGGCTTGATGCGTCGATGGTGGCGTATGGCCATATAGGCAATGACAAAAAGCGGGGAGGTCAGTACCAAAATTGTTGCTGTTGCTGCATTGGAATTTGAAATTGAGAGAAAAAAGGTCGACTGTGAGCACACCAAAATCAGACCATAGATAATGATGGACCGAAGGTTTACGCTATCTAAAACTTGGCGAGCGTGTTTTTTGCCGTGGACCGCAAAGTCAATGGCCACTAAAAGCGCCCCTGCGCCAAAAAGTCGGATAGAGGTCAGGTCGAAAACCGTAAATTGGCAATGCGCCATCAGGTATTGCGCTGCTACCCCCATGGAGCCCCAACAAATACCGGCGATTAACGCAAGAGTGATCCCTTTAAAGGTTTTCGAAAACATGTTGCACCAGGCAAAAAATTGAGTAGGAGCGCTCATTGTAGGAGCTCTTTTGACGATACTCAAGAGGCTAACTGTCTAATATTGTTGAAACTATAGTGTTTTGCCAGACAGTACGAAGTGCAGTTTGGTTATCAATGGCAGAATCGGCAGTTTTTCGTGCTAATATCCTGCATCTAAGCGAACGTGCTTGATGTCAATTTTGTGTTGACCTGTGCAAAAATCCACGGACTTTGCCCTGGGTGGTAAAGCCCGAGTTTGTTTTGTTCGTTCAGACAGTACGATTCGTATTTTTTTGAGTAGAAAACGTCATAAATGGGTTTTAAATCAATGGCTACGACCAAACGCTCTGAATACGCTGAGAGCAGTATTAAAGTCCTCAAAGGACTTGAGCCCGTCAAACAACGACCGGGCATGTATACCCTTACCGATAATCCCCTTCATATCATTCAAGAGGTGATTGATAACTCAAGCGACGAAGTGCTTGCGGGACAAGCCTCTCGTATTGATGTGACTTTGCACACTGATGGGTCTGTGACCGTGATTGACGACGGTCGTGGGATTCCCGTGGGCATTCACAAGGAAGAGGGGGTACCGGCAGTGCAATTGGTGTTTACGCAATTGCATGCGGGCGGCAAATTTGAAAAAGATTCAGGCGGCGCCTATTCATTCGCGGGCGGTCTGCACGGCGTGGGCGTTTCAGTTACCAATGCACTGTCAACCCGTGTGGAAGTCACCGTTTGGCGTGAAGGAAAAGAACATCGTATCGCCTTTGCTGACGGGGACGTGGTCGAACCGTTGACGAGCCAAAAAAGTCCCAAGCCGAAGTCTGCGACGGGAACCTGTGTTCGGGTGTGGCCGGATCCCAAATATTTTGACAGCCCCAGTGTGCCGGCCGAGCAACTATCTCGCTTGCTTCGTTCCAAGGCCGTTTTAATGCCTGGGTGCGAAGTTGTCTTTAACAATGAAAAGAATCAAACAACGCAAACTTGGAAGTTTGAAGGCGGTCTTCGTGAGTATTTACTCTCCGAGCTCAACGCCGAGCCTTTAATTACACCTTTTGAAGGCGAGGGCTTTGCCCGCGATGAGTCGATGGGCTTTGCCGTTGGCGAAGGTGCCTCTTGGGTTGTGGTTTGGCAGGAAGAGGGCAGTACGGTACGCGAAAGTTACGTTAATTTAATTCCGACTCCGGCTGGCGGTACGCACGAGTCCGGCCTTCGTGAAGGTCTGTATTTGGCCATGAAAGCTTTTATTGAAGCCCATGGCCTGATGCAAAAGAACGTGAAGCTTTTAACCGAAGACGTGTTTGCACGTGCCAGCGCGATTTTGAACGCCAAAGTACTCGATCCGCAATTCCAAGGTCAAACGAAAGAGCGTTTAAATAACCGTGATGCGTTGCGCTTAGTCAGCAATTTTGTTCGCACCGAGTTTGAGTTCTGGTTAAACAGCCATGTCGAAGAAGGCAAAAAGTTGGCCGAGCTTGTGATCAAGCAAGCTCAAGCTAGACAGAATTCGGCTAAGAAAGTAACTAAGCGCAAAGGTTCTAGCGTTGCCGTGTTGCCTGGCAAGTTAACCGATTGTGAAAGTGAAGATATTTCGCAAAATGAACTATTCCTTGTGGAAGGGGACTCGGCAGGCGGTTCCGCGAAAAAGGGTCGCAATAAAGACTTCCAAGCCATTTTGCCTTTGAGAGGCAAGGTGCTCAATACATGGGAAGTCGATCGAGATCGTATTTTTGCGAACAACGAAATTCACGATATTTCAGTGGCCATCGGCGTGGATCCTCACGGTCCCAACGATGAGCCGGATTTGTCTGAATTGCGCTACGGCAAGATTTGCATCATGGCCGATGCTGACGTGGACGGCTCACACATTCAAGTACTCTTATTGACACTATTTTTCAGACACTTCCCGGCGCTTATTCGCAAGGGGCACGTGTTTGTGGCCCGTCCTCCGCTCTTTAGAGTTGATGTGCCTAAGACCGGACGCAAACCGGCTCGCACGGTCTACTGCTTAGATGACAGAGAGTTGGCCGTGGAGCGCAAAAAGCTTGAAAAAGACAAAGTTAATATGGAAAAGGTCAAAATCTCTCGCTTTAAAGGTTTGGGCGAGATGAGTGACGTGCAATTGTGGGATACGACTTTAAATCCGGAAACCCGTCGTTTAATGCCGGTCACATTCGGTGATTTAACGCTTCAGGAAAGTAGCGCCATGTTTGATATGTTGATGGGGCGCTCCGAGGCAGCCACTCGCCGTATGTGGATGGAAAATAACGGCGATCAGGTTGAAGTTGATATCTAAGAAGGGAATTCGCGATGACCAATAAACGAGATGATGAGTTGTTCTCCGAAGATCTCTTCGGGATGGATGACGAGATTGAGATTGAGATTGAAGTAAAGCCCAAAGAGGTAAAGCCGGCCGAGCCGACAGCTAAAGAAAACGAGACGGCTCCTTTGGATTTTGAGGCAGAAACACCGATTGAGAGCAAGACTGCTGACGATGCTGACAAGAGTCAAGAGGCCGACGAGGCTTCTGAAGAAGAGCCTGCTATCCCTCTGCATGCTCGTCCGGTGCTCTCCGGCGACGACGGTGATCAATTGACGCTTGCCCATTTTGCAAGCCACGCGTACCTTGAATACGCCATGTCGGTGGTTAAAGGTCGTGCATTGCCCGCTATCGGAGACGGTCAAAAGCCCGTGCAACGCCGTATTCTTTATGCAATGCACCAAATGGGGCTTGATCGCCAAGAGGCCAAGACGGTTAAAAGCGCTCGTGTGGTCGGGGATGTGCTCGGTAAATTCCATCCGCACGGCGATACGGCTGCCTACGATGCCATGGTTCGTATGGCTCAAGACTTCAATATGCGCTATCCGCTCATTCACGGTCAAGGCAACTTCGGTAGCCGAGACGGTGACGGGGCGGCGGCTATGCGTTACACCGAAGCTCGACTGACAAAGATTTCTCGCTTGTTGCTTGAAGAAATCGATGAGGGCACGGTGGACTTCATGCCCAATTACGATGGTGCTTTTGAAGAGCCGCAAATGTTGCCTGCGCGATTACCGTTCGTTTTACTAAACGGCTCTAGTGGTATTGCCGTGGGGATGGCAACTGAGATTCCGCCTCACAACATCCGAGAAGTGGCTGCAGCTTGCTTGATGATTTTGGACAATCCGCAAGTCACCGATGAAGAGATCTTGACTGCGTTGCCTGCGCCGGACTTCCCCATGGGTGGTCAAATTATCAGTAAGGTTTCCGATATTCGCGACGCTTATACGAGTGGCCGTGGCTCGATTAAGGTGCGTGCTCGCTACACGTTTGAAGAAATGCAACGTGGGCACTGGCGTTTGATTGTGACGGAGTTGCCGCCAAATACCTCAGCGCAGCGCGTCTTAAACGAAGTCGGAGAGATTACCAATCCGAAGGTTCGACCGGGTAAAAAGGCCTTGACAGCTGAGCAACAACAAGCCAAGGCTGCCATGTTGGCCCTTTTGGATACGGTTCGAGACGAAAGTGACAAGGAAACACCCACGCGTCTTGTTTTTGAACCCAAGACGAAAAACGTTGATCGCAATGAGTTTGTCAATGCATTGCTTGCCCAAACGAGCTTGGAAGGAAATGTCTCGATTAACCTCGTGATGGTGGGCTCTGACGGTAAACCTCGACAAAAGTCTTTGCCGGAGATTCTTCGCGAATGGGTTGCTTTCCGAATGATCACGGTGCGCCGTCGTACGCAATTTAGATTGCAAAAGACCAACGATCGCATTCATATTCTTGAAGGCCGTCATCTTGTTTACTTGAACTTAGATGAAGTGATTGCGATTATCCGTGATGCGGATGATCCGAAAGAAGCTCTCTTGGCACGCTTCCCGCTCTCAGAAGTGCAAGTTGAAGACATCTTGGAAATCCGCTTGCGTCAATTGGCCCGTATGGTTGGTATCAAGATTGAAGCGGAGTTGGCTGAGCTTAATAAGACGAAGAATTCGCTTGAACGTTTGCTGAATTCCGACAAGTTCTTAAGCAACTTAATTGCGAAAGAAATTGCTGCCGATGCTGCAGAGTTTGGTGACGATCGACGCACGTTGATTGAAGAAGCCAACCGAGCTGAAATGACGGCTACCGTGCTTGACGAACCGGTTACGGTTGTGATCAGCCAAAAGGGCTTTGTTCGTTCGAGAACCGGTCACGGTCATGACGCCACGATCATGAACTATAAGATGGGCGATGCATTCTTCCAAGCTTTTGAATGCCGCACAACGGATCAAATGGTTGCTGTGAGCAACACAGGCCGAGTCTATACGATTGATGTGGCCGACTTGCCCAGCGCCCGAGGCGATGGTTTACCGATCAATAGCTTCATCGATTTGGAAAAGGGCACGCATTTAATCGGTTATTGCGTTGCCAAACCCGAAGCGAAGATTGTGATGGCCACTAGCGACGGTATGGGCTTTGTCTGTCACTTTAAGGATCTGTTGGCTCGAGTTCGTGCCGGTAAGAACTTCTTGCGCTTATCGAGCGATACGGCCAAGGTGCTTGTGCCCGAGGTGGTCGAAGACAATCAAACGATGCTTGCCTGCTTGTCTGAGCAGGGACGACTGTTGATTTACGGTCTAGATGAAGTTCGCACATTGCCTGGTGGCGGTAAGGGTGTGTGCCTGATGGACTTGAACTTGGGTGAAGCACTCTTAGTGGCTAAGCCGATTGATGCAACCGGTGTGCTTGTGCAAGGTATCGGTCGTGGTGCTAAAGAGCGCGAGCAGGTCGTGAAAAAAGCTTTGCTTGAATACCACACGGGTCACCGTGCTCGCAAAGGTAAGCAGCTTGATATCCGCTGGAAAGCCTTGTCGTTGCAACCCTTGCAACCGAAAGAAGACGATCAAGCGGACGATGCAGAAGGCTCGGCTCCTGACGACGCCGAACCCGGCGATACGTTATCGCTGCTTTAGAATCTGCTTCTGACTAAAGATACAAAGGGCGCCTGAAAAAGCGCCCTTTGTGTTAGATAGCTCAAGAGTTAGAAGAAGTATTGCGCTTGAGTGCCAATTTCATACTGAGGCTTCACGACTTCGGAAATACCCACAGAGCCACGAAGTTTCAGATGAAAATTCGTACCGTAGCGCCAGTCGGCTTGTGCTCCAATTAAGCCCCACGATTCCTGCAAGTCTTCGGTTTCAAAGTTCTCTGCTTGGCCATGATCAAAGCCTCTGAACTGAGCGGATTTACCAAATCGGTGAATCCAACTAGCGTTAGCGGCAAGCGTTAAAGTCTGAGAGCTCCAGCTTGTATGAACCCCAAGGGCTGCAAGTGATTGATGAATTTTTTCAGCTTCAAAAGCAATGCCCGATTCAATATTAGTGTCGTAGCTATCTAACCAATAGGTGTAGCCCGCCACATAGGGCTCAACGGAAAAATTGCCCCAAGTTTTTTGTCCTAAGCCGACATAAAGTCCTAGGCCGTAGCTACTGGTATCAACATCGTAGTCGAGATTGGCTGTCAAACCATTGAGCATGGCAGGTGTTTCAAAACTTGAGGAGCCGAATGTGTAATGCGCTTGCATAATAATGCGGTAGCCGTCTTCAGTGATGCCGCCTGCGTAAAGCGCCGCAGAGACACTTTCGGCATCCGCTGAAGCTTGTGTTTCTTGAAAATCGTTTTTCGCTACTGACACCCAACCGCCGTAAAAAGCCTCATTGAGCCACTTTGTTTCAAAGTTGCGGTCGTAGCCGATCGTGAGTGCTTGTGTATTAAATTCGCTTTCTCGGGAGCGGTGAGAGAGACTGAGTTGCGTTTCGCGATGAGAGACATCAACCCAAAGGCCCCGTTCGGGCTCATTGACAATTCTGTCGGCCAGTATCGAGAAGTTATTAAAACCGACTTGTTCATGACGAATTTGCTCAAAGGAGGCATAGTCGAGCATGTTTTTGACAAGCGTTGATGGCCCCAATCGCGTGGTTTCAATGGCCGTAATGTAAAGACCTTGGATACCGGTTACGTCAGCGTCTCCCAAACCGATTTGTGCCGTTGTTTCGAATTCGCCTAATGCATTTTCATAGCGGTGAGGTTCAGCAAGTGCATGAATGCCTGCAAAGGTTCCTCCATCGGTGCCGATGAGGCCGACTGCAATGCCCTCAACGTCGCTCTTCTCAGTTCGTAAATCGGTAATCTGTACGTTGATTTGAACATTGTCATCGCCTTTGGCTGAAGCATCGCCAACCTTTAATTTAAATTGATCGGCCTTAGGGGTATTGATGTCATCGTCAGTTAAAGAAACTCGCAAGATGGCACCGTGCTCGATTTCAACGGAATTGCCACGATTTTCGCTGTTTAAAGAGACGGGGCTTTCTGCAGAGACTTCCACAATTCCGCCTTTGCCCCAGATCAATTGTCCGAGTTGTTGTTTACCCCGTGTTTGCCATTGAGCGCCATTGCGCAGTTCAAGAGTGGAGGCGGAGATTTTTTCTGCATCATTGTCATAAATTCGGCCGACAAACATGTCTTGGTCATCATTTAATGTCAAACAAAGCTCAGATTCTCCAAAAATTGCAATGTCACCGACAATGAGCGTTTGTCCTGCACTGTGGTACTGGAAGTTAGAGTCTTCCAACATTAGTGCAAGCGTTTGGTCCATTTCCCCTACATTTTCAGGTCGTTGAGGAATATTTTGACTGGCGACTAATTGCAAACGACCGTTGTATTGAACGTGAGAACCGAACAAAGACATCGCTTGCACTTGCCCCTCGTCGATGTCTGTATCTAAGTACGCAGTAATCGAAATAAGGTTGGGTAACGTTTCATCGTTCAGAGTACTGTCGGTGATTTGCAGACCATAGACTTCTGCGGAATTGGGGTGCGAGAAATAACGGCTGGAAATGTCAATTACGAGGGATTCATTTTTTGAACCGAGATTAGCGATGTTTGTCAATGAAAATATCGAAACGAGATTAATGTTGTCGGTATGAGTATTAATCGAGACATTCCCGTCAAAATCGAACCGTTTTTTCTCAGAATCGTTAGTGAGTTCAATGAGTGAAAATGAACTCGAATTTTCTAGCGAAGTGGTTTTATTGAAGCGAACGTTGATGAAAGTGTCGGTTTGACTGGGGCCGTGGACTTTTACCGTTGTTGGGGCGGCCGTACGAAGGATGAGATCTTGGTCTGAAACTTCATTCAAGATAACGTCTTCTTCAAATCCGTTGATCGTTTCATCGTGTTGTTCGGCAAAGGTAATTTGATGGGAAGAAGAGGCAACTGCTACAGAATTTAAAAGCAATAGCGTGCTAAGGGCTAGAAGGTGGTTTTTGGAAGCCACTTTTGGTCCTTTCAAATTTTTAGGGAGTCGTTATAAAGAGTTGCCAATTCTAAGCAAAATCGGCTACACACTGTCTGATATATGTCAATCGAACGAAAGGCCGATTATGGCTAAAATAGGGACATTAAGAGAAGAATGAGTTTTTCCAATGAGTTACGCCAAGCATAAAAAAGATCCTGCAAGCGACCTCTTTTTCTCCGAAAGTGACGGGTTTCGTTATTTGCACTTTGGCTCTCCTTGGATTCAAGGTGCTATGAAAGTGCGCCGGCCGTTTGAGTTGGTGCTGGAGTACCCGAGGCAAATGATGGCTTGTGCCCTGTTTTATCCACAACCGGAACATATCTTGCAATTAGGCCTGGGAGCTGCCTCGCTGACCAAATTCTGTTGGAAAAACACTGACGCTGAAATTGATGTCGTGGAAGTGTCCCAAAATGTCATCAATGCTGCTCACCAGTGGTTTAAATGTCCAATGCCCGATGAGCGGCTACGTATCCATTTAGAAGATGCTAAAGCGTTTATTGGTGATCGATCCAGGTATGTTGCTTCCGATTGGTTGCAAGTGGATCTTTATGACGCTCAAGCTGAGGGACCTGTTTACGACGATGTGCCGTTTTATAAGATGTGTCGCCGCGCAATGAATAAAGCGGGTAGTGTGGCCAGTTTTAACCTCTTTGGTAGCAGTTTTGAGAAAAGTTTTTCTGCGATTGAAGAAGCGTTTGAGAAACGAGTGTTGGTGATGCCCGAAATTGATGAAGGTAATCGCATAGTATTGGCCTTTGCAGGCTCAAAACTTAACCTAGATTCCGAAACGCTTTTTGATCGAGCTCAACAACTTGAAGCGGCTTGGAAATTACCTTGTAGGAGATGGGCCAAGGCCATCCGCTCCACCTCATATGAGACGCTAAATGCTTTATAATCAAAAGCTTTGTGTCTTACCGAATCGGTGGGATGTTTTTTTAATTGAACGCAATCGATTGTCGATGGCGTAATGGATATAAATTCACGACTATGGATGCTGAGCGCATAAACCAAATTGAGGCCAAAATCTCGGACCTCACAGCTCGTTTGATCGAGCTGAGGGGGTATCTTTGACATCGACCGACAAGAACGCCGGTTAGAAGAAGTCAATCGCGAAATGGAAAATCCCGCCTTGTGGGACAATCCTGACAACGCACAAAAAATCAGTAAAGAAAAGAAACGACTTGACGATACGGTCGGGGTGTTTAAAAAGTTAACGAACGCAGTTGCCGATGCCGGCGAACTTTTTGAACTCTCGATGGCCGAAGAAGACTATCCGAGCGTAGAAGTGCTCGGCGAAGAAGTCTTTGAACTTGAAAAGTCCGTCGAAGCGCTCGAATTCAAACGCATGTTCAATCAACCGCTTGACGCGGCCAACTGCTATCTGGAAATTCAAGCCGGTGCCGGTGGCACCGAAGCCCAAGACTGGGCCAGTATGCTCGAACGCATGTATTTGCGCTATGGCGAACGCCGTGGTTTTACGGTGGAATTGCAAGAAGAGACCGAAGGGGACGTTGCCGGTATTAAAGGTTGTACGATTTACCTGCAAGGCGACTATGCATACGGTACGCTTCGCACCGAAACAGGTGTACACCGTTTGGTGAGAAAAAGTCCGTTTGATGCCAACGCCCGCCGACATACCTCTTTTGCAAGCGTGTATGTTTACCCGGAAATCGATGATTCGTTTGAAGTAGAAATCAACCCTGCAGATCTTCGAATTGACGTGTTCCGTGCATCGGGTGCCGGTGGTCAACACATTCAAAAGACTGAATCGGCCGTGCGTATTACGCACATCCCCACCGGTGTTGTGACGGTTTGTCAAAATGACCGTAGTCAGCACCGCAACAAAGAGCAAGCCATGAATCAACTCAAGGCGAAACTCTACGAATTGGAAATGCGCAAGCGTCGAGAGGAGGCCCAACAAGCAGAAGACGCGAAGACGGATATTGCTTGGGGGCATCAAATTCGTTCCTACGTGCTCGATCAATCGCGCGTGAAGGACTTGCGTACAAATGTTGAAACCGGTAACACACAAGCTGTGTTAGACGGTGATCTTGATCAATTTATTGAGGCTAGCCTCAAGCAAGGCGTCTAAGGCGCAACACTTTCTAAGGACAAATAAAATGGCAGAAAACACTGTTCAGGAAGCCGTGATGACGGCAGAAGACGAAAACCACATCATTGCCGAACGCCGTGCAAAGTTAGCTAAGTGGCGCGAAACCGGTCATGCTTATCCCAATGACTTCGTGCGTAAAGATTTCTTTGGTGACATTCGTGAACGTTTTGCAGAAACCACGACCGAAGAATTGGAAGCTAATCCCCACCATGTAGCCGTTTCCGGTCGCATGATGCTCAAGCGTGTCATGGGTAAGGCCTCTTTTGCTACCGTGCGTGATGGTTCGGGCACGATGCAATATTTCTTGTCGCCTTCTGAAATGGGCGAGGAAGCCTACGAAATGTTCAAGGGCTTGGATATTGGTGATATTGTCGCAGCCGAAGGTGTTGTATTCCGCACCAAGCGTGGTGAGTTGTCCATCCGTGTGCAAAAGCTTCGCCTGTTGAGTAAGGCAATTCGTCCCTTGGCTGAAAAGTTCAAGGGTTTGGCTGACCAAGAAATTTGCTACCGCCAACGCTATCTTGATCTCATCATGAATGAAGATAGCCGCGCCCGTTTCGTCAAGCGCTCTCAAATCATCTCTGCAATCCGCAACTACATGCTGGATAACCGCTTTATGGAAGTGGAAACGCCGATGTTGCACCCGATTCCGGGTGGCGCTAACGCTAAGCCCTTTATTACGCACCACAATGCGCTCGATATGGATATGTTCTTGCGTATTGCTCCGGAGCTTTATCTCAAGCGCTTGGTAGTGGGCGGTTTCGAACGCGTCTTTGAAATTAACCGTAACTTCCGCAACGAAGGTCTCTCGGTTCGTCACAATCCGGAATTCACCATGATGGAATTCTATGCGACGTACTGGACGTACAAAGATCAAATGGACTTCACTGAAGCACTTTTGCGTGATGTCACGGTCAAGGTTAACGGTACGAGCGTTGTGCACTACCAAGGCCATGATATCGACTTGGGCAAACCCTTCGATCGCTTAACGCCGCGTGAAGCTATTTTGAAGTATGCGCCGCAATACACGGTTGAACAATTAGATGATGATGCTTTCCTTCGTAATGAATTGAAGCGTTTGGGAGAACCGCAACCGGATTACGTGGGCCGTGGTGCTCTTGAAATGGCTCTTTTTGAAGAAGTGGCTGAAAGTAAGCTCATCACGCCGACCTTCATTATTGACTATCCGGTTGAAATTTCGCCCTTGGCTCGCGCCTCGGATACCAACCCGGAAATCACGGAACGTTTCGAACTCTTTATTGCCGGCCGCGAAACCGCTAACGGCTTCTCTGAGTTGAACGACCCTGAAGATCAAGCCGCACGTTTCCGTGCTCAGGTCGATGCTAAGGCTCATGGCGACGATGAAGCCATGTACTACGATGCCGATTACATCCGTGCGTTGGAATTCGGTCTTCCGCCCACCGGTGGCTGCGGTATCGGTGTCGACCGCTTTGTGATGTTGCTCACGGACGCTGCGAGCATCCGCGATGTGCTTCTCTTCCCGCACATGCGTCCTGAAGCCTAATAAAACACATAAAAATAGGAGACTCTCGATGTTCTCTAGTACCTTTACGATGACCGTCTACGACGAGCTCAAGGCGCACCTCAATGAAGAGGTGCCTGCCGGTTTCGTACAAGTACGAGGCGGCAAGGAAATTTTGGGCTACGTGAAGAAAGATTGGGCTATGGCCGTTGCCTCTCGCACAAGTGACTGGCGATTGACCGAGCACATGAGCTTGAGTGAAGAAGCGGAGGTGACGCCGACAAAGCGCGCTGCCGCAATGATTCACGCTGCAGAAATCCTCGACATGCTTGGTTTGCTCCAAAATCCGCAACATACTGAGCTTGTGGATGTTCGAGCTTCTGTGTTGGACCCGGTTTATTGCCAGGCTCCTCGCAATCTGGCTCGCGCGTTCGGTTTGCTGACCACTTCGGTGCGTATGACCGGTTACTTGCCCGACGGCACGGTGATGTGTGCCAAACGTTTGGCAACTAAGTCCATTGGCGGCGGCCTTTGGGATAGTCTTGCCGCTGGGCTCGTAAAGGCTAGTGAAACGACCGAACAAGCCATCTATCGCGAGCTTTTTGAAGAAGCTGGATTAACGAGCAATGAAGTGACGCTGACCGAAGGCGGTCGTTTCGTGCAACAGCTTGTTGTTCCCGAAGGGATGGTGCGTGAGATCGTCTATCACTACGACGCAAAGTTAAGTGAATCTGCAAAACCCGCCAATCGTGACGGTCAAGTCATGGAGTTTGCAACTTTCACTCCCGACAAAGTTTTAAATCTCGCTTTAGGTGGTGAAATGATGTACGCCGCTGGGATGGGCTTGGTTGAAAGCGTTATGCGTCGCATGGGGCAACGAATTGAAGACAAATGGATGCATTATCGCGGTCAGTTTTTGATCTAACGAAGCCCCAAGTCTTCTATAAACGTACGGACGGCATGACTTCGGTCATGCCGTCTTTAAATCAAAAGGCAAAAAGCGATGAGTCAAGATTTTTTTCGGGGTATTAAGGCGGCTATTCCGCCTTGCTTGGGGGTTATTCCCATTGCTGTCTCCATTGGGTTACTGGGGATGCAACAAGCTCACTTGAGTGCATGGGAAACAATTTTTATGTCGGCAACGGTCATGGCCGGTGCCGCTCAGTTGATGGCCATTGGCATGATTGCTGATGGAGCAGGGGCATGGGCAATCGTTTTAGCCACGTTCTTTATCAACTTTAGATTGATTGTGATGAGTAGCTCTACAATGCAAGCACTCAAAGATAAGACTACGGTTGGACAGCGGCTTTTAGGCTCGTTAGCTTTTTGTGACGAGTCTTTTGCTGTTTTCTCGCTGTCAGGGAAAGGGAGTTTGCATTTTCTCTTCGGGGCGAATTTTATCCTTTGGGTCGGCTTTCTCTTAGCGACAATTGTCGGTTGTTTATTAACGGAATTTTTGCCGCCATTGGTGATTCAAAGCTTTTGTATTGCGTTTTATGCGGCCTTTTTAGCCTTGTTGTTGCCCAGTATTAAACACAGATGGCGTCTTATCGCGTTGGTTATCTTGACAGCATTACTCAATAGTCTTTTTTATCTTTTGATGCCGTCGAGTTGGGCCTTAGTCGTTTCAATGCTTTTAGCGGCTGCTATCGGCGGGTTCTTTGTTCGTGATGAAGATATTGGTTAAAGGGAGCTCAGTATGGATACTCAAACGATGGTTTTGATTCTTGGCATGACAGCGGCTACCTATATCTCTCGTTCATTGCCGGCGGCTGTGATTGAACACTTAAAAATTGGTGGCAAGACACAAAAGTTTTTGCGTTTAATTCCGTACACCGCAATGAGCGCATTGATCTTCCCGGGTGTTTTTATGGCAGACCCTTCTCGTTGGGATATCGGGGTGATCGGTGGAGCGGTGGCAGCTCTTTTGGCTTGGTGGCGTTTGCCGATTATCGTGTGCGTGATTGCGGCTATTGCGGTGGTGATGGGGTTGTATAGTTTCTTTTAAGTTTTCGAATGCATGGTTGACAATTAATGCAAAGCAAAACGGCAGCCGAAGCTGCCGTTTTAATTATGGGTGTTGCAGTAAACGATTAGAGGATCGTCAATGCCAACACGATCGTGCTAATCAAGCACACGGGCAACGTACGCTTAGCGACTTCAACCGGGTTAGCCATAGCAATACCGGACACGACCACCATAGCACCGGCGATCGGAGAAGACGTACGACCTAAAGCGCCGGACAAGAAGGCCAAGGCCCCCAAGTGCGGGATGTCCATGCCGAAGTCAGCAGCGTGCGGGGTCACAGCTTCGTTAAAGGCAAACGTAGCAGCGTCACCGGAACCGGTCAACGTACCCAAGAACCACGGACCCAAGGAACCGCCCCAACGAGCGATGTCATTGGATTGACGCAACAGTTCAATGAACGTTTCGATCAAACCGGCAGCGCGCAAACCAGCGGCAAATACGCCGGCGGCGATGATGATGCCCATGATGTTGCCATAGCCCTTGCCCAAGCCGTTGAAGAAGGACTTGGAGAATTCTTGCGGGTTGGTACGCGTAATCAACAAGCAGAAGACGGCACCGAGCACCATAGCTTGAGCCACGCCCATCTTAATGGAAGGAAGAACCGAGTTACCGAGCACCAAGATGATGATCGGGATCATCGGAACCATAGCGTAGATCGGGTTGGCACTTTCGAGTTCTTCGTGCTTGGAGGAGGTGTTCACTTGGATGTCATCCGTAGCTTCGCCCTTGTCGCGGAAGATGATAGCCATCACGAGGATACCGACGATACCGATAGCCCAAATGGTCATCGAGTAGGAGAAGTGCAATTGGATGAAGTCCATGATTTCCATGTTGGAGATCTTGGCCACGTAAACGTTGTGGGCAGACCCCGGAGAAATCACACCACCGTACGTACCCATCATCACAGCAGCAGCGGCCATGGCGGGACGAATACCGGCACGAAGCATCACAGGAATCAACGTAGAACCCACGGCAGCGGCAACACCGGAAGCCGAAGGAATTGCCACGTTAATAACCATGGTCACAGCCGTGCAGATCGGAACCAAGAAGATGCCCAAACCGCGAATCGGTTTAGCCAACAAGTGCACCAAATGTTGGTCGCACTTCGTGTAAGAAGACACGTAAGCAAAACCCATTGAAGCACAAATTGCCATGATCAAACCGCCGTTGGTCATGGACTTGGCAAAGGAGTTAAAGGCCTCCATCGGCTGCAAGGAAGCACAGCAGAGCACGAGACCGGCCGTAAAGAGGACGAGACGGGTTTCATAGCGCTTAATCAAAGCGGCAATCGTAATTACCACTACGAGTAAAGCAACCCAGTTCATCAGGGTCATAGGATATCTCCCAGTAGTTGTTTTAACTGCCCCGCAGTTTAATGTTGATCGGCAAGACTAACCATCAGAAAAACCCTTATAACTAGTGTTTTCCTGTACTTCTTTTCTAGGATGAATAGCTTAGATCGAATGGAAATATTCGAGGGGACGGTAAATATAGAAAAACCGCTTGAACCAAGTTCAAGCGGTTTGAAATTTGGTGCGGCCGATGAGAGTCGAACTCATATGGATTGCTCCGCCACCCCCTCAAGATGGTGCGTCTACCAATTTCGCCACGGCCGCAAATTTTCTTGATTCACAGCAGTTGCCGAGAATCGAAGTGCGTATTTTAGCGCGGAATTTGATTTGTTTGGGAACCAGAATTTGTTGTTGTTTGATTTTGATCAATAGATTGCGATTGTTCAACCGAACCCAAAACGCCGCCCGTTTGTTGCGGAGCTTGTTTGAAAGCACCCGAACCCAACGTCAAAGCAATCGTAGCTAAGAAAAAGAGCGTAGCAGCCACTGCCGTCGAACGAGACAGGAAGTTAGCCGAACCGGAGGCTCCAAAGATAGAGCCGCTAGCGCCACTGCCAAAGGCGGCACCTAAGTCGGCACCTTTACCGTGTTGCAACAAAACCAAAATGATCACGGCGATCGCAGAGACAATTTGCACTACGATGGCAATGGAGACCAACATGGAGGACATCGTTTAAATTTCCTTTAACTCAAAAAGTCTTATTTATACTGCAGCGTCTGCACAGTGGCAAATCGCTAAAAATTCTTGCGCCTTAAGCGAGGCACCACCGACTAATGCACCGTCGATATCTTGTTGTGCAAAAAGCTCTGCGGCATTGGCAGGTTTGACGCTACCGCCGTAAAGAATGCGCACTGCTTGAGCACCTTCTTCATCGTATTGAGCAAGCACTTGGCGCAAGGCTGCATGTACGCTCTGAGCGTCTTCAGCCGTTGCACTTTTACCGGTACCGATTGCCCAAACGGGTTCATAAGCCAGTGCTCCGCGAAGAAGGGGGGCAACGCCAACCGTATCTAAAACAGCTTTCAGTTGTGCTGCCACGACTTCAATCGTGCGGCCTTCTTCTCGTTCTTGCAACGTTTCGCCAACGCATAAAATCGGCATCACGCCGTTTTCATACGCCAGACGTACTTTTTCGGCCACAATCGCATCGGTTTCGCCGAAAAGCGTGCGGCGTTCCGAGTGGCCAACAATGACCATATCGCAACCGATGTCTGCGAGCATCGCAGCAGACACTTCGCCGGTGTAAGCGCCGTGGCTGTACGAAGCGCAGTTTTGAGCGCCCACGAGAGCTGCGCTGTGCGAGAAACCTTCGCACAGTTGCGGCAAATAGACAAAAGGCGCGCAGACGGCAACGTCGCAAGCCAATGCCGAGCCCGTCAATTGGACGCGAGCCTCATCCATCCAAGCTTGGTTAGCTTGAGTGTTGGCATTCATCTTCCAATTGGCAATGACAAAAGGTTTACGGGTCATATCGAATCGCATTAATCGAAACAAAGTACGTTATTTTATCCAATATCTATGAAAAAACAAACTGATACCGAGACTGGTTTTGTCACAAGGCATATTAGGAGCAAAGAAAGTATCAGGCCGTGGTCTCAATTTGCTCGACAACGAGTTGTACAGACTTTTCCCCTCGCCATTCATTAATTTCAGGTCGATAAGCCAAACGCGCAACAGACGGAATTTCTGCCGCGCGTCTGAAGAATATTCCCGAGAAGCGTCTGCCATCTAATTCTAAAACGAGTTTCAGGTGACCGCCCTTAAGCAAACTTTGATGCAACACTTTGAATTCATTGGCAAATAACGGCGGTAAGAATCCTTGCCCCCAAATCTGGCCATTAATGGCCTCAATCAGGTCAAAGGAAATTTCTTCCCCTTTTAATGCGCCGTCGACCCACACATGGCGCTCAAAAGCTTCGGGATCGCAGTTGTCTCGAACCACTTCTTCGAAGAGATTCGTGAAATCCTCTAATCGTGTGGCATCAATTGTTAGGCCAGCTGCCATGGCATGGCCACCGAATTTTTTGATAATTCGTGGATCCTTTTTGGAAACCAGATCAAGCATATCGCGAAGATGCACACCGTCGATGGAGCGACCGGAGCCTTTGAGTTCACCGGGATCGGCTTGAGCAAAGGCAATAGTTGGGCGATGTTTACTTTCTTTGATACGACTGGCGACAAGTCCAACGATGCCTTGGTGCCACCCTGGTTCAAAAAGCGATAGGGTGTGGCGTTTTGTGACATCAATTCGGTTAAGAATCATCGCCGCATCCCACTGCATGTCAACTTCGAGTTCACGTCTTTGACGGTTAAAATCTTCGAGTTCTCGAGCCAGTTCTCGGGCTCGATCGTCTGTATCGCTGATCAGGCACTCGATACCGGTAGTCATTACATCCAAACGGCCCGCAGCATTAATGCGAGGGGCAATTGCAAAACCGAAATCTTGAACACGTGCTTTAACGCAGGGGCGTCCTGCGATCTCTAAAAGAGCTCGCAAGCCGGGATTGATGTGACCGGCTCGAATACGATTTAAGCCTTGGGTGACCAAAATGCGATTGTTGTGATCTAGTTTGACGACGTCGGCCACTGTCCCCAAGGCCACAAGGTCAACCAGTTCATCCAGTCTGGGTTGTGTTTTAACGTCAAAATGGCCTCGGGCGCGCATTTCAGCACGAAGTGCCATTAGGACATAAAACATAACACCGACGCCGGCTAAATTTTTACTGCCGAAAACACATCCCGGCGCATTAGGGTTCACAATGCAGGCTGCTTGCGGCAATTGATCGGCAGGTAAATGGTGATCAGTGATGATCGTTTCAATGCCTAGCGCTTTGGCTCGAGCCACCCCGTCGATGCTAGCCATGCCATTGTCGACCGTCAATAAGATGTCAGGTTTATGAGTAGAGGCTAAATCCACAATGGCGGGCGTTAGGCCGTAGCCATAGACGAAGCGGTCAGGAACGAGATAGTCCACTTGTGCGCCCATGGCACGAAGTCCTCGGATGGCAACCGCACAGGCCGTGGCTCCGTCGCAGTCATAGTCTGCGATGATCATGATGCGCTTTTTATCTTCGATGGCATTGGCTAAAAGACGTGCAGCATCGTTAGCGCCGGGTAAAGAGCCCGGTGCTAACATGGATCGCCAGTCGGCTTTCAGTTCCGCAGCGCTAACAACTCCTCGTGCAGCCAACGCTCGGGCCAATGCCGGTGCAAAGCCCTCTTGAATTAAAGCATCCTGCGCAGTACGTGAGTAGTCGCGTTCGATAAAGCGGGTCATCAATAATCTCGTTCAATTAAAAAATCGTTTAAATTCAGAGTCTTCTTCTTTTTAAATCGTGCTAAAAAGCCTTTAGCAGTGCCACCGGCCTCAAAGCTAATCGTATGAGTGTCAGTGGCTCCGCACGCAACAATAACAACTCTTGCGCAACGACGTTTGCGTGCCGCAGCAGAAAGTACTGCGAGTTTGCGAGCGACTTCGGGCAACTGCTCTGACCACGTTTGCCAATCGGCCTTTCGATAGCTTTCGAACAAATCATCAATGACGGACAAAAGATCTCCCTCGGGAGCTTCCGGCCAGTCATCGGATACGGGAACCGTTCTGAAATTCAACAGTCCTGCATTTTGGGCCCAACCCAACACTGCCGAATCATTACACATGACCGCGCGAAGCGTAGACGCTTTGAGCAGATGTCGGCGTGATCCGCCATCGGGCCAGAAACCGTCAACAGTCTCCATGCCGGCATCTCGTCGAGCTTCATTGACTGAACTTTGTGCCATGAAATCCTTAAGAGCCTGCTGGAGGGCAAAAAAGTCTTCGCGTGCCTCTCCGGAGACGCTATGTTCTGTGACAGGGTAATACTTTTGTGCGCACCAAGGCTTGACCGTAACAGCCCAGTCCGTTTTACGCGTCAGGTACCATCGTCCTTCCCATTGCTGCAGTTCAAAGCCAAAGCGCCGTACGCAGCGCACGAGATCGTCATGAAGCTCGATGCGTTCATCTTGCGTGAGCATGGGCTCAGGACTTTTAACCGTTTGATCTTCACACTGATTAAAAGACCAAAGACGCCATGTTTGAGCGCCCATGCTGGGACCGCCGTCCGCTTCCCATTCAAAAGCCGCAGCTTCGGGATCGGTGTTTTGTTTGCTGATGACTCGCCAAAGCCAAATTTGGTGCGCAGCACCTTCCCAGACAGGGGAGTGGACAAGTTGCTGGGTCATGATTTCCTCAGCACCTTCGCAGCTTTGCAGCAATTGCGAGAAGTCCGTGCGAGCAATCACCTCTGCACAGACTTTCCGCGGTAGCCTTAGTCCGGGAATTAAGAAGTAGACGGTATTCATCAAGCGGGAAAAGAAGACAACGCAATAGTCAATACAAACACACGGTACCCGACAGTGTTCGGGTACCGGTTGGCTCTCAACTCTAGCACAACTGAAAAAGCTCAGGGAAAAAATGTCCGAACGGCTCATCCGGAAGCACTCCAGCTTTGAAAAACGAGTAGACTGCCAAGCAGAAGTTTTTAGAAAGATAGAGTAATGGCAAAATTTGATGTCAAAGGTCGAGCCTTATCCAGTCATGGTAAGGGAGACAGTCTTTATGATCACGCATCGCGTCAAGTGAAAACCAGCGTACTTGGCGTGGCGGTCTTGTTGACTTTAAGTTTTTCAGCCGTTGAACTCGTGGGCGGGATTCTGAGTCAGTCATTGGCGTTAATCAGTGATGCGGGTCACATGGCGACCGACGCGGCCAGTCTGTTGTTTGCCTTAGTTGCGAATTGGTTGGCTCGAGAGGGCGCCGACAGCCATCATTCATTCGGGCACGCACGTATTGAAGTGTTGGCCGCCTTTGTCAATGCTTTATTGATGTTTGCCGTTTTGTTTTGGATTTGCTTTGAAGCTATTGAGCGAATCTCAAACCCGACAGATGTGGCCGGCGGCAGTGTCATGCTGATTGCCGCCATTGGTCTGACGGTTAATCTCGGTGTGGCTTGGTCGCTCTCAAGAGATCGAGACAATGTCAATACGCGTGCCGCATTGGTGCATGTGTTGGGCGATATTATGGGGTCGCTAGCAGCCATCGCTGCCGGGACCGTAATTTATTTTGGTGGTCCGACGATCATTGACCCGATTCTCTCGCTTATTATTTGTGCATTGGTTGCCCATGCGGCTTGGTCCGTTCTTAAAGAAACGGTACCGGTGATGTTGGATGCCGTTCCCGAGGGTGTCAATTATGATGAGGTCGGTGAAGCGATTTTGTCCATCGAAGGGGTTAACAGTGTGCACGACCTTCATGTTTGGATTATGAGTCCGGGGCATTCAGCTATTTGTGCTCATGTACAGATTACCTCTCACCGCGCGTGGCCGATCATTTTGCAACATATTCGTACGCAGATGAAAGAGCGTTTTAATATTGATCACGTTGCGTTACAGCCGGAATGGGAACCTCAGTCAGGCCGTTGCCAAACCGGTCCTTGTGAAATCTGTAAAAACGAAGATAAATCAGAGGGTTAACTAATTTTTTGTTAGGTCGTCAAACTTTTCGGCCTAAAAGATTGTTGAGGGGCGGAGTGTACCGCTATAATTCTCGTTTAAGTTGATTTTTTTCAAAAGAGCGATCGACATGACCAAATACGTATTCGTTACCGGCGGCGTGGTGTCGTCCTTGGGTAAAGGCGTTGCTGCGGCTTCTTTGGCTGCCATTCTTGAATCTCGTGGTTATACCGTGACGATGATCAAGATGGATCCCTATTTGAACGTGGATCCGGGCACAATGAGTCCGTTCCAACACGGCGAAGTTTTCGTGACTGAAGACGGTGCAGAAACCGACCTTGACCTCGGCCACTATGAACGCTTCATCTCCTCGAAGATGCACAAGCCCAACAACTTCACTTCGGGCCAAATCTACGAGAGCGTGTTGCGCAAGGAACGTCGTGGTGAGTATTTGGGCAAGACCGTGCAGGTGATCCCGCACGTGACCAATGAAATTCAAGAATTTGTCGGCCGTGGTGCCGGTCAAGCCGATATCGCCGTGGTGGAAATCGGCGGTACGGTGGGCGATATTGAATCGTTGCCATTCGTTGAAGCCGTGCGTCAATTAAGTTTCCGTGTCGGTCGTGAAAACAGCTGCTTTGTTCACTTGACGCTTTGCCCCTGGATTGCTTCTGCTGGCGAACTCAAGACCAAGCCGACGCAGCACTCCGTGCAAAAGTTGCGCGAAGAAGGCGTCTATCCTGATGTATTGCTTTGTCGTGCCGACCGTGCGATTCCTGAAGGCGAACGAGCCAAGATCGCATTGTTTGCCAACCTGCCCGTCGATCATGTGATTAGCGTCTGGGATGCTAAGACGATTTACGAAGTGCCTTTGATGTTGCACGAGCAACACTTGGATGACATCGTTTGCAAGCGCTTGGGCTTGACCGATGCCAAACCTGCCGATTTGTCGGCATGGATTAACATCTGCAAAGCGCTCGAGAACCCCGTGCGTGAAGTCAAAGTTGCCATGGTTGGCAAGTATGTCGACTTTGCCGACAGCTACAAGAGCTTAAACGAAGCCCTTTTGCATGCCGGCATTCATACGCAAACGCGTGTTAATCGTATTTTCGTGGATGCTGAAGAAGTCGAACAAAAGGGTACGGACATGCTCGAAGGCATGGACGCCATTTTGGTGCCCGGTGGTTTCGGTAAGCGCGGCACAGAAGGTATGATCAAGGCTGCGCAATATGCTCGCGAACATAAGATTCCGTATTTGGGCATTTGCTTAGGCATGCAAGTGGCTGTCATTGAATTTGCTCGTCATGTTTGCGGTTTGGGCGCAGCCAACTCCACTGAGCTTGATCCCGACACGCCGCACCCGGTCGTTGCCTTGATTACCGAATGGACAGATCGCAGTGGTCGTGTAGAACGTCGTGACACACAAAGCGATATGGGTGGCACGATGCGACTCGGTCGTCAAGAAGTGCCCGTGAAGGAAGGCACTTTAGCTCACAAGATTTACGGTGATGTCGTGGCAGAACGTCACCGCCATCGCTACGAAGTCAACAATGCCTACGTGCCGCAATTTGAATCGGCCGGTATGGTTATTTCGGCCAGAACGCCGTCAGAGAATTTGCCTGAGATGATGGAATTGCCCAATCATCCGTTCTTCTTTGCCGTGCAGTTCCATCCGGAATTTACCTCCACGCCGCGCTTCGGGCATCCGCTCTTTAAGGCCTATATTGAAGCCGCAATTGCTCAAAGTCAGAGCAAATAACGTGGCCTTAGGGTTTAAGTAATATCGGGAAGCGGTCAAAGACTTTTTATAAAGCCTTTGACCGCGGATTTTATTTAGAGTGAGCAGTATGAAACTGTGTGGTTTTGAAATTGGTTTAAATCAACCGTTTTTCTTAATGGCAGGCCCTTGCGTCATCGAAAGTGAGCAATCTGTGATGCAGATTGCCAAGGAAATGAAGGCCATTTGCGATGACTTGCACATTCCCTACATTTTTAAAGCCAGTTACGACAAGGCCAACCGCACTTCTGGGGCAAGTTTCCGTGGTCCGGGAATGCAAAAAGGGTTGGAAATTTTGTCAAAAGTGCGTGAGACGGTCGGTGTTCCCGTGATTACCGATGTGCACACGGCAGAGGAAGTGCCTGTGGTTGCCAAGTATGTCGATGTTTTGCAGACGCCTGCCTTTTTGTGCCGTCAAACGGACTTTATCCGAGCTTGTGCACAGTCGGGTAAGCCAGTCAATATTAAAAAGGGTCAATTCTTGGCGCCCGGTGACATGAAAAACGTGATTGATAAAGCGCGTGCCGCAGCACGAGAAGCCGGTCTTGACGATGACGTCTTTATGGCCTGCGAACGCGGTGCAAGTTTCGGTTACGGCAATCTTGTCAGCGATATGCGCAGTCTGGTCATTATGCGCGAAACCGGTGCTCCGGTTGTCTTTGATGCCACTCACTCCGTTCAATTGCCTGGTGGCAATGGGACGAGTTCCGGCGGCAATCGTGCCTTTGTGCCTGTTTTGGCTCGAGCTGCAGTTGCCGTTGGTGTTGCGGGTCTTTTCATGGAAACGCACCCTGATCCCCAACAAGCAAAAAGCGACGGTCCCAACATGGTTCCCTTGTCGCAAATGCACGATTTGTTAAGCTCCTTGGTGGCGATTGACCGAGTGGTCAAGGCGCAGCCGTGGTTGGAAGAACGTTTTTAATTTTTATCGATTGATTCTCATTGGAGAACTTTAACTATGTCTACGATCAATGCCATTATTGCTCGCGAAATTTTGGACAGTCGCGGCAACCCGACCGTCGAATGTGATGTCTATTTGGATAACGGCATCATGGGCCGTGCAGCCGTGCCGTCTGGCGCTTCGACCGGTATTCGTGAAGCGCTCGAATTGCGCGATAAAGATGAGCGCTATTTAGGCAAAGGCGTGATGACGGCTGTGGAAAATATCCACGCTAAGATTCAACCGGCCTTGATCGGCTTTGATGTGGCCCAACAAGCTTCGATCGACAATCAAATGATCGAAGAAGACGGCACGGAAAATAAGAGTAAGCTCGGCGCCAACGCTATTTTGGGTGTTTCGATGGCTTGCGCTCGAGCTGCAGCGGCAGATTGCAATTTGCCGTTATATCGCTATTTGGGTGGCATGGGTGCTGTGCAAATGCCCGTGCCGATGATGAATGTGATCAATGGTGGTGCTCACGCCAACAATAACCTTGACTTGCAAGAATTCATGATCATTCCGTTGGGCGCCCCGAGTTTCCATGAAGCTGTGCGCTACGGTGCAGAAACGTTCCATGCCTTAAAGAAGATCATTAACGGTCGCGGCATGAGCACGGCTGTGGGTGATGAAGGCGGTTTTGCTCCCAATATCGATAGCCACGAAGAAGCCATTGAACTCATTATCGAAGCCATTAAGGCTGCTGGTTACACCCCGGGTAAAGACATCGCTATCGGTCTTGACTGCGCTGCTAGCGAATTCTACGAAGACGGTAAGTACGTTCAAAAGGGTCAAGGTAAGACCTACACGGCCGAAGAATGGATTGAAGTCTTAAAGGGTTGGTGTGACAAGTATCCGATCATCTCCATCGAAGACGGCATGGCCGAAGTCGACTGGGAAGGTTGGAAGAAGTTAACAGATGCTTTGGGCCGTCGCGTGCAATTGGTCGGCGATGACCTCTTTGTGACCAATCCCGGCATTTTGGCCGAAGGTATTCGCAAGGGCGTTGCCAACTCGATTTTGATCAAGGTTAACCAAATCGGTACGTTAACGGAAACGTTGGCAGCTATCGAAATGGCTAAGCGCGCCGGTTACTCTGTGGTCGTGAGCCACCGCTCGGGTGAAACCGAAGACAGCTTCATTGCTGATTTGGCCGTTGGCATGAATGCCGGTCAAATTAAGACCGGTTCGATGAGCCGCAGTGACCGTATCGCGAAGTACAACCAATTGCTTCGCATTGAAGAAGAGCTCGATGACCAAGCCGTTTATCCGGGTCGCGATGCCTTCTATTGCATTAAGGAATGGGCTTTCTAATTAAAGCTCGTACTTAAAGGGCCACTGCATGATTACTCTTCGCCACATTATCTATGTGCTTACGGCGTTGTTGCTTCTCATGCTTTGGCCCTTAATCGGAGGCCAGGGAGGCTATCTTCGAGTGCTGGAGCTCACCGATGAGCTTGAGATGATTAAAGAAGATAACCTTGCGGCTTTCGAGCGCAATCAGCGCTTAGCTGCAGAAGTTCGGTCCCTTACACAAGGGGCCGATGCCATTGAAGAGCGCGCCCGATATGATCTCAATATGGTGCGCCCGGGCGAAGTGCTCTTTAGAATTCAGCGTCCGCAACGCGTCTTACCCAATAGTGCCATTCCGGCCGACATTATCAACGATCCATTGTATCGACCGGCACCTGTCACACCTCCTAGCGAAGCTTCTTCAAACTCCAAGCCCGCCCAATAAGAGGCTTTTCTAGGTACATAGCGTTATAGCGCTAGTAAATTTTCTGCAAAAGCTGAGACTTTTCTCTATAACTAATCTCACCCCCAGTTCTTTTCCTTTTAAGGAGCAAGACATCATGGCTCAGGTGATTATTAAACCGCAAGCCCTCTCTGAATGTGCCGAGGCAGCTGCCGCTGTGCGCCATATCATTCATGCCTGTCCCGAAGTGGGATTGGATCTTGTAGAAACTGAAAAAACGATTGTTGAGGCTCTCAAGAGCTTTGGTTGTGAGGATATCCACACACGGGTGGGCGGCAAAGATGTTGCCGGCGTTGTTTGTGTGATTAAGGGCAATAAGCCCGGTCGCACAATTGGTCTTCGAGCCGACAGCGATGCATTGCCGTTAAACGAAAACACGGGTGTTCCCTACACCAGTACGAAAGAAAAGCGTATGCACGCATGCGGTCACGACGGTCACGTAGCAACACTGCTGGCGGTGGTGAAGTATCTGCAAGAAAATCGTGATTTTGCCGGAACGTTGGTTGCGATCTTTCAGCCTGGCGAAGAAGGTTTTGCCGGTGCTCGTTTCATGGTTGAAGACGGTCTTGTGGATCGATTCGGTATTGAAGAGTTCTATGCACTTCACACTGAACCCTCGTTAGACGTTGGAACTGTCGGCTTTATTGAAGGTTACGCAACGGCCAATGCTGACATTTTTGAGATCACGTTTACGGGCAAAGGCGGTCACGGCTCTCGTCCGCAAATGGCTCACGATCCTGTTGTAGCCGCGGCCGAAGCAGTCGGTGCTTTGCAAAGTATCGTTTCTCGTAATGTCTCGCCGGAACTCTCCGCCGTGGTCTCTGTTTGCAGTTTGCAGGCCGGAGACACCAACGGCACGAGTGTCATTCCGCAAAAAGCCCTTGTTCGTGGCACGGCCCGCTCGTTTGAGCCCGAGGTGCGTGATTTGATTGAAAGACGCATTGCTACGATTGCCGAAGGCATCGCTATAGCTCATGAAATGCAGGCCACGCCAGTTTACACGCGTCTGTACCCTGCCATGTACAACACGCCCGAGCGTGTGCAAGAGGCCCGAAGCCTTGCGGTGCAATGTTTGGGAGAGGATTGTGTGAAGCCTTTGAAGAGAAGTCACGGTGGTGAGGACTTTTCTTTCATGCTTTTGCAACGTCCGGGTTGTCTTTTCCGCTTGGGCAATCGCGATGCCGAGCATGATGCACCGGTTCATAACGAACGCTTTAACTTTAACGATAAAGCGATCGCTACCGGAGCCGCGGTATTGCTGTCGATTGCACTGACGAGAATGAGTGCCTAGAAACGAGAGTTTTCGGTCGATCAGATAAGAGCGCGACAGTTGAGGATGTCGCGCTCTTTTTAGTTAAGGATCGTGGGCTTGGCCGGTTCAGGGGCCTGTTCGCTCATTGTGTTGAGCGCCTGATCGGCTACGGTCAGCGCACGTTCAACGGTGATCTTTTCGAGCGTTTGCATGACAGGGACGCTGTCTTTAAAGCTCGTGTTATATAGCCATAAATCTTTTCCATTGCCGTAAATGTTCAGAAGGTCTGCGCGACCGTCTTCATACATTAGGCGGGTGGTAAAAAGTTTGGCCACTTCCAGTGTGGTGGGTTCTTGACCGGTCAGTTCAAAAGTCACAGGAGCAAAATTGCGGTCATTGCCCTTGCTTTCAATGACCTCATAAAGGGCCTCTTTTAGCATTTGGGGATCACCCGCTTTGGCCGTTTGCATGCCGAAGTGATCAAGAAGTGATTCCATAGCGCTTTCTAGGCGAGACAGTACGCGTTCACGAGTGGCATCGGCAATCTTCGTGCCTGGAAAGCGAACATTGAGAGACTTTACCTCAATGCCGAGTCCTCTGGGATCAACGGAAATTTTCATTGCCTGAAATTCCGCCGCCTCAAAAACGGTCAATGAGTTTTCATCATCTTTAATGGCAAAGAAGTTCTGAACACGAAATGCGTCTTTAAAAGCATCGGGCAAAATCAAGTCGATGACTTCTTGTAAAGGGTGGCGCACAGTTTCCAATTGTGCCTTCTCGATGTTATATCGAGCCTCGTAGAAGAAATACTCGTCATTGACACAAAGCTTGAATAGCCAAACGAGTGTGCCAGTGGTCAGGTTTTTCTCTTTTGCGTAATCGACACTGATTTTTGCAATGCTATCGAGCACTTCACGATCGCTGACGTCATGAAGAGGATAAGGGCCGTTAACCGAGAAAACACTCTCGTTATTGCGTACTTCGATATTGCCTTGAAGGCCGTAGCCTTCAAAGATATCGTAAAGGCCTTCGATGGTCTCGAAAGTTGCTTTTTGTGCCATAAAATCTGTTTTCCTATTAATGAACTTGTTGATGACCGTTGCGGGAGAAAATCTCTGAGATTTGTTCCGGGGTAAAGCGTTCTGTTTTCCCGCAGAAATCGCACGTGACAGCAAGTTCGCCTTCTTCGCTGGCAATCTGTAAAGCTTCAACCTCGCCTAATTGTTCAATCATGCGAGAAACTTTTTCTCGAGAGCAGGTGCAAGCAAAGTAAGGTTGTTGCGGTTCAAAGTAGTCCGGCGCTTCTTCCCAGAAGAGTCGATGGGTGAGCTCTTGCGGAGAAAGCGTGAGCATTTCTTCGTCAGTGACTGTTTGAGCAAGCATTTCGATGCGATGCAAGTTTTCCTCTTGCTCTTCCGCACGGACTTCTGTTTCATAGCCGCCAGTGGCCGGCATTTTTTGAATCATAAGACCTGAGGCGGCTTTTTCATTAGCGGCCAGCCATAGTCGTGTATGAATTTGCTCGCTTTGCTCAAGATAGTTTTCAAGTACTTCAGCAACGGAACTGCCCGCAAGCGAGACAACTCCCTGATAAAGAGGCTCTCCTTCTGGGCGATCCTTAGGATCGAGCATGATGGCGCAACGGCCTTGACCGTGAGCGTTAACGAGCTCAGTCAGTCCCATCGAGTTACTGAAAACCACGCCTTCGTGCAGTTTTGCAGTGGCGCGAATCGCTAAACCGTTTTTGACTTCAACGATTGCCATGCGCACGGGGCCATCGCCTTGAATTTGTAAGATGAGAGAGCCTTCAAACTTTAAAGAGCTAGCCAGAAGCAGCGCTCCAGCAGTCAATTCGCCCATAAGCGTTGTGACACACACCGGCCACGTACGAAACTCACGCACGGCACTCCAAGTGTTTTCCAAGCGAACGCTTGCACCGCGCACGCTTGCCTTTTTAAAGATCATTCTCAAAAGTGTATCTTGAGTCATTTTTAATTCATTATCCTTACTGGTCAATGCGTTTGGCTGTCAGTCGATAAAGATCAGCGGTTTCGCAGTAGTGTTGAGCGTTTTGAAGTATAGCCGCTCGATCATCATCTGTTAGTGTTCTGACGACACGGGCAGGGGCTCCCACAATAAGGGAGTTGTCCGGAAAAGTTTTGTTTTGCGTCACCAAAGCACCGGCCCCGACAATGGAGCCCGAACCGATAACGCTTCCATTTAAGACCGTCGCTCCCATACCAATAAGGGAGCCGTCTCCGATCGTGCAACCGTGTAATACGGCCGCGTGGCCAACCGTTACGTTTTTGCCGATTCGGCAAGCAAATCCAAAATCGGTGTGAATCACGGCGCCGTCTTGAACGTTGGAGCCTTCTTCAATTGAAATGGGTTCAATATCACCTCGAATGGAGGCGTTTGGCCAAACGCTCACGCGCTCACCTAAGTTCACATCGCCACTGACAAACGCGGTCTCTGCGACCCAAACGTCTTTGCCAACACGCGGGATTCTGTCACCAATTGAAAAAATCGCCATGAATTTACATACTATCGAGTTAAAGTTAGGGTTTGATTGTAATGGATATTGTTGGACGTATGAAACTGGATTTACATGTGCACTCGAACGCCAGCGATGGCGTTTATCGGCCTGCTGAGGTAGTGCGCAAAGCGTATGACAATGGGGTAGAGGTTTTGTCACTGACTGACCACGATACGGTCTCGGGACTGGCGGAGGCTGCGCGTGAAGCTGAGCGGCTTGGCATGCGTTTTATCAATGGGGTAGAGCTTTCCTGCACTTGGGGTGAAAAGACCATTCATGTGGTGGGGCTTGGGATGAAGGCGTTTGAGCCTTATAAGGAACTTACCGATAAGTTAAGTCGAATGCGTGATGAGCGAGCCAAACAAATGGCTGCGAAATTTGGCGCATTGGGCATTTATAACACTTATACTCAGGCATTATCGCTTGCGGGCAATAAGCTCAATCTCTCTCGTCGCCATTTCGCGATGGCGCTTTTAGAGCGTGGCACTGTGGGCAACGAGGATGAGGCTTTCGAGCGTTTCTTAAAAGACGATGGTCCTGCTTTTGTGCAAACCAATTGGATGAAATTGTCCGAAGCAATGCATATCATTGCCAAGACCGGGGGAGTAGCCGTTTTGGCTCATCCGGGACGCTATAACTTTAAGTCTCCCTATAACATCATGGATTTATTGGAAGAATTTAAAGCGTTGGGTGGTGATGCGATTGAAGTAACCACGGGAAGTCACTTTGTGGGCGAAAACGAGCGATTCATGCGAATTGCTGAGAATATGGGCTTTTTAGCCAGTACCGGTAGTGACTTTCATGGTTTTAAACCCGGGCGGCCTGAGCCCGGCATGCAGGAAGCATTGCCGGCGGAAATGCCTACGGTACTTGAACTGTTAACAGATCGATGACTCAAGAAATTTACCAAATCATTATTTATATTGTTCCGCTTTTATTTGCCATTACGGCTCATGAAGCGGCTCACGGTTGGGTTGCTGCCCGTTATGGGGATATGACAGCGACCATGCTCGGACGAGTAACTTTAAATCCAATTCCGCATATAGATCTCGTGGGAACGATTGTGGTGCCGGCAGTGTTATTGTTGGGGTCGGCCATCACGGGGATGGGAGGCGTCCTATTGGGATGGGCCAAGCCCGTGCCTATTAATACTCGTCATCTGAATCCGTTTCGCCAAGGGATGTTGATGGTGGCGTTGGCCGGTCCATTGAGTAATTTCCTGCAAGCGGTCTTCTGGCTTTTGTGTCTGAAAATTTTTATTGTGACTGGATTTGTCACGCAGGCACTTCTCGATTTGACGATTGCGGGGGTTTTAGTCAACTTCTATATTATGGCTTTTAACCTTCTGCCGTTGCCGCCCTTAGATGGCGGTCGCATTGTGACGATGTTGTTGCCGTATGGTGCAGCTGTGCGGTTTGCCGAGCTTGAGCGCTACGGCATGATTATATTGGTGGTGCTGATTCTCTCAGGGCTATTAGGTTACTTTATGCATCCTTTTGTGGCCATTGCTCAGATGATGCTCGGTTGGGTTTTGTTCTGATTGAGTTACGGAAGCCTCCCCATATTGGGCGAGGCTTCGGTACAATAGTCGGAACTTGTTTTTGATACTCTAAGCCCGCTCGCGCGGGCGCGAAAATTTGTATGAAAATGAATAAAGTTTTGCGTACCGGTTTAATTGTTACGATCCCGATGGCGCTTGCCGCTTGCTCTGGCTTTAACTTCAGCCAAGACCGCATTCAATACGAAACGAGTGATTCTCGTGCCCCGCTGGAAATTCCGCCTGAATTGTCCCAAGTGCCGGCCTCGGATCGTTTCAATGTACCGTCTCGTCCGCAAACGGTTTGGGCTAGCCAACAAGAGCAAGAAGCGTTAGCTACTCAATCCGACAGCCCGGCCACGCGCATTCTTTTGCCGCAAGGCGAAGTTGCCAAAGTGATGCGTGATGGTAATAACCGTTGGGTGCACGTCTCGGTTGCTCCCGAACAAGTTTGGCCCGTGTTACAAGATTTCTGGTCAAGCGTTGGCTTGTCCTTGGCTCGTCAAGATGAGTTGACCGGTGTAATGGAAACCAACTGGGCAGAAAACCGTGCCAATTTGCCGCAAGACATTATTCGCGGAACGTTGGGTAAGGTGGTGGATTTGGTTTACTCCACCGGTGAACGCGATCAATATCGCTCTCGTGTTGAACGTACCGATGACGGCGGTTGTGACATCTTCATTACGCACCGTTCGATGGTCGAAGTCGTGAAGTCTTTGGGTGGCGATAATGAGACGACCGTCTGGCAACCCGGCCCCGCGGATCCGATGCTCGAAGCTGAAATGGTGACGCGTCTGGCTCAACGTATCAATACGGAATTCAATCCCAGGGCTGTTAAGCAAACCGAAGAACAACGCGAACAACAAGTTCAAGAATTGGCTAGCTATGAAGCCGCACCTGCCATCAGCCAATTGGAACAAGACGCCGATGGTAATCCCACGAGCATCCTCATTAGCGAAGGTTATGAACGTGCCTGGAGACGTTTGGCATTGGCCATCGATCGCTTGGGCTTTACGGTTGAAGACCGTGACCGCTCCAGAGGCTTCTTCCTCGTGCGCTATCTCGATGAAGAGTACGAAGAACAAGAACGCGCTAAGCAAGGTTTCTGGGCTAATGCATTCGGTCGCGACAAGGCCGTTGAAGCTCCGCAATACGTGATCGGCTTGCAACAATTGTCTGAAACGGAATGCCGAGTCCATGTTTTGGGACCGGATGGCAAACCTGATCAAACCGGTGTTGCTCCGAAGATCTTGACGCTTTTGAGCGAACAGACGAAGTAATACTGTTGCGGCTTAAAAAGTCGGCATAATTTAGAGAGTGCGGCCTGGTGCTGTGCTCTCTTTTTTCAGGACACTACATAGTGCTTAAATTATTTTTCTCTTTTAAAGGGCGTTTAAATCGCTCGAAGTTTTGGTTGATTGTGCTCACGTGGACAGCCATTCGAATTGGTGTGCCGTACGTGATCTACTCGATCGGCAGTTTGCCGGGCTACTCCCTGGATATTCAGGATGCCACGGCAACGCCTGAATTTTATGAAGCCAGTCAAGCTTACGTCATTTTGAGTTTTATCTCGTTATTTAGTCTGATTTCTGCGGCCGTTCGTCGTTTGCATGATTTCGACTCAAGCGGCTGGTGGGCATTACTGTTATTTATTCCGGGTATCGAATTTATCGCTTACATCGTAATCGGATTGATTGGCTCTCAGCCTGGCACCAATCGCTACGGCATCAATCCCTTGGGCGTGGCCAATGTCTATGTACCCGGTGCGAATGAGGAAATGCGCGTTAGAGAATTAAAGGATTTAGCCGCCTTGTTTGAAAAGGGGCTTTTGTCCGAAGAAGAGTATCGCCGCGCTAAAGACAAAATTTTGAAGGACTAATACGGATGCAAATTCAAAAAGACACCCTTGTGACGATGTCGGTTGCCATGTATACGTTACAGGGCGATTTATTAGAAACCGCAGATGAGCTCGTGTACTTGCATGGCCACGGGGACATTTTCCCTGTGATTGAGAAGGCTTTGGAAGGCAAAGCCGCGGGTGAAAAAGTCAAAGTCGAACTGGAGCCCGAAGAGGCTTTTGGGGATTATGATGAATCTCTTCTGATCATTCGTCCGGAGACCGATTTTGAAGAAGGCGTGGAAGTAGGGTTGAGCTACAGCGAAATTCGTGGTGAGACGCTTGATCGTATTTATCGGGTCACGGATATTGCCGAGGGCGTAGTCGTTTTGGATGGCAATCACCCGTTGGCGGGCATTGGTCTGCGATTTGATATTACGGTGAAAAACGTTAGCAAAGCCGATGCTCAAGGTGAAACCGTAGGGACAGACGATGTGGTGGTTCCGGGCTTTTTACAAGTGGCCGAAGGCCCGGTTAACAATGTCGTGGAAGATGACGGTGAGGAGCCCAAGCCCCACACCGTGCATTAATTAATCGCTTTTTTCGCTTTGTCCTTGAGTTCGTAAATTAACTCAAGGGCTTGGCGAGGCGTGAGTGCATCGACTTCAATTTCAGAAATCTCTTCACAAAGCACATCCGACAGTGAGGCTTCAATCTCAGGGACTTCCGCAATTGCAGGTAGGTCTGAGAACAAGTCCAATTGCTCATTGGCTTGAGCACGCTCTTCGAGCTCTTTTAACATATGTCGCGCACGGCGAATCACAGGGTTTGGAACGCCTGCCAATTGCGCCACAGCAATACCGTAGCTTTGGTTTGCCGGGCCATCCTTGACCTCATGCAAAAAGACAATGCGACTTTTGTTTTCAACCGCAGCTACGTGAACGTTGGCGACTTCTGGAGCGATCTGCGCAAGTTTAGTGAGCTCAAAATAGTGTGTTGCAAACAGCGTAAGGCTCTTTTTTGATAAAGCCAGATCTTGTGCAATGGCCCCAGCTAAACTCAAACCGTCAAACGTGGACGTGCCTCGACCGATCTCATCCATCAAAACCAAGCTCTTATCGGTTGCCTGATGCAGGATTGCTGCCGCTTCGGTCATTTCCACCATAAAAGTTGATCGTCCGCGGGCAAGATCATCGCTTGCGCCGATGCGCGTCAAAATCCGGTCTACAGGACCGATTCGCGAGGCTTGAGCGGGAACAAAACTGCCGATATAGGCAAGTAGCACGATTAGGGCCACGGAGCGCATGTAGGTGGATTTACCGCCCATGTTTGGGCCCGTAATGACCAAGAGTCTTCGGCCGGGCACAAGGATACAGTCGTTAGGTGTGTAGCGTTCAATCGCATCTTCAACCACGGGGTGACGACCGGCCGTGATTTCAATGCCGGCAGCCTCACTCATCTCCGGCCTTACCCAATCGACTCTGGCGGCATGTTCAGTCAGTGAGGCAATGACATCCAATGCTGCAATGCTTTTTGCCGCGGCTTGAAGTGCTGCAATATAGTGGCTCGCAAACTCAAGTAAATCGTTATAGAGGCTCTTTTGAAGTGCAGCAGAACGCTCTTGAGCCGATAACGCTTTGGCCTCATAGGCTTTAAGTTCCGGCGTCATGTAACGCTCAGTGTTTTTGAGTGTCTGCTTGCGGTGATAGTGCTCCGGAATTTTATCGGCTTGACCGCGAGAGACTTCAATGAAAAAGCCTTGGATTTTGTTGTACTGCACACGAAGCGTGGAAATGCCTGTTGCTTCGCGTTCTCGAATTTCCATATCGTTGAGAAATTGCCCAACATTGTCTCGGAGCTCACGCAAGGTTCGCAATTCGTCATTGAATTCACTGCGAATGACATCCCCATCACGCAATAACACCGCGGGCTCAGGTAAAAGCGCAGCATCAATTTGCGTATAAAGCGCTGGATCAATGACTAAGTTATTGCACTGTTCGGTCATAAACGGGTCGTTTAGACTAAGCACATACTCTGCAATACGAGCTAAGTGAGGCAATGCATCCCGAAGAGCGGCTAATTCTCTCGGGCGGATCGAACGCATGGCAATGCGTGTGGCCAAGCGTTCAAGATCGGGTAGCGGTTTTAATTCTTGAGCCAAAGTCTCGCGAACGGTTTCTTCAGGCAAGAGCGTTTCAATGGCTTGTTGACGGGCTCTGACAACATCGATGTTACGCAAAGGGTTGTGCAACCATTGGCGCAGAAGTCGAGAGCCCATGCCGGTTTGGCAGTGATCGATAGTGGAAAATAACGTCGGTCCATCATCGCCACGCAAGGTTTGCGTCAGTTCCAAATTGCGACGACTTGCGGCGTCCATTCCGACAAATTCGGATTGAACTTCGAGCACCGGGGGCAAAATGTGCGGTAACGATTCACATTGAGTGGATTCGGCATAACCCAAAAGGGCTCCGGCAGCACTGACGGCTTCGGGCTCATCATCGAGCCCCCAAGCTGACAATGTTTCCACTCCGAACTGATGTTTTAAGGTGGCCGTGCCGTGCTCAGGCGAGAAGTGCCATTTTGGCAGTGCCGTGACTGTAATCGCGGTGTGGAGCTCTTCAATTTTTTCTTTGAAGTCCTCGGGCACCAAAATTTCAGAAGGCGTGATTCTCGAAAGTTCGTTAGCGAGATTATCAAAAGAGGTTTGTGCTAGGCGAAATTCGCCACTACTGAGCACAAGCCAAGCCAAACCTACTCGATCTGCGTGACGGTTTGCCGGCGCAAGAGCCAGTAGTGCGGCGTTTTGCTTGGTGGGTAAAAGTTCGTTTTCAGTTAAAGTCCCTGGCGTAACAATTCGGGCTAGTTCTCGCTCAAGGGGCCCCTTGCTCGGATCGCCGATTTGCTCGCAAATGGCAACAGAGACACCTTGTTTAACTAAACGCGCCAGGTACTGATCCAGCGTTTTTTCCGGTACACCCGCCATAGGAATAGGGGCGCCTTTGTTGTCAGTACCACGAGTCGTGAGCGTGATTCCCAAAAGGCGATTGGCACGGACAGCATCATCGAAAAACGTTTCGTAGAAGTCTCCCATGCGATAAAGCACAAGCGTCTCAGGATGCTCAGCTTTAATTTCTAAAAAACGTCGGATAGCCGGGGTGTGCCCGGCTAGAGGATCGTCCGAAGGGGTTGAAATCTTACCTTTAGCCATTGAGAATCCAATCGCTTGCAAAAATTACTTGATATCGCCGTAGTTTTTATTGACCACGGCCAAGAGTTGACCGAACACCTTGGGCGTACCGGCGATAATTTGACCGTTGTCTAAGAAATCGGTTTCACCCTTAAAGTCCGTGACAAGACCACCGGCCTCAAGCACCAGGAGAGAACCTGCGGCGATATCCCAGGGTTTTAAGTTCGGTTCCCAGAAAGCGTCCAAGCGACCGGCTGCAACGTAAGCAAGATCAAGTGAAGCGGCACCGGCGCGGCGCAGACCGCTGGTGGTTTTTGCCAATTGGCTAAAGACGGCTAAGAATTGCTCAACATTGTCTTGACGGCGGAAGGGGAAACCGCAACCGACGAGGCTTTCTGAGAGTGTGGTGCGTTTGCTTACACGAATGCGTCGGCCGTTTAAGAAGGCACCGGAGCCACGCGTAGCCGTGAAAATTTCATTTTTAACGGGATCGGCAACGACAGCCTCAACAATTTGATCTTCATGCTTTAAAGCGATGCTGACGGCGTATTGGGGAAAGCCGTGCATGAAATTGGTCGTGCCATCAATCGGATCGATGATCCATTGGAAGGGACTATTTTCCGGACCCACCGTGCCGTTTTCTTCGCCGAGAATTTGGTGACGGGGATAGGCTTCACGCAAAATTTCAACAATGGCGCGTTCACAAGCCACGTCAATTTCGCTGACATAGTCGGAGTGGCCCTTGCGGTGCACTTCGAGCGTATCAAGGTTGTCGGCTGCACGATTGATAATGGCGCAAGCAGCACGCGCTGCTTTGAGCGCGGTATTGAGCATGGGAGTACTCATGGAAAAAGTTCCTTTTTGAAAGAGCAAAAATAGAGATCTAACAACGTGTAGAATCTCGTTATTTTAATGATTTTGCAGTGTTTTCCAACACTGAGGGTAGTTCAATGTCAGCTTCTTTAGCCGATCGTTTGTGTTTTATTTTGGTTGAACCGGCCCATCCTGGCAATATCGGTTCCTGTGCCCGCGCAATCAAAACGATGGGGTTTCGTGACCTGCGAGTGGTCGCACCGTGGGTAAAAGACTATCGAGACGATGCCGAAGCGCAAGCCTATGCGACAAGTAGCATTGACGTATTAAAAGAAAGCCATGACTATCCGACACTTCAAGACGCTTTGGCTGATGTTGATTTTGCTTGGGCCATGTCAGGTTATGATCGTGAGTTTGGTCCTGTCATTGAACCAGTAAGAGATGCTGCGGCTAATGCGCTTTCAATGGTTAAAACTCAAGACGTAGGAAAAATTGCCTTTGTCTTCGGTTGCGAGCGCACCGGGTTATCTAACGAAGCTGTCGCGATGTGCCAACGAGTGGCGGCTATTGCTGCAGCACCGAACGCCACCAGTCTGAATCTTTCTCAAGCCGTTCAGATTATGGCCTATGAATTACACATGGCCATGCTTGAAGAAACAGGAGCGGTGGACGGTTTTTATGAGTGGCAAAAGCGTTTTGAAGGGGAACCCTTGGCTGGAATTGCCGCTACGGAAGGCTTTTTGAAGCATTTTGAGCAAGCCATGATTCATTGTGGAGCCTTGGATCCCGAAGAGCCCAAACTTTTCATGCAACGCATCAGACGTCTTTTTGCTCGCACTGAACTTACGCGAGCTGAGGTGGATTTGTTGCGTGGCGTTTGCTCTCAAATCATCTGTCCCAAAGAGTCCCGAGCCGGTAGAAAGTGCCAAAAGAAAAAGCTCTGAAAATCGTTATCCGTGATCGCTCAAGAGATGATTTCTATCTTGCATAGGCATAAAAGCCTATGATTTTAACCATGGTTTTAGGCACTTTGCGCTAGAGAAACCGTTTTTGGGGCTTGAAAACAGCCTTTTATTTCTGATACCTTTAAAAAACCTCATTTCGAGGATTCTCTTTTTAGAGCAAGGTTTGATCATTATGTACGTAGCATTAACTCAACAATATGACACCGACGCCAGCAGTGCTGCTCGCGCCGTGTTGTTTGTTGCTCAAATGCGAATGTGCATGATGACGATGGTGCTCTAAGACCTTCGGAGCACCCTAGCTCCGCAAACAATGTCGTCTCGGAAGGTCCTAAAACGAGTCGACGTTGATCAATCCCAAACTTTCAAACAATTTAATTTTCTGACGTCACTGTGACCGAAGGCACTTTTCGAAGGCCTGATTGCATCCGAAGTGCATTCGTTGAACCGAAAACGTTTTGCGATGACAACGGTTTTAACGCGGTGATGAAAGGTGTTAAAACCATGATTACGCTAGAGCGCATTAGTAAGTTATTTAAAACCGAAGCGGCAACGGTAGCAGCCGTTGATGATGTCTCACTGCATATCAAAGCAGGGGAAATCTTCGGCATTATCGGGTTTTCCGGCGCCGGCAAGTCAACGCTTGTACGATGCATCAATTTGTTGGAGCGTCCGCAAAAAGGTCGAGTGATTATTGACGGTACCGATATTACGGCGTTAGATGCGGCGGGTCTTCGTAAGGTTCGTCAAAGAATCGGGATGATCTTTCAGCACTTCAATCTCATGCCCTCTCGAACCGTGTTTGAAAACATAGAGCTGCCGCTCAAACTCACGGATTTAAAGCCTGAAGCACGAGCACAAAAAGTCACGGAACTATTGGAGTTGGTGGGTTTAAGCGACAAAAGAGATGTCTACCCGTCGCAACTTTCAGGCGGCCAGAAGCAACGGGTTGCTATTGCTAGGGCGCTTGCCAACGATCCCAAAGTGCTTTTGTGTGACGAAGCAACGAGTGCCCTTGATCCACAAACCACACATTCTATTTTGCAGTTACTCAAAGAAGTCAATCGTCGCCTCGGCATTACGCTCGTTGTCATCACTCACCAAATGTCCGTCATTAAAGAAATCTGCTCCCGGGTTGCGGTCATGCAGCACGGAAAAATTGTGGAAACGGGCAATGTCATTGATGTCTTTGCCGAACCTCAAGCTCCCATTACCAAGGACTTCATTACCGCAGCCGGCAATCTCGGGTCTTTCTACGAACTTCTGCAAACGCCTGATGCTGTTCACGGTTTGGATAAAGATCAAGCCGTGTGGCTCTTAACCTTTAAAGGCAACGTGGCGGGCGAACCCATGATGAGCGAGCTTTATCGACGCTTTCAAGTTCGTGCCAACATCATCTACGGCAATATCGATTATTTGGGCGGAACGATTCTGGGCAAGTTAGGTATCGGTGTGGAAGGTGATGAACAAGCCATTATCCAAGCCAAACAATTTTTGATTGAAAGCAACGTGAAAGTGGAGGTGTTGCGATGAACGGACTTATTGAGACTTATTTACCGCATTTAGATCGATTGGGACCGGAGTTAATTGAGTGCTTAATGCAAACGGGCATCATGATCGCGGTTTCGGGAACCATTGCTTGGGTTTGGGGCATTGCAATCGGCGTGTTGCTTGTGATTTGTCGTCCCGGAGGACTTTGTGAGAATCGTCCCTTGTTTTTATTTTTCGATAAGTCAATCGATATTTTGCGTTCGATTCCTTTCATCATTTTGATCGTGCTTTTGATTCCGTTGAGCCGTTTTTTGGTGGGAACGGGTAGTGGTGTTACAGGTTCATTTGTGGCACTGGTTTTCGGCACCGTTCCGTTTTTCTCGCGCCAAGTCGAGACGGTGTTAAGCGACATGAATAAGGGCTTAATCGAAGCCAGTCTCGCGATGGGCTTTTCTGTGCCGCAGATCATCTTCGGTGTTTATCTGAAAGAAAGTATTCCGGGTATTACCCGTGTGACGATGATCACGTTTGTCAGTTTTGTCGGTATTACTGCCATTGCCGGGGCGATCGGCGCTGGCGGTTTGGGTGACTTTGCCATTCGTTACGGTTACCAAATGGGCTATCGCGACATGATTTGGCTCACAGTCGTCATCATTTTGTTCGTCATTAGTCTCGTGCAATGTCTCGGTCAATGGATCATTCGACAAACCACTCACTGATTTTTAAATTTTCGTAGGAGAAATATCATGCAAAAACGCAACTTCTTAAAAACCGTAGCGGCTTTGGCCTGTGTGTGTATCTTATCGGCAGGCAGTGCCTTGGCCGCTGATGAATGGACAGAGGTTCGAGTTGGTGTGGTGGGCGACTATAACGCGCAGTGGGATACGGTCAATGAATTGTTGGCTCCGGAAAAAATTCGAGTGAAATTGGTGAAATTTTCCGATTATGCAACGCCAAATCGTGCCTTGGCTGACAAGGAGTTGGATTTGAACGCTTTCCAACATAAGGCCTTTTTAGCCAACGACATTGAGCGCAACGGCTACAAAATTACGGCTATTGGCGATACGTTTATTACGCCTTTGCGAATCTACAACAATAAGGAAAAAATTAAGTCGATTGCCGATATTAAAGACGGCGACATTATTGCGATTCCCTCCGATTTAACAAACGGTGGTCGAGCGATCAAGTTGTTGGAAGCGGCGGGCTTAGTTAAGGTGGATCCGGCTAAAGGCTTTGTGCCCAATAAACTCGATATCACGCACTACAACGTCAAAATTAAGATCCGTGAAGCAGAATCCGGCATTCTGGCACGCTTGTTGCCCGACGTGACCGCCGCGTTGATTAACGGCGGCAATGCATTCACCGCCGGTTTAAATCCGGCAGAAGATGCTATTTATGCTGAAAACATTGATCCGAAAACCAATCCCTACGTCGATCAATTGGTCAATGTCATTGTCTCGAGAACGGAAGACAAAGACAATCCGGTGTACCAAAAGATTGTAAAGGCCTATCAAACGGATGCGGTCGCCAAGACACTATTGGAAGCCTATCAAGGCGCCTACACGCCGGTTTGGTAAAAAACTCTTGTAATTGGGGTTGAAGCGGTAAGACGTGTCGGGCAAGGCCCGATCCGTCTTGCCGTTTTCGTTTAGGCAATAAGGGCCTCTGCTAAAATGCTTTGATTATTAATGATTTTGATGGCCATGAAAAAGTGTTTGTTCGTCGCTTTAGGGAGCGCTTGTGTGATGATTGCAGGATGCAGTGCTGATAGAGGTCTCTCTCAAATGCAACCCCAATTACCCTTTGATGTAGCCGAGCGTTACTTTGTTAAAAATAACGTCTCAGTTGTTCCCGTCGTGCTAAAGGACAAGGCCTCTTTTGAGAAAGTCTTTGGAACGGCCGCCTTCATGGGTAAAAACGGTGTGCCCACACCGATTGATTTCGAGAAAAGCTTTGTGATTGCCGTGGCGGAACCGGAGACCGATCTGAGTACTGTGTTAGAGCCTGTTTCGCTGGTTAAAAATGACCAAGGTTTGGTTTTTACTTATGAAGCGCAGATTGGCGAAAAAATGACTTATCGGATTCGCCCGAGTATGGCGATTATCGTGGACAAGACGCTTGAAGCGCCCGTAAGTGTTAAACGCAATGAGGTAAGAAAGTGAACGTGTTAATTGTAGGTTGTGGGATTTCAGGTGCAACGTTAGCCCGAGTAGCGGCCGAGCGCGGTCATGCCGTAACGGTCATCGATC
>ERZ791802.480-NODE-480-length-41256-cov-4.143103_pt1 | contig 41256 bp, 32 predicted proteins | sample MGYA00510308_ERZ791802 | MGnify/ENA primary metagenome ERZ791802 (study PRJEB30046, sample SAMN00792028) | human gut metagenome | study: EMG produced TPA metagenomics assembly of the A metagenome-wide association study of gut microbiota in type 2...
GGGCAGCAGGGGCTGCCGGGGCAGGAGCCGGTGCGGTAGCTACTACAGGCGCAGACGTAACGGTCACGGTTTGCACCTTATTAACAATACGCACCTTATCGTTTTCTTCGGTCACTTCCAATTCGGAGATGCCACTCTCGGCAACGAGATCGATCAACGTTTTCAGTTTGCGTAAATCCATTTCTAAGACCCTCTTATTACTTATTCAGTCTTTTCATGTCTTTCTAAGAAGACATTTCAAGATAAAAATAGTGGAAATTAACGTTTTAAGCACTATTTTCATGCTTTTTGCGCTAAATGTCTAGCAATTTGCGCTAATTTTTCGAAAAAGGATCTTTTGAGCTATCCCTGATTTACGGTAGTCCGAAGACGGTACAGATGATCCTTTCGGATGCTTCAACCATAAAAAACCCGTGAAAAATACAAGATTTTGAGATCAGATAAAAGAAGAAACACACCACAGGATCATTTGTTTGGATTAATTAAGAAAAAATGACCGATGAGATGAGACGAATGCAATACTTTCCCAAAAAAAGCGCCCGATTGCATAACCGGGCGTTGGCTTGTATGGATTCTAATGTTTAAGATTCAATTACCGCATACCGCAGCGACCGGCACCTTTTCCACATCCACAGTCGTCGAGGCCACATTCACCGTGTCCGTGACCGTGTCCATGGCAGTGACCGCTACCATTGCCGGCGCCACATTCTTTTGACGGACAACGCGTTTTGCGTTGTTTGCTTCTGGCGGCTTCCATATCAGCAATCAGAGTGCCGTCAAGGTAAGCAGCAACGGCTTCATCTGCTTCACCGGTAATACCTGCAATAAGATCAATTCCGGCAGTGTTAAAAGCGTTAATGGCATTGTCACCGATGCCGCCACAGATCACACTCGTCACGCCCTGATTAAGAAGTATGTTGAGTTTGACTCCGTGACCATGACCTTCCGAAGTGATGACTTCAGATACAGTGACCTTGCCGTTTTCAACGGTATAGAGCTTAAAGTTGGAAGCCATACCGAAGTGTTGGTAAATCATTTCATGTTTAACGGGTACCGCGATTTTCATTTTGGTCTCTCCTGTGCTTTTTCGGATCAAGCCTTCGGAGTACTTTTGCCAACACCCGGCACGTCCTGGGCAATTCTGACGGTTCTCACCGCCACAAACCACATAGTTGCCACCTTCAATGATCAGCCGCTTTCCGTTAACGATGGCATCGGCCAATTTGAAACGAGCGGCTTCATAGATTTCAGTCACCGTTGTGCGAGAAATCTGCATCTGTTGAGCGCAATGCTCGTGAGAGCGTTTTTCCAAATCGACAATGCGAACGACCTCGTACTCGTCGACTTTCAGTACCACAGTCTCGCAGGGGCTTTCCCGTTCGGCAAAAAATCTTTTGAAAATGGGTTCAGCGCAAACTCGTCGGCAACGTGCTGGTCTAGGCATAAAGCGTCCTCATTTTCGACATATGTCGATTATAAAATGATTCAGCTCAACTTTCAACTGGAAAGTCTTCAGGTCTGTCAACACCAGGTTTGTCGGTCATGATGTTAAAGGACCATTGTAGCGCTTATCGTAAAAAAGCGAGATAGAGTATCCTTGTAGCCTGCATATTAAGTAAAGAGGTTAGTAATCGTGGAAACGCAATTAGGGCTCGTTGTTGAAGGTGGGGGCTTTCGGGGGATTTATGCCGCAGGTGTGTTAGATGTCTTGCATGATCTTCACTTACCTTTTAAAGGGGCAATCGGCGTTTCTGCCGGAGCGATTCATGCAGCCTCTTTTGTTTCGGGGCAAAAAGAACGCAGTCTCCGCATTTATACTCGTTTTTGCGGTGATGAACGTTTTTTCAGTATTAAGTATTGGCTAAAGACGGGCAACATTGTCGACAATGAATTCTGTTACCACGAATTGCCCTCCATTCATGAGCCTTTTGATAACGAAGCATTTATTAAAAGCTCGATGAACTACTACACGACCTGTACTGATTTGGAAACAGGCCAAGCAACTTATCTCCACTTGACCGATTTAGATAAGGAAATCGATGGTTTGATTGCCTCGGCCTCTCTTCCGTATGTTTCTCATCCGGTGAACTTTCGAGGGCATTTGTTGCTCGATGGTGGCTGTTCTGACCGAGTGCCTTTAAAAGCGTTTGAATCAATGGGCTACACGAAAAATGTCGTTGTTCTTACCCAACCGCGCTCTCATAAAGTCAAAGATCGAGATGCTTGGTTGGCAAGGCTCTTTTATCGAAAGTATCCCGAATTCTGTCGAACATTTGAACGATCTCCCCAAGCCTATGAGGCGACACAACGTTACATCGATGAGGCCAAAGCGCAGAAGCGGGCTTTTGTCATTCGTCCCAAAGAACCTCTGAACATTCCGCGATTGACACACAATCCTGATGACGTGCGTCGAGGCTATGAAGCTGGTAAGCGAGATGCAGAAGCTGTCGTTGGTGAGCTTTTGCAGTGGCTTGAGGCCTCTTAGAGATAACATCTCTTTGAGCAAAAAAACTCATTCAAGAGTGTGGTCGGGTTCAAGTGCCAAAAGTGTGCTAACGATTCGATTTCGCTAAAATAATTCGCTTTAGAATTTTTTTTGTGGGGCAGGTCATGCATATTCACATTGTGGGCATCTGCGGCACTTTCATGGGAGGTGTTGCACAGTTGGCGGCCGCGGCCGGTCATCGAGTGACCGGCTGTGATGCCAATGTATATCCGCCGATGAGTGACCAATTGCGTGCTGCCGGCATTGATCTGATTGAAGGTTTTAGTGTTGATCAGTTGGCGCTTAAGCCTGATTTATACGTCATTGGAAATGCCATTTCACGGGGCAATGAGCTGCTGGAAGCGATTCTCAATGAAGGCTTGCCTTATACCTCCGGACCGCAATGGCTTGGGCAAACGTTGTTGCCGGGTAAGCATGTTCTAACTGTGGCCGGCACGCACGGAAAGACAACCACAAGCTCCATGCTAGCCTGGATTTTAGAGGCGAATGGTTACAATCCGGGATTTTTAATCGGTGGAGTGCCTTCTGATTTTGGTCATTCAGCCAGATTAACGGACTCGAATTATTTTGTCATCGAGGGTGATGAGTACGATACGTGTTTCTTCGACAAGCGATCTAAGTTCGTGCACTATCGCCCTAAAACGGCAATTCTGAATAATTTAGAGTTCGATCACGCCGATATTTTCGAAAATCTTCATGCCATTGAAACGCAATTTCATCACTTGGTACGAACCATGGCTCAAAATGCGTGCGTGGTGGTCAACGGTCAAAGTGACGCTCTAGCTCGCGTTTTGGCTCGCGGCCTATACAGTCAATGTGAATTCTTCAATGATGTTCGCGGTTGGCATTTGGAAGGCACCGATGTTTTTTGTCGAGATCAGTTAATCGGTACCATGAATATACAACTGCCGGGCCACCACAATGCTCTCAATGCACTGGCGGCAATCGTGGCCAGCACTCATGTCGGTATTGAGCCTGAAGCAGCATTGAATGCAATGAAGGATTTCTGTGGTGTGAAGCGTCGTTTGGAGCTTCGCGGGATAGAGCGCAATGTTGCTGTTTATGATGATTTTGCTCACCATCCGACAGCTATCCGCGAAACGATTGTGGCTTTAAAGCAAAAGTTGCCCGAAAACGCTAAGGTTGTTGCGGTATTTGAACCGAGAAGCAACACGATGAAAATGGGTACGATGAAAGAGGCTTTGCCAGAGAGTTTTTCTCAAGCCGACGTTGTGATCTGTTACGCGGATCCGAAATTAGGGTGGGATGCTCAAGCGGCTTTATCGCCTTTAGGTGCAAAGCTTCATGTTTGTCACAGTATTGAAGAAACGGTTAACGCAACACTGGCTGTGATCGGCAATGGTGATGCGGTGCTTGTCATGAGTAACGGGGCTTTCGGTGGAATTCATGGCAAGTTGCTGGCAGCTTTAAAGCTATAGAAAGGATTGGTCATGCACGTAATGTACTTGCACGGTTTTCGCTCTTCGCCCGACAGTAAAAAGGGCAGAATTTTGCGACAGGCCTTTTCTTCACGGCTGGGATTTTCGGCGCCTGACTTAAATGTTGGACCGCAAGAGGCTCAACAAATCATGTTGGAGGCCGCTCGCGGAATCGATCCTAATGAGTTATGCCTCGTAGGTTCTAGTCTCGGAGGCTTTTACGCAACGTGGCTGGCAGAAACGCTTGGGTGTCGGGCTGTATTATTGAATCCGGCAACTCAACCGTGGGACGTTATTAATGATTATTTGGGTGTACAGACGATCAACAACAGTACGCGCACAATTGAGGTTAAACCGGAATTTGCTGATCAAGCCAGAGCGCTTGATATTCTCGTCACCAACCCGAGTCGCTATCTGGTCTTTTTATCCACTTCAGATGAAGTCCTTGATTGGCGTTTGGCACAAATGAAATACGCGGCCTGTCGCGAAGTGATTTTGCCCGGTAATACGCATGAAATCGAGCGTTTTGAAGAGTGTTTGCCGGCAATTGAACAATTTCTTGGAGTTTAGCAATGGAGCACACCTTTGTGTCGGCCTTACTCCTAATGTTTTTGATGGCCGATCCTTTAGGAAATATTCCGATTTTCATCTCAGCTTTAAAGCAAGTACCGGCAGCACGTCGCACGAAAATTATTCTTCGCGAGTGCGCCATTGCAGCACTAATTCTCTCAGTGTTTGCGTTTGGGGGAAGAAGTTTTTTGGATGCATTGGGTTTGAGCCAAGCTGCGTTGTCAATCGGAGGCGGTTTGATTGTGCTTTTGATGGCGATTCGGATGGTATTCCCGTCAAAAGAAGGTGTTTTTGGTGAGTCGCCGAGCGGGGAACCCTTTATTGTGCCGTTGGCAGTTCCTGCCATTGCAGGTCCATCGACCTTAGCAACAATTTTGGTTTTGGTCGGTAGCGATCCTGCTCGTATGTTAGAGTGGCTACTTGTAGTTTTGATTACCTGTGGTATTAGCGCTGTTATTTTGGTTTTTGCCGATCGATTGCAGCAAATCGTGGGTGAACGTACTACAGCAGCTTTTGAGCGCTTGATGGGATTGATTCTGGCTACAATGGCCGTTCAAATGTTTCTCTCGGGCATTACGCAGTTTGTACAAACCTCCTTGAAAGGGGCTTTTTAGTGTTTTTGTTTTTTGAAGAAGACGGTGCGTTTAAAACCGGTACAGTTCTTAGTCAGACGGGCAATGCTTACCAGGTGGAGTTGCCCACGGGGCGCCGTACTAAGGTCAAAGGCGGCCACGTGTTCTTTGAGTTTGAGGCTCCCGCTGCATCAGAACTTTTAGCGCGTGCGCAAGCCGTTGCTGACGATATTGATGTTGCATTTTTGTGGGAAGTAGCTCCCGAGGGCGAGGTGAAATTTGAAGATATTGCACGGGAATATTTCGGAGAAGACGCCGGAGTAGTCGAGCGTGTCGCTTCGCTTTTGGCGCTTCACGCCAATCCCGTGTACTTTCATCGAAAGGGGCGAGGCGCATATCGCAAAGCTCCGCCTGAAATCTTAAAGGCTGCGTTGGCCGCCGTTGAGAAAAAGCGCTTGGCTGAAGAACAAAGAAAGCGCTGGGTGCGTGAAATGGTTGATGAAAATACCGCACCGGCTGAAATTCGGGCCCAGGCATTAAATCTTGTCATAGCTCCTGATAAAAACTCCACGGCTTGGAAGGCATTGTCGGATGCTGCAAGTGAGCGTCGGATGACTCCGTTGCGTCTCTTGTTGTCCATGGGAGCTATTGCGTCGGCCTATCGATGGCATGTTGATAGCTTTTATGCACAATACTTTCCCCGTAGTAAAGGTTTCCCTGCAGATTTAAGTTTGCCGAGTAATGAAGGTTGGGATCAGTTACCGATTGCTCAGGTGAAAGCTTTCTCAATTGATGATTCTGCTACTACAGAAATTGACGACGCACTCAGTGTCGAGCACGTTGATGACAAGTTGCTTCGCGTGGGGATTCATATTGCTGCGCCCGCATTGGGCATTCATCGTGACAGCGATATTGATCAAGTGGCTCGTCGTCGTTTATCCACGGTATATGCTCCGGGTATCAAAACAACGATGTTACCCGACGAGTGGGTAAACGCTTTCTCGCTTGATGAGCACCGCCCTGTGCCTTGTGTGTCGCTTTATGCGCTACTGGATAAGGACACGTTGGAAGTTCAGGCCACAGAGACGCATTTGGAACGAATCTCCGTTGAAGAAAACATTCGATACGATCTCATTGAGGATCAATTTACTGAAGAAAAAATGATCTCCGGCACAGCCGAGCATCGTTTCGCTGGCGAAATTCAATGGCTTTGGAAGTTCGCTAAAAAGTGTTTGGCTGAGCGTGAAGCGGTTCGAGGTCGACCGGAAAATTTAGGTCGTTTGGAGTGGAGCATTGTCCTTGATGGAGAGGGCGAAGACGCTCACGTTGGCCTAAAGAGCCGCCGTCGTGGCTCGCCTTTAGATTTGGTTGTCGGCGAAATGATGATTTTTGCCAATACCACCTGGGGCGGTTGGCTCGAAGAGATAGGAGTGGCTGGCATCTACCGATCCCAAAGCATGGGTCGCGTGAAAATGAGTACGACTGCGGGATCGCATGATGGAATGGGTGTGCCGCAATATGCCTGGTGTACTTCGCCTTTGCGTCGTTATGTGGACCTCGTGAACCAGCGGCAACTTATCAGTGCCGTGTTAGACCAGGAAGCCTCTTATCGCCGAAGTGACACGGATCTCTTTACGATCATTTCCAATTTCACACTCACTTACGGTGCTTATGGTGATTTTCAACGCAAGATGGAACGCTTCTGGAGCCTGCGTTGGATTGAGCAAGAAGGACTAAAAGTGATCGAGGCCGTTGTCGTTAAGGGCGAGCTTATTCAAATTGAGGGCTTGCCTTTCATGCAACGCATGCCGGGATTGCCGGAATTGGCCCGAGGTCAAAAGATTTTGCTCGATGTGCTGGGAGTTGACTACATTGACGTTTTACTCGAAGCTCGCCTGCGTCAAGTGCTCGATGAAACCGATGAAGCGGCCATCGATGAAGAAGACGAAGGTGTGGCTGACGAGGCTCAAGAGCAAAAGCCAGAATTATCCGAAGAGTCCTGAGACTGAGACATTTTTCTTGGGGCGGTGCATTGGAGTGCTACAATTGCACCGCCTGTTAATTTTTGTTCGCTAATTTTCTCCATGATCGATGAGGTGCCCCGATGCCTTTGCAAGCTCGGGATCATGACGACAAGAAGCAGGCAGCCACTGCTGCCGTAGCCTCTGTTCCGGTTCGAGAGCCCGAGCTCGCGAGCCGTGCCCTTGCTCGCATTCAACAATGCATTGAGAAAGCCGAAGATCAGCGCTTAAAGGTCACTGCTACCGGCGCTTTATCCAACGACCAAGAATCCGAAATCCGCAATAGTTTTACCTTGCACGTCAAGGCGGAGATTGCGAAGATTTTGGCCCCACTGCATCCGGCCGATATTGCCTACATCCTCGAAGCCTTGCCACCGGACGAACGTTTGATCGTTTGGGATTTGGTTCGCAATCAGCAAGACGGTGAAGTGCTTCTTGAGGTCAACGACGCCGTTCGTGAAACGTTGCTTGAGGCCATGGACCGCGAAGAAATGGTCGATGCCATGGAAACATTGGACACCGACGAGATTGCGGACTTGGTCGAAGATTTGCCGCCTGATGTGGTGGCTGAAGTTCAAGAAGGGTTGAGCTCGCAGGAACGTGCGCAATTGCGTGCGGCCATGAGCTATCCGGAAGAAAGCGTCGGTGCACGCATGGACTTCGAGATCGTATCCGTGCAAGAAGGGCAGTCTTTGGAGGCAGTTTTCCGTTACCTTAGAAGCTTGGATGAATTGCCTGAGCTCACTGACATGATTTTTGTTGTAGATCGTCAGCAAAAGCTCAAGGGAGCGTTGCCGGTTTCGCGAATTTTGATCAGTGATCCGGAGCGTACCGTCAAAGAACTGATGAAAAGCGACGTGCTGACATTAAATCCGCTCGATGATGCGTCCGATGCGGCACAGGCGTTCGAACGTTATGACTTGGTCAGTGCTCCGGTGGTCGATGAAACCGGACGCTTGATCGGCCGTTTGACGGTTGACGAAGTGATGGACGTGATTCGAGAGTCCGGTGACGAAGATGCCTACGCAGCCGTGGGTTTGAGCGACGAGCAAGACTTGTTCGGAAGTGTTTGGGAGGCTGCCAAGAGTCGTTGGATTTGGTTAGGGTTGAATCTTTGCACGGCGTTTTTTGCTTCACGCGTCATCAGTTGTTTTGAAGACACGATTTCTCGAGTTGTAGCGTTGGCTACGTTGTTGCCCATTGTGGCCGGTATTGCCGGCAATACCGGCAATCAAACGTTAACGCTTTTGGTTCGCTCCATTGCCATGGGACAAGTGACGCAGGCTAACCGAAGTGATCTTTTCAAGAAAGAACTTTGTGTGGCTATCATCAATGGATTGATTTGGGGTGTCATTGCCGGATTGGCAGCTTGGCTTCTTTATGCTGACTCAGACGTTGGCATGAAGCTCGGGATGGTCATGTTCTTGGCGATGATGCTCAATATCGTTGTCGGCGCTCTCGTTGGGTTGATCGTTCCGATGGCTCTTAAGCACTTCGATCGAGACCCCGCGGTGGGTAGCTCCGTTCTTTTGACCTTCATTACCGATAGTGGCGGCTTTTTGATTTTCCTGGGGCTTGCCGCCTTCTTCTTTTAACTGCTGACAAAGTCACCTTTGAGTGCTTGCAATGTTGAGAGCATGGCAAGGGCTGCCGTTTCCGTTCTTAAAACGCGTGGACCTAATTGTGTACACTGAAAGCCGTTTTCTTGGGCAAGAGTCAATTCTTCTTCACTAAAACCACCTTCCGGACCAACGGCGAACGCAATGTTCGATGACAGTGTTTGGGGAAGTCCCAAGCGGGCAGCCGGCGCCATAATCAGCTTTGTTTCGCTCTTAACAGTTTTAAATGCTTCGGCAAGTGTGGAGTGATAATGGATGGTTGGTAGATAGCTTCTGCCACACTGCTCACAAGCCGAGAGAATAATTTTTTGCCATTGAATAAGACGCTTTTCCAAGCGCTTGTTATCGAGTTTTGTGACACTTCGAGACGCCGGTGCCACAACGATATGCTTGACCCCGAGTTCGACGGCTTTTTGTAACACCCAATCGAGTTTTTCTTGACTCACGAGAGCTTGAATGAGCGTTGTGTCAATAGGGCTTTCGGAAGAGCTCGAAGAAACACTGACAATGTCGGCAGTAACTCCGTTGCTGCTGAAGTGTAAGACAACGTTTGCTTCGTGGCCTCGCCCGTCAAACAAAATTGCCCCGTCGCCTTCACGCATACGAAGAGCTCTGCCGGCATGATGAGCAGCATCTTCAGGAAGCGAAAGGGTAGAACCTGCGCAATAGTCAGCATCAACGTAAAAACGGGGCATAGGGGCTCTCTGTGTTAAGGACAAATTTCTGATTCGTAATTGTAGGCAAAATGCGGCATTTTTCAGCGATTTTGAGTTAGAAAAACTCAGTCTCAAAATAGTTCTTTGGGCCTGTAGAACGGACACATGTTTTCTTGTCGCTTTCGGTACAATCTTACTATTTAAGGTTTCCTTTTTTCACCTCTATTTTGGGAATGTTGAAATGACTTCACGTGTCAGTGACGAGATGATGGCCAATGCCGTTCGCGCGTTGTCTATGGATGCGGTTCAAAAAGCCAAATCCGGTCACCCCGGCATGCCGATGGGCATGGCCGATATCGCAATTGCGTTGTGGACTAAGCACTTGCGCCACAATCCGCTCAATCCGCGTTGGAGCGGTCGCGACCGCTTCATTCTTAGTAACGGTCACGGCTCAATGTTGCAATACGCACTCTTGCATTTGACCGGTTACGATCTCACGATCGATGACATTAAATCTTTCCGTCAATGGCACAGTAAAACGCCGGGCCACCCCGAAGTGGATGTGACCCCCGGAGTGGAAACGACAACCGGCCCCTTGGGACAAGGCATCGGCAATGCTGTCGGTATGGCTTTAGCTGAAAAGATGCTGGCGGCTGAATTTAATCGTCCGGGCTACAACGTGATTGATAACCGCACGTACTGCTTCTTGGGCGACGGCTGTTTGATGGAAGGCATCAGTCATGAAGTCTGCTCTTTGGCCGGAACTTGGAAGCTCAATAAGTTAATCGTCGTTTATGACGATAACGGCATTTCCATTGATGGCAAGGTGATTAATTGGTTCTCGGATGATACGAGAAAGCGTTTTGAGTCCTACGGTTGGAATGTGATCGGCCCTGTTGATGGCCACAATATTCCTGCCATGGACGCTGCCATTGCTGAAGCAAAACAAAGTGAAGAAAAGCCCACGTTGATCATTGCTCGTACCGTGATCGGTAAGGGATCGCCCAATCGTGCTGGTACAAGCAAAGTGCACGGTGAAGCTCTGGGTGAAGAGGAACTCAAACTGACCCGTGAGGCATTGGGTTGGTCTTATGAGCCTTTCGTTGTGCCGCAAGAAGTCTATGACACCATGGATGCCCGTGCTGTCGGTCGAGATATGGAAGCTCAATACAACCATATGTGCGAAAGCTATGCTGAAGAGTATCCTGAGCTCTGGGCCGAATTAACCCGCCGTTTGAAAGGTGATTTGCCCGCCGACTTCACAGAAGTCATGCAAAAGGCTATTGCAGAAGCCGCAGCAGCCCAAGAAACGGTTGCTACGCGCAAAGCCAGTCAAAAGGCCTTAAATGCCTTTGCACCCCACGTGCCTGAACTTTTGGGCGGCTCTGCAGACTTGACCGGTTCCAATCTCACCAATTGGACGGGTGTGGAAGCGATGCGTCCTGACACTTACCTCGGTCGTCATGTCAATTACGGCGTGCGTGAGTTCGGTATGTCGGCTATTCAAAACGGCATTGCGCTCTATGGTGGGTTTATTCCGTTTAGTGCTACGTTCTTGACGTTCTCAGATTACTCTAGAAATGCCATTCGCATGGCAGCGCTCATGAAGCAACGTTCGATTTTTGTCTTTACCCACGACTCGATCGGCCTGGGTGAAGACGGTCCTACGCACCAATCGGTGGAACACATTCCGAGCTTGCGTTTGATTCCGAATTTAAACGTTTGGCGTCCTTGCGATACGGTTGAAGCTTTAGTGGCTTGGGAAAGTGCTCTGGAGAGCCGAGAAACGCCGTCGGTCATCATTGGTTCTCGTCAAAACATTGAATTTATCGCACGTAACGAAGAAACGGTTAAGGTCGATGCTGCTCAGGCATTAAAAGCCGGTGCTTACGTGATGATGGAATCGGGTAAGGGAGCCGAGCAAGTCGATTGTGTGATTTTGGCCACGGGCTCTGAAGTTCCATTAGCTGTCAAAGCTCGTGAAGTGCTTGAGGCTGAAGGTGTGGGAACTCGCGTGGTTTCGATGCCTTGCACGGAACTGTTCGATCGTCTTAGCCCCGAGGCTCGTCGCGAAATTCTGACCGATGCTCCGAAGGTTGCAATCGAAGCATCGGTGACGGGCTTATGGTATAAGTACGTAGGCGATGGTGCCGTGATCGGTATCGATACTTTTGGAGAATCGGCACCGGCAGGCGTCTTGTGGGAAAAATTTGGTTTTACGGTTGACCGTGTTGTCAATGCCGCTAAAAAACTGCTTACTCATTGATTTCTTAGGGGGAACCTCAAAATGACTATTAAAGTTGCCATTACAGGCTTTGGCCGCATCGGTCGTAATGTTTTGCGTGCTCACTATGAGTTCGGCAAAAAGCATGACATTGAAATCGTTGCCATCAACGCAATGGGTGACATCAACACCAACGCCCATTTGTTGCGTTATGACACGGTCCACGGCCGTTTTAACGCTGAAGTGAAGGTCGAAGAAGTCTCTGATACCGAAAAGTATTTGATCGTCAACGGTGACCGTATGCGTGTGTTCTGCGACCGCGATCCGCGCAACTTGCCTTGGAAAGAACTCGGTGTGGATGTTGTGCTCGAATGCACCGGTGCTTTCCGCACGAAGGAAAAGTGCTTGGCTCACTTAGAAGGCGGCGCTAAGAAAGTGTTGATTTCTGCCCCGGGCAAGGGTGTGGACGCTACGGTTGTCTACGGCGTTAACCAAGACGTTTTGACGGCTGACATGACCGTTGTTTCCAACGCTTCCTGCACGACCAACTGTTTGGCTCCTGTGGTTAATGCTCTTCACAAGGCGATCGGCGTTGAACGTGGTTTGATGACGACCGTCCACGCATACACGAATGACCAAACGTTAACGGACGTCTATCACAAGGATTTGCGTCGTGCCCGCTCTGCCACGCACTCCATGATCCCGACCAAGACCGGTGCAGCTGCAGCCGTCGGTCTCGTGTTGCCGGATTTGAATGGCAAACTCGACGGTTTTGCCGTACGTGTGCCCACGATCAACGTTTCTTTTGTTGATTTGACGTTTGAAGCCAAGCGTGACACGAGCGTTGAAGAAGTCAATGCTGTCATGAAGGCTGCTGCCGAATTGCCGGAAAACCAAGGCATTTTGGGTTACAACGATCAACCGTTGGTTTCGATCGACTTTAACCACGATGCTCACTCCTCCATCTTTGATGCGACGTTAACGAAAGTTTCCGGTACGCGTTTGGTGAAGGTTACGGCTTGGTACGATAACGAATGGGGCTTCTCTTGCCGCATGCTCGATACCGCTTGCGCCATGATGGCCGCTAAATAATTTTTAGCTGTATCGATCGGCGCGTTGCGCCCGACTCTCCCTGTTGTTAGTCTTAGCAACAGGGAGTTTTTGTTAGGCGTTTCCATATTAATACTAATACTTTTAGAGGCAAGGGTTGATACGTATTCAACAAAATTTCAACGTGAATGTTTCTGAGGACTTTTCGAGAAGTTGAAAGAATTGTTCGGAGGTTGTCATCGACAACCAATTGTAAAAAATTATATCGACAAAAACAGAAATATCTAATAAAAACAAATAAATATAAAATATTTTGATAAAAATACATAAGATTGCTGATTGCTATGTGTCCCAAAATATAGGATCATTAATCCCAAGTAAAGGAACACTCCTTTTCGATCCGTATACCCTCTCTAAAATCCCCTTTTAGAGGTATTTACCCCGATGTTAAATCGGGGCTTTCTTTTGAAATCACCCCCCAATCGGCGATAGTCCTGAGTACCTAGTTAAGCTTAAATTCGTTGTGCGAAGTGGTGTTTTGTAATGTTAAGCTCAAAACATCGTTGAGTTATGGACGTTTTAATCAATCCGATTGTTTTATCCGTTTTGGCACTGTGTGCGTTGTGTCTTTGTCGGCTCAACGTTCTGGTCTCTCTTATTATTGCGGCCATCATTGCCGGTATGTCCGGCGGTCTCGGAATTACTAAATCGATGACCGTGCTTGCTAACGGTTTTTCGGGTAATGCTACAACTGCATTGTCCTATATTTTGTTGGGCACTTTTGCTGTGGCGATTGCACAAACCGGATTAATGCAGATTTTAGTTAATTGGTTAAATCGCCATCTGGCAACGCGTCCCATGACGTTTTGCTTAGCGATTGCGGCTATTTCTTGCTTGTCTCAAAATGTGGTTCCCGTGCACATTGCGTTTATTCCGCTTTTGATTCCGCCGCTTTTGGTTTTGATGAATAAGATGAATCTGGACCGTCGGGCAGTGGCTTGCGCTTTGGGGTTCGGTCTAACGGCCCCTTATATTTCTTTACCTGTGGGTTTTGGGCTCATTTTCCAAGGCATTGTAGCCGACAGTATGACTTCAAGCGGGATGCCGGTAACGGTGGATGACGTTGCCTCGGTTGCTTGGATTTTGGGGTTGTCAATGTTGGTGGGACTTTTGTTTTGTGTATTTGTGCTTTACCGTCGGCCGAGAACGTATCGTCAGGATGCTCAACAAGGCTTGCAAGCCCCTGAGCTAGCAGCCGATACGCGCATGACAATGAAACACTGGTCGACACTATTGGCGATCGTTTTGGCGGTTGTAGTGCAGATCACGTTGGAATCATTGCCATTGGCTGCTTTAATGGGATTGGCAGTTATGATTGCAGGTCGAGCTTTTAAGTTCAGCGAGCTCGATGCTCATGTCACCGGCGGGATATCCATGATGGGCTTTATCGCTTTTGTGATGCTTATTGCCGGTGGCTATGCCGCTATTCTCAAAGAAACGGGGTCTGTCAACGAATTAATCGAAAGCGTTGTGCCTTATATCGGTGCAAGCAAGGTCATGGCAGCAACGATTATTACCGCTATTGGTCTTCTTGTGACGATGGGTATTGGTACATCGTTCGGAACTGTACCTATTTTGGCGGTGATTTACGTTCCGTTGTGTGCTGCAGTGGGTTTTTCCGTGCCGGCTACTATTTTGCTCATTACGGCAGCTGGTGCTTTAGGGGACGCTGGAAGCCCGGCATCGGATTCAACGTTGGGACCCACCAGTGGGTTAAATGCTGATGGTCAGCACAATCACATCTGGGATACGTGCGTGCCAACCTTTATTGCGTACAACATTCCACTGATGATTGCAGGGATTGTCTTTGCGCAATTTTTGTAATTTTTAAGTTTTTTCGGCAAAAACAAACGGCCTTGCGAGATGACCCGCAAGGCCGATTTTCAAAGGTGGTTAGCAATTATTTTTTGCCGTTTAAGCGTTCAACCATCTTCACGCAGATTTCCAGGCCTTCGGGCAAGCTTTCGGCATCTTGAATTTCAAAGTCGGCACGATGGTGACCGTGGTGGTTGCAGCCGTAGAAGAAGAATGCACTCTTGCCACCGTGAGATTGAACTTTTTGTGCCAGCAAGGAGAAGTCTTCACTGCCGGAGCACTTGTCAATGTCAAAGACTTTCTGTACGGTGGGCACGCTCTTGGCGACCTCTGCCACCATGTCGCTTAAATCCGCATCGCTGTGAATGTCCACGGCCATGCCGACGATGTCAATTTTGTATTCAACGCCATAGCTTTCAGCTGCACCGCGAATCATGCGCTCAGCGGTTTCTTGCATATAGCGGTTAATTTCTTGGGTTTCACCTCGAACTTCAAATTCCATGCGAGCATTCACAGGCACAACGTTACGTCCTTCACCGGCGTGAATGGTGCCGATATTGACGTTAGAATTGCCGGAACCGTGACGAGCAATCCCCATCATTTGCATGGCGGCGTTGCAAGCAGCCATCAAAGCATTACGGCCTTTTTCGGCGTTGCTACCGGCGTGGGCAGGAGAGCCTTTAAAGGTCACATTCATCTTCGTGGTGTTCATGAAACCGGCACGGATGATGCCGACTTCGTGCAAATGGGCCGATACGCCAATGTGACCGCCTAAAATGTAGTCCACGTCATCAAGGTTGTTGGAGTATGCGATGCCGCCAGCACCCTTCGTTCCTTCTTCAGCCGGTTGGAAGATGATCTTGATCGTACCGCAGAGCTCTGCTGCGTTATCTTTGACCCAATGAGCTACGGCTAAACCCATGGCAGCATGAGCATCATGTCCGCAAGCATGCATCAAGCCGCAGCACTCAGAATCAAAGCCTCCGCGATGAGCTTCATTGGCATCGGTGTGGTCTTCTTCAACGTTAACGCAGTCAATGTCAAAACGTAAGGCCGTGACGGGGCCGGGACGACCCGTTTCCCAGATGGCTAGGCAACCGGTAAAACCTTCGAGTTCTTTCAAAAGAGCTGGATCCATGCCGAGCTTGAGCGATTCTTGCATCGCCGCCTGAATCTTTTCTTCATCGCGACCGAAGGCGTGTTCAACATCAAAAAGCGCTTTGCCAACAACCGTCTTAAAGCCTAATTCGCGCACGCGCTTGACGATCGTTTGCGTGGTCAGAAACTCCGTCCAGGCAATTTCAGGATGATGGTGAAACTGACGGCGGGTCTCAAGCATCTCAGGGATATATGCAGATAAAGAAATCATTTCGAATCGCTCCTTCAAAAATCAAAGTTTTATGCAATTTGAAGATTGAGCTCAATCTCCAAATTGCGGATTTATGTCAAAGGTTAGAACATGACGTAGCTGACTGCCAGCATGACAATACATGCCGGAGCTGTGCGTTTTACAAGTTCCATCGGGTTGATACCAGCCAAACCTGCGGCAAGAATCACACCGCCGGCCAAAGGCGAGCAGGTGCGACCGATACCGCCGGCAAACACGGCTAAGTAACCTAAATCCGGAATGGTCATGCCGAACGTTTCAGCGTGAGGCGTCACGGCTTCGTTAAAAGCAAATGCAGCAGCGTCACCGGAACCGGTCATCACACCCATAATAAACGGGCCGATGCTACCGCCGATCTTGGCCCATTCGTTAGAGTTTTGTAAGAACGCAACGAGCATGTCGATCAAACCGCAAGCACGCAGGCCAGCAGCGAAAACGCCGGCAGCAATGATGATACCGAGCACCATTGCATAGCCCTTGCCCATCCCGTCAAAGAATTTCTTTGTAGCTTCAGCAGGGCTAGTTCTCGTAACGGCTAACGCGTAAATAGCACCGATTAGCATGGCGGTGGCCACACTGATTTTGATATTCAAATAAAGTGAGCAAACCAACAACAAAGCGATCGGTACCAACGGGGCGATGGCGTAGAAAATATTGATCTTTTCAGGTAAGTTGCTCGCTTGCATTTGAGCACCGTTACCTTCCACAGCGTTGTTCTTTAACGTGGGCTTATAGTCTTTGTAAAGAATACAAACAGCGGTTAATCCCACAATAGCTACGCCAATAATGATCAAGATGTTACCGGACATCAACGAAATCAAATCCATGATTTCCATATTGGCGAGTTTTGCCACAAACACGTTGTGGGAGACGCCAGGGTTGTAGAAAGCGCCCCAAATTGGAGTAACAAGTGCTGCAGCGGCAATGGCCGGATGAAAGCCCGCGCGGACTAAAATAGGAATCATTGTCGGTCCGATGGCGGCAACGAGACCGGAGGTCGAAGGAATTGCCATGGAACAAAATGCAGCCACGCACATACAAGCGGGCAAAAGTAATACCCCCATACTGCGCAATGGTTTCATCAATAAAGCAACGAGTTGCACATCGCAACCCGTCAATGACACTACACCGGCAAACCCCATGGCCGAGCAAATTGCGATAATAAGAGCCGGGTTTGTCATGGACTTGTCAAATTGTTGGAACGCCATCATAGGCTCTAGAGACAGAATTGCCATTACCAAGCCGGCTGCGATTAACACCATGCGTGTTTCGTAGCGCTTGATAAGGCCATATACCGTCAAACAGACTACTACGAGGCTGACAATAATGGTATAAGACATGTTGTTTTTCTCCGGAAATAAATACAAAGAAAGTTGCGGAATCGTTGGAGATTCCGTTTCTTCATTAGCAGAATAGCTCTTGTAGAAATCTTTTAAAGTTAGGGTTAATACTTAGTTCTTTAACTGAATTTCTTCTATTTAAAGCTATTGTGCAAACATACCTAATTGGTGCATAAACAAGATTGCTTAGTTGAACGGCAAATTTTGAGAGGCCCGTTTTGTGTGGCACAATCGTAACCGTACAATGGACGAGAATCTCGTTTGAAAGGTAGTAATCATGAACGACTTCGATGTCTTTTTTCCTCCCTCTGACCATAAGTCAAACCCGATTCGTATCCCGCTTTTCGAACAAACAAAAAACTCCATTTTCCAAAAGATTCAAAGTGGGGATTGGTCTGCGGAGGAGCCGTTACCGAACGAAATTGAATTGGCGAAGCTCTTTCACGTCAGTCAAGGCACCATCAGACGTGCATTATCGGAATTGGTTGCGGACGGCATCTTGGTGAGAAAACAGGGTAAAGGCACTTTCATTAGTGTTTTTAATGCCGATCCCATCCAATATTGCCATAAATTTGTGCATGTAAGTCCGGACGACAACGATGAGATTTGGAATACCAAGAAGAAAATGACGCACTTTGAAGTCATTAAACCGTCGCAGCGTGTGCTCAGGCTGATGAATATACAAGACCCAAACGAAGATATCATTCATATCAAACGGCTTCATTACGCAAGATTGCAAGGACAAGATGAAATCGTTGACGCATTCGATGAGCTTTTCTTACGCAAAAAATTTTTCCCTAATCTGACACAGGAAACTTTTCAAGGTCGAAAGCGCAGTTTGTATGCGTTTTACCAACGCAACGATGGTGTTCTGATTTTCCATACGATTGATCATCTCAAGGCTTGTTTATTAAATTCCGAGCAAGCCAAACTTGCCGGTGTTACTCCTCCTTATCCAGCGATTATTACGCAGCGTCAGTCTTTTGATGTAAACGACAATCTGGTCGAGTTGCGTTATCTTGTGACCGTAACAAATCGTTGTCATTTTGAGTATCGAACCTAATCGTTTAAAGTCTCCAACGCTAACTTTCAAGCAAAAAATGGGCAAGTCTCTGTAAAAGACTTGCCCAAACTCTTCAGGGATAAAAACTTAGAAAATTACTTTCCAGAGTCTTTGTTGCTTAGAAGAAAAGGATCAGTACGAGCCAAGCCGTAATCATCGGAACGGCCGTACGCTTGACAAGATCAATCGGCGAAACACGAGCCAAACCGGCGAGCAAAATCACCACACCGGCAATCGGACTTGTTGTACGGCCCAATTGAGCGGCACACATCACCGTGTTACCGAGTTCGGTAATTGTCATGCCGAATTGAGCAGCATGCGGCGTCACGGCTTCATTAAAAGCAAAGGTAGCAGCGTCACCGGAACCGCTTAACACGGCCATGGCAAACGTACCCAAGGCACCACCGACGCGGGCAAATTCATTGGCGCTCTTTAAGGCTTCAATCAAAGCACCGATCACGCCCGTTTCACGCAGACCGGCAGCGAAAACGCCGGCGGCAATGATGATACCGAGAATGTTGGCGTAACCCTTACCGGCACCGTCGAAGAAATTCGTGAAGGCCTTTTGCGGATCGCAACGGGTAACAATCATCGTGTAAACAGCACCGATTAACATAGCTTGAGCCACGCCCATCTTGATAGCGGGAACGCAAGTGTTACCGAGCAACAAAATGGTCAACGGAACAAGCGGAGCGATAGCAAAGAGAATGTTCACGCGATCGATGCCGCCTGAGGCGTCTGTTTGGATATCGCCCATTTCACCCGTGCCCTTGTGGTCTTTGAGCACATATTCAACAGCGGTAATCACAATCGCCCCCACTAAGGACAGCGTGGCATAGATGTGCGCGTTCATGATGATGAATTCCATCGGTTCGATGCCGGCCATGCCGGAAATCATCACGGGGTGAGCACCACCGGGGTTAAAATTAGAGCCGTACGTACCGGCCAAGACGGCGGCGGCAGCACCGGCAGGGGTGATGCCCGAGCGAATCATCAACGGAATAAGCGTAGCACCGACGGCCGCGGCACAACCCGAAGCAGACGGAATAGCAGCGTTAATAACCGTTGTCAAAATGGTGCAGCAGGGGATGACGAAAAGTCCCAGGCTTTTCATCGGGCGCGTTAACAATTGCACGAGATGAATATCGGCTTTGGTGTAGCTCACCAAGAAAGCAAAGCCCATTGCCGAGCAGATTGACTGGATCAAACCGCCCGTGGTCATGGATTTGGCAAATTGGTTAAAAGCTTCCATTGGGTCCAATGCGATGGCGCACATCACAAGACCAGAAACGCACAAGACTAAGCGCGTTTCATAACGCTTAACCAGGGCATAGATGGTAGCGATTACGATGGCAATCGCAACCCAGAATGTCAGAGTCATTTTCTTTGTCCTATAAAAGGGGTTGGTGTGAGACTATCGTAACGTTTTGTCTCCGATTGATCGATTGGGGAAGTTCCCCAATCGATATCAGATAGCAGACTGAGGGTTAACCATGAGGTTCAGCTTTAGTCTTCTTTCACGCCATTAGTTGCTTCAAGCAATTTCGTCTGTACGGTAAAGCCCACTGGCATACTTTTGACATCATCGGGGTCAAAGTCAGACCGATGCTGTCCGTTATGGTCGGCTCCGTAGTAAAAGTGTGCGGCCTTGCCACCGTGAGCTTGTACACGCTTCATCAAAATGGTGACGTCTTCACTACCGCCTCTTTCACTGTAGTAGTCAACGTGGTCTGCACCGACGACTTCTGCGGCACAATGCTCGATCAATTGGGCCAAGTCTTCATCGGGATGCATCGTAAGAGCTTCTCCGACTTTTTTAACTTCGTATTGAAGGTCAAAGGCTTCAGCGTTAGCTTTCACACAACGTTCAACTTGCTCGAACATATATTGGCAGAGTTCATCGGTTGCGCCGCGCACTTCCATTTGCATGTTGGCGTGCACGGGGACAACATTGCGCATTTCACCGGCAACGATCTTGCCACAACTGACCGTGGTAAGGCCAGCACCGTGCCTGGGGAGGCTACCGACCATGACAGCGGTATGGCAAGCTCCCATTAAAGCGTTGCGTCCATCTTGTGGATTGGCAACTGAGTGAGCGGGTTTACCGGTAAAGGAAACGTCAAATTTGATCGTGGCGTTGTAGCCCGGGGAGGTTACGGTCACAAACCCAAGTTTGGGTGTGCAACCGATATGGCTGGCGAAAAGAATGTCAACATCGTCAACAATGCCGCTTTCGGCCATTGCACGAGCTCCTCGCGTGCCTTCTTCGGCCGGTTGGAACAAAAGCTTGATCGTACCGCAAAGTGTATTGGCATGATCGACGATCCAGTGAGCCAAAGACAGGCCGATTGCGGCATGACAGTCGTGCCCACAAGCGTGCATGACGCCGTCGTACTCGCTTGCAAAGCCTAGTTGACGAGGTAAGTGGTCCGAACATTGCGTTTCGGGTAAGTAAAGCGCATCAATATCGAATCGCAAGGCCGTGACGGGGCCCGGACGACCTGTTTCCCAAATGCCGACTGCGCCCGTGTAGCCGCCGGTTGCATCAATCTCTTTTTGGGAGATGCCGGCCTCAAGAGCACGACTGATGCCAAGCTTGACCTCTGTGTCATAGCGCCCCATGACGAAGTCGGGATTGATAACGGCAGTGCCTTGAAGCACATTGAATCCAAGTTCTTTTAGACGACGGACAATGAGAGCCGTGGTGCGAAATTCCGTCCAACCGGTTTCAGGTTTTTGGTGAATACTACGGCGCATTTGCACCATTTCGTCGGTATATTGGGTCAGGATTTTCATAAGGGTAGTCTCCGAGGGTATCCATAAAATCGGCGCGATCTGCGGCCAGACCGCGCCGATAGTAACCGATCGTGCTTTAAGACTGATCGGCTAAGCTGCTGTTAATTTAGAACCACTTTTGCAGACCGACCATGGCTGTCCAGTAGTTTTCAAGACCATTGTTTTCGATAACCATTTGGTCTTCTAACTTACGGTAGCTAGCAACCGCAGACACCATGACCGTCTTGGACAAATCGTATTCAACACCGAAGGCAACACTATGAGACTTACCTTCAAGGTCTGCACCGCCCTCGACTTCTTGTTCGCCATCAAAGTAGCGATAAGAGCCGATCAAAGTCGTGTTGCCCGTGGGCATATAACGGAAACCGACCAAGTAGTTCATTCCATCGATACCGTTTTCAGAAGCTTCAGAGCCTCTTTCCGAATTAAATTCGTCGGCGCGCCAGTAACGGTATGTACGAGCATCTTTCATCCATTGAGCGGCGGCGTAGAGTTTTAAGTTGTCTGTGGCTGCGTAATTCACGCCAAATGTAACTTGCTTCGTATCGTTGCGTTCAACGTTACCATCATAACCAGCATCGGTACCAGTCTTATTGCTCCAGCGCGTGATAGAACCGCCCAAGATAATTAATGCAGGGCCTGCTTGATAAGATACCAAACCAGCTGCTAAGCGGGTATTGTCGTCATAGCTGACTTCTTCTTGAGCGTCCATGGCGAAGCTATAGCTAGCAGCCAATTGCAAGCCACCCCACTTAGGAGAGGTCCAAGCAATATTGTTGTTGGAGCGTTGTGGGTCATTTAAGAATGCTCCGGAGATGGAATACTCGCTTGTATAGCCGGTTTCAAATGGGTCAAGCATACTTAAGCCGCGACCGTACGGAGAGAAAGTTGATACAACAGAGCCCATACGGCCAAAACCGAATTCACCATAGGTGTTGGACTTCACGGCAAGAACGGATCGACGATCAAAGAGCGTACCGGAAGTGGTAAAACCACCGTCATCAATGTTAAAGCCGTTTTCCAAGTATCCCTTAATAGACCAATCATCATTGATTTTTTCATTGATGTTTAAGCCAAAACGGGAACCGGAATTATCCATCGAGAATTGACTGTCAGACTTGGTGTCTTTGAAGTCTTTGTATTGATAGTGGAAAGCAACCTCAGCTTTACCATAAATCGTCACATCGGCAGCATTGGCTGCTGACATAGCGAAGGAGAACGCAAGTGCGGAACTGACTGCAAGTGCTACCTTTTTGCAATTGGTCATAGAAGTCTCCAGCCCGGATAATCTATTTGAGGCAGATTGTCCGGAGATGAACAAAAGAGTTGAATTGTTCGTTTGCAACTCAAAACAAACGACATGAACTATTTTCATACGGAAATAATTTTGGTGCAGCTGGGGATGATGCTAAGTCGGGTATCAGTTAACTATCTAGTTGATTTATATTATTGATTTTTATATCTTATTGAATTTTATGAAAGTTTTTTGTTTCTTTTTCCAGATTTGTTGAGTTGTTCAATCAGTTAACTGAGTTCAGAAAGTCAGCCTTCCCACACCCTATGATTGTGTGGACATATCTAAAAGTTTTTTCTAGGAGTTTTACACATGGCTTTGGATCGCCGCTGGTTCTATTTGGCATTGTTTTGGCTCGTGAATTTTTCACTGGGGTCTTTTTATGCTTGGAGTGTGTACTCGAGTTGGTTGGCCGAGCACTATAGTTTGATTTCTCAAATAACTGTCACGGCGTCGTCGTTGACGTTTGTTTTTAGTATTGGGGCAGCTTGTAATCCCGTTTCGATGGTCGCCGCAGGCTATTTAAACGATCGATTCGGCCCTCGCATCGTTTTGGTTGTCGGTGGCGCTGTCTCAGCTTTGGGCTATTTCCTGATGAGTTTGAGTACGGATTCATCGCTACTTTTGATCGGCTACGGCATTTGCTTGGGGATGGGGTCCGGTGCCTGCGTTATTGCGACAGTTTCTTCTGCGGTAAAAATGTTTCCCGAGATGCGAGGCTTGGCCGGGGGATCCGTGGGCACTTCCTATGGAATTGGTTCGGTCTGTTTGCCTCCGCTGGCAAATTACTTAGCACAGCAATTTGGAATCATAGTCACATTGCAGATTTTTGCGGTAGCTTGTTTGATCATTATTTGGACGGCGGCTTCGTTAGTTTCCTCAAAGGCGTTGGGAAAAACAGGCTCGGCCGTGTCGGCTCAAATGACCGATGAGTTGAATTGGCAAGCAATGATTAAGACCCCGCGGTTCTATGCGATGTTTGCTTTGTTTATTGTAGGTACGCTTTCGCCTTTGATGCTATTTTCTCAAACAGTCAGTATTGCTAGAGAGCAAGTTCATTTGCCGTTAGCGTTGGCCGTGTTGTCAGTATCAATTTTGGCATTAGCGAATACTTCAGCTCGATTGTTGGCAGGAGCGTTGTCCGACAAAATTGGTCGAGTAAATACACTGATGATCTCGGTAATGCTTGCCATTGTAGGACTGTTCTTTTTGAGTTTATCTGCACCGGGACAAAGCGGACTCTTTTTTACGGGGTTGATTTGTATTGGAGCCTGTTTTGGTTCTTGTGTAGGTGTATTTCCAAGCTACACGGCAGAACAGTTTGGGCCGCGCAATGCTAGTATGAATTACGGGATTTTGGCATTGGCCTTTTCGGTGGCCAGTATCTTGGGACCCAATATTATTCAATTGACTGGCCAAGATGGACAGTATCAAGCCGCTTATTACACCGCGATGGCAATCAGTTCTATGGGGTTGATTGCGGCATATTTCTGCCGGAAGTTCGAAAGAAAGTTGCCAACACAGTAGGTGGTTTACCAAAAAAGCGGGCAAGTTTACACTAGCCTGACAATGTAAAGATTGCGCTTGGGGAGTCACACTTTTGAAGTGGCTCCCTAATTTTTGGAAGGCTAAGATCAACACCAACCAGGTGACAATCGTCGGAATGGACGTACGTTTGACTAAGTCAAGGGGAGAAACGTTTGCTATATCGTCCAAAAGAATCACAACAACGGCAATCGGGCTCATTGTACGGCTCAATCGAGACTCGTGCGGCGTCACGGCTTCATTAAATGCAAAGACGGCCTCATCGGAGCTGTTTAACACGGTCATGACGAATGCACCTAAGGCAGCACCTACTCGGGCAAATTCATTGGCGCTCTTTAATGCTTCAATCAAAGCCTAATTACCCCCATTTCACGCAGAGCAGTAGCAAAAACGCTGGCGGTGATGGTGATACCGAGAATGTTGGCATACCCCTTACCGGTACCGTCAAAGAAGCTCGTAAAGACTTTTGGCGGATGGCAATGAGTGACAATCATCCTGTAGACCGTACCGATTAACATGGCTTGTGCCACACCTATCTTGACGGCGGGAACGCAAGTGTTACTGAGTAACAAAATGGTCAACAGGACAGGTGGAGCAATGGCAGAGAGAATGTTCACGTGATCGATACCTCCCGAAGCGTCTACTTGAATATCGCTCATTTAAGGAGGTAAAAGTACGCACCTGGGGATGAAGAAAAGGCCTAAGCTTTTCATCGGGCGGGTTAACAATTGCACGAGATAGTGCAGCGAACCAAGAAAGCAAAATCTATTGCTGAGCAGATTGATTGAATCAAACCGCCCGAAGTCATGGATTGGGCAAACAGATCGAAAGCAGCCATCGGATCCATTGCGATGGCGCACATTACTAAACTGGAGATTCACAAAACCAAGCGTGTTTCGTATCGGCGGGCTAAGGCGTAGATGGTGGCAATTACAATCGCAATCGATGCCCAGAACGTGAGGGGCATGGAAGCAGCTCCTTTCAGAGGTATGGATTGATTTTTTCGATCACTCTTGAGGTTGATGCGCAAGATTCAAAAATGTTTTTTGAATCTAGTTAAAGGTTACTAGATGAGCGAATAATAATTCTACGGGGGATTAATTGGTTGCCAAGAGTTTTCAGGTGCTGAGAAACAAAGTGATGGGATTGTTCGCAAATTATTGCCTAATTTACGTAGAACGAAAAAGAACATTGCCGACATCGTGGTTAATGTCGGCAATGCGATAGGCTGAGGAAGGTCGATATTAGAAGAAAAGTAATAAGGTAATGACACCTACAATCATGCCAGGAGCGGTTCGCTTGACGATTTCAACGGGGTTGACTTGACAAAGACCGGAGATAACGATAACAACGCCGGCAATAGGACTCATGGTGCGTCCTAAGGCTCCAGCCACATAAGCGAGATTGCCCAGGCTTACGATGCTTAGCCCGAAGCTTTCTGCGTGAGGCGTTACGGCTTCGTTGAAGGCCATCGTTGCTGCATCTCCAGAACCTACCAAAATGGCCATCAAATAAGGGCCCAGGACGCCGCCCCATTTGGCAAATTCGTTGGATTCTTTAAGAACTTCGATTAAAACGTTGACAAGACCGGCTGTTTGAAGACCTGCTGCAAACACACTTGCCGAGACAATAATACTAACAACGTCTGCGAAGCCTTTACCGCAACCAGTAAAGAATTGACCGGTGGCTTTGGCCGGGCTGGAGCGAGTAACGATAATCGTATAAATCGCGCCGATAACCATGGCTTGAGCCACTCCCATTTTTAACGCTGGGACAGATGTATTGCCGAGTACCAGAAGCACTAACGGAACCAAAGGTGCAATGGCGTACAGTAAATTTACTTTGTTGACCGTTTCGCCATATTGCGTTTGGCCGACCACAGTACCGTCACCTTTGTGATCTTTTAATACGAATTCCGTGACCGTGATCATGACAACACTGATGGCCCACAAGACCATGTAGGTTGTCATGTTTTGCAAAATGAACTCCATACCGGAGATGCCAACATAAGAGCCCACCATATTTTGGTGCGGAGAACCGGGATTTAAGAAAGAACCGATGGTGCCGGCCAAAATGGCAGCACCGGCTCCTACGGGTTTAATTCCAGCTCGGATCATCACCGGAATCAGTGTGGCGCCTACAGCTGCTGCGCACCCTGAAGCGCTTGGAATTGCCGTATTAACGACCAAGGTAACTAGTGTGCAAGCAGGAATAAGTAACACGCCCAAACGCTTTAATGGAGCAGAAAGTAGCGTGACTAGATGAAGGTCACATTTTGTGAAACTGACCAAAAATGCGAAGCCCATTGCCGCCGTGATGGCTTGTACGAGAGTGGCACTAGTCATCATTTTGGCAAATTGATTAAAAGCGGCCATTGGTTGCAGAGAAACCAGGCATAAGAAAATGCCGGCACTCAAAAGCGTTACGCGTACTTCACATTTTTTAATAAGAGCAACGACTACAGCAACGATGCAGGCAACAGCTAACCAAGCAGTAAGTGTCATGACAGGTGTTCCTTTAGAGTTTTAGACGGGCGGGTTCGTCTGTCGAGAGATCAATCGTGAGGGTTTCATAGCCTTTTTCGCGTAATGACTTTTCACCACGCGCGGTTGTGATGATTCGCATATCTGAACCGTAGAGACGACCGTTTTTCATATTCACACGACCATCGATAAACGTTTCAATCGCAACGTGGCTTTGTTGATCCACGATCGTAATGTCTGCAACGGCACCCTCAGTAAGGTGACCACGGTCAAATAAACGCAAGTGGCGTGCGGCGTTAACGCTAGCTTTCATTACAAATTCGGGCAGTGTGATTGCCCCGAATTTCACTAAGGCCAATCCCATCGGAATAATGACGTTTCGCGGGATGCAGCCCCCATCAGTTGACATCGCATCAACGACAAATGCGCCATCTTCACGCTTGGCACTGGCGAGCATCATACGAGATACGGCTGCGTTAACTGGGAAGCAACCGACTACATTTGTCGTCCCCATCTTTTCCCAGTATTGCATGGCATCTGAACCTTCCAAAATGTCGGTGATGTAGCCCGTGTCTTTAAGTGTGATGAGAATGCGTCGACGGAAAGCTTCACGAATACCTTCGGCATTGACCGGTAAATTGAAGATTTCCAGGCAGGTACGTGTGACAAAGTCCAAGACTTTCCCGTCTTTGTCGCATGAGAGATGCGTGCCGTTTAAAGGGCTAAGATAGGCTTCTGACCAGATTCTCGGATGAGAGCGCAATAAATCCAACGCTTCATTAGCTTCTTTGTCTGCCGCCCAAACGCGTCCTCGGCAATAAGAATTAATGTGTGCCAAATGCAGTCTGAGATCGCCCGTAATTTCGACCGCTTGTTTCATTCCAAGAATGTCCGAGTGGGCAGTTGTAGTGCCGGCATGCCAAGCGACATAGACGTCTTTTTCATTGCAAAGTTCAATCGTGTCACGACAGGCTTGGGCCGACAGCGGCCAGTGACCGCCGACCAGTTTGACGCCGATAGCGCCGCCTTGAGTTTGAGAGTCAATGAAACCTTCGATTTGCGACCGACTCGGTGTGTCAGTACCCCAGAGTTCTGAGGGCTCCATCCGATCAACGATGGCAACGTTAAGCCCGGCTCCGGTTTTGTGTCCATCGTTTAATAGTTCGGCTAAAGGCCCGGCCATATCCAGGCACGTTGTAATCCCCGCTAGTGCCGTCATGCGCGATCCATAAGGCGAGCCATAAACCGAACCCAAGTGCATGTGTGCATCGATAATGCCGGGGAAAACATAGCGCCCCGTGCAGTCTTCTACAGTTTTGGTTTTACCGGAGAGGTTTTCTCCGACCGCAGCAATTTTCCCATTTTCAATGGCTACATCCATTACGCCGTTTCGGGCGTTAATGGGATCAACCACATGGCCGTTTTTAAGCAGAACGTCCCACATTTTTGCACCTCGCGAAGATAGATTGCGTTTGATATTAAGGTTAGGCAAGTGGGACAGGTTCGCCAAAGTAACTCAGTTAACTGACTGATGAAAACAGGCTTTGATATAGTCAAATTGTTGCCGATTGCGATCGGGTGAAGTCAATTTTGAGAGGCCAAACAATGAAAACGACATTTATTGCCACGGGAGACAGCTTCATTACACGCCATATTGCTGAAGGCGGGTATGACGGTTATGACAAGGTCAAAGAACTCATTGCAAGACATGATGTGCGTTTTGCTAACCTTGAGCAAACTTTTCACAATCAGGAGGGCTATCCAGCAGCGGCTAGTGGTGGTACATGGGCGATGACTGAACCCGAAAAATTAGATGATATGAAAGCGTTCGGTTTTAATATTTTCAATACTGCCAATAATCACTCCGGAGACTATGGTCAAGGCGGCATTGTCTCAACGATTAAGCATCTTAAGAAGCGCGGAATGCTTTTTGCCGGTACGGGCATGACTTTGCAGGAAGCTTCGCGTCCTTGTTACTTGGAAACAAAAGAGGCACGGGTTGCCATGATTGGGGTGACAACTTCTTTTGATCCAGCAGCTAGGGCGGGCGCTCACAGTGGGGAGGTGATAGGCCGTCCGGGCTTAAATCCACTTCGTCACTCAACAATCTACCACGTCAATCAAGCGCACTTTGAAATGGTTAAAGAGTTGGCTCGCGTGACTCTTGTTAATTGGCCGGTGGAACAAAAAATTGAGTGTGGATACCTTCCTCCTTTTACTCCAGGTAGCCTTCCTTTCGGCAAGATGAAGTTTGTGGTTGATGAAAAAGAGTTCATTGAAACGGTGCCGCATGCTGGTGACATGGAGCGCATTATTGAAGAGATCAAAGAGGCACGTCGTCAGGCCGACATTGTGTTGGTGAGCCTACACGTACACGAAATGACAGGGAAAGACACTACACAAGCTGCTCAGTTTCATGAAACTTTTGCGCATGCTTGTATTGATGCCGGAGCTAGTGTTGTGATTGGTCATGGCCCCCATGAGTTGCGTGGAATTGAAATCTACAAGGGCGGAGCTATTTTCTACAGCCTCGGCAATTTCATTTTTGAAACGGAAACAACATTGCTTCAGCCGCATGATGCTTATAAGGAACAACACCTGCCAACTGATATGAAGGTTGGCGCTTATATGGACAATCGAAGCCGTAACAATACAATCGGTTTTCCCGTGATGCCGAATATCTGGAGAGCGGTGATGGCTGGATGGACCATCGAGGATGGGCGTTTGACGAAAATCCAGCTCTATCCGATTGACTTGGACATGAAGGCACCGCGTTCGCAAAGAGGTCTACCTCGCCTATCGGGAGATGAGGATACGTTGAGGTATTTGCAAACGCTCTCGGATCGCTATAACACCAAGATCACCATTGCCAATGGTATTGGTACGATTGCTCTTTAGTTATTCTTTTATCCCCAAAAGTCGATTGCGTCGCTTGAGGTTTTACCCGAGCGGCGCTTTTTCTTAATGATGCTCTGCACTACGAAGTCGCAGATATTGGTAGTCCGTGACATTGACGATAAATCGCAATTCCAGTAGATGTCCGGAAATCGTAAAAGAACGTCGTTGAAGACAAATAGCCGGGTAAGGGCAAGGAACTTGTGCTTTAGCGGCTTGTTCCGGATTCAAAAAAACCGCTTTTGCCTTATCTTCCATATCCGTTATGAAGTGTCCAAACTTTTCTTGATAAATCATGTAAGGATTTTGGAATTGGGGATCCGTAAAAAACTCTTTCGTCAAGCCGGGAAAATCCGAGACACGAAGGAATATGTCGTCAAAGCCGCAAATGCTGTTGAGCTTTCGATATGACAGTTCACGCCGAATATGGAAAAGTTTTTCGTTTTCAGAGCATTCGATTAAACGGGCTATTTTAGGTGGAATGTGGTCAATTACCTCAAAATCAACGAGGTTCATAACGGCAGCACCGAGTTCGGGATCATCGGGATAAAACCAATTAATGCGCTCGCGCAATGTATTGACGTTTTGAGTAAAACTGGCCACATAAGTGCCTTTGCCTTGAATGCGGATAAGAACACCTTCGTTGACAAGCTCTTTGAGTGCTCGTCGAATAGTGCCCTGGCTAACTTGAAACAAATCAGCCAACTCCAATTCGTTAGGAATCATTTGGCCCTGAGTCCAAGTCCCTTCCTGGATTTTGTTGCGAAGTCTCTCTTTGACTTGCGCATACAATGCGTGATGAAAGTCGATCATGGCAACGGCAGAAAAAGAAAAATCCGTCGGCGAGAAAATTCTCCGACGGATTTGATTATAGCGGTTGTCGAAAAGACTCAAATATTAGCGGTTTTGACCGTTTACAAGCTTGGCAAATTCCACAAAGATATTAAAGGCCGTCGGAAGGTTCTTTTCATCTTGGATGTCAAAGTCCGGACGGTGGTGTCCCTTGTGTTCGCAACCATAAAGGAAGAATGCCGCTTGACCACCGTGAGAGGCCACGCGACGAATGTGCCAAGAGCAATCTTCAGAGCCGGCAGCACCATGATAGCGCGGCATCATCTTGATACCTTTAACATTACGCATAGCTTCTTCGAGCTTATCCATGGCAGGCGGGCATAGCACAAGCGTGGAGGATTCTCCGACTCGCTTGATGTCAGCTGTAACCTGATAGGCTTTTTCTACACCTTCAATGATATGTTCGACGTTTTCTGCCATGAAATCATTAACTTCTTGAGTTTGACCGCGAACTTCCATTTGCATGACAGCGCTTCGAGCAATGATGTTGCGACCTTCGCCTGCAACTAACTTGCCAACCGAGACTCGCGTATCGCCATCGCCGTGACGGGGAATGCCTTGAATCATCATGGTGGCGCAAGCGGCCGCGACTAAAGCATTGTGACCGAGGTGGGGAGCGTTACCGGCGTGAGCTTCTAAGCCGGTAAATGTGATATCAAACTTGGTGGATGCTAAGAAGCCACCGTCTTGCACGCAGACTTCGCCGCTCTTGAAGGCGCCGCCCACGTGACTGCCGACAAACCAATCCACATCATCCAAGATGCCAGATTCACTCATGGGGCGAGCTCCGCGGACGCCCTCTTCGGCCGGTTGGAACAGAATCTTAAACTTGCCACAAAGCTCGTCTTTGTGATCCCAGAGCCAGTGAGCAACCGTCAAGCCTACGGCGGTGTGACCGTCATGGCCACAAGCGTGCATGAAGCCCGGACGTTCGCTGGCAAAGCCGAGTTTAGCCGGTTCGTGAGACGGGTCTTGAGATTCACGAACAGGAAGCGCATCCATGTCACAACGGAAAGCTGTTGTGGGGCCGGGGCGACCTGTGTCGATGATGGCAACGGCACCGGTATAACCTTCCGTTTTATCGATGAAGGTTTGCGGAACACCGTGCTTGAGAGCGCGATCGATAGCATCTTTGACAAGAGTTTCATCCCGTCCCATCACAAAATCTGTGTTGATAACTTTGATGCCAGTTAAATAGGGGATGCCCCACTGATCAAGGTGACTGCAGACGTGCCACATCGTTTCGAATTCTGTCCATCCTTCTTCAGGACGGCGGTGCAACGTGCGGCGAGTTTGAATCATATCTTGGATGTACTGACTCATCGAGAGCTCCTTTAATAGCAGTAACAACAGATAGAGGGATTTTAGAAGTGTTGAAAAAGAAAAGAGAGCAAAGAGTTAACTGTTTAATTTTTTATGAAAAAAATCCCCCGATTTCTTTCGAAACCGGGGGCTAGACGGCGCCCAGTGTGGGCTAAGCGCCGGCAATCAGTTCACGGATACGATCAACGCCCGTTTGCACGGTTTTCATATCCGGTCCATAAGAAAATCTCACCCAGTGACGCAAGGGTTCTTCCGCGGGACGTGTACGGTAGGGGCGGATGTCAAAGAAGTGCCCCGGCACAGTCATAACGTGCTTTTTCAAGCAAGCATGGAAAAAGGCATCGGCGTCATTTAAGGGGGCCGGTAATTTTTCAACGGAGCCCCAAATGTAGAAGGTCCCACGGGGATCATCGGCAACCGTAATGCCGGCCGATTTGAGCCCTTGCAGTAAAACGCGGCGTTTTTGTGCGAAGTGAGCACGAAGCGCCTTCATGTCACGCAAGACACGTTCTGGGTCTAAAACTTGGAGTGCCGCACGTTGCACCAACATGGATGGGCCACCGTCAACAGCGCTAGCTGCACGATTGAGTTGTTCAATGATGTAGCTCGGTCCCACAGCCCAGCCGGCACGCCAACCGGGATAGCGGAAACTCTTCGTGAGTCCGTCAAATACAACCACGGGATCTTTTTCCACGTCATCAACGTATTGCAACATGGATACCGGGCCGTTGGCAGGAGAGCCGTCTTCGTTATAGATGAAGTGGGAATAAAACTCGTCGCAACCCATTAAACAATTTTCTCGGCGGGCACAGTCCACGTAGCCTTTTAAGATGTCCCCTTCAATGACCTCACCGGTTGGGTTACACGGATTGGAGAAGATGAATGCGTCAATTTTTTCGTTATGAATAAATTGAGACAAACGTTCGGCAGAAACCCGGAAGTGATCTTTCTCGGTTGTATTAATGGGCAAGAGCACACAACGGTTACGAATGCCGTTTAAATAGTCTTCATAAGCCGTGTAATCGGGATTTTTGTAAGCAATGCGGCTACCGTCAGCAAGAATTGTGTACAAGCGCGTTAGTGCCAAACGGCCGCCTGCAGCAAAACTAATATTTTCCGGACCATAGGGCATTTTGCCTTGACGGTATTGAGCGTTGATGAGACGGGCAATGGCTTCGCGAACCTCCAAAGACCCTCCAACGGGACCATAGGCATGGTCTTCGGGGGCCAGGTCAATGCTCATGATGCGATCAGGGCTATCGGGCATTTCGCCCACTTCGGGTTGTCCTTGGCCTAAGTTGCACCAATCGGGATGCCCGTTGTAGTAGCCCAATTTACTGGCTTCATAAACGGCCCAAATCACTCCCATATATGGGACTTCACGGACCATGGGGAAAGACTTTTCGTTCACAGCAATCTCCTCAAACTAAACGGAACTGTCTAAAGCATAGCCGTTTGTATTTGAGTTGTCTTTTTTATTGCTCGATTGGCCAGATTGTTGTTCAGAACGCATGACAATAGCCAACCCAGCCAAAATCACAACCAATCCGACCGTGGCCCATCCGTTGACGTTTTCACCGACAACGACAATGGCCAAAACAAAAGCCGTTACGGGTTCCAAGAGCCCTAAAGCCACACAGGTGGAAACTTGAACAGTCTTTAAGGCTGTGCTGTAGAGAAGGTAGGCAACGCCCGTGACGATCAGACCGAGATACAGCACAACAATGAGGTCACTGACGACAATTACGGGAGAGCCAGACATTAACCAAGCCGCCGGCAGTGCCACGCACATAGCGGTGATAAATGTGTGGGTGGAGGCGCGCAGGGGACTGACGCGTTTAACGAGTTCTTTTGCCAATAATGAGTAGCTTGAGTAGCAAAGACCTGCGGCCAAACAGGTGATAAAACCACCGGCAGAAACGCTGACGCTGTCGGCTTGAGAGACGGCCATCCAGACTCCGCCAGCGATGGCAACGCAAACGCCGACGATCCAAAGAAGAGCAGGCTTTTTACGGAAAATGATCGTTTCAAGAATGCCAGCCCATACCGGTGCAGAGCCGATAATCATGCAAGAGCCAAGGGCAACGCCTGCCACTTTAACGCCTGCGAAAAAGAGCATATTGAAAAAGGCCATGGCAAAGCCAGCTGCTACAACGAGTAACCCATAAGGTTGGCGGGCAGAGGTCTCGGTAGATTGATTGGCACTTGCCTTAGGTCCGATAAAAGACAGAAAGCTAAAAAAGATGGCGGCAAACACCAAACGCAACGCGCCCACCCAAAAAGGTGTGAGCGTATCAGGAGTGATGAACGTTTGGGCCGTTCCGGCACTGCCCCACAAAATGGCAGCTGTTGCCGCTAATAAAAGACCTTTGGCAGAAGTCATGGATCAAAAATATTTTCAAAAATGGTTCAGATGGGGGTATTATACACAATATCTTCACGTGAAGATACTTCACGTGAAGATAAATGAGAGCTTGATTTTACTGTATGTCTCGCCTGGAGCATTGTCACGGGCGAGACGATTGCGTATAGTCACCTTTTTCTCTTTGTTTTTAAACTCTTTTTTCCGGAGAGCGGGATGATTGAACTTTTGATTAGCGTAGTAGCGCTAGTATTGGCCGGTTGGGCCATTGCGAAAAACTACGATGCCAAAGTGGTACTGTTTGCCACGGGTTTAGCGTTGTTAGTGATTGCCGTTTTGATGGGATACCCTGCCGTGGCGGCCAAAGCTTCCTCGGGTTTGAGCTGGGTTGATCCGTTTAAAGCAGTCAAGGATTTGTTTGTCCGCCAATACTCCAACGCCGGTCTCATCATTATGACGTTGTTCGGTTTTGCTGCCTATATGTCTCATATTGGCGCAAACGACATGGTCATTCGTGTGTTAAGTAAGCCTTTGGAAGGCATTCGTTCGCCTTACGTGCTTGTTCCGTTGGTTTTCTGGGTCGGTACGATGCTCTCCATTATTATTCCGAGTGCTTCGTCTTTGGCCGTGATTTTGATGGCAACGCTTTATCCCGTGCTTCGCGCCGCAAAGATGAGCGTCTTGACTGCTGCCGGGGTGATTGCTACGACCGCAACGATCGTGCCGACACCTCTGGGTGGTGACAACGTTGTGGCTGCTCGCGTTTTGGGTTTTGAACACGTTGTTGACTACGTCTTCTATCACCACGCTCCGATTACGATTCCGGCCATTGTGGTCATGGGTATCGTTCACTTTTTCTGGCAAAAGTACATGGACAGCCGTCAAAAAGGTCATGAACAAGGTGAGATTGATGAAAGCAAACTCAAGCACCGCGATCTATCCGATGTTCCGGTTTACTATGCCTTGTTCCCTGTTTTGCCCTTAATCTTGGTATTCTTCTTCTGGTTCTTCTTCCGTCAAGCCAAGGTCGGTTTGGTGGAAATTACGCTCTTTAGCTTTGCTTTGGCATTTGTCTGTGAGCTTATTCGCAAGGGTGGTGTCAAGCAAGGCATGAAAGATGCCAATCTGTTTTTCAAAGGCATGGGCGATGGTTTCTCGCAAGTCGTGGTGTTGATCGTAGCCGCCTCCACAATGGTGGCTGGTCTTCGTGCCATGGGCTTAATTGACATGATTTCTGACTCCATTGCCGGAGTTGAAAATGCAGGTACCGGCATGATGTTTGCCTTCTCGGGTATTACCGCTTTGATCACTTTCATCAGCGGTTCCGGTAATGCCGTTTTCTACAGCTTCATCGAGTTAATTCCGCAAATCGCTGAAAAAGCCGGTATTGATCCGATCATGGTGGCCTTGCCGATGCAATGTACCTCTAACTTGATTCGTGCGATTTCGCCCGTGTCTGCTGTGGTGATTATTGTGGCCGCTGCCGTGCGTGCTAATCCTCTTGAAGTGGTCAAGCGTACCGCTGTACCGATGCTTTCCGGCTTCTTAGCGGTTATGATCATCTCGTTTATCCGTTATGTCTAATTTGTTAAAAGGAGCTTTTGTTATGACTTATCAAGAACCGATTAGCCTTGATTGGTTGGTGGCCAAGCGTCGTGAAATTCATGCTTGGCCTGAAGCGGGATGGTGTGAGTTTGTGTCAAGTGCTCGCGTTATTAAGCACTTGGAAAGCTTAGGCTGCTTTAAAGTTTTGTGCGGTCGTGAGGTGGTAAACGCTGACTTCATCCGTGGTGCGGTCGCTCGTCAAGTGAGCGCCGCCTGGGAAGCCGCTCAACATAAAGATATTGATCCGGCCATTCTCGCCCGCTTAGACGGTGTCACCGGTGTTGTCGGTATTTTGGAAACTGGTCGTCCCGGCCCCGTTCTTGCCTATCGTTGCGAATTGGACTGTGTGCCCGTGACCGAAACGGATGATCCGGAACATATTCCGAACAAAGAAGGCTTTGCCTCTCAGGTCCCCGGCATGATGCACGCTTGCGGCCACGACGGTCACCAAGCGGTGATGATGGGGTTGGCCTCTTGGCTTGCCGCTAACAAGGATCAATTGTGCGGCACCGTTAAGCTTATTTTCCAACCTGCCGAAGAAGGCGTTCGCGGAGCTCGTCCGGTCGCTGAAAGCGGTATCTTGGATGATGTTGACTATCTGTATTGCGGCCACTTAGGCTGCGATGTGCCTGCTGGAGAAGTCGCCGTGGCTCCGGAAAAGTTTCTTTGCACGACCAAAGTAGACTTCCGCTTCAAAGGCACTCCCTCTCATGCCGGTATGCAACCTGAAATGGGCCGCAACGCTTTGATGGCTGCCTCCACTGCAAGCTTGGCCCTGATGAGTTTGCCGCGACATGGTTTGGGCATGACGCGTGTTAACGTCGGTTACTTGCGTGCCGGCGAAGGCCGTAACGTGATTGCCTCTACGGCAGAAATGCAAGTGGAAGTTCGCGGTGAAACCGAAACGATTAACCAATGCATGTTTGACGAAGCCGTCACTCGTGTCAATGGGGCAGCTGCCATGTTCGGTTGCACGGCCTCTTACGAAGTGATGGGCGAGGCCGTTGACTTTGTGGTTGACCAAGAAGTGGCCGATGACTTCATTGAAGCCGCTAAGGGTGCCGCTTACTGCGACAAGATTGCCGATTACATGAATTTCAATGGTAGCGACGATGCAACGATTCTCATGCGTCGTGTTCAAAATAAGGGCGGCAAGGCTGGTTATGTGGTCATCGGTTCAAATTTGAAAGCCGGTCACCATCAAGGAAAATTTGACTTTGAAGAGTTCCGTCTGCAAGAATTGTTTGATATTTATCACAATCTTGCCGTCAAACACTTGGGAGTCAAGTAAAACGAATGCAGCTCTATAACGACAATTTGAAAGACTTTGTCGACTCTTTGGAAGAGGAGTGGAAGGCCCAGGTGCCTGAATTGCCCACGAAGCCGATTTCGGTTGTGGCCCGTTTGGTGCGCATGAGCTACTACGTTGAACGGAAAGTCGGTGAAAACTTAAGCAAGTACGGTCTCACCCGTGGTGAGTTTGAAGTGCTTGCTGTGCTCACACGAAACCCGTTTACCAATATCACGCCGAAGATTTTGCAAACCAAAATCCTCATTACTTCGGGCGGTCTTTCCAATCGAATCCGCAAGCTCGAAGAAAAGGGGCTCTTGGAGCGCATTCCCGATCGTGGAGATCGTCGTGGCGTGATTTTGAAAATTACGGATAAAGGCCGAGACTTAACGTTACAGGCCGTTAATTCGCACGTAGAAGTTGAACGACAATTGTCTGCTTGTCTGGATGCTGAAGAGCAAGAGCAGATTGCGCACTTGTTAAAGAAGATGATCATGTCTCAGCAACAAGAGCTCAATCAAAATAGTCTTCGTTAATAATTTGGCTTGATCAAGTAAAGCAAATCCCCGCTAAGACGGGGATTTTGCTTTAGAGCTTAAGTTAAAGAGTAATTCGCCCGACGCCGTTTTCAATTTCAATGTCGCAACCAAGCAGCAAACTCATGCGACGCAAAAATTCCAGTGTCTCTTCGCTTTTGGACAGTCTTGGCCATCCGCGCTGTGAGCGAGGTTTTCCCATACCCAAATCAATCGGGTGAATCATGACTTCGGTAATGTGACCGTCTTCGATTGTCCAGCTCGGCATATAGGCTCGCCAAATCTCCGGCATCACCGGGTAGCCGCGAGTCCCGTCGGCACTTCGCCAATCCATATATTGTCCAACTCGTGTGTCTTGATCCAGCCCCATGTTGACGAATGCGTCATAGGGTTGGGCGGCAATCGTTTCCGTTTGGAATATAAAGTTACCCATGCTGTGGAAAATAATGCCGTTGCCGTAACGCTCAATGCCTCGCATCATATGCGGTCCGTGACCGATGACGACATGAGCACCGGCATCGATGGCACCGTGGCAGAAAGTGCGGGCAAATTGAGCAATAGAGTGGAAATCCTTGCCGATCATTTCGTGCGTATGAAGGCTCAAGAGGACAATATCGGCTTGACGTCGAGCTTCTCTGATTTCGTCGTATATGCGTTTGCAGTCTCGAGCATCAGGGATGGTTTCAGAGAAATTTTCCGTATCACGAACAAATTCCAATTTTCCTAATCGCATGGTGCCTTCAGGAAGGGCAGCGGCGTAACCAAGCTCGATCGTAAGCTCCATGAAAGCATTAATGTCTGTGCTCGCAGCTATTTTCTGAATGCTGTCGAAGAGATCATCTTTAACGTGATAAATCGTTTTGTATCGAAGGGGATTTAAACCGGGACGACCTTGCATGCGAAAACCTTGGCCGCCAGCTACAGCAGCCGGATCAAAGGCGCTTGTGACTCCGATTAAAGCAATGCGAGCTTCAGGTGTTTCTAGATATGCGGCTTGGGAGGCCTCCTGAAGGGTCAAACCGGTTCCGGCAAACACCATGTTGCGTTCACGAAGATGGCGGATCGTGGCAGCAACGCCTTCTTGTCCGAAATCGCCCGAATGATTGTTGGCCGTGTTAAAGAGGTTAAAGCCCATATCTAGCATGTCGTCCAGCATAACGGGATCGGTGGCTGCCCATGTGCCACCGCTGGCGGCAGCTGGTGCCGCTTCTTGAGCGTGGAACGTCATCTCCAGATTTGCAAAGCGCACGTCGTGTTCGGCAATCAGGTCGCGTAGGGCATCAAGTCCAAAGTAACCTTCCTGAGGCACACGGCGAGTGATAAAGCTGTCACCAGTGGCAATAAAGGTCGTTCGCATACTCTAACCTCCTGAAAAAGCTTATCTTTCCTAGTATAGAGCGGATCAGAAAAATTGAGTGGCAAATAGATAACGGACTTAGTGTAATTTCGGGGTTTTCAGTACCGACCCTTGGGACTAGAGTGGGACAGGTTGTTCGTTTCAAGGAGAGAGGTCATGTGGGATTTGTTACTAAAGGGTGGACAAGTCGTCGATCCGGTCAATGGCATCAACGATGTGATGGATGTTGCGATTGAAGACGGCAGAGTTGCTGCGGTCGGAAAAGATCTCGTGGGCAAAACAAAAGCCATTGAAGACTGTTCAGGGCTAATTGTGATGCCCGGTGTCATCGACTGCCATTTGCACTTAGGCAGTACTTTTGGCGGGCCTAACGGAATGCGCATGGCGGCTTTGTCGGGTGTAACGAGTTGCATTGACATGGCAGGTCCTTTGGGTGATATTTTGGCGCATGGGCATACGGACGGCGCTGGCCTTAACGTTGCCGTCATGGATTGCTTCTATCCGACGCAAGCTTACGGAGTGCATCATCCGACACGCGCACAAGTGGCTGACTATATCGATCGGATGACGGCGGGTGGCGCAATCGGCATCAAGCTAATTGGCGGGCATTTCCCGTTACCGGTAGAAACTTGTCGTGACATGATTGAGCTTTGCTACGAAAAACATCATTTCGTGGCGTGGCACGCAGGTTCCGATACCTCCAAATCAGACATTGACGGGATGCGTGAGGCGGTAGAGACAGCCGCAGGATTGCCGTTACATTTGGCGCATGTCAACAGTTACTGCCGGGGGCGAGTGAGAGCACCTGAGCAAGAAGCCGCTGAAGCGATTGAATTACTAAAAGCCAATCCGAATATTTTCTCTGATGCTTATTTGAGTCCGCTCAATGGCACGATGATTGATGCCAATGATGACGGTTCGTTGCCGGATTTTGTGACGCGTTGCTGTTTGGAAATTTTCAAATTACCGGTTAACGCCGATGGTATGCGTGAAGCGTTTAAGCGTGGACTTTTGTTCATCATGAAAGAAGGTCGCGGTGTGACCGATATCGTAGGTGGCACTGAAGGGTTGGCGATTTGGGAAGCTGCCGGTGGTAAGGGCATGGGTTGCTTCACAGTGAATCCGGCCGTTTCTCGGTTAATGCTTGCTCAGGCCAAGCGCGATGACGGTTCATTCGTTGTGGACAGCATTTCCACCGACGGAGGCGTCGTGCCACGTAACGTGATCGTGCCAATGGGGATTAATTTGGTGAAATTTGGTGCATTGACGTTACCGGAATTTGTGCATAAAGCCAGTGTGGCGGGTGCTCGCTATTTGCGTATAAAAGATCGAGGCCATTTGTCCGTGGGGGCTGTGGCCGATATTACGATTGTCGATTACTCACGCTCGCAGGCTGTTGAGACAATCGTGAGTGGTTGTGTGAACATGAAAAACGGTCAGCTTTATGGGCAAGGCATGCGTGTCATCACCTCAGAAGTTGGCGCTAAGGCCGTGCGTGACAAAGGGCATGAGGCTATCGTGGTCGATATGACCGATATGAAGGTTTGTCGTTAGGAGTTCGAAATGAAAAAAACGATGATTTCTGCTTTAACTGCTTGCGTATTGGCCTTCAGTGCGTCGCAAGCGACAGCTGCATTAACCGATAACTACACGGTTAAGCCAGAAGTGACGGGGCTGAAAAATGTGCCCGTTAATGTCATGGTAATCGGTAACTCTTACTCCTACTACAACTGTGGTGTCTTTGACTATTTGTGGGGCTTTGCTGCTGACCAAAAAGTGAATCTGTTTACGGCTCAGGCAACGATTGCCGGTGCCGATTTGGACTGGCACAACGTTGAATATTTAATTAATCCACCCGGACAAAGTGCTGAAATTATTTACAAACGCAACAAAAAGGGTGTGATGTTTGATGCTGTTTTGTTGCAACCTAACAGCATTTCTCCGATTGATCCGCCCCGTGTGGAGAATTTTAAGAAGTGGGCCGCTGAGCACGTAAAGACGATCCGTAAGGCCGGTTCTGAACCCGCTTTTGTGATGACATGGGCTCGCAAGGGACAACCGGAGATGACAAAGGCGTTAGCCGATGCTGTGGGAACCGTTGCCAACCAACACGATGCTCTCGTAATCCCGGTGGGGTTAGCCTTTGCTCTTTCGCAAGAGCGAGATGCCAAGATTGAACTCATCATGCCGGATAAGTCTCATCCGACGGCGGCAGGTTCTTATCTTGAAAGTGCCGTTATTTACTCCGCACTGATGAAGAAACCTTTGAAAGATTGTAAGTTCTTGGGCGGATGCGAGAAGCCGTTAAAGCCTGAAGTCGCGAAATTCTTGCAGGATATCGCTTGGGAAACGGTTAAGACGTACTACGGTTGGAAATAGTCTTCTTTGTGCTGAAATCCTCGCTTTCGAAAACTTTGCGAAGGCGAGGATTATTCTTGACTCGTGTTGATGGGGTTCAAGGTCTATTTTTTCGAATTTCAGTTGGCGACAATTCTAGGGAAGCGGCGACAATCACTCCCAACCGTGGATATTTTCCGAAAAATTTTCCCTCTTCAGGAATTTGCGGGAAAACAACACTTCCAAATTTGACCAGAC
>ERZ791802.484-NODE-484-length-41067-cov-4.132571_pt1 | contig 41067 bp, 40 predicted proteins | sample MGYA00510308_ERZ791802 | MGnify/ENA primary metagenome ERZ791802 (study PRJEB30046, sample SAMN00792028) | human gut metagenome | study: EMG produced TPA metagenomics assembly of the A metagenome-wide association study of gut microbiota in type 2...
CCCGCCGGTCTATCGTGCCAGCACGGTGCTGCATCCAAGTTTTGAAGACATGATTGAGCGTGCCATGGCGGAGATGACAATGACCAATAAAAAGCCGACTTATGGCACTTATGGCTCTCCTACTCACCATGCTTTTTACCGAGCTTTGTGTGCATTAGAAGGGCCCAAAGCCGTCGGAGCTTGGTCTTATCCGACGGGGTTAGCCGCGTGCACGATTCCGCTTACTGCATTTCTGAAAGCCGGTGACCACTGCCTTTTGGTGGACACCATCTATGGTCCGACTCGGGAATATTTTGACGTCTACCTTCGTCGATTTGGCATTGAGACAGAGTTTTTTGATCCGATGGTGGGCAGTGCGATTGACAAACACTTTAAGCCTAATACGCGATTAGTCTTCATGGAGACTCCGGGCTCGCACACTTTCGAGTTAATGGATGTGCCAGCCATTGCCCAAAAATGCCAAGAGCACAATATTGTCAGTGCAATTGACAACACTTGGGCGACCGCGCTGAACTTCAAACCGATGGAAGCGGGCGTTGACGTTGTTATTCACGCGGCCACGAAATACATTGCAGGGCACTCTGATGTGACGATGGGGGTGGTGATTTGCAACGAAAAAACGTGGCCGGCCGTTTACCGAACGAGTGTACACAACGGTCAGACAACAAGTTGCGATGATATTTATCTCGCCTATCGTGGCTTGCACTCAATGGCCGCTCGCATGAAGCAGGCCGTGGCCAGTGCCCATGAAATTGTTGACTGGCTCTTGAAGCAACCGCAGGTTGAGCGGGTATTGTGGCCTGCGTTACCCACGGATCCCTCTTATGAGATTTTCAGACGCGACTTTAAAGGTCCGAGCGCTCTTTTTGCAGTGCTTTTTAAGCCGGAATATGCCGGCAAACTCGCGCCGATGATCAATGCGTTGCAGCTTTTCGGTCGCGGCTACTCGTGGGGTGGCTATGAAAGTCTGCTCATCGGTGGGTACGGTACGCGTACGGTTCGTCCCATGCCTTTTGATCGTATGGTGAGAATCTCGGTGGGGCTTGAAGATCCCGAGGATCTCATCGGCGATTTGAAGCAAGCGATGCAAAAGATTAAATAGCTCTAATTAAATTAGCCAAAGAAAACGGGCAGATCTGATATTTCAGAGTCTGCCCGTTGTGCTTTGTGCTGTGCGGAGAAATTAGCCGCCGCGGCGCATCAAATCGAAGAAGTCTTGATTGGTCTTCGTGCTCTTTAAGCGTTCGAGCAAGAATTCCATCGCTTCGACTTCGTCCATATCGCTCAAGAGCTTGCGCAAGATCCAAACCTTTTGCATCACATCGGGTTTGAGCAACAACTCTTCGCGACGAGTACCGGAGCGCAACACATTGATAGCCGGGTAGATACGCTTTTCAGCCAAGCGGCGTTCAAGATGCACTTCCATGTTACCCGTGCCCTTGAATTCTTCATAAATCACATCGTCCATGCGGCTGCCGGTATCGACCAAAGCCGTAGCAATGATGGTCAAAGAACCGCCTTCTTCCAAATTACGGGCGGCGCCGAAAACGCGCTTGGGACGGTGAAGTGCATTGGCATCCACACCACCGGAGAGCACGCGGCCTGAGGTCGGCATCACGTTATTGTAAGCGCGGGCCAAACGGGTAATGGAGTCAAGCAAAATGACCACGTCTTTCTTGCTTTCGGCCAAGCGCTTGGCTTTTTCGATAACCATTTCGGTTACTTGTACGTGACGCGCGGCCGGTTCATCAAAGGTCGAAGCCACCACTTCGCCCTTGACCGTGCGTTGCATTTCGGTCACTTCTTCCGGACGTTCATCAATGAGCAACACAAAGAGGACACAATCGGGGTGATTGGCCGTAATGGCGTGAGCGATGTGTTGCATCAAAACGGTCTTACCACTCTTGGGAGATGCCACGATCAATGCACGTTGGCCTTTACCGATCGGAGCAATCATGTCGATGACGCGACCGGTTAAATTTTCATCGCCACGAATATCGCGTTCAAGCACCAAGTGCTCATTGGGGAAAAGCGGCGTTAAGTTTTCAAAAAGGATACGGTGCTTTAAGTTTTCAGGTGCTTGACCGTTAACCTTTTCCACTTTCACGAGTGCGAAATAACGTTCACCGTCTTTTGGCGTACGAACTTCACCTTCAATGGAGTCGCCCGTGTGAAGGTTGAAGCGTCGAATTTGCGAGGGCGAAATGTAGATGTCGTCGGTGCTAGCTAAATAGGACGTTTCGGGAGAACGCAAAAAGCCAAAGCCATCAGGCAATACTTCTAAGGTGCCGTCACCGAAAATTTGTTCGCCTTCTTTGGCGCGTTTTTTCAAAATGGCAAACATCAATTCTTGCTTGCGCATGCGGTTGGCATTTTCAATGCCTAACTCCAGTGCCCAGTCCAAAAGCTTGGAGACATGAAGCGATTTCAGTTCGGAAAGATGCATTTGTTGAATCTTTAGGTGTGAAAGTGTGAAAAGTCAGGACGCGCCGAGAATAGCGCTGTCGCTTCTCTGAAAAAATAAAAAAAAGGGATTTTAGTTTATTGAAACGGCTTCGGACCCGAGAGTCCGAAGCGCGAGACGGGGGCTATTATACGAATTGATTCAAAAATTCGTCAAGTTGAGATTGGCCCATGGCACCGACTTTTTGTGCCACGATTTCGCCGTCCTTGTAAACAACCAAGGTCGGGATGGAGCGCACGCCGAGCTTGGCGGCGTAGTCGCTGGCTTCATCGACGTTATATTTAGCAATGCGGATCTTGCCGTCAAATTTCACGGCAGCGGCTTCCAAGTGCGGAGCCAAGCCACGGCACGGACCGCACCACGGGGCCCAGAAGTCCACAAGGACAACACCGGTTGCCGTTTCGGCTTCATAGTTTTGGTCATTCAAGTGAATGATATCGCTCATAGTTCATTTCCTTAAAAGTAAAAAACAACAAATTCGTTGCCAATGGCCCCTATCGGGCCTCAGTTATTAGTGAGAATAACTTATTTGATGCGAAAAAGGAATTTGAAAATAGCTAATGAAACTATAGTTTTTCACATTTTCCGGACCAGTTTCATACGCCTTTTCGCTGTCGTGACGCTCGTAAATCAGGGCTTGAGCTTTTGACGCAAGCTCCGTCAATAAGGCTTTTTCTAAGGGGTTACCCTAGTTTTTCGTAACGGTTTTTACAGTTTTGACTGACATACTAACGGGCATTCATTGATTAATCGAGGTCTTAAAAACCATGACAACTTGTACCGAATCGGGCAAAAAATGCCTTAATGATTTTCGCATTATGCTCAAAGGTAAATCGCTTGTGCCGTTAATGGTCGGCGGTATGGGAGCGAACATTTCTACCGCTGAAATGGTGCTTGCGGTCGAAAAGTTAGGTGGCATTGCACACTTATCCGACGCCATGCTTCCCGATGTGGTCGATACTGTGTACGGCACTCACTACGGTGCCGATAAAGCCAAGGTTAATTTCGTGCACAAGTCCTCTTGGGATAAATCTCAAGTTCACTTTGATTTCGGAAATTTGCGCGAAGCCACGATGCGCTACGTGGGTGACGTGATGAGTCGCGCTACGGGTAAGGGACTGGTATTTATCAATTGCATGGAAAAATTAACGTTCAATAACCCCATTGAGTCGCTTAAGACGCGTTTAAATGCCGCACTTGATGCCGGTATTGACGGCATTACACTTTCGGCCGGCCTTCACTTATCGAGCTTTAAGTTAATGAGTGAAAATAAGCGCTTCCGCGAAGCCTTACTCGGGATTGTGGTTTCGTCCGTACGTGCTTTGAATTTATTTTTAAAGCGCACGGAAAAGCTTGACCGTTTGCCCGATTATGTCGTGGTGGAAGGTCCCATGGCCGGTGGTCATTTAGGGTTCGGAGAAGACTGGGCTGAGCATGATTTGGCAACGATCGTGCGTGAAGTCAAAGCTTATTTAGCTGAGAAGAATTTAAATATTCCGGTATTTGCCGCCGGTGGCGTTTTCTCCGGAGACGATGCCGTCAATATGATTGAAAACGTTGGGGCCGATGGTGTGCAAGTGGCCACGCGTTTTACGATCACCAAGGAAAGCGGCTTACCTGAAGTGGCGAAGTATGCCTACCTTGACGCCAAGGAAGAAGACATTGAGGTCAATCACTTGTCGGCAACGGGCTACTTGATGCGTATGCTGAAAAATACCCCGGCCAAGCGACTTCGTGTGCCGCCTAACTGCGAGGCATACGGTTATCTTTTGCATGACGGACAATGCCCGTATCTGAAACAATGGATGCAACAGATGACGCAAAAGGTGATGGTGCCTGAAAATGAACGCAAGTGCTGCCTTTGCACCCACATGAAGATTTATAACGTTTGGACGTGCGGCGCCACAACCTATCGTCTTAAAGAGACGACTTATAAGCTTGAAAACGGTAAGTGGTATTTGCCGGATGCCGAAGAAGTCTATAACGACTATGTTTTTGGTAAAAAGATTGCACCTGCTCTCTAAGAGGAGGGGACAATGAAATCGTTCGAACATCACCTATTACCTGAAAAGGCTCAAACGATTCTTAAGGAGGCGCAAAAGCGTTGCGAAGCCATGGGCAATCGCTTCGGTCGCGACAAAGTGTTGCGTCAGGCCATTGCTGAAGTTCGCAAATTGTGCCCGGATCGTTTTATTGAAGTGTCGCAAGAAGAAAAACGCCTCTCACGGGTGCGCAAAACTCTCTTGCAATTGTGCTAAACTGCGCATTCGGCGGGTCCCCTCGCATGCATTCGTCGTGAACCTGGTCAGGCCGGGAACGGAGCAGCCACAGCGAAGTGAATGTAGTGCCGAGGATAAGGCTCGCCGATTCTTTTTCTGCTTTTCATTCCCTCCGACCCTTCTTTTTCAATATCATGCATGCGCGTGTGCCTGTTTGACAGCAGATAGCCACAAGTGAAATAGTGTCCGTATGCGTCAGAGGCGTTATTGAAAACTCAAATTCGCTTCTATTTAAATATGTGAGTGTTGTTTAGGTCGACATGATGTTAAACCTGTCGTTATTTGCACTCTTTTTCCTAACGTCGATTTTTACGGTTGCCAGCCCTGGCGTAGGAGTCTTTTTTGCGCTGACAACGGCTGTCAATTACGGATTACGTGCATCACTTTTTGCAGTAGCGGGCACTGTAGTGGGAACCGTGGTGATGGCTACGGCTGCATCAAGCGCATTAGGGCTTGTCATTGCAACGTCTCCTGCGGCCTTCAATGTGGTCAAAATGCTCGGTGCAGCTTTTATGGCTTATCTGGGGATTCGCTTTTTACGTGCCAAGACTGTAAATATCCAAGTGCTTAGTCAGAGTTCTGCCAAAACATCCTCGGCCTCAGTTAGTGTGCTTTGGGTTCAGGCTTTTTTCCTTCAGTTAAGTAATCCTCAGCTGATTCTGAATTTCACGTCCGTATTTCCACAATTTATTGATCCCTCGAAATCTTTCGCTTGGCAAGTTGCCATCATGAGCGTGACTTATGGAGTTTTGGTTGCGGTGATTCATAGTGCATATTGCGTAATGGCGGCTCATTTCAGGGATCGTTTAGCCAGCCCGAGCATTTTGCGAATCATTAACGTGATTGCAGGGCTCTTTTTCTTGGGGATTGCCGTTTGGGTTCTTTCGCAAATTGCATTTCGCTGATATGGGTACGCAAAACCTAAAGTAATTTTTCGCTAAACTTAGTACGTTTGGAATTTATCAATGAGTTATCCCATGCCCCATTTTGAAATTCGACCGGCAACGCCAGATGACTGTGCTCTTGTGATGCACTTTATTCGTCGTTTAGCTGACTACGAGAAGTTACTCTCTGAGGTAGTCGGTACCGAAGACGATGTCAGACGAGAGCTCTTCGGAGACAATGCTATTGTTCGTGCTGCGATTGCTTACGAAGATGAAGCGCCGGTCGGCTTTGCGCTCTATTTCTTTAATTTCTCCACCTTTTTGACGCGTCGTGGACTTTATCTCGAGGATCTTTATATTGAACCCGAGTATCGTGGCAAGGGATACGGCAAGGCCTTGATCCAATATTTGGCGCGTGAAGCGGCCAAAAACGGTTGCGGCCGTTTTGAATGGGTGGTTTTGGAATGGAATAAACCGGCCATTGGGTTTTATAAAAAGATTGGTGCGCAAATTATGGAAGATTGGCGCATTTGCCGAGTCGCCGGTGATGCGTTGCAGCGTTTGGCGCAAACAGGGGAAGATTGATTATGGCCTCACAGGTTTTGGCGCGTAAGTGGCGCCCGCATGATTTTGAGAGCGTGATCGGGCAAGAGCCCGTGGTACAAGCACTCACGCATGCTTTGCGCGAAAATCGCCTTCACCATGCCTATTTGTTTACCGGTACTCGTGGTGTCGGTAAGACGACGCTGTCGAGAATTTTGGCCAAAAGCTTAAATTGCCTGGGACCAGATGGTAAGGGCGGTGTAACTGATCATCCGTGCGGGGTCTGTGAAGCGTGTCGAGCAATCGATGAAGGTCGATTTATTGATTACATCGAAATGGACGCTGCCAGTAACCGTTCTGTTGAAGAAATGACGGCACTGCTTGAGCAGGCGATGTACGCGCCCACAAATGCTCGCTACAAGGTCTACATGATCGACGAAGTGCATCAGTTGACCTCTCACGCATTTAACGCCATGCTCAAGACGCTCGAAGAGCCGCCCGAGTATGTGAAGTTCATCTTGGCAACGACCGATCCTCAAAAAGTTCCCGTGACGGTGCTTTCTCGTTGCTTGCAATTTAACTTGCGTAATGTATCGCCTCAAACGGTGGCCGATCACATGGCGCATATTCTTAAAGAGGAAAAACTGGAGGCTGAACCTGCTGCTCTGAAGCTCTTAGGCGTCGGGGCCCGTGGCTCCATGCGTGACGGCTTAAGCCTTTTGGATCAAGCCATTGCTTTTGCCGGTGGCAAGCCCATCACGCTTGAGAGCGTACGCGAAATGTTAGGCATGATGGATAGCGACGTGCTCTTGCAGCTCTTAGCCAATCTTGCCCGTGGCAATGTGCATGACATGATGGCCGTGGCCGATCAAATGGCCCAGCGCAGTCTTTCCTTCTCCCAAGCTATTCGTGACTTGGCCTCTCTTTTGCATCGCATCGCTTTGGCGCAATTCGATGCCGCAAGTCTTGCAGGCGACGACATGGATCGTGAAGCCGTGCTCGCACTAGCAAGAACATTTACGCCGCAAGAAGTGCAACTGTATTATCAGATTGCATTGAACGCGCGTGCCGACATGGATTTAGCGCCCGATGAGTACGCAGGCTTTACCATGGCACTTTTGCGCATGGTGGCCTTTAAGCCTGCCGGCAGTGGTAATGTGGAGTTGCCTAAGCGGGCAAAATTGCCTGAACCGGCTGCAGCTCCCGTAAAGCCCGTTGAAGTTGCCGCTCCAAAGATCGAGCCTGAAGCAAAAAAGCCGCTTGAACCGGCACCCTGGGAGGATGCTCCCGTGGGGGAGTCGCTTGAGGGTAAGCAAAGCTTGCCCTCGGCCCAAAGCCAAACAGAGCAAGCGAAGCCTTTAACGAAACAACAACCTGAGACGGTTGCCCCAGTCGAGCAAAAGACAGAAGAGGTGACGTCGCCAGATGATGACGTTCCATACGTAGATCAATTCAATGATTATGAAGCGGTTAACGCTGAATTGAATGACTATGGGGTGCCTGACGAATTTGACTATCATGCGGCTGACTCGGTAGAAGAGCCTGTTGAGGACGATACCAATGAGTTGGGCTACGAGTACGATTACGCAGATGCCGATGAACAGATTCCGGAATTTACGCCGGCCGGGCGCCTTTGGTACGAAAAATTAAAGGTAACGCACCCGGCCAGTTTCGCTCGTGACATTATTGAGCGCTCCGAGTGTGTGTCCATTGAAGGCAATGTCATCACGTTGCATCTGGATCCCTTCTATGAAAATCGACTTAAAAACGTTGAAGCCATGCTGTGGGTGCAACGCATCGTTGACTCACTGTTCGGCCATCGGATGCAATTTAATATTGAATTAAAGACTCCGAAAAACCGTACAATTGCCCAGGAACGTCGCAGGCTACTTCGCGAGCAAGAAAAAGCACGCGAAGAAGAGGCTAAGAAAAATCGCTGGGAGTTCATTACCGATGAAGCCGAGAGAAAGGCGGCGGTTGAAGAATTAAAAAACACGTCGGTTGCGCGAGCCGTAACCCGACGTTTTAATGCACGCATTGATCTTTCAACGGTCAAAAAGCGTGTGAAGTAAGAAGATTTCAAACTTAACGAAAGGAATAAAAAATGCGCGGAAATATGGGTGCACTTTTAAAACAAGCTGCTCGTGTGCAAGAAAACATCAAACGTTTGCAACACGAACTTGAACACCTTGAAGTCACCGGTGCTGCCAGTGGCGGTTTGGTGGAAGTCACGATGACCTGTAAGCACGTTTTGAAGTCCGTAAAGGTCAATCCCGAGCTTTTGAAAGAAGACGTGGATATGGTTGAAGACTTGATTTTCATGGCCACTAAAGACGCACTCGACAAGATTGAGTCGATCACGAAAGAAAAGATGGCTGCTGCAACCGCCGGAATGCCTTTGCCTCCGGGAATGTCCTTCTAACTGAAGGCAAAAGATGCCCTCCTTGTCACCGAGTCTCGATAAGCTCATCGATGCCTTAAAGCGCCTGCCGGGCCTTGGGCCTCGATCGGCTTCGCGCATTGCTCAACATCTGTTAGCCGATGAAAAAGTGCAAGCGCTTGCGTTGGCGCATGCACTTGAGCAAGCGGTCAAAAACATCAAGCGTTGTGAGCTATGCAATACGTTGACCGACAGCGAACTTTGTCCGATTTGTGCCGACGAGGTGCGTGACAAAACAAAAATCTGCGTTGTGGAGAGTCCGGCCGATCAACAGGCGCTTGAAGAAACAATGGCCTATCGAGGACGGTATTTTGTTCTTATGGGGCTTATTTCTCCCGTGCAGGGTGTAGGTGCAGAGCGATTACATCTGCAAAAATTACTCAATCGTGTCCAAGACGATCGCGATTTGAAAGAAATTTTGATCGCCACACCTTTCACTCCTGAGGGGGATGCTACGGCGCACTTTATTGCCAAGGCGGTGTCAGCCAGACGCAATGATGTACGTGTCAGTCGCTTGGCGCGAGGGATTCCGGCAGGTGTTGAGCTCGAATACACTGATGCCAACACCATTGCTTCGGCCATTTTTGGACGCAGATAACGGATTTTTAGTGAGACAGATCATGTCAAAAGAGCACGTTTTAAAAGCATTGACCGAAGCGCGAGAAGCGCTTGATGCACTCATGGCCGATGAGGCGACGCTTGAAGCTGTGAGTTTAGCGGCTCACCGTATGGCTCAAGCCATTCGTGTAGGGAACAAGATTCTTTCTTGCGGCAACGGCGGTTCGTTGTGCGACGCCATGCACTTTGCCGAAGAGATGACGGGACGCTATCGCCAAAACCGTCCGGGTTACGCGGCCATTGCTATTGCAGATGCTTCCCACATGAGCTGTGTCGGCAATGACTATGGCTACTTGGATGTCTTTTCACGTTATGTTGAGGCCGTAGGCCAAAAGGGTGACGTGTTATTGGCTATCACCACGTCGGGCACGAGCGCCAATGTCATTAAAGCCGTGGAAGCGGCTAAAGCTAAAGGCATGATTGTTGTGGGATTGACCGGCAAAAAGGATTCTGCTTTGGCTCAAAAAGCCGATATTGCCATTGTTACCCCGGCCGGTCGTTGGGCAGACCGAGTGCAGGAATTGCACATTAAGTGCATCCACATCATGATTGAACTCGTGGAGCGAGAATTGGCTCCGGAAAATTACCAAGATTAATATTCTCAAAAAAGCTCGGCCGAAGCCGAGCTTTTTTGTCGATTGAGTCCTAAACGTCAAAAATTGCTTGAAGAGCTGCGGGATTGCTGGCAAGTTCAGGCTTTTCACTTAACGCAACAATGAGTTTTAGGCGAGCCTTGGCTGCAGAAATTTCTCCACCCATGACAGCACCGTGCTTACAACTGTCAGTGACTGAACCGGCATAACCGTAGACATCCAAAACGCGTCCTCCGGGTGTGCGGGTGGAAATCACAACGGCAACGCCTTTTGCCGTGGCATCTGCAATACCGGCAATCATGCCCGGAGGGATATTTCCACGTCCGAACCCTTCGATGACAAGGCCCTTGACGCCTTGACTGACCGCAAAATCAATATAGTCGCGCCCTGAGCCCGTGACCGCTTTAATAAGGTCCACGCGAGCTGAGAGCTTCTCGGGATTAAAGCGTTGAGGGGCAACCGGAGTTCTGCGATAGATGACACGATCGCAATCAACGTAACCGATCGGTCCCCACCATGGTGAGTCGAAGGTGGCACAGTTGGCCGAATGGGTTTTCATGACTTCGGGGGCGGCATGCAAGAGATTATTCAAGCAAACCATGACGCCTTTATCACGGGACTCACAGCCTGCAGCCGCTTGTACGGCGCAGTAAATGTTGGCAGGGCCATCAGGACTTGTGTCTGCGGCGCCCCGCATTGCAGCCGTTAGCACAATGGGTTTGTCGCTTGTGTGAGTTAAATCAAGGAAGTAGGCCGTTTCTTCAACTGTATCAGTGCCGTGCGTGATCACAACACCTGCCACATCATCACGAGCGAGTACTTCTTCGGCTCGGCAATGTAGCTTGAACATAATTTCAGGGGTCATATGACCGCTTGCGACATTGCAGACTTGTTCGACTTCGATGTGAGCCAAATCACTTAAGCCCGGAACCGCAGCTGTCAAGTCCTCTCCCGTGCAGGCGGGAATGAGGCCGCCGGCGGCCTCATCGTACTTCATAGCAATAGTGCCGCCTGTGGCAAATACCATGACGGTTTTCTTTTCGTTGCAACTCATGTGAGGCCCTCCCAAAAAAAGAGCTTGCTTTCGTTTTAGGATACCGCTCAAACGATTTTCTTGAAGAGAAATTTTGTGATTTAGAACATGTTTGATACAATGCGACGTCTTTTCTAATCAGAATGGCCTAGAAGTTCGAGGCAGAAATGACATTCGAAAAAAATTGTGCCGAGCGTTTTGGAGGTACGGCCGTGCTTTGGGGACAGGTAGTCAACGGGCCGATTCGTCTTGTGCCGTCCATGCGTTGCTGTTTTATCGGTGACAGACAAATCAAACTCAGTCCTAAAGAAACCTGTTTACTCGAGCAAGTCATGAAGCGTCCCGGTGAAGCCATCAGTTGTGAAGAGATTTGGCAAAATTGTTGGGGCAATTCGGAAGTAAACCTCACGGCTATTCGCCTGCACTTTTCCCATATACGCGATCGTTTTAAGTCAGCCGGCATTCAAGGTAACCTCATCATGGCTTTTAACCGCAAAGGTTACGGCATTCAGGACTGTCGACACGGTATCAAGTCCGAAGATTTGTTTGTCTCAAAGATAACTCGTTAGTTATGATAGACAGCCGTTGAGGAGGCTGCGGTTACATGTGTTTCAGACTTTCTGAAAACGCGTTTGGCGATGATGTATCGAGTACAATTAACAGGTTAAGAAAAAAGAACTGGAGAGCCCATGTCAGCCTCAAAGCCCATCGAAAAAATGACCTTTGAAGAGGCCATGCAACAGATGCAGGAAATTGTCGAGACGATGCGTCGTGGAGAGCTGTCGCTTGAGGATAGTGTAGAGGCCTATCGACGCGGCAAAGCACTATCGGCTCATTGTGAAGCACTTTTAAAAGAAGCCAGCGAAGTGGTGAAAAAAATTGAAGCGGATAATGAAGCTCGTGCTCTCACCGAATCCGACATGCGTGAAGAGGTACCGTTTTGACAGACTTTAACGCTTGGGCTCGCGAACGTGCCGAGCATTTTGAGCGCTGTGCCGAGCGTGCACTGCCGCCGGAAAATCGTCTTCCCTGGAAATTAAATGAAGCCGTGCGTTACGCTGTTTTAGACGGCGGCAAGCGCGTGCGTCCTCTTTTGGCTTATGCTGCAGGCGATATTGTTCAAGCGCAGAGCGAAGCACTCGATCACATTGCACTTGCACTTGAATACATTCACAGCTACTCATTGGTGCACGATGACATGCCGTGTATGGATAACGATACATTGCGACGTGGCAAACTGACCACGCATCGTAAGTACGGTGAGGCGATGGGGATGCTTGCAGGCGATGCGCTTCAGGCTCAAGCCTTTTTTGAACTCACGCAATGTAAGCTACCTGCCGAGCAAGTGGTCAGTCTCGTTAAACTTTTATCGGCAGCGGCAGGTGCTGCTGGCATGTGTGGAGGGCAAGCCGTGGATTTATTGAGCGTGCACACCAAACCCGATTTAGAGACTTTGACGCTCATGCATCGTATGAAAACCGGTGCCATGATTCGTGCTGCAGCGCTTATGGGGCTTTATGCCGGTCAACAAATGCCATCGGCCATGTTGATCGGTCAAATGACCGCTTATTCTCAAGCGGTGGGACTGGCGTTCCAGATTATCGATGATATTTTGGATGTGACGGCAGACACGGAAGTACTGGGTAAGACAGCGGGTAAAGATGAAGCCGATGACAAACCGACCTTTGTGTCATTGCTGGGGTTGGAAGGGGCACGTGCACGCGCTCGCGCAGAGCACGAAGTCGCTATGCAGGCACTGGCCGCTATTGAAGAGGCAGGTTTTGCCGGTAAAACTGAACGATTGGCACAAATCGCAGACTTTATTATGAGTCGCGATCATTAAGGGCCGCGTATGACAAAGAAACGATTACTTGAAAGGGTGAATACTCCGGCGGATTTAAAAGGGCTGGCAGTGGAGATGTTGCCGACGCTCGCCGATCAAATCCGTGAGTTTATGGTTCACTCGGTCTCAAAAACGGGCGGACACTTGGCCAGTAGCCTCGGCGCCGTTGACTTGATTGTTGCGCTCAATTACGTTTTTAATTCGCCCGAAGACAAGATTATCTTTGACGTGGGTCACCAGGCTTATGCGCATAAGATGCTCACGGGGCGGCGCGAGGCGTTTAAAACGCTACGTCAATACAAAGGCCTCTCAGGTTTCCCCAAGCCCACCGAAAGCGAACATGATGCGTTCGGAACTGCCCACAGCTCCACGTCTATATCGGCTGCACTCGGTATGGCTGTGGCCGATGCCATGCAAGGCCGAAAAGATCGTTGGCATATCGCCGTGATTGGAGACGGTGCATTGACAGGGGGCATGGCCGTTGAAGCGCTCAATCATGCCGGCACCTATAAAGACAATATCAAGCTTTTAATCATCGTTAACGATAACGATTGTTCTATTTCGCCTTCAGTAGGGGCTTTAAACCAGCATTTAACAAAGCTTGTCTCCGGTAGCATTTTCTCCAGTGCTCGTAATTTCTCCAAACGTGCGTTAAAGCCCTTGCCTCGGTTGTGGCAACTGTTCAAAAGCATGGAACAACGTACGGTGAATTTTGTTGCGCCGCAGTCAACGCTATTTTCCGCATTTGATCTCAACTACTACGGTCCTGTGGACGGGCACGATATTGCGAGCCTTGTGAAAGTGCTCCGTAATATCAAAGCGCTTGAAGGACCGATGGTGCTTCACGTTGTGACGAAAAAAGGCAAGGGGTACGCGCCCGCAGAGGCCGATCCGACGCTTTATCACGGCGTGGGTGCTTTTGATGAAAAAAAGGGCATTGTGGTCAAAGCTGCCGATGCGGCTCATCCCACGTATACGGAAGTTTTCTCCAAGTGGGTTTGTGATATGGCCCAAGCCGATGAAAAGCTTTATGCCATCACGCCCGCGATGCGAGAAGGTTCCGGCCTCGTGGAGTTTGAAAAACGGTTCCCGGAGCGTTACCGCGATGTTGCCATTGCCGAGCAGCATGCTGTGACGTTTGCCGCAGGGCTTTCAGCTTGTGGTCTAAAACCCGTTGTGGCGATTTATTCTTCTTTTGCTCAACGCGCCTATGATCAAATTCTGCATGATGTAGCGATTCAAAATTTGCCCGTGATGTTTGCCATTGACCGTGGTGGACTTGTTGGTGCTGATGGCGAAACGCATCAAGGGGTCTTTGATATTGCCTATTTGCGCAGCATTCCGAACATGACCGTGATGACGCCTTCGGATGAAGATGAGTGTCGAAAGATGCTGACCACGGCCTACAAGATGTCAACGCCTGCGGCCGTTCGCTATCCGCGAGGCAAGGGACCCGGAGTGCCTCAAACAGAGGCTTTGGAAACAATTGAGTTGGGCAAGTCTCGCACGCTTCGAGAAAGCACCAAGAGTGAAAAACGAGTGGCGATTTTGGCCTTTGGTGCCATGACGCCGAGAATGTGTTCTGTGGCAGAAAAGCTTGACGCTACGCTCATCGATATGCGGTTTGTAAAACCCATCGACAAAGAGGCGATTGCGACGGCGGCACGAACGCACGATCTACTTGTGACTATCGAAGATGGAGTGGTCGCAGGTGGCGCAGGCAGTGCTGTGACTGAGGCGCTTGCCGCAGCGGGTTTAAGCGTGCCGGTGTTGCTTTTGGGCATCGGTGACGAATTCGTGCCTCAGGGCGACATCGAGTCCTTAATGCGAGACTGTGGCTTGGATGAACAAAGTGTGATTGCGGCTATTAAGCGTCGTTTAGGCGAGCCAGAGCAATCCGATGTTAATTTAAAGCCCTTTAATACCATGGCCGTATCGGCCACTGCCTCATACTTCATGCCGGTGGCTGACTTGCAGAGTTTGCAATTGGCCTTTGATCGCGCTCGCACTTTAGGTAAAAAGCCCTTTATCTTGGGCGGGGGGTCTAACCTTTTGATCACGGCCAATCATGTAGATCGCTTCGTGATCAAGATGGAAATGAAGGGCTTTGAGGTCTTGGGAGATACGCAAGATGCTCACCTCGTTCGTGTAGCGGCTGGTGAGAACTGGCACGACACTGTCGTACGGTGTGTTGGTGAAGGCCTGGCCGGTCTTGAAAATTTGGCACTGATTCCCGGCACGGTGGGCGGCGCTGTTGTGCAAAATATCGGTGCTTATGGCGCTGAAATTGCGCAGTTTGTCCGTGAAGTGGACGTCTTTGATCCGGTGTCCGGACAGACGAAGACTCTAAGTTACGAGGATTGCCACTTCGGCTATCGTCATAGTGTCTTTAAAGAGGCGGTTGCCAGCGACTGGGTGGTCACTTCCGTTGTGTTGGCTCTGCCGCGTCAATGGACATCGAACTTAAGTTATTCAGGTTTGGCACAAGGCCTTGATGACAATGCAAATCTCGATTGCGCCGATATCATGAATCGAGTGATTGCCTTGCGTCAAAAGAAGTTACCGGATCCTAAGGAAGTGCCTAGCGCTGGTTCCTTTTTCAAAAATCCGATTGTCTCGCGAGACGTTTTCACTGAGCTTTTAGCAAAGTTCCCAAGCATTGTGCACTATCGTTTGGCCGGTGGTAACGAAAAGCTCGCTGCCGGTTGGTTAATTGATCAAGCGGGACTTAAGGGAGCGCGAGACGGCTTTGCCGGAACGTATGAGAAACAAGCTCTTGTGCTAGTCAATCACGAGGGGCAGGCAACGGGGGCTGAACTTTGGCAGTTTGCACAATACGTGCAAAAGACGGTGGCCGATCAATTCGGAGTCACGTTGGAGCCCGAACCCGTGCTTCTTAAAGGTTAAAATTAATAAGTTAACACTCACTTTTTCTAAGGAACTACAAAATGCGAGTCACGACTCTTGAACAATTGGTCAATGCCGGTGCGCTCAAAGACAAGCGCGTGTTTATTCGCTCGGATTTAAATGCCCCGCGCGATGAAAACGGCAATATCACAAACGAAGCTCGTTTGGTGGCTTCGGTGCCTGCTATTCGTATGGCTCGAGATGCCGGTGCTCGTGTGATGGTGTGCTCGCACCTGGGTCGACCGAAGGAAGGTGAGAAGACTGAAGCTGACAGCTTGGTGAAAATTGCCCAACGCATGGGCGAGCTCTTAGGCTGTCAAGTGCGTTTGATCGATAACTGGGTTGACGGTGGTTTTGAAGTCGCTCCCGGTGAAGTCGTGATGTTGGAAAACTGCCGTTGCAATGTGGGTGAAAAGAAGTGCTCCGAAGAGCTCTCGAAGAAGTACGGCGCTTTGTGCGACGTATTTGTCAATGATGCCTTTGGTACGGCTCACCGCGCTCAAGCCTCCACATACGGTGTGGCTCAATACGCCGAAGTGGTGTGTGCCGGTCCTTTGATGGCTGCGGAAATTGAAGCCTTGACGCAAGCCGTTGAACAAGCCAAGCATCCGCTCGTGGCCATCGTGGGTGGCTCCAAGGTCTCGACGAAGTTGACGATCTTAAATAACCTTGCTCAAAAGGTGGATCAATTGATCGTCGGTGGCGGCATTGCCAATACGTTCTTATTGGCCGCCGGCTACAAAGTGGGTAAGTCCTTGGCAGAAGTTGAGCTCGTGGATGAATGTAAGACGATTTTGAAGACGTTGGCCGATAAAGGTGCAACGTTACCTTTGCCCACCGATGTGGTTGTCGCTAAGGAATTTTCTGAAACCGCAGAACATCGCGTCTGCCGTATTGAAGACGTACAAGACGATGAAATGATTTTGGACGTTGGTCCTGAAACGGCTCAAGCTTTGGCTGAAATTTTGCAAAAGGCCGGCACGATCGTCTGGAACGGTCCTGTGGGTGTGTTTGAAATGGCCCCGTTTGCTCATGGAACTGAAGTGATGGCCCAGGCTATTGCTAAGGCAACAGAAGCCGGTGCCTTCTCCATTGCTGGCGGTGGTGACACGGTGGCTGCTGTCGGTAAATTCGGCATCCGCGATCGCGTCTCCTACATCTCAACGGGTGGCGGTGCTTTCTTGGAATTCTTGGAAGGTAAGGTGTTGCCTGCCATTGAAATTTTGGAAAAGCGCGCTCAATAAGTTTGAGTTTTTCCTAGGTTAAACAAAAGCCGCAACGGATGATTTTCCGAAGCGGCTTTTTTGAACCTAGCTGAAGATCGTTGTAGTCGATTTTTCAGCTGTCAGTTTAGGAGGCAGCGCGCATGATTTCGATGATCTTTTCATCAGTTTGCTTCATGCCCTTAGTGACCATTGCACCCAAATTGTCGATGGTTTTTTCCACATCATCGGACACAATCCCTTGATTAGTCACTCCGTGGCCGGCTAAAGCTAAGAAGCAGCATTTGTAGGCCGATTGCGCTGCCGTGTGTACCTTCATGGCGCAAGTGGATTTGGCACCGTCACAGACCATACCCGAAGTGTCACTGATGACATTATTGATAGCCATGCAGGATTGCTCGAACGTGCCGCCGTTTAAGTAAACGAGTGCCATGGAAACGGCAGAAGAGGTTGCCGTATTGCCGCAGAAAGCCGACAAAGACGGGTAGTGGCTCTTGATGTAAATGGCTCCCAAGTGCGACAAGATTAAAGCACGGGCCAAATGTTCTTCATCAGCGCCTACGAATTCAGCCATTTTTACCACAGGAATGGTCGCCGTGATACCTTGGTTGCCGCTACCGTAATTACTCATGGCAGGCAACGTAGCGCCGCCCATACGAGCGTCAGAAGCGGCTGCCGTATAAGCGGCCATATTGTTTATGAGGTCTGTGCCCATGATGCCCGCTTGAATTTGTTCGCGAATCGTGCGACCTAATTCGAGCCCGTATTCGTGTGCCAAACCTTCTTCAGCTAACGCCATGTTGATATCTCGGGCCTGGAGAATGAAACGAATATCTTCCATCGGGACATTGAGCGCGAAGTCGTAGATCATCTTTAAGTTGATTTCTTCGCCGCCCAAACTCGAAGAGCCCTTGTCATCGGTCTTGATATCAGTTTCTTTCTTAAAGAGCACTTCGTTATTCTTGCGCGTTTCCACGATGTCAGTGTGGCCGCCGCTGACGGTCACTTCGGCGGAGTCATTGCCGGCGGTTGCAATGGCACGGCAGAAAACTTCTTCATTGCTGTCGGCGCGGTCAATCTTGACGTGGCCGGCTTCAATCATCTCAAGAGCTTCTTTAACTTGAGCCGTGGTAATGCCGGCTAACACTTCAAGGCCGGCATCGGGATTGCCACCCAAGGCACCGACAGAAGCTGCAATCGGTAAACCGATTTTGCCCGTACCGGGTACGAAGACCCCCATAGCATTTTTGTAGAGATTGTCACTGACAAACACATGAAGCGTTTCGGGTTTTTGGCCCAGGATGCGTGCTGCGTGTGCGCAGGCATAGGCAATGGAGGTGGGCTCCGTACAGCCTAAGGCGGGCTTAACCTCTTTTTTAATAATTGCAATGAGTTGCTGCCATTGTTGCATTATTGTCTCCGTTGGTCCAAAAAAAACGGGTACGCCGCAGAAGCGTACCCTTAAATGTTAGGAAGAAATACAGTTCTTTTGCGCTTGTTTGCGATTTTTAAAGTATTTGCTGATGGCCAAAATAGTGGTCGGAATCAAAGCAAAGCCAATACCGAGCAAAAGAATTGATGTGAGGTGCTCTTTAATGATCGGGATGTTGCCGAAGAAGTGGCCTGCCCAAATTAAGCCGTATACCCAGGCAATGGCCCCTGTGATTGAGTAGAACTCAAAGCGAAGCACGGGCATGGAGGCTGCGCCTGCAATCAGCGGAGCAAACGTACGAACGATCGGTACGAAACGGGCAAGGAAAATCGTCTTGCCGCCGTGAGCCATGTAGAAACTATGTGTGCGATTGAGCGCCTCTTGGTCAATCCAGCTAATCGAGCCGTCGTAAATTTTATGACCGAGCCAGGAGCCGATATAGAAGTTTGATGTGTTGCCCAAAATAGCACCTAACGAAACAATCGCGGTAAGCCACCAAGGATCAATGGCACCGGTGGCGGTGACTGCGCCAGCGACAAAAAGTAGTGAATCGCCCGGTAAAAACGCCATGACCACAATCCCTGTTTCCAGGAAAAAGATCATGAACATAACAACATAAATTAATATGCCGTACTCGTTGGCTATGGTTATCAAAAAACGGTCGGCATTGGTAAACAAATCAGCAAATAAAGACCAGTCCATCTCGGCGTGCCCAATCAGACGCAATTAGTCCAAAGTTGAAACACACTAAGTTTAACGATTTCCTATGAATTTTGGCTTATGGTTTTTTCGGGATTTTGTTATCAGAGTATTTCTAAATTGTAATCAGCGAATTATCTCATCGATTGCTACAATAATTTGATCATGTTAGAACGAAATCAAGGCGCGCCAGCGCGCGAAATCAAAGAGCTCTCCGATCAGCTCATCAGTCAGATTGCCGCCGGTGAGGTTATCGAGCGGCCGGCCTCCGTGTTAAAGGAATTGGTGGAAAATGCCATTGATGCTGGAGCCACTCGCATTGAGGTGCGATTGGAAGCGGGAGGCATTAAGCGGCTTTCTGTGACCGATAACGGCCGGGGAATCCCCAAGGCTGAATTGCCTTTGGCGATCAAACGCCATGCAACAAGCAAAATCCGAGATTTAAACGAGCTTGAACACGTATTGTCACTGGGTTTTAGAGGAGAGGCTTTAGCATCCATTGCGTCGGTTTCTTCATTGACACTGACTTCACGCACGGCAGACTCCGACACCGCCTTCAGTATCCATGAGGGGGATGTTGATGTCGCAGCCGGTGCTTTGGGTACCCGAGTCGAGGTAGAGGACCTTTTCTTTAAAACACCTGCTCGACGTAAATTCTTAAAGTCCGAGACAACGGAAGCGGCGCACTGTAAAGCTGCGCTCGAGCGTATTGCGATTGCGCATCCCAATATTGAGTTTCGTCTCGTTCATAACGGTAAACCCGTTTTGATGTTGCCCGTTGAAGAGGCACGAAATCGCATCAATCGAATTTTGCCCGAAGAGTTTTCACGCGCTCAACGCGAAGTCTATGCAGAGACTCAGACGGCTCGTATTTTCGGCTGGGTGGGCCTGCCCACGGCCGGTCGCACTCGCACCGATGCTCAGTACTGCTACGTCAACGGTCGCTTTGTCAGAGATAAGCTTTTAGCGCATGCGATTAAAAGTGCTTATGCCGACGTGTTGCATAATCAATTGCAACCGATGTATTGCTTGTTCTTAGACATTGACCCCGTTAAAGTGGATGTCAATGTCCATCCGACAAAAAGTGAGTTGAGATTCAGAGACGCACAGTGGGTACATCAATTTGTGTTACATGCTGTGCAAGCTGCTTTAGCACCCGCGATGACTTCTGTGACAGAGATTTTGGGCTCAGGATCGACGCCGGGTAGAGTGCAGGGGCAAGGTGCAGAAGTTGCCGTGCAAGAATCTATTCGGTACGCCACAAGCCAAAAGGGCTCAGAGCGCGGTTTTTCTCATTCTTCTTCCACAGGCTTTAATTTGCATGAAACGCGTGCCAGTTATGAGCCCTCACAATTAAACCGTTATCTCGATTTTTATAAAACGGCTACAAAGTCTGAGGACAGTCAAGAAGGTGACGCAGTCTCTTTGACTCAAGCGCCGATGCAGTCATCCCCTGAGCAAGCTCCTGCTTCCTATCCTTTGGGGCGTGCGTTGGGACAGGTGGCCGGCGTTTATATTTTGGCGGAAAACGATAAGGGCCTCGTTGTGGTCGATATGCATGCAGCGCACGAGCGTATCGTCTACGAAAAGCTCAAACGACAGATGGATGAGCAAAAGCTCATGATTCAGCAGTTATTAATTCCGCTGGTTTTCCGAGTTACTGATGAAGAGATGGCTTCGTTTGAGGAGTATCGCGATACGCTCAACGGGCTGGGGTTGGAATTGGAAGAAGCCTCTCCCACTCATTTACGACTTCGTGCGGTGCCGGCTGTACTCAGTGGTGATATCGAAAAAAGCGGTGAGAGAATTGTCGCTGAAGTGCTCGCCGAACTCAGAAAGTTCGGAGAAAGTCAGTTGGTTGAGGAAAAACGCAACGAGATTTTGGCAACAATGGCTTGCCATTCAGCCGTTAGAGCTCACCGAATTCTGAGCATTGAAGAGATGGAAGTGCTTTTGCGTCAGATGGAAAAGACCGATCGCATTGATCAATGCAATCACGGTCGCCCGACATGGGTGCAGCTGACAATGACCGAGCTTGACCGATTATTCATGCGGGGACGTTGATGGCACGTGCTGTATTGATTTTGGGACCGACTGCGAGTGGCAAAACAGCTCTGGGAGTGCGTTTAGCCCATGCATTTGATGCTGAGATCATCTCCATTGACTCGGCTCTTGTCTATCGAGGCATGGATATCGGTACAGCAAAACCCGACGCAATCGAGCAAGACGGTATCCCTCATCATTTAATCGATGTACGCGAGCCTTTTGAGAATTTCTCTGCGGCAGATTTCGTCAATGAGTGTGAACGGGCAATTGAAGAGATCACAGCCCGCGGTAAAAAGGTGCTCATTGTCGGGGGGACGATGCTTTACGCGAAGGCCCTCAAAGAGGGCCTCAATGCCATGCCGTCAACCGACGCCAAAGTGCGCGAGATTATTGAGACGAAGGCTGCAGAGATTGGTTGGCCAGCCATGCACGAGGAGCTTGCGAAAGTGGATCCTGTGACAGCCGCAAGGTTAAATCCCAACGACAGCCAACGCATCAGTCGCGCATTGGAAGTGTTTTATCAAACAGGCGTGCCGATTTCTGTTTATCAGCAACAAAAAAAGGCACACACTTCTCATGAGTTTCTGACCTTAGGGTTGATGCCCGCCGATCGAGCGATGTTACATGCACGCATTCGCGAGCGTTTTATCAAAATGATCGAAGCGGGCTTTTTAGATGAAGTTCGCACACTGATGGCAAGAGCCGATTTCTCTCGTACGGCTCCCTCGATGCGTGCTGTGGGATACCGTCAGGCAATCGATTATTTGACCGGTGATATCGACTACGACCGTTTTGTAGAAGCCGGTGTTGCTGCAACGCGACAGCTTGCCAAGCGACAGATCACATGGATGCGGTCCATGCCCGAATTAATCGCCATGGATCCCTTCACTGAAGATGTGTTTGCCAAGGCAAGCGACGCGATGAAGGTGTTTTACGGTTGATTGTTTTTGCAACCAGCGATGTAGTTGCGCCAGCCGCCGTAAGCAGTAATGTCTTTTTCGCCTTCTACGACCCAAGGCTCACCCAAGACACCAAGTACTTCCGAACCGTCGTTTAGCTGCACTTTCCCGATGCAAAGTCCGGCAGGCTCCTTGGCTAAAATATCGGCCAACCCTTGAGCCGAGACGGCCCAAATTTCAACATCAATCTCGGCTGCCGGCTCTTTGGTACGAATCATTGCCGGGTGATCGTCCTTGATGCTCCAACAACGCTAGTATGCATCGGTTTTCGCTTCGCGCACGAAAGTGGCACCCGCTGCCAGCATATTGCCGTTAAGTTTTAAGCCTCGCATGAGGGTGCCGTTGACAGCGAGCAGAATTTTTTCAGACATGGTGGTGTTCTCGCTGATTGTGGAGTTTGAAGTTAGTTTTCAGCCGAGACGTCTCCGAAAATATCCACCCACATCGGCAAAATAGTTCCGTATGCCCAAGCCGTTAAGAGAAATGCCACGGGAGTCATGACAAAGAGCATGTAATCACTGATGCCCAGGATTTGGCAGATAAGGGAGACTGTAATCGCGCAGCCGGTAATACTTGCTGTTAGTAAAACAAGCAGTACGACAATGGGCAACCAATTTTTTAGGCATCCGAAGAAAGAATAAAAAATAGCTTTGCCTGCCGGCATGTTTTTCCAGGCTACGAGTGCCGGTGCAAACCACGTGGCCATTTGGCCGATGACATAAACCAGGAGTGCACAGCCAACAGCACCCCAGGGGAAATTAGGCCATACAGTTTCCCAGATGAGGCGATCATTCACAATTTCCCACTTGCTGATGGAGTCCGCGGCCATAACGGCATAAACGAAGTCTGCAGCAAGAATAAAGCCCGCATAGACTAACCCCACTCGAATGAGACGAGCTCGTACATCTGCGTTTTTAAAAAGGTTGCCAAGAATAGCGTAGGAGGGCTGTTCTCCCAAAAAGACTTGCCGAGTACCGTTGATCACAAGCATCGTGCCAAAAGGCATGAAAAGTGAGGCAAGCACGAGTCCTATTACGGGTAAGGTCCCTAGGGCTGTCATTGAGAAGACATAAAAGATGCTGATACTGACCATCCCGAAGGGTGATTTCTTTAAAGCGAGGGCAGCCCGGCGAAGCCAGGTCACCGGGCTGGAGAAGGTGGCGATATGAGCTTGCATACGTCAGCGATCAGAATCCGAAATTGATGAATTTGGGCGTTCCCAACGTGTCTTTATCACCGGGGTCTGTCGGACGATCCGCGCGGTTTTCCACCGTATAGGGAATATGGGTGGAACCGGGCGTGACGATGTATTCAGTCACGCGGTTATCTTGGTCGCGTACGGTTTCAATTTCAGTGCCTTGAGCACGTTTTTTGGGTGCACGACCTTCAGCTCGATCCTTACGGGCCTTGGCGTAGTCTGCTTCAGTGGGAGCCAAGTCCGGATTGACCTCATAAGCTTTGGCACGCTCGGTCAAACGATCATAGTTCGATTGTTTAGCCGGTTGCACGGACTGACGGGCAGAGCGAGCATCCTGTTCACTGATTTGAGGGGGTGCTCCGACCGTTTGTGCCAAGGCCTGCGTGGTAATGAGCGCGCAGCCAAGAGTTAGGGCAATGAGAGTTTTACGCATAGCTTTCTCGCTTTGTGTTGTAGTTGGTTTCTAATTCCATTATAGGGCTTGCCGATCTCGGCAATGTTGATTTAGTCAAAGAAAATTGCAAAAGTTTGCAGGCAAAACCGCTATAGTAACGAAATAGTTTTTCTGATGGACAAAGATATGAAAACAGTTTTATTGGTTGACGGCTCTAACTATCTTTATCGCGCTTTCCACGGGTTGCCGGACTTGCGCACGGGAGCCGGTGAACCGACAGGGGCCATCAAGGGTTTTGCCAACATGCTCAGAATGATCAAGTCGATGACAAAACCCGACTTTGCCGCCTGTGTTTTTGATGCAAAGGGCGATACGTTCAGAAATGAGATTTACGCCGAGTACAAAGCCAATCGACCGCCGATGCCCGATGATCTTCGATCACAAGTGGGACCAATCCTGGAAATGATTGATGCGCAAGGCTGGCCATTGTTGCAAGTGCCCGGCATTGAGGCTGATGACGTGATCGGGACTTTGGCACGCCAAGCTCAGCAAAAGGGTTATCGCGTCTTTATTGCGACAGGTGATAAAGACATGAATCAGTTGGTCGATGACACGGTTTCTGTTATCAACACCATGACGCGTCAGATTTTGACTCCCGAGGCTGTGAAAGAAAAATTCGGCGTAGCCCCTTCCCTGATTGTGGACTATCTTTCCTTGATGGGGGACGCCGTTGACAATGTGCCGGGTATTCAAAAATGTGGTCCTAAAACCGCGGCTAAATGGATTAACGAGTTCGGGTCTTTGGATGAATTGGTTGCTCGTGCCTCTGAAGTCAAGGGTAAGGCAGGCGAATACCTGCGCGATGGTTTGGCATTTTTGCCTACAGCCAAAGCGCTTGTCACCATTAAGTGCGACGCAGATTTAACACAGTATGTGCCGCAGGGTGATGTCGATAACTTGGTGTTTAAGAACGAAAATACGGACTTTTTAACCCAGTTTTATGCTCGCTGGGAGATGCAGCAAAGTAAAAAGGCCGTTGCGCGTCAATCCAAGGTAGAGCCCAAAAAAGAACAAACGAGTACGAGTTTGGATTTGTTTGCTTCAATTCCTACTGAAGACTCAACGGTAACTTCCACAGCGACAGCCGATGCAGTGCTTGAAGTTGTTGTTGATGAAAAAGCGCTTTGTGCGTTAAAAGAACGCCTCTTTGGCATAACTGACACGGTGGCTTTTTATATTGTCAACGATCCTGTTGACGGTATGCATGCCGAGCCTGCCGGTATCGCATTTGCCAGTGCCGGATTAAATGCCTATGTGCCGATTGTTGATAAAGCACAAAAAGACGCCTTTGCACGAGAGCTCGGTGACTGGTTTGCCTCGAAGGCTCCTAAAGTCAGTGCTGAAGTGAAGTTTGCCCGTCATGCCTTAGCGAATATCGGCATTGATCTGGCTACCCACACGGATGACGTGACGTTATTGAGCTACGTCTATGAAGCGCACATGAAGCATACGGTTTCTAATTTGGCGCTTCGTTGGTTAAAGCGCGACGTTCCCGTTTTGGAAGATGTCGCAGGTAAAGGTGTCAAGGCCATGCCTGCCAAGCTGATTGCTATTGAAGCGGCTTCTCAGTTTGCCGCTAAAAACGCCTCAGCGGTAGCAGACCTTTACGTCGCGCTTCGCGATAAAGTTAATGCTGATGCGGGCCTTAAAGCGATCTATGAAACAGTGGAGTTGCCAACACAAAACGTGCTCTTTGTCATGGAGCGCAATGGCGTATTGATCGACAGCATGCGCTTGGGAGCTCAAAGTGATGCTTTGGGTGACAAAATTGTGCATTTGCAACAATACTGCCAAGAGTTAGCCGGGACTCCTTTTAATGTCGCCAGTCCCAAGCAACTCTCCCACGTTTTGTTTGAAGTGTTGGAGCTACCCGTGCCGCCTAAGACCAAGAAAACGGCCGCGGGTGGTTACAGCACTAATGAAGATGTGCTTCAGCAACTGGCGTTGGATTACCCCTTACCCAAAGCTATTTTGGAATATCGCCGTTTAAGTAAGCTAAAGAGCACCTATACCGATAAGTTACCTTTGATGGTGTTCCCGAAAACGGGACGCGTACACACCACTTTCGGTCAAACAACGGCAGTGACCGGTCGCTTGGCTTCGAGTGATCCCAATTTGCAGAATATTCCCGTGAGAACCGAGGACGGGCGCCGAGTGCGCGAGGCTTTTGTCGCTGAGAACGGCAAAGTAATCGTGTCAGCGGACTACTCTCAAATTGAGCTTCGCATCATGGCGCACTTGTCCGGCGATAAGGGACTGTTGGATGCCTTCCACAAGGGATTGGACATTCACCGAGCAACGGCTGCCGAAGTGTTCGGAGTTTCGCTTGATGCTGTAACGCCAGACCAACGTCGCACCGCCAAGGTCATTAACTTCGGTCTTATTTATGGAATGAGCGCCTTCGGTCTTGCTCAAAATTTAGGAATTGAGCCCGCAGCGGCCAGAAACTATATTGAGCGCTATTTCACACGCTACCCGGGTGTTAAAAACTACATGGAGAGCACCCGAGAATTGGCGCATGCACAAGGATTCGTTCAAACGGCATTTGGCCGCCGGTTGTGGTTACCGGATATTGCGAGCTCTAAAGCGCCGGTTCGTGCCGCAGCTGAGCGCGCAGCCATTAATGCACCAATGCAAGGCACAGCAGCGGATTTAATTAAAAAAGCCATGATTGCTGTCAATGACTGGATTGAACGTGAGCATCTGAAATCGTTGTTAGTGCTACAAGTGCACGATGAATTGGTGCTTGAAGTGCCGCTTCAAGAGCTTGAGCTTGTCAAAACGACTCTGCCTACTTTGATGCAGTCGGTAGCTAACTTGGCTGTTCCCTTGTTAGCTGAAGTGGGTGTCGGGGAAAGCTGGGAGGCTGCGCATTAATAAGAAAAGCCTTCAGCAGAGTGAGAAATATATGTTCATCACGTAATTCGGTAATTTTTGTATGATTTAGAACAAAATACTGCCTTTTACGTGAAAAGCATCCTGGTTGGAGGCTGAGATGATAGTCGATTTTGTCATTAAGAATTATCGTTCGTTTAAAAACGAACAAGTGCTGAGCTCTTATGTTGGGAAAGTTTCTAGTCCTAATGCTCATGTTTTGAAGGAACATCCAGAATACCTCAGTTTTTTACCGAATGAATCAGTAACTTCACTCGGGCTTTTACGCACCATTGCCATTTACGGAGCTAACGCAGCTGGAAAATCCAACACTATATCGGCAATGGTGGCATTAGGCCAGCTATTGCGTACCTCAACGTCCTTGGAAGAGGGGGAGTCGATTGCGCAGTATGATCCGTATTTACTAGATAACGCCTCTAAAAAAACTCCAACACAATTTGAGGTCGAATTTTTCTGCAATGTAAAACTGGATCACTTGCCTCAAAAAACAGTAAATCCGGTGAGATTCTTGTATCAGATTGAATTTAATAGCAAAAAAATTCTGTCCGAGTCACTGAGTTTCTTCTCTGGCAATAATCGGGCAATTTTGCTGTTTGATCGAACTGAGGAAGATACTTGGGAAACTATTCGTTTTTCCAATTACTACAAAGGCGGGCAACGAAAAATTCCGTTTTTCCCCAACCAGAGTTATTTATCCAAGGCAGGGTCGACTGCTGCGGCACCAAATTTTATTCGAGAGGTGTACAGGTATCTGACTCGACAAATTATTTGTATTACAGGTTCTTCTTTATGGGGAGAGCGCCGATTATCAGAAGACCAAAAAGAGCAACTAGAAACGGTAGGAGAGTTGCTACACCTGATTGATACAGGTGTTGAAACGGTTAGTGTAACTTCAATTCGTCCTTCTGTTTTAGAGAAATACAAACAGGCGATTCCCACGGAAGTATTTATTAATCAGCTAACTCAACGGCTGTATTTCAACCATTTGGCCAGTGATGGTAGCGTTGTCAAAATGGATCCTAAACACGTCTCCGAAGGAACGCTACGCTTTTTTAACTTTACTTTTTATTTACTGGAAGTTCTCAAACGTGGGTTAGTCGTGTTTTTCGATGAGCTTGAAAGCCAGTTTCATCCTGAAATTGTTCGATTGATTGTTAGGTTATTCAATGATCCGAGAGTCAATACTAATCACGCACAATTGTTCTTCACGACTCACAGTGTTGATTTGATGAAACCTGAAATTTTCAGACGGGATCAAGTGTGGTTTGCAGAAAAACAAGATGGAGCGACTAAGTTGTACAGCATCAGTGACTTTGAGGGGGCTAAAGTTCGATCGAACAGTCCCTATGCGGAATGGTATTTGGAAGGACGATTTGGAGCTCTCCCACAAGTCAATTATTTAACAATCGCAGATTTTTTGGTTGATCAATTGTCTCAAGGAAGTAACAATGCCGCGTAGTGCTAAGGATAAAAGGAAACAAATTGATCCTGAAAAGAAGCCGTATGAATTAAACTCGTATACAAATGTCCATGAGCTTATCGACGATATTGACTGTATGTTGAAAATCAATAGTCAGTAATACAAGCGCTTGGCTAGTAGGTATTAAGTACCGTTGTATCGAGAAAGGACACCAAACAGGGGAAAAGAACGATCTTTTCCCCGATAAATTGGACACTGTTTTTTTTGTGTTAGTTCCAACGTTGGTTTACTGGCAAGCTCCCGGCACTTCGGGTTCAAACTGTGCTAAAAGCTCACCTTTTTCGTTCCAAAGCATCAAGCCCTTGTCGTCTTGAGTCATAAAACGTGTTTGGGTAATGATGGCCGTCATGCGTTCTTCCATTTTCATCGCTTCAGGCGCACACATCATGCGGGTGCTGGCGATTTTGTCATCGAATTGAAAAGTCTTGCCATCGATTTTGTAGCCACCGGTAAAGCGGTTGCAGCCAAGGTTACCAGCCACACGAGAATCGGGCATAAAGGTCATTAAAGGGGGCAGATCTTCACAATCGCCAGAGGCGGACTTAGCTTCACCTGTAACCAATTGCCAAGACGTGCCTTCAAGAGCTTTAGGCGCTTGTCCTGCGATTTTGCTTGCAGGACCGTCTTCTGAACAAGCCGTCAATGCCATAACACAGACTCCGGATAAAACGATAAGGGATTTTTTCATAGTGTTTCAGCTATATAGGTTAAAATTGGGTCTAACAATGCTATCGAAAAAGCACAGCCACGTATAGCAATTTTGCATCTTGTTTCGAATCGCGCGAGAAAAAAATGGCCAGGGGTTTTACGCCCTGGCCCAACTCTCTCTCTTCTCTTGTTCCGGAGGACCAGCCTTGCTGTCTCTCACGGGATTAACTTTACAGACACTATCGGCCGCTTGCAGAATCAAATTGTATGTGCTCGCAACTAAATATTTCTGCTTAGAAAACTCTTCTGTTATGTCCTCCGTGAAATCCCTTATAAATCCGAGGGATGTTTCTTTGGCACACAAGAAATTTTGTTGCAGATTATTAACGTTTTGAGGCGTTTTGTTTACGCGTGAGCATTGTGGCGGCAATGCCGGCAACCATAATGACACCAATCCCTAATTCCGTTGTTAAGGTGAGTTGGTCATTGAAGAAGATCACCCCCATGAGTTCAGCCATCACAATGGCAGAAAACTGTAAACACGAACTCAAAAGCACATTGCCTTGGCCGAATGCCATTGTCAGGGAGCACTGAGCTAAGGTTGCACAAAGCGCCATGCCAATTAAATAGATGACATTGTCGGCATGAATGGGGGAGAGACCGCCTTCAAGCAGATAACATCCACCTAAACCGTAGAAAGTGCCAAAGACGGTGAAGTAGAACACAATACGCCAGGAGGGCTCTTTAAGCGCGCCTAACTCTTTAATTTGCCAATATGCGATGCTACCTAAAAAGCCCGAGCTTAAGGCTAAAAGTGCGCCAAGCATTTCGCCGGAAGAAAAAGACGGTTGCAATACCAAGACGACACCGGAAAAACCAAGTGCGATACAACCGAGCAGTGCCCAGGGCAGTGCTTCGCGCCGCATGAGCATAAAGACGACCATGAAGGAAGCCATGAAAAGTGGCGAGGTGTAATTTAAGGTCATTGAGGTGCCGATCGGAAGCATCGTCAGCGAAATGAACCAAAGGCTCATGGAGACGGTGCCGATGAAACTGCGCTTGAAATGTCCGAAAAGGTAAGGAGTGCGAATGGTGTAGTCGCGAGCGCGAATAAAGCTGTAAAGCAAAATGACACCGGCAAGCGAGCGATAGAAGATCAATTCAAAGGAGCCGAAGTCCTCGGCCCCCAGTTTGACGAAAACGGCCATCAATGAAAAGAAGAATGAGGCCGAGAGCATCCAAAGCGATTTCATCTGATTTGTTCAATAAAAAATCCTCGAAATCACAATGATAACCGTTTGCACTACAAGCTTGTTGACTTTGAACATGTTTCGTGTTGCAACGTCAGCGATTTTAGAACACGTGAAGCAAACAAAATCAGCTAAAATACTCAACATTGAAAAACAATAAGAATGGTTGCCCGGGGTCTTCAATTGGACTCGGGCTTCTTTGTTCCCTTTTATATTTGAAAGTATCGATTGTATGGCTATTCCCATTACTGTTCGCGGCGCTGAATTATTGAAGGCAGAACTCAAACGCCTCAAGAGCGTGGAGCGTCCTGCCGTGGTTCAGGCCATTAAAGAGGCCCGTGAAAAGGGTGACTTGTCTGAAAACGCTGAGTACGATGCGGCTAAAGAGTTGCAAGGCCACATTGAAGGCCGCATTGCTGAGCTAGAAGGCAAACTTTCTTCGTTGCAGATCATTGACCCGAAGGAGCTTGATGCCGGCGGCCGTATTGTGTTCGGCGCAACGGTGGAATTGGAAAATCAAGACACGGGCGAAGTGGTGAGCTACCAAATTGTGGGCGACGATGAAGGTGACATCAAACGCAACCTTGTGTCGATTTCAAGTCCCATTGCTCGTGCTCTCATCGGTAAGTATGAAGGCGATGAAGTGACGGTGCATGCGCCGGGCGGCGATCGTTTCTACGACGTGCTCTCGGTGCAGTACATCTGATAGCATTAAACAGATGCGTTAGATACGACAAAGGCCTCGAAAGAGGCCTTTGGCAGTTTTAGACGTTACCAAACGATTTTTTCGTTTGACGGCCGCGAGAGCCTGCTCGGGTCTTGCGAGCAGCGGTAGGACCGCCGCGACGACCGCGAAGGGACTCGGCAATTTTGCGACGCTTGGCGCGTTCGGCTTCTTCTTTGCGCTTTTCAGGATTGGGGCGCCAGAGCACGAGCAGCTTTCCGATCATTTGAATGCGTGCACAGTTTAAGCGGTCGGCCAATTCGTTGTAGATCGCTTCGCGTTCTTCACGCTCATCGCCCGGGACGCGAATCTTGATCAATTCGTGGGCCAAAAGTGCGCGATCAACTTCTTTGATGACCGCGTCAGTCAAGCCGTTGGCTCCTAAGAGTACCACCGGATTGAGTCCGTGGGCTTCGGCGCGCAATTGCAAACGGGTGTCGCGGTCGAGTAAAAGTTCAGCCATAATACGGTATTGTTTTAATTTAAAAAATTGAAAACCGAAATTGTATTGAAAAATCATGCCTGTAGCAACAAAAAAACTTCGTAGTAACCGCGCTTGGATTGAGCGTCACATTAACGATCCGTTTGTTAAACGCTCTCGTGCAGATGGTTATCGTGCCCGCTCGGTTTATAAGCTCATTGAGCTCAATGACAAGGAAAAGCTCATTAAGCCTGGTATGACCGTGGTGGATTTGGGAGCGGCACCTGGCAGTTGGACGCAGGTCGTGCGTGAAAAATTAGCCGGTAAAGACGGCGAGGTGCGAGGCAAAATCATTGCAATGGACATTCTCCCTATGGATCCCATTGATGGCGTGACTTTCCTTCAAGGGGACTTTCGTGAGCAAGAGGTGGCCGATCAACTCTCGGCCATTGTGGGGGATCGACAAGTCGATTTGGTGCTCTCTGACATGGCACCGAACCTCTCGGGCATTGCCGCGGCCGACGCAGCCCGATGCTTGCTTTTAAATGAACTTGCGTTGGAATTTTGCTTGTTGCATTTAAAAGACAACGGCGTTTTTGTCACCAAGGTGTTCCAAGGCAGTGGTTTCTCTCAATATGTTGAAACACTCAAGAAGCACTTTAAGACCGTTCTAACGAGAAAACCAGAAGCAAGCCGTGATAGTTCGGCTGAAGTTTACATGGTGGCTAAGCACGTCAAAAAAAGGCAATAAAAAAGTGTTTTGTCGTTAAAAATCATGTCAATTTAAGCCAAACGCAACAATAGTCGGTATGCTTACAATTGATTTTTCTCTGCTCTCTAGAGAACACAAAATAAAGGCGAAGGAGCCTCGAAATTGAATAACAATTTGTTTAATAAAATCGGTATTTGGATAGTACTCGCATTGGTGTTCTTCACTGTCTTTAGACAGTTCGAGCCCGATACGGCGGCCATGCAAAGTCAAACGAGCTACACGCAGTTTATGGAAGACGCTAAAAGCGGCAAGATTGCTCGTGTGGACGTGCAAGGTCGAGAAATTACTGTAACGCCCGTGGAAGGGCAAAAGTACGTCATCACGAGTCCGGGTGATTTGTGGATGGTTGATGACTTACGCAAAGACGGCGTACAAGTCTACGGTACGCCTGAAGAAGAGCCCTCTTTCTGGATGACGGTGCTTATCTCTTGGTTCCCGATGTTGCTTTTAATCGGCGTGTGGATTTTCTTCATGCGTCAGATGCAAGGCGGTGGCAAGGGTGGAGCGTTTAGCTTCGGCAAGAGCAAAGCTCGTATGCTCGATACCAACGCTAATAAGGTGACGTTTAAAGACGTGGCCGGTTGCGATGAAGCCAAAGAAGAAGTGCAAGAAGTGGTGGACTTCTTGCGCGATCCGTCTAAGTTCCAACGCTTGGGCGGCCGTATTCCTCGCGGTATTTTGCTCGTCGGTAGCCCCGGTACGGGTAAAACGTTGCTTGCCAAAGCCATTGCCGGCGAAGCCCGTGTGCCGTTTTTCACGATTTCCGGTTCTGACTTTGTGGAAATGTTCGTGGGTGTGGGCGCAGCACGTGTTCGCGACATGTTTGAAAACGCCAAGAAAAACGCCCCTTGCATTATCTTCATTGATGAAATTGATGCCGTGGGCCGTCAACGTGGTGCCGGTTTAGGTGGCGGTAACGATGAACGTGAACAAACCTTAAACCAAATGCTCGTTGAAATGGACGGCTTTGAAACGGGCACGAACGTCATTGTGATTGCCGCAACGAACCGTCCGGATGTCCTGGACCCCGCATTGTTGCGTCCGGGTCGTTTTGACCGTCAAGTGGTGGTGCCGTTGCCTGATGTGCGTGGCCGTGAACAAATTCTTAATGTTCACATGAAAAAAGTTCCCGTGGGTCGCGATGTCGATGTGGCCGTGATTGCTCGCGGCACGCCCGGCATGAGTGGTGCAGACTTGGCTAACCTTGTTAATGAAGCCGCGCTTTTTGCTGCTCGCCGTGATGCGAAGGTGGTCGAAATGGTCGACTTCGAACAGGCCAAGGACAAGATCCTCATGGGTACTGAACGTCGAAGCATGGTGATGAGCGAAGACGAAAAGCGTACGACGGCTTATCACGAATCTGGCCACGCTGTGGTGGCTTGGATGTTGCCCAAGAGCGATCCCGTGCACAAGGTCACAATTGTGCCGCGCGGTCGTGCATTGGGCGTGACGATGCAATTGCCCGAAAAAGATCGCTTCAATTACGATGACGTTTATTTGACGACTCGTTTGGCCATTTTGTTCGGTGGTCGAGCCGCAGAAGAGGTGTTCTTGAATCAAAAAACGACGGGTGCCTCCAACGACTTTGAGCGTGCTACGCAAATGGCTCGTGACATGATCATGCGCTACGGCATGAGCAAAGAAATGGGTGTCATGGTTTATGCTGAAAACGAAGGCGAAGTGTTCTTGGGACGCTCCGTGACGCGTACGACGCATGTTTCTGAAGCCACGATGCAAAAGATTGACGCTGAAGTTCGCCGCTTGCTCGAAGAGCAATACAAGCGCGCTTGCGATATCTTGGAAGCCAACCGTGCTCGTGTCGAATTGATGGTTGAGTGTCTCATGAAGTGGGAAACGCTCGATGATGACCAAATCAAGGACATCATGGAAGGTCGTGACGTTCGTCCTCCGAGACCGGGTGCCTCGGCTAAGGCTGATGCAGAAGCTCGAAGCGCTGCTCAAGCTCCTATCCCCGGAGTCAAGAGCGAAGAGGTTAAGGCCGAAGAGGTGAAATCTGAAGAGCCTAAAGCAGAGTCGGTAGTTCAGGAAGTCGCTCGTGAAGAAGGTGAAAAGCCTTCAACGCCAGACGATAAAAAAGAGGCCTGATTAGGCTGTTAAGATAATTTCAATTCGACGGCAGGTTTTTTGGCCTGCCGTTTTCTATTCCTGCAGTCAGGTCAAAAGTTAACAAAGACGATACCGGAGCAAAAAGGCAATGCATTCGTGCACTTGGTTAACAGTCTTCAACGTAAATTTGAGCTTCTGAAAACAGCACGGCGTTTCCACTCAAAATGGTCCGCTCTCCCTCGTATCGGCAATGCAACACACCACCTCGGGTTGACGCTTGATAAGCGACCAAGGTCTTTTTTTCCAGTTCACTGGCTCAAAGCGGAATAACATGACAGTGACCTCTGCCGCATACCGGATCTTCTGCAACATTGCATTTTGGCGCAAAAGAACGTGTGACGCAGTCATACGTAGCGCCTTTAGCCGTAATGTGTAGACACACACCATCAAGGTTGCGAATAACATCCTGATTGGGGACAACCTGTCTGACTTGTTCTTCGTTCTCAAGCACGCAAACCATGCCGGCACCCATGTAGGCCTTTAACGGTTTAACACCGATCGCCTGTGTAATCTCATCGCTAATGTCGATAGGGGAAAGCGAAAAAGAAGGGAAGTCCATCGTGAGTAAATCTTGATTTTTGCTTACGGTCAGGATTCCACTTAAGGACACAAATTGCACTTGTTCGCAGGCTGGTTCCACAAACCGCATGATGATATAAGCCGTTGCAAGAGTTGCATGCCCGCTGCTCAATTTCTCCGCCCGGTGTAAACCAACGCAAACGATAAAGGTCTCCTTCTTTGACTACGAAAGCCGTTTCCGAAAGATTGTTCTCGATGGCAATTTTTTGCATCAGCTCGTCTGAGAGCCATTAATCCAACACGCAGACGGCCGCAGGATTGCCTGCGAAAACCTTGTCGGTAAATGCATCAACGACATACTGTTTCAGTGCTTTCATAGTACTTTCTCCTTCAATAGTTCTCGATTTAAACGTTGTTTAATGAGCATTTGTTGCCTTGACATTTGCGGGTGGTCCAGAGATAAGACACGGGAGATAAGACACGGGAGGAATCGCGGTTCTCTATGAAATTGACGCCTTCGTGCTCCAAGCGTCTTTGGAGTGTGCGTTCGGTCAGATGCAGTTTTGCAGCCACGTCAGCAATTTTTGCCACCTCGCCTTCGGCCAGAAGACTTTCAATTTCCTCTTCAACTCGAGAAGTAAAGCTACTTTTTCTCACACGATTGAGATACTGCACCACTACCCGCTCGTTGGCTTCACGCAAGATGGCGTTCGCTGAGGCATAGGGCTCAATTAAGTCTGCATAAGCAAAACAAATACAGTCACTACCCGTTTGCTTAGTCTCAACGGGACAACCAAAATGCTCTTGCAGTTTCGCGATTGTTGCCTCGTCAGCATCTGGCATCTTAATCTGAACTCGTAGCGGTTTGACGTCATGCTGAGCTAAGGAGCGGGCCTGACGAAGGATAAAAGCCATGATAGTGAGAATGGCCGAGTGGTAGATTTCGGTCCCATGCAACGTTTTGATCGATAACGTTGTGCCTTCGGCGTTATGCTCTAGGCTCATGTCCATCGTCGAGGAAATAATTTCGCAGTACCTAGCCGTCAAGTCTAAGACCTGTGCCAAAGAGCGGGCTGTCACAATTGCCAAGCCTAGTCCGTTTAAAGCAGAGACTTGCATCTGTTGACCGCATGTAAGCCCAATTAAGTCATCGCCGGTTGCTGCTGTAATACATTCCCAAAAGCGGCGCACATTGATTGCGGGTAACGAGCTTCGGGTACGGTCAACAAAGAAATATCAAGACCGGATTTTTGCATCAGGGGCTCGGGGTCGATACCGTAGCTTCGGACTGTCTGGCTGATTGAACGGATCCAACTTGCCAAAATGCTGTCACCTAAGGGAAGGATCGAACGTTCTTCGGCTTCGTCGATTTCAACACGTTTATCGTCAATTTGCATCACTGTCGCTCCAGTTCGGGGCGGCTCCGATGGCGATCGGACATTCGGTTGTGCCCGAAAAGTCATCGGTAAAAACCAAGAGAAAAATTCTCGTCGTGGGCTATATTAACGAAAAGGCAGACCGTACTGCAAGGCGTGTTCACGCACCTCACCAGGCCTGCCTTCCCCTCTTATTCGCAAGGATAATTTATGCGAATTCGATGCCCTTTTCAGGCGTTACTCGTGTACCGGCTTCGCCACGGATAATCTTTTCGATTTGATCCAAGGCACCGATCACAGCGGTCTTACCCGTAGCTTCCACAAAGCGGCAAGCGGCCTCAACCTTCGGACCCATGCTTCCTTTGGCAAAACCGTAGTCACGCAACGTTTGCGGATCGGCACGAGAGATGCGTTTTTGAGTGGGTTTGCCCCAATCAATGTAAGCACCGTCAACGTCCGTTGCAATAATGAACATATCAGCATCGACACCGGTTGCCAACACAGAAGAGCCCAAATCCTTATCAATCACGGCTTCTGCACCGACCAAATTACCCGTTTCATCAAAGTAGGTCGGGATACCGCCGCCACCGCAGCAGATCACGATGTAGCCGGACTTCACCAACGTCTTCAACGGTTCAATACCCCAAATACGCTTCGGTTCAGGAGACGGTACGACGCGACGATACTTGTCATTGTCCGGAGCAATGGTCCACCCCATCTTTTCGGCTAATTCTTCAGCTTCTTCTTTCGTGTAAACGGGACCAACGGGCTTAGTCGGGTTTTGGAAAGCTGGATCCTTCGGATCGACTTCCGTTTGAGTGAGCACGTTACACAACGAGGCAGATTTCGGGACAAAATTCACCAATTCTTGTTGAATCATGTAACCGATCATGCCGATCGACTCTGCACCCAACACATCCAACGGGTACATCGGAACGGCTTTATAAGCGTTATTTTGCAAAGCGATCAAACCGACTTGCGGGCCATTGCCGTGCGTGACGATCAACTCATTGCCTTCATAGGCCTTAGCGATTTGTTCGCAGGCCGTGCGCACGTTGGCGCGTTGGTTCTCACACAACATCGGTTGGCCGCGACGCAAAAGAGCATTACCGCCCAAAGCAATCACTAAACGCATTTTTTCTTCATCCTAAAAAAGTCGGTACCGGAGTCTCTGACCCCAACCGGTACCGCAACATGATTGGAGACCAAGTTATTATTAAGCGTTTTGATGCACAGAGCCTAGAAGGAGCCACCAAGCTCTGTGCTCATTTTCATTACGCTATCAGTTTACGCCGACAACAGCTGCCAACAAGGCCATGCGCAAGGCGACCGAGAAGCCAATGGCACGGAAGTAGAGTTGGTGTTCAGTGTTGTCGATACCGAAGTCGAATTCACCCGGATTGCGCGGCAAGGAGTGGTGAACACCGACAACCTTACCGGTCTTTTCACGGATATTACGTAACATTTCAAGCGAAACGTAGTAATTGGCCATCTTCTTTTCCAAGTCAGCGCGGTTCGGATCGTCCTTCTTAACGGAGCAGCCCGGCAAGTAGATCAAATCCACACCCTTTTCAGCATAAAGCTCTTCGTTTTGCTTCATCGTCAAGTCGAAGTGTTCTTCGAAGTTTGCCCCCATTTTTTGCAACTTTTGACGAACAACTTCAGGTGTACGCAATTCGCTCGTACCCGTGTAAATGATACGAGCACCCATAGCAGCCAAAGCTAAAGCAAAGGATTGGCCGGAACGAGCACGAGAGAGGTCGGGCGTTGCGATAGCGACGGTAACCTTGGAGAGGTCTCCGAAAGCACGCCAGCAGGTGTAGCTGTCTAACAAACCTTGCGTCGGGTGCGTCACGTGGCCGTAACCGCCGGAGATCACCGGAGCGCAGTGACCTTTGATGGCTTCCAAAGCGCCGATTGCTTCCTTGTCATCGGGGTGACGCATCACGATTACGTCAGCGTATTCACTGGTCACACGAAGGCTGTCAGCCAAAGATTCGTTCTTGGCAACAGAAGAGTTATGCATCGGGTCGCTTTCCGTGATCACGGAACCGCCCAAGCGATGCATGGCGTTTTCATGCGAGCAACGCGTACGGGTTGAGGGTTGGAAAAAAGCGTATAGAGCACTTTACCCTTCAAGAGGTCGCAGCCGGTGCGCATAAAGGGTTCGAGCATTTCAGCGGCGCGGTACAAATTCAAAATTTCATTGATCTTCTTGAGCGACACAGAAAACGTGCTGCACACGATGCTCTCGCGCACACCGATCAAAACATCACTCAAATTGCTTTTGCATTAGGATTTGCCGATCCGAGTAATTTCTCCAGAACTTGCACTCGCTGGTTCGGTGTTTCGCCCACGGCGTACCGGCGCCGAATTCGGCTCCTACAGACTTAGTAAGAAGGCATTTTTCAGGCGAGAACTTCGGTAGAATTCTCGCCTGTGTTGTCTATTTTTGCGTCTTTAATATGTTTATCGGTTTGGCTTATGCCATTGCGGCTTGTGCGATTTGGGGGTTGATTTACATTTTCCCGTTGCTTTTGCCGCAATACGATCCAGCGCTGATTGCCTCAGCACGCTTTGCGTTTTATGGAGCCGGTTGTTTATTTTTGGCGTATTTTCAACGAGAAAAACTCAAAACACTCACCTTTGCCGATTGGGTTTATGCCTTTAAGTTAGCCTTTTTCGGCAGTCTTGTTTATTACTGCTCGCTAGTGGCCGGTGTGCAATTGGCCGGTGCCCCCGTGGCGGGTATGTTCATGTGTTGCATTCCGGTGTTAGTGGCGATTATTTCCAACTATCGCAGCCGTTCAAAAGGGACTTCAGTGGCTTGGTCACGACTGAGCATTCCTCTTGTATTGATCGCGCTTGGGATGGTTGTGGCCAATTGGACTGAGTTTGCCTATATGGTCAATGAGCATGATGGTAGTGCGGAACTTTTCTGGCTCGGGGTGGGATTTTCTGCATTATCGATGCTACTTTGGACTTGGTACCCGATTCGCAATGCTGATTGGTTACTGGCCAATAAGCGCAAAGGCCCCAAAGTGTGGGCTACTGCGCAGGGACTGTCGATTTTACCTGTGACTGTGATCGGTTACTTTGCGTTGGCTTTAAGCGGCATGACGCCTGACGGGAGTCTGTTTGGCCCCGAACCCGGCAAATTTTTAATTTTGATGCTCATTGCGGGCGTTGTCTGCGGCTGGATGGGTGCGGCTTTATGGAATGCCATGAGTGAGCGTCTGCCGACGGCGTTTGCCGGTCAGCTGATTGTTTTTGAGACGATTTTCTCTGTCATCTACGCTCACATCTGGCGTGGCCAATGGCCAACCGTTTCGATGGTGATCGGCATGGTGATGTTGCTTTTTGGCGTTTTAGCCGCCATGCGAGTCTTCCGACAAAGTCGAGTACAGAGCTAATTGAGAGCGGCCATCGAGGCCTGTTGCCGAAAATTTCGACTTTAGTCCGTGTTCTGCCATAATGCGTGTGTTAACGATTTGGAAAGTATTATGGCAACGACTTTTTTGTGGCACGATTATGAAACGTTCGGACTGAGTCCGGCATTGGATCGACCGGCGCAGTTTGCGGCGATTCGAACCGATGAAGCATTAGACATTGTGGGCGAGCCGATTTGTTTATATTGCAAACCGCCCAAAGACACGATGCCCGATCCGCAAAGTATTTTTGTGACGGGGATTTTGCCTCAACACTGTGAGCAAGTCGGTATGGTAGAAGCCGATTTTGCCCGAGCTATCCACAAAGAAATGTCTCGCGCCGAAACAATCAGCGTGGGCTACAACTCCATGCGCTTTGACGATGAAGTCACACGAAACATTTTCTGGCGCAATTTTTTCGATCCCTATAGCCGTGAGTATGAAAACCGCTGCTCGCGCTTTGACCTTTTCCCATTAGTGGTGGCAACTTGGGCACTTCGCCCGCAAGGGATAAATTGGCCTAAAGCGCAAGACGCTGACCGGCCATCTTTTCGCCTTGAACACTTGTCGGCCGCAAACGGCCTTGTGCACAAGCACGCCCATGATGCATTAAGTGACGTAGAGGCAACGATCGGCATTGCGCGTCTGATTCGAGAAAAGCAACCCAAGCTTTGGGACTATGCACTGAAGAATCGTTCCAAAGCGGCAGTCTCCCGGATGATCAATAGCGGCAAACCGCTTTTGTGGGTGAGCCCCATTCACGGACATGAAAGAGGCTATATGCGATTGGTGTGTGTTTTGGGAGCTCAACTCGGGCGTGCCAATCATGTGCTCATGTGGGACTTGTCAGTCGATCCTTCCGAAGTTCTTTCGATGACGGCCTCGGAGGTAAGAGAGCGTCTTTTTGTACGCAAGGACGAGTTGCCCGAAGGAGTGGATCCGTTGCCGATTTTCTCCTGCAAGATTAATCAGGCGCCTTTCTTAGTCGATCACTTAGGCGTCTTAAGCCAAGAGCGCGCTCAGCAATTTGGCATCGATCGAGAAAAGGTGCTACGACACGCGGCCATTTTGGCTCCTCACGTGCAAAAGTTAATTGGCACTTGGCAAGAGGCTCTTATCGCTCGAGATGAAGAACAGTCTCACGAAGAACCTGATGTGGATGCATCCATTTATCACGGCGGATTTATAGGGTCGTCTGATAAGAATGTCATGCAATATGTGCAACGCCAGACGCCTGAAGGATTAACAGAGCTAGTGAGCGAAAACCGTCTGCGGTTTGATGACAAGCGCCTCAATGAGATGCTCTTTCGCTATCGGGCTCGCAATTGGCCGGAAAGCTTAACTGAAGAGGAAGCCGCTCGCTGGCATCAATGGCGTGAAGATCGTTTGACGCAGGGCATGGCAGGAGCAAGATCGCTTGAAGCTTTTGCTGAGGCCATTGAGGAACTTGCTCAGATGCATGACAATGAGCAAGAGGCCGAACGCGTGGAAAATATCTGTGGAGCTCTGTACGACTGGGCTGAAGTCATGAGTGAAAGTTTGGAGTACTAAGGCAATTCCACGTAGAAAAAGGGGGGCGACTCCCTTTTTTCGTTTCAGTTTTAGAAAATGTCGCCCCCCTTCTGTCAAATTGAGAAAAATTTTGGCTTCCCATCTCGATTAAATTGTTGTTTAATAAAGACAGTGAGCGAATCGGGTGACGCTTTAGTTAGAGAATCTCGGGCTAGTTCTCTTAAACCGTGAGATAAAAACTTCCTTCTAAACAACTCCCCACTCAAGTGGGAAGGTTTCCTCTGATCTGACTTAAGGTTA